>Ga0209033_1000695_pt1 | contig 19688 bp, 15 predicted proteins | sample LauGreFa1BDMLBDN_2_FD_188218 | JGI IMG/M metagenome (GOLD analysis project Ga0209033, IMG submission 188218) | Freshwater lake microbial communities from Lake Michigan, USA - Fa13.BD.MLB.DN (SPAdes) (version 2) | ecosystem: Environmental > Aquatic > Freshwater > Lake | place: Lake Michigan, USA...
TTTCTGGATCGCCTGCGGCTTGACCCTGTGCGGTTGAAATCAATTGCGGAGGCTGTTGCCGATATTGCGGCTTTGCCGGATCCGGTGGGGCGCGTTCTGGCGACGTGGCAGCAACCGAACGGGCTCCGCTTCGAGCGGGTGGCGACGCCGCTCGGTGTGATCGGCGTGATTTTCGAGAGCCGCCCGAATGTGACGGCGGATGCGGGTGCGCTGTGTTTGAAGAGCGGCAATGCGTCGATCCTGCGGGCGGGTTCGGAGAGTTTCCGGACATCGGAAGCAATTGCACATGCGATGCAGGACGGGTTGCGCGCAGCGGGGTTGCCTGCGGATGCGATCCAGCTTGTGCCGACGCGGGATCGCGCGGCCGTGGGGCATATGCTGACAGGACTTGAGGGCGCGATTGATGTGATTGTGCCGCGCGGGGGCAAGAGCCTTGTGGGACGGGTGCAGGCGGAGGCGCGGGTGCCTGTCTTCGCGCATCTCGAAGGCATTTGCCATGTGTTTATTGACCGGGATGCTGATCTCGCTATGGCACGCACCATCGTGCTGAATTCGAAGTTGCGGCGCACGGGTGTTTGCGGCTCGGCGGAAACATTGCTGGTGGACGAGGCGGTTGCCTCAAGCCATCTTGCACCGCTTGTGACCATGCTGCTTGATGCGGGATGCGCGGTCCGAGGTGATCTCGCGACGCAGCGCGTTGATCCAAGGGTGAGTGCGGCAACGGAAGAGGATTGGCGGACGGAGTATCTGGACGCGATCATTGCCGTGCGCGTCGTCAAGGATGTGGATGCCGCAATCGAGCATATCGCGACTTATGGATCACACCATACCGAGTCGATTGTAACGGCGAATGCGGCGACGGCGCAGCGGTTTCTCGATCAGGTCGATTCAGCGATTGTCCTGCACAATGCCTCGACGCAATTTGCCGATGGCGGCGAATTCGGGTTCGGTGCCGAGATCGGGATCGCGACCGGCCGCATGCACGCACGCGGGCCGGTGGGTGTGGAACAATTGACGACGTTCAAATACCGGGTGCACGGGGACGGACAAATCCGCCCCTGATGCCCTGCCCGATCAGCTGTGCGGAATGAAACCGCTCAGGAACAGGGCCACGACCGCAAAGAACGCCAAGCTCCAGAGCACCGAGCGAAGCGTCGAGCGATCCTCAAAATAGGCGATCACATAGCCGATCCGCATGACGATGTAGAAAAATGCGAGGATGTCGACGATGCCAGCGGGGGCGTTGGTCATTTTTGCGACGAAAATACCTGCCAGAAAGAAGGGCAGTGCTTCATAGCAATTAATGTGGGCGGCGTAGGCACGCCGACGCTTGCCGGTGAGCGTCTGCATCCAGACGCGTGGTTCATTGTTATCGTAGCCGCCGCCTGCTTTCGCAAAGCCAACGACAGCGACAGGCATGATTGCGGCAATCAACAGGCACCAATAGGCAATCGTCATTTAAATCTCCCGGGGTCGAGCAGGTTACGCGTGGCAGACGCGATTGGTTCACGCGTAGAGGATAGGCTCCACAGCGAACCAGACTTGCAGTTCACGTGGCGCTATGCATCATTGACTCACGGCAATGTATCGCCTGATCAGACTTAATTCTATCCCCTTTTGAGAGATCATGACCGACATACATTTATCGCCGCCCTCAGACGAATTGATCGCCGGTCTGAAGCGGATGGGGCTCGCGGGCGATGGCGTTGTTACATTGACCCCGCTGACCGGCGGGGTGGCGTCGGACATTTTCAGGGTGGACGTGGCGGGACATAAGCCGTTTGCGCTCAAGCGCGCGCTGGCGAAATTGCGGGTGGCGGCGGACTGGCGGGCGCCAACGGAACGGAACAGTTTCGAATATGCCTGGATGAAGGAAGCAGGACGCATTCTGCCCGATGCCGTGCCGCACCTCCTTGGCCATGACGCGGAAGCGGGGATGTTTGCGATGGACTATCTCGCGCCCGAGTCCTATCCCGTCTGGAAAGCGGAACTTCGCGACGGGATGGTTTCTCCCGATTTTGCGGAAGCTGTGGGCAAGTCACTCGCCATGATCCATGGCGCGACGGCAGGGCGTGACGAGATCCGGGCGCAGTTTTCGACCGACCATATTTTTCACCCGATTCGACTGGAACCGTATCTGGAGGCAACAGCGACCAAGCATCCGGCGGTGGCTGACCGGTTGCGCGCGCTCTCACTGGCGACGCTGGGGCGCAAAATCGCGCTTGTTCATGGCGATGTGTCGCCGAAGAATATTCTATGCGGACCGAAGGGGCCGGTGTTTCTGGATGCCGAATGCGCGTGGTATGGTGATCCGGCGTTCGACGTTGCCTTTTGTCTCAATCATCTTTTGCTGAAATGCCTTTGGACACCGCATGCAATTCCGAAATTTCTTGATGCCTTCAGCGCGTTGTCGGGGGCTTATCTGGGCGCTGTGACGTGGGAACCTGCGGGTGTGATTGAAGCGCGGATCGCGGCCCTGCTACCGGGATTGTTTCTGGCGCGGGTGGATGGAAAATCTCCGGTCGAGTATATTACGGAAGACGATCAACGCGACCTTGTACGAAAGACGGCTCTTCCTTTGCTGGCGAACCCCGTCGACAGTGTGAACGCGATTGTGGAGGCATGGAGACTGGCTCTCCAAGAATGGAACAGGACAGCATCACGATGAGCAGCAGTATCGTTTCAACGGTGGGTCGTCGCGTCTGGGATTCGCGTGCGCGCCCCACAATCGAGGTGGAGATCACGCTGGCTGACGGAACGGTGGCGCGTGCGATTGCGCCTGCGGGGGCTTCGACGGGATCAGGCGAGGCGGTTGACCGGCGCGACGGCGGGGACAGTTTCGGCGGTCTCGATGTCCGCCATGCGATCGCCAGCGTGAATGGCGAGATTGCCAAGGCGCTGCATGGGCGGGATGCGCATGATCAGACAGGGATTGATGCCCTGCTCATCAAGCTTGACGGCACGCCGAACAAGGCACGGCTCGGCGGAAATTCGATGATTGCAACATCGATGGCGGTTTTGCATGCCGCTGCGCTTTCATCGAAAAAGCCGCTTTGGCATTATCTGGCGGGTGACGGGCCGGTTTCGATCCCGGTGCCGGAAATCCAGATTTTTGGCGGCGGGGCGCATGCGGCAAGGCGCGTCGATATTCAGGACTTCATGGTGATCTGCCCGACAGCGGGGAGTTTTGCCGAGGCGCTTGACCGAACGGCGGAAGTGTATCGCGCGGCGGGCGGCTTGCTAAAAGCACGCGGCTTATTGCAGGGCGTGGCGGATGAAGGCGGGTTCTGGCCGGCATTCGAGTCAAACGAGGAAGCACTCGATATGCTGGTGAAAGCAATCGAGGCGGCGCATTTCCAACCCGGAAAGGATGTCTCGATTTCACTCGACGTGGCGGCGTCCGAATTTGGCGCGAAGGGCCGGTACAGGTTGGCACGCGACGGACGGGAGATTGATACGGAAGGCATGATCCAATTACTTTCGGGCTGGATCGACAGGTTCCCGATCATCTCGGTTGAGGACCCCGTGGCGGAGGATGATGCGGCAGGGTTCAAGGCCTTTGTTGCGCGAGAAGGCAAGCGGGTTCAGGTGATCGGGGATGATTTTCTGGTGACGGATGCGGCACGGGTTGAGCGATCAGCGGCGGATAAATCCTGCACCGCGGTGCTGATCAAGCCCAATCAGGCAGGGACGATCTTTGAGACGAAGGCGGCACTCGATGCCGGCAAGCGCAACGGGTTTGGCACGATTGTTTCGGCACGTTCGGGCGAGACGGAAGATACGACGATTGCGCATCTGGCTGTCGGGTGGAATGCAGGGCAGTTCAAGGTCGGGTCGATCTCGCGCGGCGAGCGGACGGCGAAGTGGAACGAAATGCTCAGGATCGAGGCGCACCTCGGGGCCAAAGCGCGATTTGCAGGCGATGCGCTTGTTTATGCGCGCTGAGCTTTGTATGAGCGGATGGTTGCTCCCCTGAGGCGTTTGGCGGTGTCTGCCCGGTTATGAATACTCCCCGATTGCTGGAACGATACGAGGCGCGGATTGCCGGGGGAGACCTTGAGCGTGACCCGGCGCAGCTTGCCGTGCTGGAGCGATTGCAGCAGCTTGCCGACGCGTTGGAGGCGCGTGACAAGCGCGGTGTGCCGGGGCTCGGATGGTTAATTCGGCGACCTCCGCCCGTGAAGGGGCTGTATCTCTGGGGTGCCGTCGGGCGCGGCAAAACGATGCTGATGGACCTGTTTTATGAGGCTGTGACGGTGCAGGCGAAACGGCGTGTGCATTTTCATGCGTTCATGGCCGATGTCCATACGCGGATTCATGCGCACCGGACAGCGGCGAAAAATGGCAATGGCCGCGATGGTGATCCGATCCCGCCCTTGGCAATTGAGCTTGCACGCGATGCGCGGCTGATCTGCTTCGACGAGTTTGCCGTGACCGACATAGCGGACGCGATGATTCTCGGGCGGCTGTTTACGGCGCTGTTCGAGCGGGGGATTGTTGTTGTGGCAACGTCCAATGTGGCGCCGGATGATCTCTATGCACACGGATTGAACCGCGCTCTCTTTCTGCCGTTCATCGAGCTGCTGAAAGAGCGGACAGAGGCGATCAAGGTGATGGCGCGAACCGATTTCCGGTTCGAGAAGCTTGCCGGATCGTCCGTGTATTATGTGCCGCCGGATCGTCTTGCACGCGACTCGCTCGACAGGATTTTCGATATGCTCGCAGAAGGTGTTGCACCGCGCCAGGTGACGCTTTCGGTGAAGGGGCATTCGCTCGAAATTCCGCAGGCAGCGGGTGGCGTTGCGCGGATCGGCTATGCCTATCTCTGCCAATCGGCCTTCGGGGCTGTGGACTATCTGGCCTTGGCCGAGCGGTTTCATACACTGATCCTGGAGGATATCCCCGTGATCAATGCCGAGAACCGGAACGAGGCGAAGCGGTTTATCACGCTGATCGATACGCTCTACGACCATCAGGTGAAGCTGATCGCGTCAGCGGAGGCCGCTCCGACTGAGCTCTATCGGGCGGAGGACGGGCGGGAGGCTTTCGAGTTTGAGCGGACCGTTTCACGGTTGATCGAGATGCAATCCGAAGCGTACCGGCTTTTGCCGCATGGGCGCGGGGGTGTCGGTTCAGGCCAGCCATGACCAGATGAGTACCGTGGCGGCAATTGCCATCAGCGCGGTGGATGCCCAGCCTGCAATGGCAACAATAGGTCCGAGGCGGAAGGCCCGCATGACGGATTTGTTCGTAGCAATCAGCATCATGGCGACCATGACGGGGACAGCGACGAAGCCATTGATAACCGCAGCCCAGAACAGCATTTTGATGGGATCAAGGTTGGAGAACCCAGCAAATGCACCGATGAGGGTGGCGAGCGCGATAACACTATAAAAGCCCCGGGCGCGAAGTGGCTTCATTTCAAGGCTCGAGCGCCAGTGAAGTGCCTCCGCAACACCATAGGCGGCGGAGCCGGCAAGAATGGGCACGGCGAGCAGCCCCGTGCCGATGATGCCGATTGAAAACAGCGCGAAGGTGAAGGGGCCCGCGAGCGGGCGAAGTGCCTCGGCCGCTTCCTCCGCGGTTTTGATATCGGTGATGCCGGCGGCATGAAGCGTGACGGCTGTGGTGAGCATGATGCAAACGGCGATGCCGTTGGAGAAGGCCATGCCGATTGTTGTGTCGACCGATATCCGGCGGAGATGGTTCGCCGTGTCACTCTCCTGATCGCGGAGGGGCTTTTCACGCTTCAGCTTCATGTCCTCGACTTCCTGAGCGGTCTGCCAGAAAAAGACATAGGGGCTGATCGTGGTGCCGAAGACGGCGACGATGGTTAGAAGGTAATCGGTGGACCATGAGAAATCGGGGTGGAGTGTCGCGGACAGAGCCTCACCCCACGGCACATTAATGGTGAGGACGGCAGCGACATAGACGAAGAGGACAAGGGTGAGCCATTTCAGGAAATGGGCATAGCGGCGATAGGGGATGAACACTTCTGCGACGAGACAGAAGAGACCGAAGCCGAGCGCATAGAGAGCAATGGGACCGCCGATTACCAGATTGACCGCAGCGCCCATGGAAGCGAGATCGGCGGCGATATTGATCGTGTTGGCAATGACGATCATGCCGACGAGCACGGAGACGACGGAGGTCGGATAGAGTGTGCGGGCATTGGCAATCACACCCTTGCCGGTGACGCGGCCGATACGGGCGGCGACAAGCTGGATCGCGACCATAAAGGGAAAGGTGAGAATAACCGTCCACAACTGGTTGAAGCCGAATTGGGCGCCCGCTTGGGAATAGGTAGCGATTCCGGACGGATCATCATCTGCGGCACCGGCAATAACGCCCGGGCCGAGCAACCGTAGAAACGAGCCGACAAGGCCGGGACGTTCCGACGGTTTTGGAAGAGGTTTCTGCGCCATGTGCTCCCGTCTCGCAGCCATTTGCCGCCATCGCCCGAACGGACTATCCTTAGACCCACTTGCAGCAATCGCGTACCGTTTTCTAGACTGTTGTTCTCCGGAGTATGACCATGTGATCTGTGGTCGGGCTCTTCCTGTCGCCGTTTGGTCAATCGTCCCATGCCTCTTCACCACTCAACAGACTCGATAGCGGCCCGTATTCTTGGGATTGCGCAGGATGAAGTGCGCCGTTTTGGTGCGAAACGGTCAACTTTGGTCTCGATTGCGGAGACGGCGGGGATGACGCATGCGAATGTGTATCGCTATTTCCCGTCGAAAACGGCGCTGATGGATGCCATTACGGCTGCGTGGGTGCGACCGCTGGAGGCGTTGATTACGGAGGTCAGCGATTCGCCTGATCCGGCGATCGACAAATTGGAGCGGCTGTTTATCGCTTTGGCGCGGAGCTATCGCGACCGGCTGGAGACGGAGCCGAAATTGTTCGATTTGTTTGTCGATGCGTTCGACGAAGACCGGGCAATTGCGCGGCAGCATAGAAGCCGGATCCGCACCCTGCTCGACCGTGTTCTCGAGGAAGGTATTTCATCGGGTGCGCTTCAGATCAAGCATCGGGACCGCGCCATGACGCTTTTGCTGGACGGGCTGTACCGGTTTTTGCAACCCTCCGCGATCCGGTTGGATGCCGGAATCAGCCGGAAGAGTATTGAGGGTCGATTGGCCACAACGCTGACGGCCATTCTCTCGGCATTTCGCTCGAAAATTGTCTAATTGGGATAAAATACTGTTACTAATTACAATATTTGAAATTTGTAACCATTTTTTCAATCGGATTTCTGAATGATAAAATTTTAATTTTAATGATTTAAATCACTGTAAATACGAAATAATTATCTATTTTTTATAAATCTCGAACAAGGCGCCGCGTTCATTTTTAACGATTTCAGGGCTATTCATGAACTTGAAACATAAACCGTGGCAAGATACGGGAACCATCGCCCGGACGCCAGTTCGGGATCATAGTCGAGATCATGTGTAAGGAACGACCTCATGGCGCGCAAGAAAATCGCATTGGTAGGCTCAGGACAGATTGGCGGCACGCTCGCCCACCTCGCGGGGCTGAAAGAGCTGGGTGATATTGTCCTCTTCGACATTGCGGATGGTGTCCCGCAGGGCAAGGGGCTGGATATTGCCGAGTCCTCGCCGGTTGACGGTTTTGATGCGTCGTACAAGGGCGCGTCGAGCTATGAGGCGATTGCGGGTGCGGATGTCGTGATTGTCACCGCCGGCGTGCCGCGCAAGCCCGGCATGAGCCGCGATGATCTTCTGGGTATCAATCTGAAGGTGATGGAAGCGGTTGGCGCGGGCATCAAGCAATATGCTCCGAGGGCGTTTGTGATCTGCATCACCAACCCGCTCGATGCGATGGTGTGGGCGCTGCAGAAATTTTCAGGCATCAGCCCGAAGAAGATTGTCGGGATGGCGGGTGTGCTCGATTCGGCGCGCTTCCGGTATTTTCTGGCGGAAGAGTTCAAAGTGTCGGTGAAGGATGTCTCGGCGATGACGCTGGGCGGACATGGCGACGATATGGTGCCGATGGTGCGGTATTCGACGGTGGCCGGCATTCCGCTACCTGATCTCGTCAAGATGAAGTGGACGACGCAGGAGCGTCTTGATGCGATTGTCGAGCGGACCCGGAAGGGTGGCGGCGAGATCGTCAATCTGCTCAAGACAGGTTCGGCCTTCTATGCGCCAGCGGCAGCAGCGATTGCGATGGCGGAGAGCTATCTGAAGGACCAGAAGCGGGTGCTGCCCTGCGCGGCCCATCTCGCGAACGGCTATGGCGTGAAGGACATGTTTGTCGGCGTGCCGATTGTGATCGGCGAAAAGGGCGTCGAGCGAATTGTGAAGCTCAGGATGAGGGCGGACGAGAAGGAAGCCTTTGCGAAGTCGGTGGCGTCCGTTCAGGGGCTGATCGAGGCGTGCAAGGTGATCAATCCGGCACTTAAGTAACTGGCGAATGGCGCGCGCACGATTTGAATTAGCAATCCAGAAATATTTGAGCGACCAACTGGATTGCTTCGCTGCGCTCGCAATGACGGTTTAAATCGCGCGACTTTTTCCGAGAGGGACCTCGAGAATGAATATCCATGAATATCAAGCGAAGGCCGTGCTGAAAGAGTTCGGCGTTCCTGTGTCGGAGGGCCGCGCGATCATGCAGGCCTCCGAGGCGGAAGCGGCGGCCAAGGCACTGGGCGGCCCGATCTGGGTTGTCAAATCGCAGATCCATGCGGGCGGACGCGGCAAGGGCAAGTTCAAGGAAGCCGCTGCCGGCGACAAGGGCGGCGTTCGCGTTGCGAAGTCGATTGACGAAGTGAAAGCCTATTCCGCGCAGATGCTCGGCAATACGCTGGTGACGATCCAGACCGGACCGAACGGCAAACAGGTCAACCGGCTCTATATCGAGGACGGCTCGGACATTGCCAAGGAATTTTACCTCTCAATGCTGGTGGATCGCGCAACGGCGCGGGTCGCTTTTGTTGTTTCGACAGAAGGCGGCATGAATATCGAAGAGGTGGCGCATGCAACGCCTGAAAAGATCATCACCTTCTCGGTGGATCCCGCGACCGGCATCATGCCGCATCACGGCCGCGCGGTTGCGAAGGCGTTGAAATTGAGCGGAGATTTGGCGAAGGAAGCTGGCATTATCGTCGAGCAGCTTTATACCGCCTTCGTTGCCAAAGACATGGCCATGCTGGAAATCAACCCGTTGATCATTACGGCGGACCAGCATCTTCATTGTCTCGATGCCAAGATCACCTTCGACTCGAACGCGCTGTACCGGCATCCTGATATTGTCGCGCTGCGCGACGAGACGGAAGAGGATGCGAAGGAAATCGAGGCGTCGAAATATGATCTCTCCTATATCGCGCTTGACGGCACGATTGGCTGCATGGTGAACGGTGCGGGCCTCGCCATGGCGACAATGGATATCATCAAGCTCTATGGCGAATTTCCGGCGAACTTTCTGGATGTCGGCGGTGGCGCGACGAAAGAAAAGGTGACGGCGGCGTTCAAGATTATCACGGCGGACCCGAATGTGCAGGGTATTCTGGTGAATATTTTTGGCGGCATTATGAAGTGCGACGTGATCGCGGAGGGCGTGATCGCGGCGGTCAAGGAAGTCGGGCTGAAGGTTCCGCTCGTGGTCAGGCTCGAAGGCACGAATGTGCAACTCGGCAAGGATATTATTTCAAAATCAGGTCTGAATGTGATCGCCGCCGATGACCTCGACGACGCCGCGCAGAAGATCGTCAAGGCTGTAAGGGAGGCGCGCTAATGGCTATTCTGATTGATGCCAATACGAAGCTGCTGACCCAAGGCTTTACCGGCAAAACCGGCACGTTCCATTCAGAACAGGCGATTGCCTATGGCACGAAGCTCGTTGGCGGCACATCGCCCGGCAAGGGCGGTTCGGTCCATCTCGGGCTCCCCGTGTTTGATACGGTCGCCGAAGCGCGGGCGGCGACGGGTGCCGATGCGTCTGTGATCTATGTTCCGCCTGCCGGTGCGGCGGATGCGATTTGCGAGGCGATACAGGCCGAAGTGCCGCTGATTGTGTGCATTACGGAAGGTATTCCGGTGCTGGATATGGTGCGGGTGAAGCGCGCGCTGTCGGGCTCGAAATCACGCCTGATCGGGCCGAACTGTCCGGGTGTCATGACGGCGGGGGCCTGCAAGATCGGTATCATGCCGGGCAATATTTTCAAGGCGGGCAATGTCGGCATTGTGTCGCGTTCGGGCACGCTGACTTATGAGGCGGTGTTCCAGACGACGCAGGAAGGCCTCGGCCAGACAACGGCGGTGGGCATTGGCGGCGATCCGGTGAAGGGCACCGAATTCATCGATATGCTCGAAATGTTCCTCGCTGATCCGGCAACGCATTCGATTGTGATGATCGGCGAAATCGGCGGATCGGCCGAGGAAGAGGCGGCGCAATTCCTGATTGATGAAGCCAAGCGGGGCCGGAAAAAGCCGGTTGTGGGCTTTATTGCGGGCCGCACAGCGCCTCCCGGACGCCGGATGGGCCATGCCGGCGCGATTATTTCGGGCGGCAAGGGCGGTGCGGAAGACAAGATTGCAGCGATGGAAGCGGCAGGCATCCGGGTTTCGCCGTCACCTGCGCGGCTTGGCAAAACGCTCGTGGAATTGTTGAAGGGTTGAGGAACGGACCATGGCACGCGAAGACCAAAACGAAGCGTTTCTGAAAACATCGTTTCTGTATGGCGGCAATGCCGATTATATCGAAGCCTTGCAGGCCCGCTACGAGAAGGATCCTTCTTCGGTTGACGCGGAATGGCAGGTGTTTTTTGCCGGACTTTCCGATGATCCTGCATCCGTGGAAAAGAGCGCCAAAGGGGCCTCGTGGGAAAAGCCGAATTGGCCGGTGACGGCCAATGGCGAATTGATTTCCGCGTTGGACAGCAATTGGGGTGCGGTTGAAAAGATCGTTACCGACAAGCTCAAGGGCAAGGCGGAGAGCGCGGGATCGGGCATTTCGCACTCGGATTTGCAGCAGGCAACGCGCGATTCCGTCCGGGCGCTAATGATGATCCGCGCCTACCGGATGCGCGGACATTTGCACGCCAAGCTCGACCCGCTCGAGCTTGAAGCCAAAAAAGATCACGAAGAATTGCACCCTTCCTCATACGGCTTCGTTGATGCTGATTGGGACCGGAAAATCTTCATCGATTTCGTGCTCGGTCTCGAATATGCGACGATCCGCGAAATGCTCGGGATTTTGCGGCGCACCTATTGCTCGACGCTGGGCTGGGAGTTCATGCATATCTCGACACCAGCCGAAAAATCCTGGATTCAGGCGCGTATCGAGGGGCCGGACAAGGAAATTGCTTTCACCCGCGAAGGGAAGCGGGCCATTTTGAACAAACTTGTCGAGGCGGAAGGTTTCGAGAAGTTCATCGATGTCAAATATACCGGCACGAAGCGCTTCGGTCTTGATGGCGGCGAATCCATGGTTCCGGCTCTGGAGCAGATCATCAAGCGTGGTGGCGCTCTCGGCGTGCAGGAAATTGTGTTCGGCATGGCCCATCGCGGTCGCCTGAATGTGCTCGCGCAGGTGATGGGCAAACCGCACCGGGCGATCTTCCATGAATTCAAGGGCGGTTCCTATGCACCGGCGGAAGTGGAAGGCTCGGGCGACGTCAAATATCATCTCGGCGCGTCATCCGACCGGACATTTGACGGCAATAATGTGCATTTGTCGCTGACCGCAAATCCGTCGCATCTCGAAATCGTCGACCCGGTGGTGCTGGGCAAAGTGCGTGCAAAGCAAGACCAGCTTGGTGACACGGACGAGCGGATCAAAGTTCTGCCGCTGTTGATCCATGGCGATGCGGCGTTTGCCGGTCAGGGTGTGGTGGCGGAGTGCCTTGGCCTTTCGGGCCTGAAAGGGCACAAGACGGGCGGTTCGATCCATTTTATCATCAATAACCAGATCGGATTTACGACCTATCCGCGGTTCTCGCGATCATCGCCCTACCCTTCCGATGTGGCGAAGATGATCGAAGCGCCGATTTTCCATGTGAACGGCGATGATCCGGAAGCGGTCGTGTTTGCGGTGAAGGTGGCGGTCGAGTTCCGGCAATTGTTCCACAAGCCGGTTGTGATCGATATGTTCTGCTATCGCCGGTTCGGCCACAATGAAGGCGACGAGCCGAGTTTCACCCAGCCACTCATGTACAAGAAAATTCGCCAGCAACCGACGACGCTGGAAATCTATTCTAAAAAGTTGATTGCCGAAGGTGTTATCACCGAAGGCGAAGCCGAGAAGATCAAGGCGGATTGGCGGGCACGGCTGGAAGCGGAATATGAGGCAGGACAGGCCTACAAGCCAAATAAGGCGGACTGGCTTGATGGCCGTTGGGCTGGCATGAAAGCCGTTGCCAGCACGCAAGATGATGCGCGACGTGGCGAAACGGGCGCATCGACTGCCTTGCTCAAGGAAATCGGCCGCAAACTAACCGATGTTCCGGCGGATTTTCACGCGCACAAAACAATTCTGCGGTTCCTCGAAAACCGTCGCAAGGCGATTGATACGGGCGAAGGCATTGACTGGGCGACAGGCGAGTCGCTGGCCTTCGCGCTCACGCTCAATGACGGCAATCGCGTGCGGCTTTCGGGGCAGGATGTCGAACGCGGGACGTTCTCGCAGCGGCATTCGGTGTTGATCGATCAGGAAAACGAGCGTCGCTACAAGCCTCTAAGCCATATCCGTGAGGGACAGGGCCGCTACGAGGTGATCAATTCGATGCTCTCGGAAGAGGCCGTTCTCGGGTTCGAATATGGCTATTCATTGTCCGAGCCGAATGCTTTGACGCTGTGGGAAGCGCAATTTGGCGATTTTGCCAATGGCGCGCAGGTTTTGTTCGACCAGTTCATTTCGTCCGGCGAACGCAAATGGCTGCGCATGTCCGGCCTCGTCTGCCTCTTGCCGCATGGCTATGAGGGACAGGGACCGGAGCATTCCTCGGCGCGGCTCGAGCGTTTTCTGCAGATGTGTGCGGAAGACAATATGCAGATTGCAAATTGCTCGACGCCTGCGAACTATTTCCACATTCTGCGGCGGCAGTTGAAGCGGGAGTTCCGCAAGCCGCTGATCCTGATGACGCCGAAATCATTGCTGCGGCACAAGCGTGCTGTTTCACGCCTTGACGAGATGGCGGAAGGGACGTCGTTCCACCGGATCCTGTGGGATGATGCGCAATATTTGAAGGGCGAGAAAATCAAACTCGCCAAGGACAGCAAGATAAGGCGGGTGGTTCTGTGTACCGGCAAGGTCTATTTCGATCTTTACGAGGACCGGGAGAAGCGCGGCATCGACGATGTGTATCTGTTGCGCGTCGAGCAGCTCTATCCGTTCCCGCTCAAGGCGCTGGTGAACGAGCTTTCGCGGTTCAAGAACGCGGAAATCGTGTGGTGCCAGGAAGAGCCGAAGAATATGGGGTCCTGGACATTCGTGGAGCCCTATCTCGCTTGGGTGCTGGAGCAGACCGGCGCGAAGGTGAAGCGTCCGCGTTATGTGGGACGCCCGGCCTCCGCGGCGACCGCGACGGGCTTGATGTCGAGGCATCTGGCGCAACTTCAGGCATTCCTCGATGAGGCCTTCGCGGCCTAATTTTCAGACGGCAAAGGATTGAAGACATGGCAACCGACATCCGCGTTCCCACCCTTGGTGAGTCCGTATCCGAAGCAACCATCGGCAAATGGTTCAAGAAGCCCGGCGACGCTGTGACGGCGGACGAGCCTTTGGTGGAGCTCGAAACCGACAAGGTGACGCTTGAAGTGAATGCCCCGGCATCGGGAATTTTGTCGGAAATTTCGGCAAAGGACGGCGAAACAGTCGGCGTTGGCGCGTTGTTGGGTGCGATTACCGAAGGTGCAGCAGGCGTTGCGGCGGCACCGAAGGCGGCCGAAGTGCCAAAGGCGGCGGCTACGCCCAGTGTTTCAGCTCCAGCAGATCATGGGCCTGCGGTTGCGCGGCTCGCGGCGGAGACGGGGATTGATCCGGCGAACGTTGCGGCGAGCGGCAAGGACGGGCGGGTGACCAAGGGCGATATGCTGACAGCCCAAGCCGCACCTGCTGTGATCGCGGCGCCTCTTGCCCCAGTTGCGGTTCGTGCGCCTTCCGCGCCTGCGGACGGGACACGCGAAGAGCGCGTCCGCATGACGAAACTGCGGCAGACAATTGCGCGGCGTCTCAAGGATGCCCAGAACACGGCGGCGATGCTGACGACCTTCAACGAGGTCGATATGGGCGAGGTGATGGCGCTTCGGAACAAATACAAGGACGTGTTCGAGAAGAAGCACGGGGCGAAGCTCGGCTTTATGAGTTTCTTCGTGAAAGCGTGCACGCAGGCGCTGAAAGAGATACCGGCGGTCAATGCCGAGATTGACGGCACCGACCTCGTTTACAAGAATTATTACCATGTCGGCATAGCGGTTGGCACCGACAAGGGGCTTGTTGTGCCGGTGCTGCGCGACGCCGATACGCTCTCGCTTGCGGGGATCGAGAAGACGATTGCCGATTATGGCAAAAGGGCGCGGGACGGGCAGCTCAAAATCGAGGAAATGCAAGGTGGCACGTTCACGATCACCAATGGCGGTATTTACGGCTCGCTCATGTCGACGCCGATTTTGAACGCGCCGCAATCGGGCATTCTGGGGATGCACAAGATCCAGGAACGGCCGGTGGTTGTGGCGGGGAAAATCGAGATCAGGCCGATGATGTATCTGGCGCTGTCTTATGATCACCGGATTGTTGACGGCAAGGAGGCGGTAACCTTCCTCGTGCGGGTGAAGGAAGCGCTGGAGGATCCGGCAAGGCTCGTGCTGGATTTGTGAGACTTGCCGACCATTGCCATCATTAACGGAGTGAGGCTCGTGATCTATCCAAAAGACCACTTGCCACCCCATCTGCATGCGATCTTTGCGGAAAATGATGCAATGATTTCAATTGCGACAGGTGATCTCCTTGAAGGAAAACTACCTGCTGCACGACTTCACGCTGTAAGGGCATGGCTTATTGCGAACCAAAAGCAGGTATCCTATGTTTGGGAAGAAATCCGTGCCGGGCGTTATTCGGGAGGCATGATCAAATGAAATACAGGGTCGCTTCAATAGACGCAGCGCAGTATCCCCGACTGCTGATTACTTTTGATGACGGATTTTCGGGTGCCTATGACTTTTCGGCGCTTATCCGGGAGAATGCGCTTTTCGGGCCGCTCAAAGATCCGCACCTGTTTTCACAGGTTAATATTGATCAGGGTGGTCGCCGTTTCGGCTGGGCTCTGGATGATCCAGGGCACGAAATCGATTTGTGCGCCGATGCGACTCGGATCGAACTGGAAACCCTGTCTGTGAATGCCATGGCCCGGGAATATGCAGCAAGTTTGCTCGCCGCCGAATAACAGGCAGGAGAATTAGAAATGTCCTACGATCTCATCATTATCGGCTCCGGGCCGGGTGGCTATGTCTGTGCGATCCGCGCGGCGCAATTGGGGCTGAAGACGGCCATTATAGAGAAGCGCAAGACGTTTGGCGGCACGTGCCTGAATATCGGGTGTATTCCGTCGAAGGCGCTGCTGCATGCGTCGGATATGTTCGAGGAAGCGGGGCACGGTTTCGAGGCGCTCGGCATCAAGATCGGCACGCCGAAGCTCGATCTTGCGGCCATGATGAAGCACAAGGACGATACCGTTGCGGCGAATGTGCAGGGCGTGGCGTTTCTGCTGAAGAAAAACAAGGTGGACAGCTTTATCGGGACGGGCAGCATTGCGGCGCCGGGCAAGGTGTTGGTGACGGCGGCAGACGGGACGACGCAGACGCTCGAGACGACGAATATCGTGATCGCGACCGGATCCGACTCGACGCCGCTGCCGGGCGTGACGATTGACGAGAAAACCATCGTGACCTCGACCGGCGCGCTGACACTGGAGAAAGTGCCGGAGCGGATGCTGATTGTCGGCGCGGGCGTGATCGGGCTCGAGCTCGGCTCGGTCTGGCGCAGGCTCGGAACGGAGGTGACGGTGGTGGAATATCTCGACCGCATCCTGCCGGGGATGGATGACGAGATTGCCAAACAGTTCCAGCGTATTCTCGCGAAGCAGGGCGTGACATTCCATCTCGGATCGAAAGTCACCAAGGTGGAGACCGGGAAAAAGGGCGCGACTGTGACGGTGGAACCGGCGGCGGGCGGGGCTTTGAAGAGCATAGAGACCGATATCGTGCTCGTGGCGATCGGCCGGCGGCCCTATACGGAAGGGTTGGGGCTTGAAGCCGCGGGCGTGGCGCTGGAGCGCGGCAAGATTGTGATTGACGGGCATTTCCGCTCAAATGTCGCGGGGATCTATGCGCTGGGCGACGTGGTGCGCGGGCCGATGCTGGCGCACAAGGCGGAGGATGAGGGCTTGGCCGTGGCCGAGATCATTGCAGGCAAGGCGGGCCATGTGAATTATGATGTTATTCCGGGGGTTGTGTACACAATGCCGGAAATTGCGAGCATCGGCAAAACCGAGGAAGAGCTGAAAGCGGCGGGCATCGCCTATGCAGTCGGCAAATTCCCGTTCACCGCGAATGGACGGGCGCGGGCGACGCGCCATATGGACGGATTTGTGAAAGTGCTGGCGGACGCCGCAACCGACCGCGTGCTCGGCGCGCATATTATTGGCGCAGGCGCGGGTGATCTGATCCATGAAGTCGCGGTGCTGATGGAATTCGGCGGATCGTCAGAAGATCTGGCGCGGACATGCCATGCGCATCCGACAATGTCGGAAGCCGTTAAAGAAGCGGCAATGGGCGTCGAGAAGCGGGCGATCCATATTTGAGGGATCGGGTGCTATCGGAATTGATGACAGCCCGTTTACTCGTTGGCTGAAATCTTGGCCTTGAAGGCGCGCTGGCGTGCAGAAGTCCGCCAGCGCGTTCAAATTACGGGATCATCGTGTCGAGGCCGCGAGGGATGAGTTTTTCGGAGTCATAGAAGGGAAGTTCGAGGATCTCGCATTCGGCCCTCATTCCTCCGGCGGTCTGGACCGTCAGCTTGCGACCGGCCCAAGGGCCCGGCGCCTTGAAGCATACATAGCCGATACCGGACTTGAGGTAGGGTGACCAAGCGCCAGCGGTGACGTGACCGACCACCTTGTCGCCCTCGGTGACAGGCTCCTTGTAGCTCGGAATTCCCGTCAGGCACTTCAAGCCGAATAACCGCTTTGTGCCGCTCTGCCTCGATAGAAGCGCCTCGCGCCCGATGAAATCCGTCTTGTCGATGTCGATAAACGCGCCCAAGCCCGCATCGAAAGGTGTCATGGTGAGGTCAAAATCGGTTCCATTGTCGAGGATGCCGGCCTCGATACGGCGAATTTCCATGGAGGAGATCGAGCCAAACTTCATTCCGTGCGGCTCCCCGACCGCCATCAGATGATTCCACAGCTTATCGCAATCCGTCGCGGTGCCCTGCGTGTAAACCTCGTAGCCGCGCTCACCCGTCCAACCCGTACGTGAAACATAGACCTGCTGTCCCGCGATGGTGAAGAAATCCGAATGAAAATATCCCATTTTGTCCGTCAGTTTACCATCTGTCGCCGCCTGCATGATCGCAAAGGATGACGGCCCCTGGATTTGCAACACACGCGAGTGGGGATCGCTGACAGTGACGTTGAAGCCCTTGCTGTGGGCGAGAAGCCATGTCTCCAGCGCGCCATCGGGCTGGACATACCAATAGCGCTGGTCCGCCAACCTGAAGAGAACTCCGTCCATAAACAGGCCGCCATCGTGGCTGCATGCGATTGCATATCGACCACGTCCCTGCTTCAGGGTGGAAATGCGCCGGGAGAAAACATAATCGAGAAATCGCTCGGCATCCGGCCCGCTGATCTCGACCGGTCTTTCGGGGACATCATAGAGCACAGCCTTGCGGCGCAGCGTCCAATAGCCGTCCTCCACGTCCTCGCCGTTGAAAACGCTGTAGTACCGCCCGGCATAGACACCCATGATTGTCTCAGTATTGAGCCATTTTTGCTGAAAGGGCGAGGTTTCGAAACGGCGAGCGCCAACGCGAACCGTGTTCAGCCGATCAGAATGGATAGAATTTGTCATTTTTGTCTCCCGATGCACTCTCGTCGTTTCGCCGATGAGACCTTATCTTTGACTGCTCGCGCAATTCATTTGTCCTGACGCCAACCTTAAGCTAAACTAACCTTATGCCGGATTGGATGCCCTCTCTGAATGCCCTGCGCGCCTTCGAGGCAGTGTGCCGCCATCTAAACTTCGCCCATTCGGCTGCCGAGCTCCGCGTCACCCCCGCGGCGGTGAAGCAACTCGTTGGCAAGCTGGAGGAAGCGGTCGGACATTCCCTTGTGAAACGCAGTGGCCGGGGGCTTGCCTTGACGTCGTTCGGATTGTCGGCCCGCGAGGACCTTACTGCCGGATTTTCACACTTGGCAAAGGCCGTCGAGCGCATGCGCAAGCAGAGTGACAGGCAACGCTTGATCGTCTCGGCTGAACCCTCTTTCGCAACAGCGTGGCTCGTGCCCCGGCTCGATCGCTTTCGCGCGGTCAATTCCGAGATTGACGTCCTCATCAATTCCTCGCTGGAGATCACCAATCTGGAGCGCGGCGATGCCGATATTGCCCTGCGCTTCAGCAAGAAGCATGATGCACCGCTTGTTGCCCACCGGCTATTTGACGAACGCCTTGGTGTTTTTTGTAGCCCTGCTCTCGCAACAGGCAGGCCCCGGTTGAGCCAGTTGCAGGACCTCGAGAATGCCACGCTGCTGCATTGGGACATGTCGGCACTGAGCCCGACGTCGATGACACGCAAATGGATGAGCTGGGAAAGCTGGCTCGAAAGAGCGGGTGTGACAGCCGGCAACCGACGGAACGGCATTTTCTTCAGTGATTATAACCTGCTCGTGCAATCAGCCGTAGCGGGACAGGGCGTCATACTGGGGAGCCTGCCCGTACTGAATGACATTATATCAGCCGGGCTGCTGGTGAACCCTTTTGGTTTTTCTGTTGATACGGATATGGGATATGATCTGGTTTCGATGCCGGAAACCCTCGACCGCCCCGAAGTGAGGTGCTTCGCTGACTGGATTATAGCGGAAGCACGTTCATGCAAGTTGCCCCAAATGGACGTGATCTGACATCACGTGCCGCGTTTCAGTGGATTTCAGGTTCGGGGATGGGTTCTGTGCCTTCGAGGAAATCATAATCGCAGCCTTCATCCGCCTGTGTGACATGGGCGGCGTGAAGGCGGATATAGCCGCGTGGGGTCGGGCGCGGGGTTGGTTGCCAGGCGGCGAGGCGGGCGGCGATTTCGGCCTCGGGAAGATCGAGGCGCAGAAGGCGTTGTGCGACATCGACGGTGATCAGGTCGCCCGTGCGGACGATGGCGAGGGGGCCGCCAATGGCGGCTTCCGGCGCGACGTGGAGAATGCAGGCGCCATAGCTTGTACCGCTCATGCGCGCATCGGAAATGCGCACCATGTCGCGCACGCCCTGTTTGAGGAGCTTTTTCGGGATCGGCAGCATGCCCCATTCGGGCATGCCCGGCCCGCCGACAGGCCCGGCATTGCGGAAGACCATGACGTGATCGGCGGTGACATCGAGCGTTTCGTCGTTGACGGCTTTCATCATCGAGTCGTAATCGTCGAACACGATGGCGGGGCCGGTGTGGCGGGTCAGTCG
>Ga0209033_1000697_pt1 | contig 19685 bp, 14 predicted proteins | sample LauGreFa1BDMLBDN_2_FD_188218 | JGI IMG/M metagenome (GOLD analysis project Ga0209033, IMG submission 188218) | Freshwater lake microbial communities from Lake Michigan, USA - Fa13.BD.MLB.DN (SPAdes) (version 2) | ecosystem: Environmental > Aquatic > Freshwater > Lake | place: Lake Michigan, USA...
GTGTCATCCTGGCTCTCACGCGTCAGAGCAGGGTTGAGCAACGCTGCGAGATGCTCGTCAAGCGGCTTCAGTTCGGGCCGTGAGGCACGCGGTCGGGAGGACCCGGAGATTTTTGGAGGATTCGCCATTCGCTTAAAATGGGACGAGTTGTGCAGGAGAGCAAGTGCCGCGATGTCTTTTGGTCACAATCAATTGGCGTATTCGCTTGCGATCTCAGGTGAAATATTTGCTTTTGGGAGTAGGGAAAGGCTTGATGCTCTTGCCCTGATCGTCACGCAGGACTAGGGTCGCGCGCGTTTTCAACCTCTTCTTTAATTTCGGAGACCCGTTATGGCCTTTCTCGCTGATGCATTGTCCCGTGTGAAGCCTTCTGCCACGATTGCCGTGACGCAGAAAGCCCGTGAACTCAAGACTCAGGGCCGCGACATTATCAGCCTGTCTGTAGGGGAACCGGATTTCGATACGCCGGACAATATCAAGAAAGCCGCCATTGATGCGATCAATCGCGGCGAGACGAAATACACCCCGGTTTCGGGGATCACGCCGTTGCGCGAGGCAATTGTTAAAAAGTTCAAGCGCGAGAATGGCCTCGACTACAAGGCAAACCAGACGATCGTCTGCACGGGCGGCAAGCAAGTGCTATATAATGCTTTTGTCGCCACCTTGAACAAGGGTGACGAGGTGATCATTCCCGCCCCTTATTGGGTCAGCTATCCCGATATGGTGTTGCTCTGCGGAGGTGAGCCCGTGTTCGTCGCAACGACATTGGCGCATGGTTTCAAGCTGCAGGCCGCTGATCTTGAGCGCGCGATCACGCCGCGCACCAAATGGATCATTCTGAATTCGCCCTCCAATCCTTCCGGAGCCGCCTATACGCGAGACGAGTTGAAGGCCATCACGGATGTTCTCGTGCGGCATCCGCATGTTTGGATTTTGACCGATGATATGTATGAACATCTCACCTATGGCGATTTCGTATTCACGACGCCTGCCCAGATCGAGCCGAACTTGATGGACCGTACGCTGACGATGAACGGCGTGTCGAAAGCTTATGCGATGACAGGCTGGCGGATCGGTTATGCTGCGGGTCCTGATGTGCTGATGAAAGCCATGGATATGGTGCAGGGACAGCAAACGTCAGGCGCGTGCTCGATTTCGCAATGGGCTGCTGTCGAAGCCTTGAACGGCCCGCAGGATTTCATCACCACGAGCCGCAAGGCCTTTGAAGGGCGGCGTGACCTTGTTGTCTCGATGCTGGATCAGGCTTCGCTGATCGATTGCCCGATGCCGGAAGGCGCATTTTATGTCTATCCGAGCTGCGTGAAGGCCATCGGGAAGAAGACCGAATCCGGCAAGGTCATTGCCACAGACGAAGACTTTGTGACGGCCTTGCTGGAGGCGGAAGGCGTCGCGGCAGTGCACGGCACGGCCTTCGGTCTCGGCCCTAATTTCCGGATTTCCTACGCCACATCAAACGCAATCCTTGAAGAAGCCTGTGGCAAAATCCAGAGGTTCACGGCGAGTTTGCGGTAGTTATCAATTACGCTTGAAGCCGAAATCAAAACGCCCAGCGCTGCGCCTTGCTTACGAGAAAGTCGCGGAAAACCTGAACACGGGCAACATTTTTCATTTCCTCGGGGTAGACGAGATAGCTCTCGAGCGCGGGCATTTCCATGGAATCGAGCACTTGAACCATGCCCTTGTTCGGTTCGATCAGATAATCCGGTAGCACCGCGATGCCGACCCCGCTTTCGACGGCGCGGTTCAGCGCGGTGATGTTATTGACCACCAAGGCCGCCGGGCGCGGATTGCGGGCGTCGCGCCCCACCGTCGTCAGCCAGTGCACATCCATCAAAAATGCAGGCGTATCACCGCCAACCGTGAGAATGCGATGCTCGTCCAGATCGGCAGGATCCTTCGGAATACCATGCTTTTTGACATAATCGGCCGAAGCATAAGCATGGAAATGCACGGTAAACAGCCGCCGCTGGATAAGATCACCTTGTGTCGGTTGCCTGAGCCGGATCGCGACATCGGCTTCGCGCATGGAGAGATCGAGCTCTTCGTCGGTCAGCAATAATTGCATGCGGATATCCGGGAAAAGATCGAGAAACTCGCCAACCCGCGGTGTGAGCCAGTTGGTGCCAAGACCGAGTGTTGTTGTAACGCGTAATTCACCATTGGGGCGTTCGCGACTGTCGGTCAGGCGCGCGCGCGTCGTCTCGAGCTTGAGCATCATCTCTTTTGCAGTACGGAAGAGATGCTCACCCTGCTCGGTCAGAATTAGGCCGCGCGCATGGCGATGGAACAGTGGAACATTCAGTTCGCGTTCGAGCGTGCTGACCTGCCGGCTTACCGCCGACTGGCTCAGGCCCAGCGTATCGCCGGCATGGGTGAAACTGCCCGCTTCGGCCGTCAGATAGAAGATCCGGATCTTGTCCCAATCCACCGTCGAGTTGGCATGGTAGGCGGAGGAGGGGGCCATTACTCGGCTGCCTGCTGATGCACATGGTGGGCCGCAATCCAGCGATCACCTTCAAGGGCGGCCATGCACCCCATCCCTGCAGCTGTGACCGCCTGGCGGAAAATATCGTCGGTAACATCACCTGCGGCGTAAACACCCTCAACCGAGGTGGCGGTTGAATCCGGTGCAGTCCAGATATATCCGCCCGGCTTCATCCGGAGTTGGTCGGCAAAGACGGCGCTTGACGGGCTGTGCCCGATTGCCACGAATACGCCATCGGTCGGAACCGTGGTCAATGCGCCGGTTTTGGTATCCTTGAGCACAATATGCGTGACCCTTTTCGGCTTGTCGGTGCCACAGATTTCTTCGACTGCGCTGTTCCAGATGACCTCGATTTTGGGGTTCGAAAAAAGGCGGTCCTGCAGGATTTTTTCGGAACGGAGACTATCGCGCCGATGCACCAAAGTCACCTTTGAGGCAAGGTTTGCGAGATAGAGTGCTTCTTCCACCGCACTATTTCCGCCGCCGACAACGATGACAGGCTTGTTGCGGAAGAAAAATCCATCGCACGTCGCACAGGCCGAAACGCCAAACCCCTGAAACGCCATTTCCGACGGAATACCCAGCCATTTGGCCTGCGCGCCGGTGGCAATCACCAGCGTGTCGCAGGTGTAGAGATCGCCGCCATCGCCGACTAGCTTGAACGGGCTCTGCTTCAGATCAGCCGACACAATAAGATCGCTGACCATTTTCGTGCCGACATGTTCGGCCTGCGCCCGCATCTGGTCCATCAACCACGGACCCTGAACGGAATCGGCGAACCCGGGGTAATTTTCAACATCTGTCGTGATCGTGAGTTGTCCGCCCGGTTGCAGGCCGGAGATCAGAATCGGCTCCAACATGGCGCGCGCCGCATAGATCGCCGCCGTGTACCCCGCAGGACCAGATCCCACGATGATCATTTTTGAATGAATGGAAGCCATGGCTCACCCTCTGGTCAGTTAAAGCGACAGTTTAATCGCCGATGAAGCGATTGCAACCGGCATTCAACGGATTTCCCGCCTGAAAAACACCCAAATTTGTCGATTGTAGGACGACCAACAGGGATTTGTCGTGAAGTGGAGTCCTGAGCGCCTTCCATTTGCCTTTATCTAACGCTACGTGATATTACTAACGTAACGTAATTATGCCGACGGCGGTCGGATCGATTACCCGTAAATGAAGCCGGTTATGGCGCAATCGCCTCAGGAGCGTGATTTGAACGATTTTTCAGCGACATGGTCGAAAAGCTCCGAGATGAATACGTCGTTCTCCGCGAGTATGAACTCAGCTCAGGTCAAAGAACACCCCTATCGGCATTGGTTGGTATTCGACATTTTCCCCGGGGATGTTGCCGAGAAACTCGCCGGTCTGCCGTTTCCGGTGCCGGATATTGGCGGTGTTTCCGGGCAGCGTGATTTGCACAACGCGACCCGGCAATATTTTGATCGGGACAACATCGAAAAACATACGCTTTGCAAGGAAGTTGCCGAGCATTTTCAGGAAAAATCAACGATTGAGTGCTTCCAGACGACGTTCGGGATCGATCTCGCCGGCACCTATCTCAGGCTGGAATATGCGCAGGATACGGATGGTTTCTGGCTGGAACCGCATACCGATCTCGGCGTCAAGAAATTCACCATGCTGATCTACCTCTCGGATGGCGAAGGGCATGACCAACTCGGGACTGATATTTACAGCGCGAAGGATACTCATGTCGGCCGCTCCGTGTTTCAGCGGAATGCCGCGATGGTGTTCATTCCCGCCGACAATACCTGGCACGGCTTTGAAAAGCGGACGATCAAGGGCGTTCGGAAGTCATTGATCCTGAATTATGTGACCCCGGAATGGCGTGCGCGCGAGCAATTGTCGTATCCTGACACGCTGATCACGCTCTAGAGGATCCCCCGTGTTGCGAGCAGGGATTTGATTCGCTCCCCCGCTTCCTCCGTGGCATTCGGTAAGCTTCGGGATTGAACCGATGGCGGTGTGCCATCAAAAATCCGGATAATGCCTTTCTCGACAAGTCCGGCGATAAAGGCATCATGTCTGCGCGCGATTCCTGATAATTTAACAGCCGAAACGGGCTTGCCCGTAGAAACTGCTTCGGAAATCATCGAAACCGAGTCTGCAGTGACAATAAAGGAACCGGCAAGCGCCATCATCCCGAAATAGGGATTGTTACCGCTCTCATCCCAGATCCAGCACCATGACGCGCCTGAGAATGCGTCGGCCAGTCGCGCTTTGACCGGTTCCGGCGTGCGCCTTGACGGCGTGATCACAATTCCGCACCCCGTTGTCTCGTGCAATCTTCGGAGGTCACGGATCAAGGCGTCGGCAATATTGAGCGTGAAGTCGTAATACTTGTTCGGACCACCGAGAATCACTGCAGTTAGCGGTTTCGGAACCTGATCAAACGCCTCTTTCCAGCGTCGGCGTCCCTCCTCAAGCAATGTGGGACTGACGCGATGCATCGCCGTGTCGCTGACAATCACATTGGGTCCCGTAATATCATCGTGCGGCATGGCAACAATGAGATCGAAAGCATCCAGTGGCGCTTGCGGGTTCTGGATATGAACCGTAACAGTCTTTCCGCGAGAGGCTTTCCGGATGGCGATTGATGGCCCGGTTGACCGTCGACCTGCCGTGATCAGCAAATCGGGCCAGGGTGGCTGAAGTTGATCCTTCGACGGGTCCAGCCATCGCAGCGGTGTCGGCAAGAGATCGCCCGGAAACCACCCCCATGGCGCACCAAGACCGATAATTTTTTCGACGAAAGGCAGGCCCACAGCTTCTGCCAACCCGATCACTTGATTGCGGGTGCCCGCATCCCCGGTCGTCACGACCCAACAGGTCGGATGTTTTGTCAACGCAGTCACTGAATATCGTTTTCCGGTCCGCTCAATTACCTAATTCGTTGCGGACCTGCTCGGCGAAATAACGTGTAAGGGCGATCAGTCGCGGTTCTTCATCGGCCATCAACTCTGGATTAAATCTCATGCTGGTATGAACGGCAAGAATCGGTATCCGCGCGAGTTCCTTCCCGCCTTTGACGATCACGGCAGTGCCCTGCAGCGTATCGCTCGTCCCTTCGCGTCGAAACGGGAGCGGATCGATACGCGAAAAAGGCTCATAGGTACCCAAATAGATCGATCGAATCTCGACAACAAGACGAGGCAATTGAGGATTTTTCGGATTCAAGGTACCGGAGAAAACGGCGCGCAGGTCACGCTCGAGATACATTCCCATCCTGTCTGCGTAAGAACCAAGTCCCGTCGCCTTGATTGGCGACAGATCGATGCTGACCGAAGAATAGAGTGGTCCCGAAATTTGAGCAGAGGGTGCGCGCGCTGGCGCGCAACCCGCAATAAGCGTTAATCCGAGGATCAGGAGCCCTTTTAAAAACGTGCTGCGGCTCTGTTCAGCGATAGGCGACTTCAAGAATTTCATAGCTCTTTCCGCCTCCGGGTGTGTTGACCTCAATCGAATCTCCGGTCTTCTTCCCAATCAGGGCGCGGGCGATAGGCGAACTGATTGAAACCTTACCCCCCTTCACATCGGCTTCGCTATCACCGACGATCTGATAGACTTTTTCTTCTTCGGTATCGTCGTCGATCAGTTTGACAGTCGCTCCGAATTTGATTGTCGAACCCGACAATTTCGAAATATCGATCACCTCGGCGCGCGATACCTTGTCTTCGAGCTCGGCAATCCGCCCTTCATTGAGGGATTGCTGCTCTTTGGCCGAATGGTACTCGGCATTCTCCGACAGATCACCATGGGCACGTGCTTCCGCAATAGCCTGAATAATCCGCTGCCGTTCTACTTGCTGGCGCTGCCTTAGCTCTTCTGTCAACGCCTGAAAGCCACCGGCGGTCATCGGTATCTTATCCATCGTGTGTTCCGCTTCCAAACCTTTGCTTAGGGACATTCATGAACGTCATCAGACTATTAATGCCGTTTCATTGCGACCATTACTCGTAATATTCCGACGGTACACGCCTCTTTACAGTTAAGCTACCGCCACTGACGTTTTAAAGTAATCCTGCAACGCACTGACTTCAAGGTCACCCGCCAAATAACTCCGGATTCCCTCTGCGGCAGCAATCGATCCCGACAAGGTGGTATAATAGGGAACTTTGTGCAAGAGCGCCGCGCGCCTGAGTGAACGTGAATCTATGAGCGCCTGTTTGCCTTCTGTTGTATTGAAGACCAGTTGGATCTCGCCGTTCTTGATGGCATCCACAACGTGCGGACGCCCTTCGAGCACCTTGTTGATCCTTGTGGCATCCACACCATGATCGGCGAGGAACCGTTGTGTGCCGCCCGTTGCGACAATCTTGAAGCCGAGGCCTGCCAATGCCTGCATTGTTGGCAGAATACGGGGCTTTTGGCTGTCCCTGACGGACACAAACACCGTCCCGCTCTTCGGCACGATCGCACCGGCCCCCAATTGGCTTTTGGCAAATGCACTCCCGAAGGACCGGTCAAGGCCGATAACTTCGCCCGTAGACCGCATTTCCGGCCCGAGGACCACATCGACACCGGGAAACCGCGCAAACGGGAAAACCGCTTCTTTCACGGCAATATGCTTGATCTCCGGCTTTGTCAGCTTGAAGCTGGCCAGAGCTTCCCCGACCATGAGGCGGGAGCCGATTTTGGCAATTGGCTGGCCAATCACCTTCGCCACAAAAGGAACGGTCCGGGATGCGCGCGGATTGACCTCAAGCACGAAGATAACCCCGTCCTTGATCGCAAACTGCACATTCATCAGCCCGACCACATTCAGCGCAACCGCCATTTCGCGTGTCTGGCGTTCCAGTTCCGCAATTACATCGGGTTTGAGCGAATGAGGCGGAAGGCTACACGCCGAATCACCCGAATGGATCCCCGCTTCCTCGATATGCTCCATGATCCCGGCAATAAACACGTCCTTCCCGTCGCACAGGCAATCGACATCCACTTCGATGGCGTCGCTCAGGTAGCGGTCGAACAGCAATGGGTTCTTGCCCAAGAGCGTATTGATCTGACCCGTTTTATCGTTCGGATACCGCGCCTTGATATCGTTCGGCACGAGTTCAGGCAGTGTACCTAACAGATAACGATCAAAGGCCTGCTCGTCATAGAGGATTTCCATCGCCCGCCCGCCCAGCACATAAGATGGGCGAACAACCAATGGCAGTCCAAGCTCGCTCAACACAAGCCGGCTTTGCTCCACAGAATAAGCGATGCCATTTTCGGGCTGCTTCAGGCCGAGTTTTTCGAGCAGACGCTTGAACCGGTCGCGGTCTTCCGCAAGATCGATCATATCGGGCGACGTGCCAAGAATCGGGATCCCGGCCTGCTCGAGCCCGTGCGCCAGCTTGAGCGGCGTTTGGCCACCAAACTGCACAATCACCCCCATCAGCGTTCCGTTCGATTGCTCGAGCGTCAGGATTTCAAGCACATCCTCGACTGTCAGCGGTTCGAAATAGAGGCGATCAGACGTATCGTAATCGGTCGAGACGGTCTCCGGATTGCAGTTGATCATGATCGTTTCATAACCCGCTTCGGAGAGCGCGAAGCAGGCATGGCAGCAGCAATAATCAAACTCGATACCCTGACCGATCCGGTTCGGCCCACCACCCAGAATGGCCACTTTCTTGCGGTCGGAAGGCTTGGCCTCGTTGGCCGGCGCACCTGCAAAAACCGGCGCATAGGTCGAATACATATAGGCGGTAGGCGCGGAAAACTCCGCCGCGCAGGTGTCGATCCGCTTGAAAACCGGACGCACGCCGAGGTCCAACCTGCTCTTGCGTATATCAGCCTCGTTCCGCTTGCTCAGCATGGCGAGACGGCCATCCGAAAAGCCCATGCTCTTCAGGCGGTGCAACGCGCCGGCTGTTTTCGGAACGCCCAGCTGCCGCACCTTCTCTTCCGTGTCGACCAGATCCTTGATCTGCTCGAGAAACCATCGATCAATCTTGCACGCCTCGTAAATTCCCTCGATCGAAAACCCAAGCCGGAAGGCCTGTGCAACTTGCAACAAACGCTCCGGCGTCGGCGTGCCGAGTGCGGCTTTAACCGCGTTTCGGTCGTCACCGAGGCCCAGTCCTTCGATCTCGATTTCATCAAGCCCGCTCAGGCCTGTTTCGAGCGAGCGGAGCGCCTTCTGCAATGATTCTTGAAAAGTACGGCCGATGGCCATGGCTTCGCCGACCGATTTCATTGAGGTCGTCAGAGTCTTCTCGGCACCCGGGAATTTTTCAAACGCGAAGCGCGGAATTTTTGTGACGACGTAATCAATGGTAGGCTCGAAGGATGCAGGCGTTGCGCCCCCCGTAATATCATTGTCGATTTCGTCCAGCGTATAGCCAACCGCGAGCTTGGCCGCGACGCGCGCAATCGGGAACCCTGTTGCCTTCGAGGCCAGAGCGGAGGAGCGCGAAACACGCGGATTCATCTCGATCACGATCATCCGCCCGGTATCGGGATCAACCGCGAATTGCACATTGGACCCACCCGTCTCGACCCCGATTTCACGCAGCACGGCCAATGAGGCGTCGCGCATAATCTGGTATTCTTTGTCGGTGAGGGTGAGGGCAGGGGCAACCGTGATCGAATCACCCGTATGCACCCCCATCGGATCGATGTTCTCGATTGAACACACGATGATGCAATTATCCGCCTTGTCGCGGACAACTTCCATTTCGTATTCTTTCCAGCCGAGAACGCTTTCCTCGACCAGCACCTCATTTGTCGGCGACGCATCAATACCGCGCTCGATAATCTCGATGAATTCCGCCTTGTTATAGGCGATGCCGCCACCGGTTCCGCCCATCGTGAAGGACGGCCGGATAATCGCTGGCAGGCCGATGTCAGCGAGCGCCTCGAGTGCCTGCGGCAGCGTTTTGATCTGGTGCGAACGCGGCGTATCAAGCCCGATTTTTGTCATGGCATTGCGGAACAATTCGCGGTCTTCCGCCTTGTCGATCGCTTCGGCTGTAGCCCCGATCATTTCGACATTGTATTTCTCTAACACGCCCATTTTCTTGAGCGAGAGCGCACAATTGAGCGCCGTCTGCCCGCCCATGGTCGGCAGCAAGGCGTCGGGGCGTCCCTTCTCGATTATCTTGGCGACGACTTCCGGCGTGATCGGCTCGACATACGTGCGATGCGCCATGTCCGGATCTGTCATGATCGTGGCCGGATTGGAATTGACAAGAATGATCCGGTAGCCCTCTTCCTTGAGCGCCTTGACGGCTTGCGTGCCCGAATAATCAAACTCGCAGGCCTGTCCGATCACAATCGGACCCGCGCCGATAATCAGGATCGAGGAAATATCTGTGCGTTTGGGCATTGTAATCGCTCGTCTTCAATCCGGTGACGCGCGGCACTCAAGTCCCGCGCACAAAAAAAGGCCGCACAATTCGGCCCAACACTGCCGCAGCGCGTCCTTTCGGGAAATCCCTGTTCGACCCGGTAAGGCCGCGAATCTGACCATGACGGGTTGAATTGGCCCTTTCTAGACGAAAAGCCGGTCTGATGAAAGCGCGAACTCGGCGTCATCCACGATAAGTGGTGACCGGAACGCAAATTGCCTTAGCCCACAATGTCGTCGCCCACCGGTTTTTTACTTTCAGGCGGCTCTCAGTTCGAAATCGACATGAACGCGATCATAGGGAAATTCGATTTTTCCTGTCTCGGTTTTAGTGATGATTCCTGCCAGTATCAGCGCCTTGATATCGCCATGCACGGCTTTGATGTCGCGCGCGACACAGCGTGCCACCTCACGGATCGACAGCGGTCCCGCCCCGGTCATCACACGAATGATATCCCAGCGCTTTGGGGTCAAAATCCGCCACATGAGATCAATGGAAATAAAGGAATGACGGCTATCTTGAGGCTTTCCGTCCAACGCCGCTTCGAGGCGATTTTCCAACTCTTCCAGAGATGAAACACCAAAGATGATCGTCTTTATTTCTCGTGTCATGATCGCAATCTCCAACGATCCACATCGGCAAAAAAGGCTCTACGCAATGTCTTCAAGTCAGCAAATATAATCGGTTCTTCGCGCCTTCCGATATGTTTGTGATCACCTTTTCCTGCCTCGTTATCATACCGCAAGACACATTTGTTTTCGACGACCAGTGCAAAACTGTATTTGTAAAAATGGGAATTTCCACGCACAGGTTGTGGTACTTTCCAGGCAATGATTTCAACGAACATTGTGTCGGATAAATCGATACGTTCGTCGAAAACCAGTACCGCAGACATATTGGGCATCATGCCAACAGATCAGTGTGTTGTCAATTACTCCAACACTCGCAGGCACTCAAATGATCTACGCCCCCGCGCGATGCGTTTTCATCATCGCCGCAAACCGGTCGAACAGATAATGGCTGTCCTGCGGGCCGGGGGAGGCTTCGGGGTGGTGTTGCACCGAGAAGGCGGGGCGGTCGGTGAGTGCGATGCCGCAATTCGAGCCGTCGAACAGCGAGACATGCGTTTCCTTCGCATTGGCCGGCAGCGTCGCGCGATCCACCGCAAATCCGTGGTTCATCGAGACAATTTCAACCTTGTTGGTGGTGAAATCCTTGACCGGATGGTTCGCGCCATGGTGGCCCTGATGCATTTTCAATGTTTTGGCACCAATGGCGAGCGCCATGATCTGGTGCCCGAGGCAGATGCCGAATGTCGGAATGCCTTGTTCGATCAGCACACGGATGGCGGGAACTGCATAAGTCCCCGTCGCCGCAGGATCACCGGGCCCGTTCGACAGAAAAATGCCGTCTGGTTTTAGCGCGAGAATATCCACCGCCGATGCCGTTGCGGGCACAACCGTCACACGGCATCCTCTGTCCGACAATAGGCGAAGAATATTGCGTTTCACGCCGAAATCGATCGCGACCACATGGAAAGTCTCCGATGTTCGGGTTCCATACCCCTCGCCAAGATGCCAGCTCGTTTCGTTCCAGTCGAAACGCTGTCCCGATGTCACGGATGGCACAAGATCAAGCCCGTCCATGGACGGCAACGCCGCCGCCCGCGCCTTCAGCGCCGGGACATCAAACACGCCGTCGCTATTCGATACAATGATCGCGTTCGCCATGCCGTGATCGCGGATATGGGCCGTCAGAGCGCGGGTATCGACGCCACAAATACCGGCAATGCCGCGTGCCTTCAGCCACCCATCGAAATGCCGTGTCGCACGCCAATTGGAGGGGGTCGTGATGTGCGTGTGAACAACAACACCGCGCACACCGGCGGCAGACGCCATATTGATCGCCTCGATGTCTTCCTCGTTCGTGCCGACATTCCCGATATGCGGGAAGGTGAAGGTCACAATCTGCCCGGCATAGGACGGGTCGGTCAGAATTTCCTCGTAGCCCGTCATGGACGTGTTGAAACAGACTTCGCCCTGCGCTTCCGTCGCAGCACCGATGGCCTGTCCCTCGATCACGGTCCCGTCCGCCAGCACCAGAAGTGCGGTCGCTTTCGGTTCGATCCAGCCCTGTTCAGTGCTCATCCGGCTTGAAGTCTCTTGAAGCATGGCGCTGTTCATCCTAAACCCGGCAGGCGGGCGTGGCGTTACTTTGAAAATAGCGTTTGAAAACTTTTGTTAACTAGGACGACACACGTCTCCGCGTCAACTGATTTGCAGGGATTTTTTATCCTGTTAAATCAATCGTTTATCTTGTTATTCCGACAAGACGCCCGAATCGGGGTATGTTTGGACGATTTTCTGATGGAGGCTAGAGCGATGCGAGAACAATTCACCGAACTGTTGAAAGACGCCATGCGCGCCGGCGATAAGCGCAAGGTCAGCACGCTCCGGATGATCACATCGACATTGAAGGACCGCGATATCGAACAACGCGGCCTCGGCAAGCCGCCTCTGTCGGACGAGGAAATCCTCGGAATGCTGCAGAAAATGGTCAAACAGCGTCAGGAATCGCTGGCAATTTATCAACAAGCCGGTCGTGACGACCTCTCCGCGCAGGAATCCGAGGAAATCGCGATCATCATGGCCTTCATGCCGAAGCAGATGGATGACGCGGAAGTGAAGGCAGCCATCTCCGCAATCATCGCCGAGACAGGTGCCACCAGCGTCAAGGACATGGGCAAGATCATGGCCGCCCTGAAAGAGCGCTTCGCCGGCCAGATGGATTTTGCCAAAGCCAGCGGAACCGTCAAAGCGCTGCTGGGGTGATCGGCCCCAGTAAAATCCTGTTGATAACGGGGATTACTCCGGCTTGATCAACGAATACCACCCTTCTGTGCAGTAATTGCAGTCGGAAACCCCGATAAGCTGATGAGTTGCTGGAACTGCCCGGCGCGGTGAGTCGTCGCAATTGCGTCCGCAATTTTGAGCAAGAGGGATACATCAAGTCCATGCGTTACCCGCCCTCCATTCTCGAAGAGATACGCGCGCGCCTGCCGACTTCGGCGGTGGTCGGGCGGCGGGTGAAACTCATCAAAGCGGGGCGCGAGTTCAAAGGGCTTTCGCCATTCAATGCCGAAAAGAGTCCGTCCTTTTTCGTCAACGATCAAAAAGGCTTTTATCACGATTTCTCGTCCGGTAAGCATGGCGATATCTTCAGTTTTCTCATGGAGACGGAGGGGATCGCATTTCCCGAGGCCGTCGAGCGCTTGGCGGCGGAGGCCGGCGTCACGCTTCCCAAAATCTCTGCCGAGGCCGAGGAGCAGGAAACAAGGAACCGCACGCTCCACGAGGTAATGGATCTGGCGCAGGCATTTTTCCAGTCGGCACTTTTGGGAAAAGACGGCCAGCGTGCGCGGGCCTATCTCGAGGGTCGGAGCCTCGGACGATCCGTGTGGGAACGCTTTGGCATCGGCTTCGCGCCAGCGGGCCGCTTCACTCTTCGCGATCATCTCGCAGGCAAGGGCGTCTCCGCTGATGCAATGATCGAGACGGGCTTGCTGATCTCGGGCGACGACATCGCGGTTCCCTATGACCGCTTCCGTGATCGTGTCATGTTTCCGATCACGGATGCACGGGGTCGGATGATTGCGTTTGGCGGGCGCGCGCTCGACAAGGATACGCCTGCAAAATATCTCAATTCGCCCGACACGCCCCTCTTCCATAAGGGCCGCGTCCTGTTCAACCATCACCTCGCGCGGAAAGCGGCTCATGACAAAGGAACCGTTATTGCGGTCGAGGGCTATATCGATGTCGTGTCGATGTCGCTGGCGGGGTTTGCCAATACGGTAGCGCCGCTCGGCACAGCACTCACGGAAGACCAATTGACGCTTTTGTGGCGCATGACGGATGAACCTATTCTTTGTTTCGACGGCGACAAGGCCGGTCGAAGAGCGGCCTATCGAGCGATTGACGTTGCCTTGCCGCAGCTTGAGGCAGGCAAGTCGCTCCGCTTCGCCATGTTGCCCGAAGGCCAGGATCCCGACGACCTTGCACGGTCAGGCGGCACTGCTGCAGTCGAGGCCATACTCGGCAGTGCGTTGCCGCTCGTTGATATGGTGTGGTCCCGCGCCATCGACTCAGGCCCGCTTGATACGCCGGAGCGTCGGGCGGCGATTGACCGCAAACTGCGTGCGGAAATCTCCCAGCTTCGGGATGAAACCGTGCGCCGCTATTATCAGGCCGAAATTGACAAACGGCTGAAAGCGCTCTTTGCCCCCGCGTCCCGCGGTGAGTATTCACGCAATACCTATGCTCCGACGGGCGACACGGCCGGTCGCCCCTGGCAACGGGGCCGCATGATGCCCCCAAAGGCAGGTGCTGCGATTCGCGAGCAGCTGCGGCCCAGCAGCAGCCTTGCGAAAAGCTCCGTGTTCAACCGTTCAGGCGGCATTTCGCCGAGGGAAGCGCTCATTCTGGTCACATTGATTGCCCATCCTGATCGCTTGATGACCCACGCTGACGAAATCGCCGGGCTGGATTTCTCCCATGCCGACACGCAGGCCATTGCCCGCATCCTTCTGGACGAACTCGCGGAAAGTGCTGGACGTGATACCCACCCCACTCCGGACACGCTCCGGGCGGCGATTGAGCGCGCGGGAAAGGCAGAACAGTACCGCCGTATCGAGGCCGTGATGCTGCTTGGAGACAAAAATAAGGCGCTTTTGGGCGACCGTGACGCGATTGATGACCTTTTGAAACAGGCGCTCACCTTGCATCGGCGCACTTCAACGCTACATAAGGAACTGAAACTTGCTGAGCGGGCATTTTCTGACGATCCGAACGAGGTCAATCTGGCATGGCTTTCCGACTTGCGGGCGCAGATTTCTGCGTTCGAAGGAACGGAAGCTGATACGGAGATGATCAGAGAGAACGAGATACCCTGGCCGGTGGTAAAACGGTGAACGTTTTCCGCCGATTGGCGCTGTAACTCTGTCTTGCCCCTTCACACGGGCGCGTGAATGGATTATCGAACGACTGCTCAGTTTAATATATCGAATGTGAAGTGGAACAAATGGCTGGCCGTGGTGGTATGATCCTCGGGGCAGGCCTTGTTTCAGAAGGCGGACGATTCGTGTGTTTTCGTCTGGAAATGTGGAGCTTTTGACCGATGGCGACAAAGACGACTGACAAGGGTGACGGCGACGGCCTCGAACCACAGCAGGCCGACAGCCCCTTGCTCGACCTTTCCGATCAGTCCGTCAAGCGGATGATCAAGCTCGCCAAAAAGCGCGGCTTTGTCACCCATGAGGAATTAAACGAAGTTCTGCCGTCCGAGGAAGTCACCTCCGACCAGATCGAAGATGTGTATACGATGCTCAACGAAATGGGCATCAATGTCGTCGAGCAGGAAGAGGTAGAGGCGGAAGCCGCTGAGCCAACCGTCGCCGCCGAGGCGGATGATGAGGAAGAGGGCGGCGAACTCGTCGAAGCCCAACGCTCCGCTGTTCCCGCGAAAGCCGAGCGTGCAGAGCCGACCGACCGCACTGATGATCCGGTGCGCATGTATCTGCGCGAGATGGGTTCCGTCGAACTCCTGTCCCGCGAAGGCGAAATCGCGATTGCCAAGCGCATAGAGGCCGGCCGCGAGGCGATGATCGCCGGTCTGTGCGAAAATCCGCTGACCTTTCAGGCGATCATTATCTGGCGCGATGAGTTGAACGAAGGCAAGGTTCTGCTGCGCGACATTATTGATCTTGAAGCAACTTATGCCGGCCCTGAGGGCAAGGGGCTTCCGAAAATTGATGGTCTTGTTCTCGGCGAAGCCCAACCGGAAGCCGCTGAAGTGGTCGAAGGCGATATGGAGCCGCCTGTTCCGGAGCCAGATCTCGACGAGGATGACCTCGAAAACAACGTCTCGCTCTCCGCGATGGAAGCGGAATTGAAGCCGAAGGTTCTCGAAACATTCGACAGCATCGCCAATGCCTACAAGAAACTGCGTCGACTGCAGGAACAGAATGTCGAGTTCAAGCTTCAGAACGATACCTTGTCCCCCGCCCAGGAGCGCAAATACAAAAAGCTCAAGGACGAGATCATTGCGGACGTCAAATCGCTCTCGCTGAACCAGCACCGCATCGAGGCGCTGGTCGAGCAGCTTTACGACATCAACAAGCGTCTGATCAGTCTTGAAGGACGCCTGATGCGTCTCGCCGAAAGCCACCGCGTCGGGCGCGAGGATTTTCTGCGCAATTATCAGGGCTCCGAGCTTGATCCGAAATGGCTGTTGCGCGTCTCCAAGCTCGGCACACGCGGCTGGAAGGAATTTGTCGCGAACGAGAAAGACTCGATCCGCGAATTGCGTCAGGAAATCCACATTCTCGCCTCCGAGACGGGGTTGGAGATTCCGGAATTCCGCAAGATCGTCCACATGGTGCAGAAGGGCGAGCGCGAGGCCCGTCAGGCCAAGAAAGAAATGGTCGAGGCCAATCTCCGCCTCGTGATCTCGATTGCCAAAAAATACACCAATCGCGGCTTGCAGTTCCTCGATCTCATTCAGGAAGGCAATATCGGCCTGATGAAGGCGGTTGATAAATTCGAATATCGCCGCGGCTACAAATTCTCGACCTATGCGACATGGTGGATCAGACAGGCAATCACCCGCTCGATTGCCGATCAAGCGCGCACCATCCGTATTCCCGTGCACATGATCGAGACGATCAACAAGATCGTGCGCACCTCGCGCCAGATGTTGCACGAGATTGGCCGCGAGCCGACGCCGGAAGAATTGTCCGAAAAACTCGCCATGCCGCTCGAAAAAGTGCGCAAAGTGCTCAAAATCGCCAAGGAGCCGATCTCGCTCGAAACGCCAATCGGCGACGAGGAAGACTCGCACTTGGGCGATTTCATCGAGGACAAGAACGCCATCCTGCCGATTGATGCCGCGATCCAGTCCAACTTGCGCGAAACAACCACCCGCGTGCTCGCCTCATTGACGCCGCGCGAGGAGCGCGTGCTGCGCATGCGCTTCGGCATCGGCATGAACACCGATCACACCCTCGAAGAAGTCGGCCAGCAGTTCAGCGTGACGCGCGAGCGCATCCGGCAAATCGAGGCCAAGGCGTTGCGCAAGCTGAAGCATCCGAGCCGAAGCCGGAAGCTCAGGAGCTTTTTGGATAATTGAGACACTTATCTTGCTAACGATTGATTTCGGAACCTTGCCTCCCACCACGCGTTATTTGCCCATCAGGCGGGAAGATTTTTCTAATCTCCCCGGTTTATCGGGAGACACTGGAATGAGCGAATATTATGGTATGCCTCGATCTGCACGGCTGGTCTCGAGGCATTTGCATTCCCTGTTCGGAGATGCGCGCCGCGAGGGCGTGACGCATGAGGAATTGACGATCGAACTCGCCGCGCACGCCACATGCGCCGCGCTGTCGTTCTGGCCGGCGAAAGAGTTACATGCCTTGATCGATGTCGCCGACGAGGACACAATCCTGCCCGGTGAAGCATCCGGCAGCAAAATGCCAGCCTCGACAATAATCCCATTTCCCCGGCGGAGTAATTAGCCTTAAGGGAATTTTTCTTGGCTTTCTAACAATTTGCGCTCAGCGCCGCCTAGGAATATGCCGTTCCCGTATTGAAAATGACTTCTGGATAAGTATTTTCTAAATAAATTCGGGCACCAACCGTTTATTCACACTTCGACATTGTCGTTTTGATAGTATAACTATTGGCGAATAGTGGGATGTGGCCAATAATTCGGGTTGGAGTGCGGCGTGGTGGCGACTGAAGAAATCGAACCGCCGCAAAGCGCGATCGGAAAGTTGCGTTACAGCGTCTATCGAATTCTGTTCGAAACGCCGAATGCGCCAAAAATACATTACCAGATTGATCGCGCCATCATCACGCTGATCGTTCTCAGCGTGATTGCAATCATCCTCGAGCATATTCCCTCGATCCACGAGGAGTTCCACTGGGAATTCGCGCTGTTCGATAAGGTTTCGGTCATTCTGTTTACGATCGAATATGTTTTGCGGCTGTTTTGCGGCGGACTGAATCCTAAATTCAAGCAGAAACGTTTTAAGACGCTTGGCTATGCGCTCACCCCCATGGCCATTCTCGATTTTCTTGTCGTCGTTCCGTTCTACCTCACCTTCCTGATCGAGGTGGATTTGCGCTATCTGCGTCTGTTCCGTCTGATGCGGATTTTCAAACTTCTTCGATATTTTTTACCTGTCTGGCAGCGCTTTTGTGTTTTCGGGGGCGATACGCCCGATCCATTGTCGCTCGAAGTGCCAATGCCGAAGAGCCTGATCGGCAAGGGGCGTCATTGGCTGTTTAGGGTTTTGTTCGAAACCAAAGATGCCCCGAAGCTTTACTACATCGTCGATAAAATCATCGTTTCTCTGATTGTTGCAAGCGTCATTGCAATCATTTTTGAGCATGTTGAAACGATTCACGAGGCTTTTCATTGGGAATTTGCGCTTTTTGACAAGGTCAGTGTCATTATCTTCACACTTGAATATGTGCTGAGAATGGCCTGCGCTGGACTGAACCCGAAATATGGCAACCGCAGGTTCAAAACGCTCCGCCACGCTTTGGCGCCAATGTCCGTCGTCGATTTCCTTGTCGTCGTTCCGTTTTACCTGACCTTCCTGATCGAAATAGATCTCAGATTCCTCCGGCTGCTCAGGTTGCTGCGGATTTTCAAATTGGCGCGTTTTCTGCTGCCGATTTTGCAGAGTTTCAAAGAACTCAATGAAGGCCGGACGTTTCGGCAAAAAGTATATAGCGTTCTAAATGAAGACGCCTATTCGGGTCGGGTACACCACCTTGTCGACATGGCACTCGTCGGCTTGATTCTTCTGAGCGTCATCGCCGTTGTTACCGAAAGTGTCCACGCCATTCACGAGGCGATGGCGTGGGAATTCCATTATTTCGATTTGTTTTCGGTCGCAATTTTTTCAACGGAATATCTGTTCCGTGTCTATTCCATCGTCGAAAACCCGAAATATGCCAACGCGGTCAAGGGGCGGTTTGCTTATATGACAACGCCGGGTGCCATCATCGATCTGCTGGCTGTGTTGCCATTCTATCTGACCCTTTTCATCCACATTGATCTGCGCTTCCTGCGGGTTATGCGTTTGCTGCGCATTTTGAAACTTACACGGTACTCGACAGCGATTACGACGGTGATCGAGGTGATTACCGAGGAATTGCCGTCGCTTGGCGCAGCACTCTTCGTGCTTTTCCTGATTACGATCTTTTCAGCGAGTATCATCTACCTTGTCGAGAGCGACGCGCAGCCTGAGAAATTCAGTAGTATTCCTGAGTCGATGTATTGGGCGATCATCACGCTCACCAGTATTGGCTATGGCGATATTTATCCGGTGACACCCATCGGTCAGATGCTCACAATGGTGATTGCCACGGTCGGCCTCGGCATGATCGCACTGCCGACGGGTATTCTTGCGACAGGCTTTACGGAAAAAATCCGGTCGCGCACCGAAGAGTACAAGCGTCTCGTACGCGATAAAGCGGAAGACGGCGTCATTACCGATGACGAGCAACTGGAGCTGAACCAGCGGGCCCGCGAATTGGGCATCAAGACATCGAATATCGGACGTCTCGGTGCCGAGGAACTTGAGGACGTCGCCAGAAATTCATCAGCGGATGAAAAGTTGGGTGTGTCCCGGCTGGTTGTCGAACAAACAACGCTGATCGGGCCGGTCATGCCGCAAGTCGTGGCGCTGCCCCCGGTCGCGCCCGTACCCCTTCAGGTCATGCGTGCCGAACCGGAAGATCCCGTCGCTGAAG
>Ga0209033_1000699_pt1 | contig 19612 bp, 21 predicted proteins | sample LauGreFa1BDMLBDN_2_FD_188218 | JGI IMG/M metagenome (GOLD analysis project Ga0209033, IMG submission 188218) | Freshwater lake microbial communities from Lake Michigan, USA - Fa13.BD.MLB.DN (SPAdes) (version 2) | ecosystem: Environmental > Aquatic > Freshwater > Lake | place: Lake Michigan, USA...
CCAGTACTCATGGCAATTATTTGAGTCTGTGCGGCGCGCTCAAGGAAATAAAGATCATCAAAAGCTTGGGCAACGGTTGGTGCAGCAGTTATAACGCCATGATTGCCGAGGAACAGGATATCGGCATTATCAATAATTTTTGCCAATCGTTCTCCAACTGTGTCTGACAAAGCTAAACCATCGTAATCATTATCATAAGCAACCCTTCCGTAAAAGCGACAACTGGTTTGTAATGCCCATTCCAAACGACCGCCTGCAATCATTGTCAAAGCCGTCGCGTAGGGTTGGTGAGTATGAAGAATTACTTGAGCCAGAGGAACTAGCCGATGTAACGGAGCGTGAATGTGATGAGCTGACGCCGCAGGCTTGCCATCACCTCGTATCACGTTACCATTAAAGTCACAGACAATTAGATTTGAAGCAGTAATTTCCGAGAAATGGAAGCCAAATGGATTGACTAAGAAATGTTTGCCATCTGGTAAGACAGCAGAGAAGTGATTAGCAATTGATTCATGAAGGTTGTGGGCAACTGCTAAGTGAAAGGTAGCCGCTAAATCAACACGGAGATTCCATTCTGCTTCAGTTAATTGAAATTTATGCATAATATTCTATTCACAATAAAAAACGAGACTTATAACTCAAAGCCATCATAAGTCTTAAAGACAAACAGATGTTTCTTTACTGATAGTATCTTTTTTGTTAAATGAGAGGAATTGAAGTTTGTGTGAGTGGTAGAGGTTAACTGCTGGACTGAAATGCATCGATTCGGCTAAGCTAGATAAAATGGCTTTGGTTTCAGGTAAATCGCTATTGCGAACATGTTGAATACAGGCTGTCAGTTCATGTTCGTTTAATTTTAGCCAAGTATTACGGATCATTTGGCAAAAATTATCCAAATACATAGGCAAGGTTTCGTTGGGTTCGCGCATGAGATCAATTACAAGAAGAAGACCATTGTCAGTTAGGATATTATTTGCCAAACGAAAAAATTCAGTTTTTTCTTTCAGTGTTAAATGATGAAGCGCAAAACTAGTAAAAATGATGTCGAACTTTGTATTTGTTTGTCTCATGCCGGTCATAAAATCAATGTTAATCAATTCACTCTTGCAATTGAGTGTGCCGATGTTTTTGGCGGCGAGTATAAGAGCCGGATCCGAAAGGTCAAAGCCTCTATAAAGTTTAATGACTTTCCCTTGAAGGGCGTGGGTAAGGAAGTGAGCATCGCCACAACCCAAATCAAGTAGTGTAAAAGGTTGTTTCTCAAAACGTTCAGCTAATAAAGTGCTAACAGCTTGGTAAATTTCATTGTGGTGAAAATAATTATTAGTTAAAACTTTATTATAGATCGCCCACATAGTGAAAAATTCACTAACTTCGGTTTTTCCAGTACTCATAGAATCTCAAAAAGGTGATACGTTAATGACATAAAATTATAATGCGGATCAGTCAGATGTTGTAATCCTATGAATCCGATATACTTATTGGACTATTTATATTTTATGTTCACTATGTTACTACCTACTGCTCAAACATCAACTTTTGCAAATTAAGTTTATCGAAAATTAAATCGTCGATTACTTCCCTTTTTAGTTTGTCTTTACGTTATTGCCTATATTGACCTTGTAAACATTGGATTTGCAAAATTGACCATGTCCGAGGAGTTGGGTTTTACTGACAGTATTTATGGTTTGGGTGCAGGTATCTTCTTAATTGGCTATTTTCTGTTTGAAATACCCAGTAATTTGATTTTGCAACGTGTTGGTGCGAAGATTTGGATAGCAAGAATTATGATAGTATGGGGGTATTAGCAAGTGCAATGGTAGTTGTTAATACGCCTATGCAAGTTTATATTTTACGTTTCTTGCTAGGTATTGCTGAAGCAGGTTTTTCCTCTGGCATCATTTTATATTTGACGTACTGGGATCCAGTTCCAAATCGAGCTAAAGCTTCGGCAACCTTTATGAGTGCAGTGGGCATTGGCAGGTGTAATAGGTGGGCCTATTTCAGGACTTATTATGACTTATCTTGATGGTATTGCCGCATTGAAAGGCTGGTAATGGCGAAGGATCACCTGCAGTTATTTTAGGCGTCGTGCTCACTCTGTATTTGGAAACAGTCCGAAAGAGGCTAATTGGCTTACAGAAGCAGAACGTGGTTGGTTGATGATGCAATTAGACGCTGAGTCTATGCAAAAGGAACAATCGGGTTTTTAATAAAGCACTTTGCAATGCAAAGCTGTGGCTACTTAGCCTTGTTTATGTCTCTATCATTATGGGATTGTATGTTATTTCTTTTGGGTTGCCACAAATTGTCAGCGATTTAGTACATCAAAACCTTATCTTAACCGGGTTGTTAAGTTCTATTCCTTATTGTTTGGCAGCAATTAGAATGGTATTAATCGGACATTCTTCTGATCTACATAATGAACGAGGATGGGATATAGCCTTAAGTGCCTTACTTGGTAGCTTTGGGCTAATAATCTGTGCAATTTATCTCAGTCACTTGCCGTTAGCTCTATTAGGGCTTTCATTTGCCAGTATCGGAGTTATGTCAGCATTGCCGGTGTTTTGGTCTTTACCGACTGCTTTTTTAAGCGGCACAGGGGCGGCTGGCGGAATTGTAGTTATAAATGCCTGTGGTAATTTGGCGGGTTATTTAAGTCCAGTGATGGTCTCCTGGATAAAGTCCTTAACAGGTAACTTTACAGGCAGACTTTAATATGCTGGCCAGTTGGTTACTTGTTGCCGTGGTTATTGTATTAGTCAAGTTTCGTAGAGCTCCTTAAAAGTGTAGTTGAAGTATTTTGATGTTTTACAAACTCTTAATTAGGTGGCCTATGAATGAAAACTCTGCTCGTGTTATTATCTTTAATTTTGTGTAGTTAAAAAATATGGCTGAAAACTTTTCCATCGAACGTGATTATAGTCTTGATGCACTAAAGGTTCCGCCTAATTCTATTCAGGCCGAGCAATCGGTTTTGGGTGGATTAATGCTGGATAACCAGACTTGGGATACGATAGCCGACAAAGTCATTGAAAAAGATTTTTATCGCCGTAGTCACCAACTTATTTTTAAGAAAATTGAAGAGCTCGCAGAAAAACAGATTCCTTTTGATGTAATCACATTATCGGATGCATTAAAAGCAATTGGCGAATTGGATAATGTGGGTGGACTGGCATATTTGATCATGTTGGCAAAGGATACGCCTAGTGCAGCCAATATTGTTGCATACGCCAATATTGTCAGAGATCGGTCAGTACTCAGGCAATTAATTCATATTGGTACTGAAATCTCTGATTCAGCATTTAATACAGAGGGACGGGATACCGCTGAGTTATTGGAAAATGCTGAGCGAGAGGTCTTTCAAATAGCTGAGCAACGGCAACGGGGGCAGGCTGGTGGGTTTATATCTATTAAGTCTTTGTTAGCTAAAGCCGTTGATAAAATTGAAACACTATTTGAACAGGAGGGTGCAATTACCGGTGCTAGCACTGGATTCACCGATCTTGATGACATAACTTCCGGTTTGCAGCCAGCCGACTTGATTATTGTGGCAGGAAGACCGTCGATGGGTAAAACTACCATCGCTATGAACATGGCTGAAAATATTGCATTAAAAGGTGATAAGCCAGTTGCAGTATTTAGTATGGAAATGCCTGGGGATTCTTTAGCTATGCGAATGATGTCTTCATTAGGCCGTATAGATCAGAATAAAGTGAGAACTGGAAAGCTGGAAGATGACGATTGGCCGCGATTGACTTCGGCCATTAATTTACTGGCAGGTACGCAATTGTTTATTGATGATTCACCCGCTTTATCACCTTCCGAAGTAAGGGCAAGAGCCAGACGGTTAGCACGCGAGCATGGTCAGTTAGGTTTGATTGTTGTCGATTATTTACAGCTTATGCAATCACCGGGTAGCGGTGAAAACAGAGTTCAACAGATTTCTGATATCTCCAGAGGCTTAAAAGCGTTGGCTAAAGAATTAAATGTACCTGTTGTTGCATTGTCTCAGCTTAATCGAAATCTTGAACAACGACCTAATAAACGCCCTGTAATGTCAGATTTACGTGATTCTGGAGCTATTGAGCAGGATGCCGATTTGATTTTATTTGTGTATCGAGATGAGGTCTATAACGAGGATAGCCCTGATAAAGGTATCGCTGAAATTATTATTGGCAAGCAACGTAATGGACCACTAGGAACGGTTAGGCTTACTTTTCTTGGGCAATATACGCGTTTTGAGAATTTTTCTGGGAACCCCTATAGTTCAGGGGATTATGAATGATGCCTGCCGCTTATGCAGTCCTTGATTTAGAGGCGGCAGCACATAACGTAGAAAAGGTTCGAGCTTATGCGCCTAATGCCAGAATTATGGCTGTCATTAAAGCTAATGGCTATGGTCATGGTTTGTTGCGTATAGCCGGAGCTTTGCAAAATGCTGATGCTTTTGCGGTAGCACGAGTTGATGAAGGGATACGTTTGCGCAAGGCTGGGATTGAAAAAAGAATTGTGGTACTAGAGGGGTTTACCTGCCCTGAAGAATTGGAGGAGTTGTTACATTATCAATTAGATGCTGTTGTGCATTCATTAGTACAGGTCGATGTGTTTGAACAAAGAACGGAGTTTGGGCAGATAGCTATTTGGTTAAAACTCGATACCGGTATGAATCGCTTAGGCTTTAAAGCTAATGAATTTAATGCAGTTTATCAACGCTTAAATCAATGTTCCATTATAAGTCAGCCAATCAATTTTATGACTCATTTAGCTAATGCTGATGATAAGCAAGATCCGATTACACATAAACAAATTAGTTTATTTAATGACACGCTCGCTACACTCATTCCAAAATTAGAATCATTAAATGAACGGAGTATTGCAAATTCAGCAGGTATCTTAGCATGGCAAGAGGCCTTAACTGATTGGGTGCGTCCAGGTGTTATGCTATATGGCATCTCACCGTTTGCAGAAAGTACCGGTGGGCAGTTGGGATTAAAACCTATCATGGGTTTACATTCACGACTGATCGCAGTAAAACAGATAGTAACCGGTGATAAAGTTGGTTATTCAGGTAGTTGGGTATGTGAAAAACCGACAACATTGGGCGTTGTAGCTATTGGTTATGGGGATGGTTATCCACGTTATGCTAAAGCAGGTACTCCAGTATTGGTTAATGGTCAGCGTGTATCGCTGATTGGAAGAGTTTCAATGGATATGATTACTGTTGATTTGGGCATAAACACCAATGCAAAACCAGGTGACCCAGTTACATTATGGGGTGATGGTTTGTCTGTCGAGGAAATTGCTCTTTGCGCTGATACTATTCCTTATACTCTGGTATGTGGTGTAACGCAGCGGGTAAAGATTGTTGAAAAGTCTGGTTATGATAAAACGAACCAAGATTAAGAAATTCAATGAGTTGGTTCTACAAATTTAGATAATGCCGACATTAATGATTTTGTAATGACAGTATGTTAAAGTTATCTCGGTCAAATTAACTAACTAATTAATAACACAATTTATTATAACGGTTATGACAGTAAAAAATGTAGCGTGTGAAATTAATGTAGCTCTCAATGGGCGAACGTTGGAGGCTTCAATTATTGGAGATTGGGTTTTAGACGCACAGATTCCTTCCTTAGATATAGTGTTAGCGCAAATCGGTGATGGGTCTACTATTAACCGCCTGGTATTTTCGACAGAAGAATTAGGGCGTTGGGATAGTATGTTGATGACTGAGCTCATTCGTTTGATTGATTATGGCGCCAAACAGGGTGTTCAAGTTGATATCACAACGTTACCCGAGGGTATTCATGGTCTCCTAGATTTAGTTTATGCAGTGCCTGAGCGAGTTGGTGCTCGACGTGAGGAAGTTAAAACTCCATGGCTTGAGATTATTGGCAAAGCTGGATTGCGCACTGTTAAAGACAGTAATGCATTAATCACTTTTGTTGGCGAAATAACACAGAGTATTATTGCTTTGATCCGAGGGAGAGCAAGGTTCCGCGGGGTTGATTTATGGCGCAATATTCAGGACTGTGGACCTTCTGCTTTACCTATTGTTACACTTATTAGTTTACTAGTAGGTTTGATTCTGGCATTCGTAGGCGCAATACAATTAGCTTTGTTTGGTGCACAAATTTATATTGCTGACCTAGTGGGTTTGGGAATGACTCGGGAAATGGGTGGTTTGATGGCCGCGATTATCATGTCAGGACGAACCGGTGCTGCATATGCCGCGCAATTAGGTACCATGCAGGTTAATAGCGAGATAGATGCGCTTAAAACGATGGGTTTTGAACCGATGGAGTTTCTGGTCTTACCGCGTATTTTAGCGCTTATTTTAATCATGCCACTACTTTGTCTTTATGCGGATTTGATGGGTATAGTTGGTGGTTCGTTGGTTACAGTTGGTTTTTTTGATGTATCGTTACTGGAATATTTCAAACGAACGGCCGATGCGGTTCATCTCAAGGATTTAACGATTGGCGTTGTTAAATGTGCCATATTTGGCGTTTTGATTGCTCTTTCTGGATGTATGCGAGGCATGCAGTGCGGAAGAAGTGCTTCTGCTGTAGGAGAAGCAGCTACCTCAGCAGTGGTGACTGGTATTGTTTTTATTGTTATTGCTGATTCATTGATGACGGTAATTTGCAACCGTTTAGGGGTTTAGGCCTATGGCAACTCCTTGCATTAGCGTTAGAAATATGACGATGGCTTATGGCGATTTCATCATTCAGCGTGATCTTGATTTTACGATTAGTCGTGGTGATATTTTTATCATAATGGGCGGTAGTGGTTGTGGAAAAAGCACATTATTGATGCATATGATAGGCTTACAATCTCCAGCAAAAGGTGATGTGCTTTACGGTGAAGAAAGCCTTTGGCATGCAGATCATAAAATGCGGCAGCGCATTTTAAAACAGACCGGAGTTTTGTTTCAAAGCGGGGCATTGTTAAGTTCAATGACGTTGGCTGAGAATATAGCACTCCCTATTGCTGAGCATACTTTATTAGGATCACAACGCATTCGTGAAATTGTGTCTTACAAGCTTGCTTTAGTTGGATTAGCAGGTTTTGAAGACTATTATCCATCTGAAATTAGTGGCGGTATGCAGAAACGTGCCGGTTTAGCTCGCGCTATGGCAATGGATCCAGAGATATTGTTTTTTGATGAGCCTTCTGCGGGATTAGATCCGATCAGTGCAAAACTGCTTGATGATTTAATTCGAAGTTTACGTGATAATTTGGGAGCAACAGTAGTGATGGTGACTCACGAATTAGCTAGCATTTTTGCGATAGGTACCAATTCAGTCTTCCTTGATCCGGAAACTAAAACCATGATTGCTAGTGGCCCACCTCAAAAATTGTTAGTCGAATCTCGAGATCCTAAGGTTATTCGGTTTCTCACTCGAGGAGAAACCGGAAATCAAGAAGAAAATAAAACTAAAGACCAGGATATATGTGACTTATGAGTAAACCAGTTAATCCTTATACTATCGGCGCTTTTTTAGTGGGATCATTAGTATTACTGATAGCCGCTATCCTGATCTTTGGTGGTGGTGAGTTTTTCAAGAAAAAAACCCAATATGTTGTTTTCTTCGACTCTGCTTTAAATGGTTTAAACATAGGTGCTCCCGTTAAATTACAGGGTGTCCAAATTGGAACTGTGAAAGAGATTTCTCTGGAGATTGATCAAAAGTTTTCGCGTATTGTTAAACCAGTTGTCATCGAGATTGATCCAACTGCTGTATTGAACGCCAATGGCCAGCCCTTTGAAAGTGGGAATACATCGAAAAAACGAAAAGAAAACGTTCAGCATTTAATCGATGCAGGCCTTAAAGCACAATTGCAAACGCAAAGTTTACTGACGGGATTATTGTATGTAGAGTTTAGTTTTTATCAAGATATTCCATCCAAATTAACGGGACTCAATTATAAAGACCTACCAGAGTTGCCAGCAGTTGCTACAACAGCAGACCGAATTAAGGCAACTGCCGAAGAGGTGCTAACTAATCTTCGCCAGTTACCTATTGGGCAAATAGTTAATGATTTTGCGATAATTTTAAAAGAAGTACGCGTGATAGCAACTTCGGAGCAATTAAAGAAAGATCGGGCGGCTTTAGCAAAATCTCTGCATGAGGCTGAAGTTTTAGTAACTAATCTAAATCGTAATTTGACGCCTTTGTTGGTTAATATGAATGGGACGATGATAGATACGCGAACAATGGTGCAACAGTTTACGCGAGAAATTAAGCCGGTGTTAATCTCTACTGAAAAAACACTGGGGACGGCTAACGGCTTATTATTAGAGTCAAAGCATACCATGAGCTCTGTTGAAGCGCTTACCGCGCCGGAAGCTCCTTTATGGCAATCTCTTGAGGCTTTGCGTGATGCCGCTCAGTCTACAGAGAACCTAACCGATTTTCTGGAGCGACATCCCGATTCAATTATTTATGGAAAGGAATAAAAAAATGAAATTTGGCTTTGATTATCTGAGGGGTCGACTGCTTGTTGCTGTGTTGGCAATTTCATTAAGTGGATGTGCCCATGATAGTAAACCGGTACAGTTTTACATGCTAAACGCAACTTCAGGGCTAGTAAGTAGTCCACAGGGACATCAAGCAACTGCCCAAGGTCCAGTTATTGGCTTAGGACCAATACGAATTCCAGAATATCTTAATCGACCACAGATGGTGATGGCAGTTAATGATAACCAGTTTCTTCTTGATGAAGATCATCGTTGGGCGGAGCGTTTAGATCAAAATATTTTACTTGCTTTATTTAAAGCGCTACCTGTTCAGCTCAATACAGATCGTATGGTTCGTTATCCTTGGTCACAGCGACAGGTCTTGGACTACCAAGTAGGCATTGATATTCTGGAGTTTAATGTTGATGCAAACGGTCAAAGCCGTTTGGTAGCCCAGTGGTTTATTAAGCATAAAGATCAACCAGTCGTCGAAAAGCGTTCTACGTATCAATTTCCCGCGTCAACCACTGATTATTCAGTTATGGTTGCTGCGCAAAGTCTATGTCTTACAAAATTGGGACAGGAAATTTCAGAAAATTTACGTCAATTGATGTTGTCTAGCGTCAGTAAAAGTAATATAAATTGATCAGTTAGGGAATCAGCTTGCATCGATGTTATCGATGCAAGATCAGTTCAAGCACTAATTTGCTCCCAAAATAAGCTAACAACAACAATGCAAAACCAATTAAAGTCCAGCGTATTGCTGTTTGCCCCCTCCAGCCATAACGACTTCTGCCGATTAAAAGTCCAGTAAATATTATCCAGGCTAGTATGGATAAAACGGTTTTATGTACTAAGTGTTGTGCAAATAAATCTTCTATAAATAGAAAGCCGCTGGCCAAAGAGAGCGTTAGGAATACTATGCCTGTGGTTAACATTTGGAATAATAAATATTCCATAGTTTGTAAGGGTGGTAATGATTGAATAAAGCGCTTGGGTGGATGGCTTTTTAGTTGTTGGTTTTGGATGGCTAGTAAAATAGCCTGTAGGGCGGCAATGTTTAGAAGACTAAAAGCAATAATGGACGTTAGTATATGGGTGTTCATTGCCCAGTTATAGTTAGATAGCAGTTGAGTGGTGTGAGAAAGCGTGAGCTCAAGTGCTAGCATAATGGCGGCGGTTGGGAATATCGCAATGCCTAATATTTCGACGGGTTTGTTAATGGCTGCAATTAATAAAAGCAGAGCAACAATCATGGCAATTAGTGAGCCGGTACTAAAAAAACTAAAGTTAAAACCGTTGTTTTGTTGAAAGACAATTACAGTATATAGAAGATGTGTCAATACCCCTATCCACGCTGGATATAGGGCAGTTCGTTGTAAATGGTTTTGGTCAATACGCTTGATAATTAGCAGGGTGCTAATTAGATATGAGCATGTCGATAAAGCAGCTATTGTAGTGACGTTCATTGGTTTATTTTAGTGTAAAGCCGTCAAAAAAATCAGGTAATGTTAAGTTAACCCAATTTAAAGCAATTAATTGTTCCGTCATTGCAACGAGTGCAAAGGTATTAATGGATATGGTAATATATTAGATTAAATAGTCCTAGCGCATTTGTAATAGCGGGTAGTTTCCTTAGATTAAACAATAAAGACATTGATATGTTTGATAATTTAACCGATAAATTAAGTATTACCCTTAAAAAACTTAAGGGACAAGGTCGTCTGACTGAAGATAATATTAAAGATGCGCTGAGTGAAGTGCGTATCGCATTACTTGAGGCGGATGTATCTTTACCGGTTGTTACGGATTTTATTGAACGTGTTAAAGAAGGTGCTTTAGGGCAGGATGTACAAGCCAGTCTGACACCTGGTCAAGCCATGATCAAGCTGGTTCAGTCTGAATTGGTTAAGGTGATGGGTGCCGCTAATGAAGGTCTTAATCTAAATGCAGTTCCTCCCGCTGTTGTATTGATGGCAGGTTTGCAGGGTGCGGGTAAAACGACTACAGTCGCTAAATTGGGTCGCTGGCTGCAAGAGAATCAAAAGAAAAAAGTAGGTGTTGTGAGTGCTGACGTGTACAGGCCGGCAGCTATTAAGCAACTGCAAATGTTGGCTAACGAGGTTAATTTAGAGTTTTTTGATAGTGATTTGACTCAAAATCCTGTTGATATCGCTATGAATGCAATTGATGCGGCCAAGCGAAAATTCTTAGATGTCATTATTATCGATACGGCAGGTCGCTTGCATGTTGATGATGAAATGATGGGCGAAATTAAAGCCTTACATGCGGCCATTAATCCAGTCGAAACGTTGTTTGTTGTTGATAGTATGACAGGCCAAGATGCTGCTATTACAGCTAAAGCCTTTAATGACGCACTGCCGTTGACGGGTGTTATTTTAACAAAGGCCGATGGTGATGCTCGAGGTGGTGCTGCCTTATCTATAAGACATATTACCGGTAAACCTATTAAATTTATTGGTGTTGGGGAAAAAACCGACGGTTTAGAGCCTTTCTATCCTGATCGTATCGCCTCCCGTATCTTAGGTATGGGGGATATGCTCAGTCTGATTGAAGAGATTGAGCAAAAGGTTGATAAGGAAAAGGCTGAGAAATTTGCCCGAAAAATGCAAAAAGGCAAGGCCTTTGATTTAGACGATTTTCGTGAGCAATTGCAACAGATGCAGTCAATGGGTGGCGTCAGTTCCATGTTGGACAAGTTACCGGGCATGAATAGTGTGCCTCAGGAAATGAAAGATAAAGTGAATGATAAGGAGTTATCTCGTCAAATTGCGGTTATTAATTCTATGACTATGCAAGAAAGACGTTATCCAGATTTAATAAAAGGCAATCGAAAAAAACGAATCGCTGCTGGTTGTGGTCAGCAATTGCAGGATGTTAATCGTATTTTAAAGCAATTTATGATGATGCAAAAAATGATGAAGAAGTTTAAGTCTGGCAATATGGCTAACATGATACGGGGCATTAAAAGCAATGTCCGGGGTATGCGAAGATAGTTTTTTGTAGCTTTTCTATTCGGCTTTTATAGATATTAATAACCTAACTCTTATATCTTTCTAATTTATTCTTCACTTATAGTGAAAATCGCGTAAAATAGGTAGATTAAATTTTTGATTAAACGTTTTTGAGGAAATTAGATGGTAACCATTCGTCTTTCAAGAGGCGGCGCTAAGAATCGCCCTTTTTATCATGTCGTTGTAACGGATAGCAGAAGCGGTCGTGATGGTCGTTATATTGAGCGTCTTGGCTTTTTTAATCCGTTAGCACGTGGTAACGAAGAAAGATTGCGTTTAGATAATGCTCGTGTTGAATACTGGAAATCGACTGGAGCTCAACCTTCTGATCGTGTTGCAAAGTTGATTAAAGACTCAATAAAAGCAGCTGCATAAGCTGTTGTCTAATCAGCAACAGATAAACGTTGGTAAAATTTCCGGCGTTTTTGGCATAAAAGGATGGGTTAAGGTATTTTCCTTTACTAACTTTAAAGAAAATATTTTAAATTATTCACCTTGGTTGCTAAAGAAAGGTAATGAAACGAGAGCTATTAAAGTTCTTGATGGCCAGCTTCAGGGTAAGACAGTTGTTGCTCAACTTGATGGTGTGAATGATAGAGATCAGGCAGCAAGTTTCATGGGCTGGGATATTTTTATAAGCCCTGATCAATTACCTAAAGCGGCAAAAAACGAATATTATTGGTCTGATTTGATAGGTTTGGCAGTCGATACTGACTTGGGTGTTCATTTAGGCGTTATTCAAAGCCTGATGGAAACAGGTTCAAATGATGTCATTATTGTTAAGGGAGAACGGGAGAGAGCGATTCCGTTTTTACAGGGAGAGGTAATAATTAATATAGATTTGGATGCTCGCAAGATGATTGTGGATTGGGATCCTGAGTTTTAATCATCCCAATGCGTTTTGATGTTGTAACATTATTTCCCGATATGATAACAGCTGCTGCAAGTTATGGTGTAACGGGTAGGGCAATACAGCGAGAGATAGTGAGTTTGTCAGTATGGAATCCTCGAGATTATACTAATGACAAACACAGAACAGTTGATGATCGACCTTATGGGGGCGGTCCAGGTATGGTAATGAAATACCAACCCTTACATGATGCAGTTAAAGATGCAAAGCTGTCATGTACTGAAACTGCAAAAGTAGTTTATTTGAGTCCACAAGGCAAGCCAATCACACAAGCTTTATTGTCTGAAGCTTGCGCTGTTTCTCAATTGATATTGGTAGCAGGGCGCTATGAAGGTGTAGATGAGCGTTTTGTGGATAAAACTTGTGATGATGAATGGTCTATTGGCGATTATGTCATTAGTGGTGGTGAACTAGCGGCCTTGATAGTTATTGATGCAGTTACACGTTTATTGCCGGGAGTACTTGGTGATGAAGGGTCTGCGTTACAAGATTCTCATATGAATGGTTTGTTGGATTATCCTCATTTTACCAGGCCAGAACTAATTGAAGGTAGCTTGGTACCAGATGTTTTATTGAGTGGTAATCATACGGAAATAGAAGTTTGGCGTATGAAGCAAATGTTGGGTAGAACATGGCAAAAACGGCCAGATTTATTAGAAAATAAGAAGTTAAGTGCAGAGCAGGAAAGACTGCTGCAACAATTTAAAAGTGAAGTTGAATAGGGTGTAGTGATGAGCAATATTATTGATGTATTGGAAAAAGAACAATTAAGACAAATTCCTGAATTTAATCCAGGTGATACTGTTGTTGTTCAGGTTAAAGTAAAAGAAGGTGAGCGTGAAAGAATTCAGGCTTTCGAAGGTATCGTGATTGCAAAACGTAATCGTGGTTTAAACTCTGCTTTTACTGTTAGAAAGATTTCTCATGGTACTGGCGTTGAGCGTGTTTTTCAAACTCATAGCCCTATTATTAGTGAAATTTCTGTTAAACGTCGTGGTGATGTTCGACGTGCTAAATTGTATTATTTGCGTGATCTGACTGGTAAAGCCGCTCGTATTAAAGAAAAGCTTTAATTGGTGTTTTAATACAGTTGAAAAAAGGCAGCTATAGGCTGCCTTTTTTTATGTTTGAAAATAGTGTGGACAGCTCAATGTAAGTTTATTTGGCATTAATTCGTTACTATGCAAAGATTATATGCAAATAGTAATGTGGTTAAGTGGAAATATATTTTTAATATTCGTATCGGAAAATGACTAAACAAGAAAAAACCTTAACAATGACTGTATTAATGACGCCTGATATGGCAAATTTTTCAGGTAACGTACACGGCGGTTCATTGCTAAAGTTATTGGATCAAGTGGCATACGCTTGCGCTGCAAAATATTGTAAAAATTATGTAGTGACAGCTGCATTGGATCAGGTTTTCTTTAGGCAGCAAGTAAATGTGGGTGAATTAGTTACTTTTTATGCCAGAGTTACTCATGTCGGTCGCTCTTCGATGGAAGTAGGCGTGAAAGTAGTTGCTGAACATTTACGAACAAATGATAAAAGGCATACTACATCTTGTTACTTTACCATGGTGGCCATTGATGAGCATGGCAATTCTTGTGAAGTACCCCGTTTAATACTGGAAACCGACACAGAAAAAAAACATTTTGCTGCAGCTGAATTGAGAAAAAAATTACGTCAGGAAAGTCTAGCAAAAAGTAGTGCATTATTTGTTGAATTATCAGAGGATGAGTTTTAAATGGGACTACAAGAAAATTTTGAACAGTTACCATTAAAGGATTTTGCTGAAAAAGCATATTTGGATTATTCCATGTATGTCATTCTTGATCGTGCTTTACCGCATATTTCAGATGGCTTAAAGCCAGTACAGCGACGTATTATTTATGCTATGTCTGAGCTGGGTTTAAATGCTTTGGCAAAGTATAAAAAATCAGCTCGCACGGTCGGTGATGTATTAGGGAAATATCATCCACATGGAGACTCGGCTTGTTATGAAGCAATGGTATTAATGGCACAGGATTTCTCTTACCGCTATCCATTAGTTGACGGACAAGGCAACTGGGGGTCGCCGGATGATCCTAAATCATTTGCTGCTATGCGTTATACAGAATCACGATTGACTGCTTACGCAAATACTTTATTAAGCGAAATTGGGCAGGGTACAGTTGAATGGTCTGATAATTTTGATGCAACCTTAAAGGAGCCTGTTTTATTGCCAGCGAGATTACCTAATATTTTGCTTAACGGAACCATGGGTATTGCTGTGGGTATGGCAACAGATATTCCACCACATAATCTTCGTGAAGTCGCTGCCGCATGTATTCAGTTGCTTGATGACCCGGAGAGTACTTTAGAGACTTTATTTAAATATATTAAAGGTCCTGATTATCCAACAGATGCCGAGATTATTACTTCTGCTGAAGACATACAGAAAATATATTACAGCGGGGGGGGCTCAATAAAAATGCGTGCCATTTATGAGCAAGAAGAGGGCACTATAGTCATTACTGCTTTGCCTCATCAGGTTTCTGGGGCTAAGTTGATGGAGCAAATAGCCGCACAAATGTTGGCTAAAAAATTGCCAATGATTGAAGACCTTAGGGATGAATCTGATCATGAAAATCCGACACGCTTATTAATTATTCCCAAATCCAAACGCATTGATATAGATGCTGTTATGTCACATTTATTTACAACGACAGATTTGGAAAAAAGTTATCGCGTTAATATGAACATGATAGGTATGGACGGCAGGCCGAAAGTTAGAGGTCTAAGAGATATTCTTGTTGAGTGGTTGGTCTTTCGTACTGAAACGGTAAGAAGACGTTTACAGTATCGCTTGGATAAAGTACTTGCTAGGCTCCATATACTTGATGGTTTATTAATAGCTTATCTAAATATTGATGAAGTTATAGCTATTATTCGTAGTGAAGATTATCCAAAACCTGTATTAATGGTTCGTTTTGCATTAACAGACATTCAGGCTGAAGCTATATTGGAGTTAAAGTTAAGGCATCTGGCAAAACTTGAAGAGATGAAGATTAGGGGGGAGCAGGATGCTTTGGAAAAAGAGCGTGCGGCCCTGGAAAAAACCCTGGGCTCAAAGCTTTTATTAAATCGTTTGATTAGAAAAGAAATTGAACGAGATGCTGAACAATTTGGTGATGTTCGTCGCTCACCCATTGTTGAAAGAGTTGCAGCCGTTGCTTTGGAAACGACTGCATTAATTAGTAATGAGCCTTTAACCATTATTTTGTCACAAAAAGGTTGGATAAGAGCAGCAAAAGGTCATGATATTGATGTGGAAACATTAAGTTATCGATCAGGTGACGGATTTTTGGATGCAGTAAAAAGTAGATCAACGCAACCTCTTTACATGCTTGATTCTACGGGACGTGCATACAGTACAGCAAGCCATGATTTGCCTTCAGCGAGGACACAGGGGGAGCCTTTAACCGGACGACTAAACCCTCCACAAGGCGCACTATTTATGTATTTGTTGAGCGGCAATCCAGAAGATTGGTATGTTTTAGCGAGTCATTTTGGATATGGCTTTAGAGTTCAGTTAAAAGAATTGTGGAGTAAAAATAAGGCAGGAAAATTACTAATCAACTTACCGGTAGGAGCGAAAGTCTTAAAGCCAGCACCTATTCATGATGAATCTGATTTGATGGCGGTTGTTACCTTACAAGGCCGGTTATTAGTTTTCCCTGTGGCAGATTTACCAGCATTGGCACGTGGAAAAGGAAACAAGCTAATACAGATCCCACCCACAGATCTTCTTTCAGAGAAAGATTATGTGGTTGCAGCTTTGTCAATTCCTGAAAATAGCTCTTTGAAAGTAGTATCAGGTAAGCGATTTCTAACTCTGAAAGCAGCAGATATAGAACATTACACTAGTAGTCGTGCTAAGAGAGGTTTAGCATTACCTAGAGGTTTTCAGCGGGTTGATGGTTTAGAACATGAATAAGGCATTATTATCTGGACATTAAATAATAGTGTGGTTTCCTCATTTTCTGATCTGTTTATGATTATTTTTATCCGTAATGTTGGTCTTTGGGAACTGGCTATGAGATCACAGAAAATCAATGACTTTAAAAAAGCCACTGATTTATAGAAAATTCCCTAGTGATATTACGTTAGTACTTATTGACTTGTTTTGTTCATTAACAATGGTTAGATGATCCTCAAATGTTTTTTGCTAATTTCTCAGCATAGCCTGTGTAATTGCGAGGCGTTAATTCAAGTAAAGTTGCTTTGGCATCAGATGGAATTTCAAGTTTCTCAATAAATAGCTGCATTTGTTCAGGGGTAATACGCTGGCCACGAGTTAGCTCTTTAAGTTTCTCGTAGGGTTTTTCAATTCCATAACGGCGCATCACCGTCTGAATGGGCTCTGCAAGCACTTCCCAATTAGCATCAAGATCTGCTTCAATGCTGTCTGTATTGATTTGTAACTTAGAAATTCCTTTTAAACTAGCTTGTATGGCGATACTGGTGTGAGCGATACCGACACCGATATTTCTTAGCACTGTTGAATCAGTTAAGTCCCTTTGCCAGCGTGATACTGGCAGTTTTTCTGCTAAAAAAGAAAATAAGGCATTGGCAATGCCTAAATTACCTTCTGAATTTTCAAAATCAATCGGGTTTACTTTATGAGGCATAGTCGATGATCCTATTTCACCAGCAATTGTTTTTTGCTTGAAATAGCCCAAAGAAATATAACCCCAAATGTCACGATCAAAATCGAGCAGAATGGTATTGAAGCGAGATAGGGCATGAAAATATTCTGCAATATAGTCATGTGGTTCAATTTGGATGGTGTACGGGTTCCATTGCAGTCCTAATGATTCGATAAACCTTTGTGCAAACTCGGCCCAGTCAACATTAGGATAAGCAACGCAATGGGCATTATAATTACCGACTGCACCATTAATTTTGCCTAATAAAGCTACAGCTTGTAGTTGTTCTTTTTGGCGCGACATACGTGCAACAACGTTGGCAAATTCTTTGCCTACGGTAGTAGGTGTGGCAGATTGTCCATGGGTTCTTGACAGCATAGGCTGATCGGCGGTTTCAATGGACAGTTTTTTCAATGCAGTTATACAATCATCAATTTGCGCAATGATAATGCCACGACCTTCTTTTAGCATTAAAGCATAAGATAGGTTGTTGATATCTTCTGAGGTACAGGCAAAATGAATAAACTCACTCACTTTTTCCAATTCAGCACAGCCGGTGATCTTTTCTTTTAGTAGATATTCAACCGCTTTTACATCGTGGTTAGTAGTTTTCTCGATATCTTTGACTCGCTGTGCATCCGCTTCAGAAAAATCATTAACAATGTCATTTAATAGTTTTGTTGCAACGCTGCTGAAAGGATTGACTTCAGCAATCAGTGGATGTTTTGCTAATGCTTGAAGCCAGCGGACTTCTACTAATACCCGAAAGCGAATCAAACCGTATTCACTAAATACAGGCCGGAGTTTTTCTACTTTATTAGCATAGCGACCGTCGATGGGAGAGATTGCGGTTAAGGCAAAATTAGTCATAATGAGTTATCCTAGTGCGGTTGGTATGTGTCTTAATGGGTATTATATTTCGATTCGATAATGCCGCCGCCCAAGCAAATGTCGGCATCATAAAAAACGACAGATTGTCCGGGCGTAATAGCTCTCTGGGGTTGATCAAATCTTACTTTAATGCGGTTATTTGCCAGCGGCTCTACTTGACATGTTTGATCAGCCTGCCGGTAGCGAGTTTTAGCGTGACAGTTAATGGATGTTGATAAGGGTTTATTATTACACCAATCCAATTGGCAAGCTTCTAGTGTGTTATGAAGCATGAGAGGATGATCATGGCCTTGACCAACAATTAATATATTGTTTTCCAGATCTTTATCCAGAACATACCAAGGCTCATCAGGAGCATTTTTAATGCCGCCTATACCCATTCCTTGGCGTTGGCCAAAAGTGTAATACATTAACCCAGAATGTTTGCCGATGTACTGACCTTCGGGTGTGCGCATTTCACCAGGTTGGGTAGGTAAATAGCGTTGTAGAAATTCGGTGAATTTTCGTTCACCAATAAAACAGATTCCGGTGCTGTCTTTTTTACGACTGTTGGCAAAGCCTGCTTTATCTGCCAGTATTCGAATATCCGGTTTATTTAAATGACCGATTGGAAAGAGGGTTTTCGATAAGGCTTTTTGTCCAAGGGTATAAAGAAAATAGCTTTGTTCTTTATTTGGATCGAGGCCTTTCAACAATAAAAACTCGTTATTTTTTTTCTCAACACGCGCATAATGCCCAGTGGCTATGTATTCGGCACCTAAGTCTTCAATGGCATAGTTTAGAAAAGCTTTAAATTTGACATGTTTGTTGCATAAGATATCAGGGTTTGGTGTGCGTCCAGCTTTAAATTCAGATAGGAACACTTCAAAGACTTCGTCCCAGTATTCAGTTGCAAAATTCACTGTTTTTAATTCTATCCCAAGCTTATCGCAGACTTGTTGAGCATCAGCAAGATCTTCGATGGCTGTACAGTATTCCGTACCATCATCTTCTTCCCAGTTTTTCATGAATAAACCGGTAACTTGATGACCTTGTTCTAAGAGGAGTAAGGCCGTTACGGACGAGTCGACGCCTCCAGACATTCCGACAATTATATTTTTACTCATGGTTTAAATCGAGGAATGATTTTATCAGAGACAAAGGATAACGGTGTCCATTCAGGTAATCGTCAATGCTAGTTAATACTAAGGGGCTGCGTAATCGATGCTGTTGTAAGGCTACTTCTTCACGTGTTAACCAGTGGGTTGCGATTATGCCATCATCGAGTTTCTGATTGGGGTTATAGTTATGACATTGACCTGAAAAACAAATTCTAATAAAAGTAGGGAACTCAGGATTTTTACGCCAAAGTTGGATAGAGATAATGTTTTGCGGCTCAAACTGCCACGCAGTTTCTTCATTTACTTCACGTTTGATAGCAGTAATCAAGTCTTCGTTTTCTTCAAAATGACCTGCAGGTTGATTAAATTGCAGTCCGTTTGGTGTTTCTTCTTCAACGCATAAAAAGCGATTATCTTGTTCAATAATTGCGGCAACAGTAACGTGAGGTTTCCAAACCATCTATCAAATCCAGCTTATCAAAAAGTAATATGTTACTAGATATTAGGAACTTATG
>Ga0209033_1000702_pt1 | contig 19598 bp, 12 predicted proteins | sample LauGreFa1BDMLBDN_2_FD_188218 | JGI IMG/M metagenome (GOLD analysis project Ga0209033, IMG submission 188218) | Freshwater lake microbial communities from Lake Michigan, USA - Fa13.BD.MLB.DN (SPAdes) (version 2) | ecosystem: Environmental > Aquatic > Freshwater > Lake | place: Lake Michigan, USA...
TCTTGGGGTCAGAGAGGTTTGTTTTAGGGCTAAATACCAACCGGCCTACGGTTCAACGGATCCACTCCGCCTTCGCTGACTTACTTCACCTTCTTCTTGGCGTTCTTGCCGGCCTTGCCTTTCGGTTGTTCGGCGAGGGTAAGCTTGGCGAGGGCCACGTATTCTTCGGTCTGCTTCTGCCACAGGTCGGCGAGTTCCTTGGCCTTCTCGGGCATCTTCGACGAAAGGTCGTTCTGTTCGGCGCGATCGGTCTTGAGGTCGTAGAGGGCCCAGGCGTCGCCCTTGGCGGCGACGAGCTTATAGTCGCCGACGCGGATGGCCTTGTTCTCTTCGTGCAGCCACCAGAGGCTGGGGCGTTCGATCGTGACATCTTTGGCGAACGCGGGCGTCAGGCTCTTGCCAGGCGCGGCGGGAATCGGCACGCCTTTCCAGTCCGAAGGTTTGGTCGCTCCGGTAAGTTCGAGGATGGTCGGGACGACGTCGATGACGTGCGCGGGGGTCGTGCGGAGTTCGCCTTGGGCAGCGATGCCGGCGGGCCAGTGCGCGATGAGCGGCGTGCTGATGCCGCCTTCGTGCACCCAGGTCTTGTGACGACGGTGCGGGGTGTTGGCGGCACCGGAGAAGCCGGGTCCGAGGCAGAGGTAAGTCGCGGCGCTGCCCATCTCGGCCTGCGGGTCGTGTCCGCCGTCGCGGACCATAATCTCGGCGCTGGCGCCGTTGTCGGAGGCGAAGAGGATGAGCGTGTTCTCATAAGCGCCCATCGCCTTCAGCTGGGCGATGATGCGACCGATCTCCTGGTCCATGCGGTCGACCATCGCGGCGTGGATGGCCATCTTCGTGGCCTGGAATCGACGCTGCTCCTCCGTGAGCTCGGCCCAAGGCAGGGGGCGGTTCACCTCGCCAGCGCCGAGCTTCTTCATCGCTTCGGGGAAGGCGTAGGGAGGGCCGACTTCGCGTTCTGCGGGGGAGAGAGTCGTATGCGTGAGCCCCATGGCTTTCTGACGCTCGAAACGGGTCGCCCGGAGGGCCTCCCAGCCAGCGAGATACTTATCGCGATACTTGGCGATATCCTGCGGGAGGGCGTGGAGCGGGAAGTGCGGAGCGATGAACGCGACGTAATGGAAGAAGGGCTTATCCTTGTGGTTGGACGCGTGGTCCTTGAGGCAGTCGATGGCGTGGTCGGCGGTGGCGATGGTGGCGTAGTAGCCTTTCTCGTCTGCAGGAGGCTGAACCAGCACGTCATCCACGGAGTTGCCCTTGGAGCTGAAGTAATTCCCCTGATTACGCATGTCCAAAGAACGGTCGAAGCCGGTGGCGAGGACGGGGCCGTCGATGTGCCACTTGCCGCTGTGGTAGTTGCGATAACCGGCAGGCTTCAGGTAGTCGGGCAGGAGGCGGGCCCAGGACTGGCGGATGCCTTGGCCGCCGCCGCCGATGCCCGGGAGCGCGTCGCGGTGGATCTGCTGGGCGTAGTAGCCCGAGAGCAGGGCTGACCGTGAGGGCCAGCAGCGCGCGGTGTTGTAGAACTGCGTGAAGCGGACGCCTTTGCCGGCGAGCGCGTCGAGGTTCGGCGTGGCGATCTCACCGCCGTAGCAGCCGAGGTCGGAGTAGCCGAGATCGTCGGCGAAGATGAGCACGACGTTCGGACGCTGGGGCGCGGCGAGGGCCGTGAGCGTGGCGAAGAGCAGGGCGAGCAGGGGGCGCATAGGGGTAGGGCGAAATTACGGGGTAAGCCGCGGGGAGGGCAAAGACGGAAATGGGGTCAGACCCCATTAAGAGGATCTGACCCCATCGTGCCTGCTTGGTTCGGGGTTACTTCTTGGCCGGTCCGTTGCCCTTCATCTTCCGGCGGGCCTTGGCGGCGGTGTCTTCCGCGTCCAGTTGCTGTCGGGTCGGCGGCGTCCACTCGGCCTTGGCGGGTGCAGCCACGGCCAGCGGGTAGGTGTCGCCATATCGTCGCATCTCGGCGGCCAGCAGTTCGGTGAGTTCCTTCTCCTTGGCGGCCTGTTCGGGCCGGCCGGCCAGATTCTGCACCTCATGCGGGTCGGCCGTCAGGTCGAAGAGCTGGGTACGATCGACGAGCGGGTAGCGGATGAGTTTCCAGCGTCCGTCGCTGACCGAGCGCATGCAGTCGCGGTAGCCGAGGTAGGCGACCGGTCGGACCGACGGCTTTTCGCCGCGGATCACGGGCAGGAGGTCCTGTCCCTCTACGCCCTCGGGGAGTTTGGCGTCCGCCAGCTTCGCGAACGTCGGGAAGAGATCCATCAGGTAGGCGAAGGCCTCGGTGCGGCCGTGCGGGATACCCGGGCCGGCGATGACGAGCGGGACGTGCATGCCGCCGCGTTCATAGAGGTTCTGTTTGCCGAAGAGGCCGTGTTCTCCGAGCGAGAGGCCGTTGTCGCCCGAGAAGACGATCACCGTATTCTCCCATTGTCCGGTCTCCTTCAGCGCGGCGAAGATGCGACCGACGTGATGGTCGAGTCCGGTGACGCAGGCGTAGTAGTCGGCGGTCTGGCGGCGCGTATCGTCCGGCGTGCGCGGCCAGGGGGCGAGGCGTTCGTCGCGGACGGCCATCTCGCCGTTGTCCCACGGATGGACGGGCCGGAAGGCGGGCGAAAGCGTCATCTTCGCCGGGTCATACATCGCGTGGAAGCGCGGTTCGGCCGAACGCGGATCATGCGGGACGGGTGGAGCCAGATAGGCGTAGAAGGGCGCGCCGTCTTGGCGGGCGGCATGCTCCTTGAGGAAGCCAATCGTGCGGTCGGCGAGGCGCGCGCTCGCGTGCGCGCGGTCGGTGGCGGGGTCGGCGGCCGTCTTGGCGTCGTCGAGGATGCTCGTCTGGAACGTCTTCAGCCCTTCGGTGAAGGCATTGCCACCCTTGCCCATATGCCAGGTGCGGTAGCCGGCGGCGGCGAGCACGCTGGGCAGGAAGGTCTCGGGGCGCGCCGCTTCGGGCCGGGCGTCCTTCGCGCCCGGGATGCGTTGCCAGGACCGGCCGGTCAGCATCATCGTGCGGCTGGGCGTGCAGACCGCGCCGATCATGGAGCCTTGGGTGTAGGCCCGGGTGAAGGTGGTCCCGCGGGCGACGAGCGCGTCGAGGTTCGGGGTGAGGAGACCTGGAGCGCCGAGCGCGCCTAGGCCGTCGGCCCGGTGGTCGTCGGCGTGGATGTGGAGGATGTTGGGTCTGGCCGCCGAGAGCTGGGCGGCTAGGCAGGTAGCAAGGGCCAGCAGCAGGGGACGCATGGCCTTACTTCTTGGCCGGGGCCTTCTTCTTGGGCGGGTTCTTGCCCTGGGCGCTGACGACCTTGGGCTTGTCGATCTTCTTAGAACCGGCGGGCAGGGCGGCTTGGTCGAAGGGCAGGATAGCGCCGTCTTCGAGCACCTTGAGCAGGACCTGCTTCACGTAGGTCTTATGCGGATTACCGGCGTGCAGCTGGATGGCGATGAGGCCTTCGAGGGCGCGGCCCTTCTCGTCGTGGTCGATGAAGACCGAGGTCGTCTGGCCGTTGACCTTGTGCTCGAGGCGGTTGCCGCGGGCGATGACCGTGAACTCGTTATACTGGGAGATGTCAGCCTGCACGCGCGGGCGTTCGCCGACCTGCCAGCGCTGTCCGGTCGGGTCCATCACCACGTCGACGCCGTTGTAGCCGAAGATGCCACGGCCGCGTTCTTCGTAGGTCATCGCCGTATGGACGTCGGTCGGATGGACGTCGCACTGGTAGCCAAGGATCGTCCAAGGCGTCACTTCGGGCAGACGGCGGCTGCGATACTGCACGCCCGAGTTGTTATCGCCGACGACCTTGACCGTCGCGCGGACCTCGAAGTCCTTGACCTTGCCGTTCCAGATCAGGAACGAGTTCGTCTTCGGCTTGCCGACTTCGCTCGTGCCGACGATCACGCCGTCTTCGACGGCCCAGAGGCCCGGTTCGCCGTCCCAGCCGGAAAGATCCTTGCCGTTGAAGAGCGGCGTGAAGCCGTCCTGGGCGAAGACGGGCAGGGTCAGGGAGAGGAGGAGGAGTCTTAGGGTGTTCATGTGAGTTCAGAGAGTGAGTTCCTTGACGACGCCATTGCTGTCGCCGTGGCTGTCGACCTTCACGCCACTGCCTTGCAACAGGGTGAGCCAGAGGTTACAGAGCGGGGTGCTCTTGCCTTGGAGGGCGATATGCTGACCCAGTCGGATGCCGGAGCCGCCGCCGGCGATCAGCGTCGGGCAGTTGTCGAGGTAGTGGATCGTCCGGATATTGCTGCCGTAAGCGATCGTGGTGTGGTCGAAGAGGCTGGAGCCGTCGGCTTCCTTCGTGGCCTTGAGCTTGGCGAAGAGGCCGGCCAGCAGCCTGCTTTGCTCGAGGTCGCGTTTTTGGGAAGCTTCCATGCGTTCGCCGGGAGCGTAGTGGCTCATGTCGTGGGACGCCACTTTCACGCTGAGGCTGGCGAGGAGCGAGCTGACCGGCTGACGGTAGGTGAGGACGCGGGTGCTGTCGGTCTGGAGCGCCGCGACGATGAGGTCATACATCACCTTGATCTCGTCCTTGCCGGCTAGGCCGGGCTTGGGTGGAGGGAAGGGCGCCTTGGCCTTGGGACGATCCAGCCACTGTTCGTCCTTCGAGAGCCGTAGTTCGATATCGCGGACGCTCTGGAAGTATTCGTCGAGCTTGTCGGTGTCGGCGCGCGACAGGCCGCGACGGACGCGGGCGGCGTCTTCGAGCACGGCGTCGAGCACGCTGCGTTGCTGGGCGAGCAGCGCTTGGCGCTGGGCGAGCGGCATGGTCTCGTCGGAGAACAGACGATGGTAGGCGGCGACCGGGTTCTCGTGCCCGACCAGCGGCTTACCTCGCGCATCCCACGCCATCGAGCCAGGGCCGTGGCCGGAGTCGACGGCGTTCGCGCAGTCGAGCCGGATGGAGCCATAACGCGTATTCATACCGAGCTTGGCGGCGGCGACTTGGTCGGCGGAGATGCCGTTGTGGAAGCTCTGGCCCGGCTCGGAATAGCGGTTGGCCCCCGTGAGCCAGAAGGTGCTGCCCCAGTGGGCTTCGTCGCTGAACTTATTCGAGAGGCCTTGGACGAGCGTGAAGTCTTTCTTGTGCTCGGCCAGCGGGGCGAGCCCGGCGGGTAGGGCGTAGTCGGCGCCTGTGTCCTTGAGCGAAGGGAACCAAGTCTCGTTGGTGACGCCATAGCCGAAGCCCAGAAAGACCATGCGCTTCGGTTGGTTGACGGGCTTCTCGGCGGCGAAGGCCTTGAAGCCGAGCGAACTCAGCGCGGGCAAGGCGATCAGCGTGCCGGCGGCGCGGAGGAAGTGACGGCGGCTGAGGTCGGTTCGGCTCATTTGGTTTGGAAAGTTTCGGAGAGGACGAGCGCACGGATGAAGGCGGCCATCTGATAGTCTTTGGCCTGCGCCTCCGTGAGGATGGTCGTGGCGAGCGGTTCGTCGAGGAAGCCGAACGGACGCCCCATGCCATACTCCACGAGGGCTTCGGTGAAGCCGCGGCCGAACTTCTGCGGATGGGCGGCGATCTGGTCGCGGAGCTCGAAGTAGTCCTTGAAACTCGACCCTTTGTAAAAGGCGCCGGCCGGGCTGATCGGCCAGGTCTTAAGGCCGACCCCCTTCTTCTCGTAAGTCTCCGTCGTCCGCCATTTGCCGGTGGCGTTGAAGTTCTCCAGCCCGAAGCCGATGGGGTCGATCTTCCGGTGGCACTGGGCGCACTGGGGTTGCTCCTGGTGGGCGGCGAGGCGTTCGCGGGTGGAGAGGAGCTTGTCTTCGAGGCGATTCAGCTGCGGTACGTTCGGCGGGGCAGGGGGTGGCGGTTCGTTCAGGAGCTTGCGCAGAATCCAAGCGCCTCGTTCGACCGGGCTGGTATCGCGGCCGTTGCTGCCCATGGCCAGGATGGCGGCCATGCCGAGCAGGCCGCCGCGTGGCGAATCCTGAGGCAGCATCACCTTGCGGAACTCGTCGCCACGGACGTCGCTTAGTCCGTAGTAATCGGCGAGCAGGCCGTTGATCACCACGTAGTCGCTCTTGAGCAGGCGGTTGAGGCTGTCGCCATGGCGCAGGACATGGTCGATGGTCTGATACACCTCATTGCGGGCGGCGGCTTTGGTGCTGTCGTCGAAATCCTTATGCAGCTTCGTGTCGAACTGGAAGAAATCCAGGCGGTGCAGTCCGAGCCACTGATGGGTGAACCCGGTCACGAAGGCGGATGACTTCGGGTCGGCGATCAGACGGTCGACCTGCGCGCTCAGGATGGCGGGCTCGTGCAGGGTGTTTTTTTCGGCGAGCCGCAGGAGTTCGGCGTCGGGAGGGGCGCTCCAGAGGAAGTAGGATAGACGGGAGGCGAGTTCGAGGTCGTCGAGCCGGCGAGATCCTTTCCCGGTGTTGGGTTCGGAGAGATAAAGAAAGCCGGGGGAGGCGAGGATCACGCTGAGCGGTTCACGTAAGGCGCGCTCGTGGTCGAGCCCGCTCTGACGGCCGGCGCGGTAGATTCCTAGGAGCCGCGCGAGGAATGGCGCTTCGGCGGACCGTCCCCGGAAGGCGCGGTGGGCGAAGTCGGCGAAGCAGGCGCGCGCCTGATCTTCGTCGGTCTGGCCTTCGCCGCGGGTCAGGATCGGCCTGGTCGTTGCGGCCTTCCCTTCGGCCGACAAGGGGCCTTCCCATTCGACCCAGTCGATCCAGAGCGCCGGAGGCGGACCCATGCCGGTCTGCTTGCGAGCGGCCTCATAGCGTTCCAAGTCCAATTTGACCTCACGCTTCTCGCGGAGGATGAACGTCCGCGGGCTGTCCGCCGTGACGTTCACGCGCAATTCCATCACCTGAGGGTCCGTGATGCTACCGGTCACCGCACGGGTCTCGACGAGCGTGAAGTCCTCCTCGCCGGAGAGGCGCGTGCCGACGGCAAGGTAGCGTCGTTCCTTCGGGGCGTCCGGGGTCGCGCCGATGCGGAGTCGTAGGAGGTATTCTCCCGGCGGGACCGTCGGGATCACATGCTTGGTCTTGAGCCAGCCCGAAGGCTGGTCAGGCGGGAGCGTGATGGCTTCCTCCTTGTGCACGTTGTGGATCGTCAGGTAGGCGCCCGTCTTCGTGAGCGGATCTTCAAGGTAGCGCCGGAAGCTCGGGCCGTTCTGCTCAAAGACCTTGACCCGGAATTTCGCTTCCTGCGCGTCGGGGATGCCTTTCTGCGGCTTACCCGTGGCGAGGAACGCCTGCGCCGCCTCGTGGCCTCCCTTGAAATAGCCGTTATAGGTCCCGCCGACCATGGCGTTGGCGTGGAGTTCGACTTCGCGCCTTTGCTTGTGGGTGACCATCTGGCCGTCGACGTTGGTGATCTCAATCCAGTCGATCCAGAGGGCGAACTCCGGGCCTACGCCGTTGCGCCGGAGGGCTTCGCCGAAGATCTGCAGGGCGCGTTCGTTCGAGTCGAAGGAGCCTCGTTCGCGCAGGAAGAAACCGCGGCTGCCTTTGCTCGTGATTTCCAGCGGGATATCCAGGAGCTGCGGCCGCTCCATCGTGCCCGTCACCTCATGCGTGCTGGCGACCGCGCCCTGCAACGGTCCGAACTCGACGAAATGCCGTGACTTGGGGGTGTCGGCGGTGGCGGCGATCCGGACGCGGACATTATAGCGGCCGGCAGGCCAGTTCCCGGGGACGTTGAAAGGCTGGTAAGGGTTGGCGAAGACGTCGGCGTAGGTCAGGAACGACCCGGTCTGGGAGGCCGGATGTTCCAGGTAAGCCCGCTGCTGGGGAGCGGAGTGGACCCAATTGCGTCGGCCTTGCTCGTCCGCGTGAATGGCGTCGAGGTAGCCGAATTTCTCCGGGCTGGGTGCGCCCGGGATGCGCTGCCACTGGTAATAGCGGTAGGTAGCGTTGCCTTTCTTTTCGGCCGTAAGGGTCGCGATGATGGTACTGTTTTCAGGGCGGGCCGCCGCCGCATCGACCGCCTTGGTCCAGGCGACATAGCGTTCATGGCAGTCGACGCGGTCGGCGTAGGACTTGGTGATGCGCGGATTCGCGTAGGCCTCGGCTTCGGTCCGGATCTTCAAGGCCTTCGTCGGGGCGAAGCGGATGAAATGTTCGTCGATCGCCTGACGTCCGAGCGCCAGATAGCGTTCGAACTGGTCTGACGACATGAAGAGCGAGGCCCCCACGGTATCGAAAGCCCCGGCGCCGCCGTCGGCGGGCAGTTCATTGACGGGCAGATCGATGCCGAGTAGGTCGCGGAGGGTGTTCTTGTACTCGCGTCGGTTTAGACGACGCATCGTGATCTGGCCATGGGCGTCACCGATGGTCTTCCGCGCGGTGACAAGCGTGCCCGAGAGCATCTCGAGGAAATCAGCTTTCGCGACCGGAGCCGGCTGCTTGGAGTCGTCGGGCGGCATCTCCCCCGAGTTGACTTGATTCAGGATCTTCTGCCAACGGTCCGCGAGCTGCACCGTATCAAGCTTCAAGGCGATGTCGTCGAGACGGAGCTTTCCTTTCTGCTTATCCGCGTTGTGGCACTCGACGCAGTATTCCTTGAGGAAGGCGCGATGCTTCTCGTCGATGCGCGCCTCCGGCGTCGCGCCGAAGGCCAGCGCGGCGAGGAAGGGTAGAAAGGTGAGGCAACGCAGGGGCATCGCTGAGGTGGCCTATCCTTGGCGGGTGATAGGATAACTCCAGCCCGCTGTACGCTGGGTCGACTTTATTTTCTGTCGATTAACCGCGCGGAGCAGCCTTCGCCAGGGCCAGATTGCTGACCCTGGCGCTGACCCTAGCCCCAGCCCTATCCTGCCTTAAAGGGCGAGGAAGACCAGTTCGCCCGCTTTGCTGTCGGGGACGATTAGCACGCCGGCTTGTTCGTCGAGGTAGTGGTCGGCGGCGGCCTTCAGACCCTGGCCGAGTTCCTTGGGGGCGGAGCCATCGGCTTCGTAGCGGGTGACGCGGCCGGTCATGACTTCGGAGATATAGAAGCGGCCCTTGGAATCATGGACGATGCCGTCGCCGGAGCGGTGGCCCTTGGCGATGGTCTTCCACTTACCCTTGTTGTATTCGAGCACGTCGCCGGTGAAGAACTCAGCGATGCGGATGCGACCATTGGCCATGACGTCGATGCCGTTCGGGTTGAGCATCTTGGCGGTCGGGGCGATGACTTCGGTGACCTTGCCTTCGAGGGTGACCTGGAAGACGCGGGCGATGACCGGGATGGCCTTGTGCTCGGCGCTGTTGATTTCGAAGAGCTTGCCGTCGGCGCCGCGCATCTTGGTGACCGCACCCATGTCGGTGATCAGCACGCTCTTCTTATCGGGCGAGACGACGACGTCGTTCAGGAAGGTGGGCGGGGTGGGGAAAGCGGCCGGGCCAGCGAGGAGGGTCTTCTTGCCCTTGGCGTCGATGGACCAGACCTTGTCGAAATCGGCCGTGATGAGCTGTTTGCCGACGTAGACGATGCCCTTCGGGTCATCGAGTCCTTCGGTGAGCACCGTCACCTTATCGCCGTCGACCTTGACGATCTTGCCGTCACCGTCGCCCAGCTTGCGGGAGGTGCCCATGAGGGTCACGTAATAGTTTCTACCGAAACCCTTGGTGACGCTCTCGGGCGTGGCGCCCACGGCGAGGTTGCGCTGGGCCGGCACGGCCTTGGCCGGAGCGGCGACGGGCGCGCCCTTGGCCGGGGCGGTTTCTGAGGTCTGGCAGCCGACGAGGGCGAAGCCGGCGAGGAGGGCGAGCAGCGGGGTCTTCATAAGACCCCTATTTCCGCTTTCCCGCCGAGCGGAGTCAAGCGGTCAGCCGATGATCAGCCAGACGGCGGCAAAGGCGGTCAGCCAGGCCAGGACGGACTCGAAGGCATCCTGCTTGATGCGCTTCAGGATCTGCCAGCCGAGCACGATGCCCGCCACTACCCCGGGCAGGAGCACCAGATTGGTCATGAGTGACGGTCCGGTGACAAGTCCGAGGTTCCCGCTGAAGGGCAGTTTGAAGAGGTTGATGAAAAGGAAGAAACGGCAGAACACGCCGAGGTGCTCTTTTTTCTCCAAGCGCTGGGCGAGCAGGTAGACCGTCATCACCGGGCCGGCGGCGTTGGCGAGCATCGTGGCGATGCCCGCGATGCCGCCCATGCCCCAGGTGAAGGTGCGATGGCGGGTGAGGGCCAGAAGCTGCTCGCGCCGATGGTGGAGGACGACGTTGAAGGCGAGCAGGGCGAGGATAAGCACGCCGATGACGATGCGGGCGGAACCGTTGTCGACCCGGTCGAGTAGGAACCAGCCGGCAAAGACGCCGACGACCGCCGCCGGGATCATGGGCAGGATCTGCCGCCAGCTGCCGCCTTGGCGGTTGATGAGGTAGCCCATCAGGTCAGCCACGATGAGCATCGGGAGTACGATACCCACGGAAGGCTTGGCGTCGAAAATCTTGGCCATGATGACGACGTTGAGCGTGGCCGTGCCGGCGAGGCCGGACTTCGAGAGCCCGATGCACATCGCTCCAAAGAGCGCGAGCAGCAGAATCCACCCGTCGGCAGGCAGCAGGGTTTGGCTATGGATCCAGTCGAGCATCGGCCGCAGTCAATCATCGGACGACGCAACGCTCCAGCCTGGTTTTCCTTCCGCCTGGCTTATCGCGGTGTCGCCGAACAGGCGGGGTCCGCCTTGGTGGGCAGTGTCGCGTTCCACTCCAGCGCGAGCTGGGTCAGGCGGGCGACGACCTGCGGGTGTTCCTTCGCCTGATTTTTAGCCACATCTTCAGCTCGGTTTGACGGCAGCTCGTAGAGTTCTGACCGCTTTCCGTCGAAGGTGGTGACCAGTTTCCAGTCTCCTTCTCGCACTGCCAGGTCAGGCCAGTAGTCCGCTTCTCTACGATTGCCGCTGATGCGCCAGAAGATGGGCCGCGTGCGCCGAACCGATTCGCCCTTGAGGGCCGGCAGCAGGTTCTCGCCGTCGACTTGATCGGGCGGGTTGATTCCAGCGATAGCGCAGAACGTCGGGAGCAGGTCCACCGCCGTTAGGACGGTGGCGTCGTTTTTCAGACCAGCCGGCGCGCATCCGGGCCAGCGCACGATGAACGGCACCCGCACGCCGCCTTCGAAGAGGCTGGTTTTCTGGCCGCGCAATCCGCCGGTTTCACCGACGTTGTAGTGACCCCGATATTTACCAGGGACGCCTTGGTCGTTCGCCTTGGGTTTCGCCGGTCCATTGTCGCTGGAAAAGACCACCAAGGTATTCTGCGCGATACCGCACCGCTCCAGTGCATCGAGGATGAGCCCGACTTTATTATCACCGTCGGTGATCACGGCCGCATAAACCTGTTGGCGGGGATCGAGATGCTTCCACCTGGCCATTGCCTCGGTCGACGGGCTATGGGCCAAGTGACTTTCGTGCAGCCACACGTTGACGTAAAAAGGACGGTCTTTATTCGCCTCAATGAACTTCACGGCCTGATTCGGGATGTCGTTGCCGTAAGGTCCGACTTTCGGCCCCGGTCCGTGATAGACGGCGGAGTCGTCAATGCCGTAGTCCGCCATGGTCGGCTTGCCTTCCCCTAGATGCCATTTCCCGAAGTGTCCGGTGCGATAGCCCGCAGATTTGAGCAAGCGGGGGGTCGTCGGCGCCCTCGGATCCAGCCAGTCGGGCATCTCCGGCGGCTTGCTGACACCGAAGACCGTGTTGATGCCGAAGCGACCAGGGAAACGTCCCGTCATGGCCGCCGCGCGACTGGGCGAGCACACCGGACTCAGCACGTTGAACTGCTGAAAATCGATGCCCTCGCTGGCCAGCTTGTCGAGCCGTGGGGTCTTCAGCCACGTGTTACCGTGGCAGGACAGGTCACCCCAGCCCCAGTCATCGGCATAGATGAAGACGATGTTGGGTTGAACGGACTTCTTCGGCGCATCGGCCGCAGGCCAGGCGACCAGCGGGGCGAGCAACAGGGTCGAAAGGAGGGCGAGGGTGGGTCTCATGGTCTGGTCCGAAGGCTTACTTCTGCTTTTTGACTCGGCCCTTGCTGAGCAGCTCGGGTTCACCCTTGTCGCCGCCGAGTTGAATCATTGTGGGGTAGAGCGAGTCCCACCACTGGTCGTAAGACGCAGCGAGCTTGGCGGTCAGCTCCGGCCGTTCGGTCGCGAGGTCGTTCCGGCAAGTCGGGTCTTTTTTTAGGTCGAACAGCGACCAGCGTCCGGGTGGCGTGACGCCCCAGTGGAATTGAGCGTCGGCTTTGGTGTAAGTTGCCGCGGTGGCGCCCGCTTCGACGGAGCGCAGGGTAGTGCACTGGCTCGAGTAGGTTTTGCAGGCAGGGTCGTCGCACGGACGGCTGCGCACGAGTAGGAGATCACCCGTCTGCACGGAGGCCATCGCATGCTTGTGCGCGGCCGCCAGGCCGCTGGGCCAGCGGCCGACGTGATGGAACAGCAAACGATCTTCGTTCCACTGTATCGGCTGCGTGGATTCGAGTAGCGGTCGGAGCGTGAAGCCTTCGAGTTTCGCACTGAGCTGGGGCGGGATGGTCGCGCCTGCGAGGTCGCAGAGCGTCGGCAGCACGTCGAGATGAGCCGTCAGATTGCCGACCTTGTGCGGCGTCCATTTTCCGGCCCACTTCCAGAGGGATATGGCCCGCGAGCCACCCTGCCAGATGGTGCATTTGCTGCCTCTCATGCCGGCGTTGAAGACATCCAGACCATGCGTCTGGCCGTTATCGTTCATGAAGACGAGGATTGTGTTATCCTCCAATTTCCGGTCCCGGAGATGCTGCATCAGCCGTCCGAGGTTATAGTCGAGATTGGCGACCATGCCGAGATAGGCGGCTTCTTCTTTGTCCACCTTGCCGCGGAAGGGGGCCTCGAATTCTTCGGGGGCGGCCAGCGGCGCGTGGGGGGAATAGGTCGCGAGATAGCAGAAGAACGGAGTGTCCTTGGACTCATCCATGAACGCCATGGCTTCGTCGAAGAAGATGTCCTCCCGGTAACCCTTTCGAGGCGCGCGCTTGCCGTTGCGGACGATGGCCGGATCGAAGTGGACGTTCGGGCCGCCGACGTTGGTGGAGCACCAGTCGAAACCTCGCTTATCCGGCGCATACGCTCCCTCTCCGCCGAGGTGCCATTTGCCGACGAAACCTGTACGATAGCCGGTGGACCGTAGGATCTGCGGCAGAAGGACGGCATCCTTGTTCAGATGTTCTCTCGGCAGGGTGGTGTGCGTGACGCCGTTGCGGAATTCGTGCATGCCCGTCAGGAGCGCCGCGCGCGTCGGCGAGCAGGACGGACTCACGTAGAATTGTTCGAACCGCACGCTCTGGTCGTGCAAAGCGTCGAGATTCGGCGTCTTGAGCAGCGGATGTCCGTGCCGCCCTAGGTCACCGTAGCCCTGGTCGTCCGTCAGGATGAAGATGATGTTCGGCTTCGGGGCGGGTCCTTCGGCAGCCTGGAGCGCGGCCGTCGGCGCGAGCAGCAGGGTGGTGAGGAAAATAAAAGTGAGCTTCATGATAAGGTGGTTATTTGAAAGCGGGCTTCTTGGTTGGTGGGTGCTGAGCGACTATCCGCCGCAGTCAGTCGGAAACCCGCTCAGCAGGCGAGCGTGTAACGGATAATACCTCAGCCAAAGGGGTCAGGCCGTACCTTGACGTCGCTGAACCTAAAATCGCTTCAAAGTGGCGAGTTTCGGTTCACTCAATGCGTGGGTACGGCCTGACCCCTTTGGCTGAGGGCTTTTACTTGGCGAGCGACTTAATCCGGAGGCGTCGGTATTCCATCTGGCCGCGATCGCCTTCGAGTCCGATCGGACCGTTCTCGGGTAACTTCAGCGCGGCTTCCAGGACTTCGCCATTGCAGGTGGCGTGCGCGACGCCGCCCTTCACCGTGACGATGAGTTCGTTCCAGTCCTGAGCCTTATACTGCTTCAGGTCCTTGTAAGGTCCGGCGACGAGGAAGTCGCGGCACTGGAGCTGCGGCTTGCGCAGGTAGACGCCGCTGTCGGCGTTGGGTGTGGCGCGGAATTCGAGGCGTAGTTCGAAGTCCTCGGGGAATTCACGGGTGGTCCAGAGCGCCTGGATGCGGCGGCCTTCGGCGGGAGTGGTGATCACGAGGCGTCCGTTGATGGCGCGGTAGCGTCCGTCGGCGCTCTCGGTCAGGCCGTCGAAAGATTGGTCGGCCTTCACTTCCACGAACAGCGGGGCGCCGGGCTTGGGCGCGCCTTTTCGGGGAGCGGTGGCGCGGTAGCCCCAGCCGGTGAGGTCCTTGCCGTTGAAGAGGCTCACGAAGCCTTCCTCCGGCTTGAAGTCGTCGGTCGAGGTGTCGAGGTGACCGAGGGTCGCGAAGACCGGACGCAGCGCCGAAGCCCATTTGGCGTAGCCGGCGGGATTGAGGTGGAGCAGGTCGGGAAAGAGGGAGGGGAGGGCGTCGCCTGTTGCGTCAGCGAAGAGGGCGTAGGTATCGAGCACCGTGAACTGGGCGTCGCCCTTCACCGCGGCGGCGAAGAGTTCGTTGACGGCGAGGATGGTCTCCTTCGGGCGCTTCTTCGTGGCCGAGCTCGGGAAGATGCGGCAGACGATGACGGGCATCTTCGGGTCATGCGCCTTAAGGGCCGCGACGATCTTCTGGAAGTTACGGCCGATTGCTTCGACGGGAACCTCGACTTCGATGTCGTTCGTGCCCATCAGCAGCACGACGGCCTTTGGGTTGATCGCGAGCACGTCTTCCTGGAGTCGCAGGAGCATTCCGCGGGTGGTGTCGCCGCCGATGCCGCGATTGGCCAGCTTCATGCCGGCGAAGGACTTCTTGAAATCCGCACCCCAGCCTTGGGTGATCGAGTCCCCGAAGAAGACGACCGCGCCTTGGTCCTTGGCGACCTCCGTCGCCCATTGCGGGCGGATCGTGTTCCAGCGCTTCACGTAGCCGTCGTAGCGGCGCAGCGCACCTTCGCCAGGTAGCGTGGCCTCGGCCGAGGGCGCGGGCAGGGCGAAGGACGCGGGTTCGGAGGCGGTCAGCGAGAGGACCGAGAGCAGTAGGGCAAGGAGCGGGCGCATGGCAAGGAGATGAGCTTATTTGGCTTTCTTGACGGCTTTTGCTTTGGGCGCGGCAGGCTTGGGGAAGCGGACGACTTCGACGTCGTTCTTCTGCGGTTGGCCGGGGGTGGAGCGGCCGTCGGTGATGAGCTTCTCCAGGAGGGCCTTCATCTCAGCGACTTTCTCCGGCATCGCGGCGGCGAGGTTTTTCGTTTCGCCGAGGTCATCCGCGAGGTTATAGAGCTGCACAGGCTGCGATTGGTCGCCGCCGTTGCCCCAGCCCCCGGAGCCGGGGGCGGGGATGTATTTCCAGCTGCCGCTGCGCAGCGCAGGGACGCCGCCGAGGGAGGCGCTCACGGCATTGCCGCGCACGGGTTGGTCGCCGCCCTTGAGCAGGGGCATGAGGCTCACGCTGTCTTCACCGGCGTTGTCTGGCAGTCGGGCGCCGAGCACCTCGGCAAAGGTGGCGATGAAGTCGGACTGCTGCACGAGCTGGTCGCAGACGCTGCCGGCTTGCACCTTGCCGGGCCAACGCACGATGAAAGGCACGCGATGTCCGCCTTCCCAGGCGTCCGTCTTGGCTCCGCGCAGTGGGCCGCTCGGGTAATGCCCCATCTTCTCCAGGTCCGAAATGCCGATGTAGGGTGCGCAGCCGTTGTCGGCGGTGAATAGGACGAGCGTGTTGTCGGCGGCTCCGCTCGCCGCCAAGGCGGCCAGGACGCGGCCGATCAGGGCGTCCGTCTCCATGACGAAATCGGCGTATAGATTCAGCCCGCTTTTGCCTTTCCACTCCTCATTCACCGAGAGCGGCGTGTGCGGCGAGGTCAGCGGCAGGTAAAGCAGGAAGGGTTCCGGCTTCTTCGCGGAGTCGGTGATGAAGGCGGCGGCGCGGTCGCCGAGCGCAGGCAGAATCGGCTCAAGGGTCCAGCCAGCCAGCGCGGGGCCCTGAATGTTGGCCTGATTGTTGCCGACGAGGCGGGCGGTCAGGAACTCGGTGGGAATGCCGACGGTGCGGTCGTTCTCGATGAAGCAGAACGGCGGGGTATTGGGCACGTCGGTGCCGAAGTAGGAATCAAACCCGCGCGTGGTCGGTCCTCCGCCGATGGGCTGGGCGAAGACTTCGCCCCAGACCGCGCGCTGGGCCTCGGTGGCCAAGGTCGCTCCCTGGGGCTTTTCTTTGAAGAGGCTGGCGCGTTCCGCAGGGATCGGCCAATCCCAGCCGAGGTGCCATTTGCCGATGGCGGCGGTGCGGTAGCCGTGTTGCTTCGCCAGTTTCGCAACAGTCAGGCGCTCGGGCGAAATCAAGGGGGCTCCCCATAGCGGCACGATGCCGGTCTGCAGCCTTGTCCGCCAATGATAGCGACCCGTGAGCAGGGTGTAGCGTGAAGGGGAGCAGACACCCGAGGAGGAGTGGCCGTCCGTGAAGCGCATGCCTTCGGCCGCGAGCTTGTCGAGGTGCGGCGTCGGGATCTTGCCGCGCGTCGGATTATAGGCGTGGACGTCGCCGTAGCCGAGGTCGTCGGCGTAGAGGATGATGATGTTGGGCTTGCGCGCGTCGGCCGCGAGGACGGCGAACGGCAGCAGCAGGGCAAGCAGCAGACGCATGGGGGTCAGCCCACCTTAGGCTGACCTGCGCACCAATCAACCCACATGTCACGGAAAGCCTGCTCGACCTTTCGGGTGTAACCCTCGGCGTCGAGCAGCGGCGAGGACCGCATGCGCTCGCGGAGCGAAGCGCGCAGGGCGGCCAGACGGACTTGATCCTGGGCGAGACGCATCGCGGTCTCGACGTACGCGTCGACATCTTTCGCCGCGAGCTCGCCCAGCCCGACGTTGTTCAGGATGCTCAAACCGGCGCGTCCGAGATTGCGTTCGCCGACGAGGCTGACGACCGGCACCCCCATCCAGAGGGCGTCGAGGGTAGTCGTCATCCCGCCGTAAGGGAAGGTGTCGAGGGCGACGTCGATGTCGTGATACCGGGCCAGGAGCGCTCCCTGGGAGAGGTCGGCGGAGGCCGGCAGGTAGTCGGCGAAGAGGATGCGTGCCGCATCGACCCCCCGGCGGGCGAACTCATCGGCGAACCGGCGACGATGTCCGCCTTGTTTGGCGAGTAACTGCAGGCGGGAGCCGGGCGTAGCCAGAAGAAGCTGGGCCCAGGCGTCGAGGACGGCGCCGTTGATCTTACAGTTGTTGTTGAACGAGCCGTACGTGAAAGGCTTCCCGGCGGCCGAGGGCAACGCGTTGACTTCGGGGTAGCCGGTCGGCGGCTCATAGCAAGTCCAGCAGTCCGGCAGCAGCGCAGCCTTCTCCTGGGGGTGGGCGAGTTGGTTGCCGGATGGCGGTTCGAGCCAGGCGTCCGTCAGGCGGTAGTCCATCGTGGCGACGCCGGAACTTTCCGGATAACCGAGCCAGGAGATTTGTAGCGGGGCCGGCTTGAGGGCGAAGACATCGAGGCGGTTGTCCGAAGTGTGCAATGCGAGGTCGATGAGGATGTCCACGCCGTCGGCAGCAATCGTCTCGGCCAGTTGCGCGGCCGTCTTCGTGCCGAGTTCACGCCACCCATGGCAGCGGGCGCGGAATTCGGCGCCGACGGGGTCTTCCACGGTGTTGCCGTAGCAGTAGAGTTCGAAGCGATCAGGGTCAAAACGACGGAAGGAGGGCAGCAGGGCACGGCCGACGACGTGGTCGCGTAGGTCGGGTGAGACGAAGCCGAGACGCAGACGTCGGCCGGGCTCGGGTACATTCGTATGAGGAAGCCGCGGAGAAGGATGCCGGCTGTTCCAGCCCTCGTGCGCCGAATTCAGGTCGGCCGCTATCGCTGTCGGATCGTAGTGCAGCGTCAGGATGAGGTTGCTATGGATCTCGAGGCTGGAGGGCTTCAGCTCGACGCAACGACGCAGCAAGCGCGTCGCTTCACCGATATCCCCGACCTCCTTCATGACCACGGCCAGGTTGTTCAAGGGCGTGGCGTCCTGCGGGGCCAGCCGGACCGCGTGGCGGAAGGCTTCGGCCGCGCCGTCGAGGTCGCACTCGGACTGCAGCAGGGCGCCATGGTTGATACGTAGGGCAGGGTTGTCGGGATGGGCCGTCACCGCCGCTTGATAATGCGCGAGCGCTTCGGAGCGCAGGCCCGCGTTGTGCAGGGCCAATCCGAGTTGCAGGTCGCACATCGCGAAATCGGGCTGGCGGGCGAGCGCCTCCCGGTAGCTGGCGATGGCCGGCAGGTATTTGCCCTGGCGGAAGAGAGCATTACCGAGATTGTACCGCGTCGCCGGGCAAGCGGGGCTGCGGGTCGTGCCTTGCGTCAGCAGTTCCTCGGCCCGTGCGAGGTCGCCGTGGTCGATCAGGCGCGAGCCGAGATTGTTGTAGTAATGGCCGGCACCCGGATTCCGCGCGAGGGCGTCCTCCATCAGGCGAATGCCTTCGGTCGGTTGGCCTAGGTCGAAGAGAGCCAAGCCTTGCAGGTGGCGGATGTCGTGGCTGTCGGGCAGGATCTCGAGCAAGCGTTGGTAGATCCCGGCGGCGTCGGCGAAGCGACCCGCCTGATGGAGTCCCATCGCGTGGTTGAGGGCGGCCTGCGGGTCGGTGAACTGCACGTGGGGAGCGAAGTCGTTGTCGTCGGGATAGCCAGAATCAACTCTTCAGGAGCGGGACGCACACAGCCGGCGGATCATCTGATTTCTTGGTAATCAGAGGTAAGCGTCAGGGTATCGGCGTAAGCATTGATATACCAAGCGGTCGTGCCGGAAGGCAATGGGGCGGAGGTCGTCGTGCCGCCGCCGCCGCTGGCGGCCGCGGCCGGCGTCTCGACCCACTTGCGTGTGCCGGTGAAGCCCTTGTCGGTCGTCGAGACCAGGACGGCCTTGGTAATCGGCTTCGAAGAATGAAAGACCGCGATCGCGTATCCCTCCTTCGTCGTGGCCGAAGGGGAGCTGCCCCATGGCTTGCCGGTCTCGACGATGCTCTTCGCGAAGGCGTAGCTATCGGGCGGATTCCAGCCGGCCGGGTGGCTGTGGCCCATCTTGGAGACGAGCGAGACCATGCGGGCGCCAGGGGTCTGGCGATAGTGTTCGGCCTGGCAGCCGAGCGGGAAGTGGGCGTCCTGCGGCCAGGAGAGCCAGAGCACCGGCATCTTCACGCGGTCGGCGTAGTTCAGGCCATCCCAGACCTGCTTGTAGCCCACGTTGTCATGCAGGGCTCGGCCCCAGTGATTCTCGGCGTCGAAGAGGTGGCCGCATCCGTAGGTCGGGATGCCGAAGGCGAAGCGTTCATCGAGGCCGACGACCGTGCTCGTGATGACGCCGCCCCAGGAGATGCCCATCACGCCGATCTTGGCGGCGTCGACCTCAGGGAGAGAGCGAAGCAGAGAGTTCGCGAGCATCGTGTCGGCGAGCGCGTGATACATCCACTGTTCCTTCAGCGGGAGCTTCGTGTCGGCGAAGGTGCCGTCCCGGGTGGGGCCGGCGAAGGCGTGGCGCGCCCAGGAGGGTCGGCCTTTCACTTTGTTCTCGTTCACGTCCGTCTGGCCTTCGACCGCGATACTGATGGCCGCGAAGCCTTGGGCGTTCCATTTCTGGACCCATTCTTTGTAGGCCGTGCCACCGCCGCCGTGGACAAGCACCATGCCCGGGACCTTGCC
>Ga0209033_1000712_pt1 | contig 19498 bp, 16 predicted proteins | sample LauGreFa1BDMLBDN_2_FD_188218 | JGI IMG/M metagenome (GOLD analysis project Ga0209033, IMG submission 188218) | Freshwater lake microbial communities from Lake Michigan, USA - Fa13.BD.MLB.DN (SPAdes) (version 2) | ecosystem: Environmental > Aquatic > Freshwater > Lake | place: Lake Michigan, USA...
TCTAAATTGATTGAAGTATTTAAAGTCACTTTTCCATCTTCTAAGGCTTGCATTAATGTCACCAACTTGAAAGTAGACCCAGGCTCTGAAGGTGTGATGGCATAATTTAAATCTTCTGCATAATAGCCATCTCTGATCTTTCCTAAATTTGCAATCGCTTTGATCTTACCTGTTTTTACTTCCATTACCATTGCCACCCCATGTTGTGCTTCATTGCCAATCATCATTTTCATCAAGGCATTCGTGGTCACTTCTTGAATATATACATCCAGTGTGCTCACAATGTCTTTTCCTGTTTCAGGTTCGATTTCAAATTCTCCTTCTTGTACTGGAACAGTTACGCCGCCTGCAATAGCTCGAACCAACTGCTTTCCATTACGGCCATTCAATACTGTATCATAAGACAATTCTAAGCCCACTTTATTTTGATCTCTTGCTAATCCTATCGTTCTGTAAGCCATGTTTTGATAAGGATTCAAACGAATATTTCTTTCTTGCGCAATAAAGCCACTCTTATATCTTCCTAATCGGAACAATGGAAACTTAGCCATTTGCAAATACTGCTTATAGCCTACTTTTTTTCTTAATTCATAATTGGCTTCTCTTGCCTCGAATGCTTTAGTTAAACCGTCTTTATAGGCGCTTGCAGATTGATCCTTAAATAAATCAGCTAAAGCAATACTTAATGAGTCTATATTTTCTCTAAATGATTGGCCACTTTTTTCATGCAATGGCTCAACTCTAAAATCTATGTAAATATCAAACTGTGGCACATTGGTACTTAGCATCTGTCCATCTTCACTATAAATAGTACCTCTATCTGCTGGAATTTCTATAATGCGTTGGTGTAAGCTATCACTTAATCCTCTCCAATAAGCACCTTGAACTTGTTGAATATAAAATGCTTTGCCTAAAATAAAAAGACAAACAACTACCACTAAAATATAGCTTAAGTAAACTCTCCAAAGTATGTCGCGTTTTACATCCATTAGTTGGCTTTATTTTTTTCGTTATTAAGATCAAAACGTTTTTCCAATGGGATGCGTATAGACATATCCTTAGCTATTTGTAAGCCATAAGGCGCCATTGCCTTTTCAATATTGATTGCTTCGCTCTTAAGCATTAAATCTGCTTTAAGTGTTTTATACTCAAATTGCAATTGCTTGATTTCCTTCTTTGTAGTATTGATTTTACGGATCGACTTATCCGTCAAGTGTCCATTAGCGATATAGAGTATCGCTAGTACTGCTAAGAACAAAAAGTAACTAATGTTCATCACAATCCATTCGTAATTAAGCATGCTAATGATAGCAGACTTAGAGTTGTTTTTTACAGGTACGGACATACGGTTTATACTCTTTCGGCAGCGCGCAATTTTGCGCTTCTGCTTCGATTGTTTTCTTTCATCTCTTTTTCAGAAGCCACAACAGGTTTTTTTGTTATGATCTTCCAAAGCACTTCTTTCTTAATCGAAAGAAACGGGTTGGTCACATCGTCTTCATCAGGTCCGACTTTGAATGCATTTTTTACCATGCGATCTTCGATAGAGTGGAATGTGATAATGACTGCTCTTCCACCTTGATTCATTAGATCTGGTAATTGTGCTAGAAATTCATTCAACACAATCATCTCCTCATTCACTTCCATTCGGATAGCCTGGAACACTTGTGCCCAATATTTATTTGGATTTCCTTTTACTACAGACGCTATTAAAGTTTTAAAATCTTGTACGGTAGATAACTTCATTAGACGTCTTTGTGTGACAATATGTTTCGCTAGGGTCTTAGCGTTGGTGACTTCACCATATTGCTCAAACATTTTATGTAGTGCTGCTTCTGTATAGCTTTCTATAATTTGCGCTGCTGTTCTTGTTTGACGTTGATCCATTCTCATATCAAAGGGACCGTCAAAACGAATAGAGAAACCTCTTGAACCTTCATCAAATTGATGGCTGCTTACACCTAAGTCGGCTAAAACACCATCCACTTTTTCAATTTTGTTCAAGCGAAGGAATCGTTGTATGTACCTAAAATTCTCGGGTACAAAAATGATTCGATCATCATTTGGTAAGTTCTTCTTAGCATCTGCATCTTGATCAAAAGCAATGAGTTTTCCTTTCGGGCCCAACTTTGATAAAATGCCTCTACTATGTCCTCCTCCACCAAATGTGGCATCTACATAAATACCATCAGGTATAATATTTAGATGCGCAATGGTTTCTTGAAATAAAACAGGTATATGGTAATCTGAGTTTAAGTTGGATGTAGGGTAAGTCATCTTCCTTAATCTTGATTTTTAATACCTGCCATTACTTCCTGCGCTAGATTGCTAAATGCATCTGCAGAGAAATCCTCAAAGAGCTGTTTATAAGTACTTGCATCCCAAATTTCAAAACGATCCAATGCTGCCGCTAAAACAATTTCTTTTCCTGGTAATGCAAACTCTCTTAAAGTTGGAGGCAGTAATAAACGGCCTGCACCATCCAACTCAACTTCGGTTGCACCACCTAAGAACTGACGACGGAATTGTCTCACTTTGGGATCAAAGTCATTCAATTGGCTAATTCTGTCCAAAATCGCTTGCCAGCTTTTCAACGGGTAAAGTGTCAAGCACTTTTCAAATCCTCTACTTACGATAAAACGCGTCTCCCCTTCTGCCAGTTGCTTTTTCAAGCTACCTGGAACTAGGAAACGCCCTTTCGCGTCTATAGTTGATTGATATTCTCCGTGAAATCCTGTCATTTGTTAATAATTTGGTCTTTATTTTACCACTTGTTCACACAAAATAACACTTTTTACCACTTTTATAGGCCAAACAGCCCCTTCTAGTTTTCCACAAGAAATAAACCGAGCTAATACCCTTGCTATGATTGAATTTCAGGAGATTTTGACCTATTTCTAAAATTTAGGTGTGTTAAGAGCTGTGGATAACCTATTTTTCGAGGTTTATAAGCTGTGAATTCACCTAAATCATGGCATTTCAATGGGTTTTGCTATTTTTGCGCCATGAAAATGGCCGATTTTGATTACGATTTACCTGATGAGCGAATAGCTTATACCCCAGCGGGTAACAGGTCAGACAGCAAGCTCTTGGTTTGGGATCAAGTCATTACAGCCGAGGCACAATACAAGCATATCGCGGATTATATCCCTACTGGTCATAGCCTATTTTTTAACAATAGTAAGGTCATTGCTGCAAGAATTTTGTTTGATAAGTCTTATGGCCATGATGCCGAAAAGATGATTGATCCTCATTCATCTACAAATAGCAAGCAAAACAAAATAGAAATTTTTTGTCTAGAACCCACTGCTGCATTTACGCCAGTGCAATTAGCAATGCAAGCCACCAATAAAGTACAATGGAAATGTTTAGTGGGTGGTGCTAAAAAATGGAAGACGGAATTTTTACAGAAGGAACTATTTTATGATCATATAAAAATCCTTTTGTCTGCAAAAAAAATAGCACAAGAAGAAGGACATTTTGTAATTGAATTTTCTTGGGATCATCCGGATATTGTTTTTTCTGAAATCATTGCCCTTGTTGGTCAAATTCCTTTGCCGCCTTATATACAAAGAGAAGCGAATGAAACGGATAAAGACCGCTATCAAACAACCTATGCAACAACAGAAGGTTCCGTGGCAGCGCCTACTGCAGGCTTACATTTTGATGAACATGTTTTTAATACTCTGTCTGCAAAAGGAATTGATAAAAAATTCATCACACTGCATGTTGGGGCAGGTACATTTATGCCTGTTAAAGTAGACGACTTTCAGGACCATTTAATGCATGCAGAATTTATTGACGTAAGCATAGAAACCATCGAATACTTAGCCACTACTTCTGATAATGTTATTGCAGTTGGCACAACCTCACTTAGAACTTTAGAGTCTTTATATTGGTTAGCGATTAAAATAAAGCAGACGCCCGATATTGATGTGAACGAAATAAATTTATTACAATGGGATGCATATACTTTAGAGGATAAGAAAACAAGTATCAATGAAGCAATGCAATTTTTAAAGGATTGGATGACCCAAAAAAAGATAAATACGCTATTTGCAACTACCCAGTTAATGGTAAAGCCTGGGTATCAATTTAAAATTTGTAAAGGATTGATTACGAATTTTCATCAGCCTAAGTCTACGCTATTACTAATCATTGCTGCCATTGCTGGTGATGAATGGAAGACAGTTTATCAACATGCCATAGCCAATGAGTATCGATTCCTTAGTTATGGGGACGGTTGTTTATTTTGGTTCAATCATAGGTAGACTAATTTCAACCTTTGTGCCTTTATCCAACTCACTTGTAACTTGTATTGTACCCTTGTGTAAGTCTATCACCCATTTAACATAACTCATGCCCAGGCCGAATCCTTTTACGTTATGAATATTCCCTGCATGTGCACGATAAAACTTTTCAAATATATGTTTCACTGTATCAGGTGTCATCCCAATACCCTTATCCTCGATCGAAATAATAATTTTATTAGAGACTGTTTTCGTTATAATAGTGATATCAATTTCTGACTTAGCATATTTAATTGCATTGTCAATTAAATTAGATAAAACATGTAAAAAATATTCTTCGTCAATCCAAATTTCAGAAGGCTTCGCATCTAATTGTGTATGAACTGCAGAAGGCTTCGCATCTAATTGTAATTTAAAACTATCAATGACACCTTGAATAAGGTCATTGATATTCACTAATTGCCTATTAAGTTCATTTTCTTTTTTCTCTAAATGAGCAGCTTGTAAAATGGTTTCTACATGCTTGTTCATACGGGTGTTTTCCTCTTTAATGATTGAGCTAAAGTAATCTACAGCGCCGGCATCCGATTGTACCTTAGTGGATTTAAGCGCATCCACGGCAAGTGAAATGGTTGCCAATGGTGTCTTAAGCTCATGGGTCATGTTGTTAATAAAATCACTTTTAATTTCACTCAGTTTTTTTTGTTTGATCAAGGACCTAATTGTAATAATAAATGCCGCCAATACAATAATGATAAATAATGCAGCACCAAAAACAACCCACTGTAAAGTTTTAAATAAATAGGAATTAACATTAGGGACAATAATGATCAATGTTTCAAAAGGCCCAGTCGTTTCTAATATCTCTTGAGGAATAATAGATACCCTGGTTTGCACCATATTCAATTCGTCCACAAATACATCTTCAAATTTTTTGCTCTTAATTTCTATATTGCCATTTTTGTCTTGTAAGGCAAACTCATACATCAGGTCTTGCAATCCATATTTTGCCATGGCTGCTCTTAATCTTTTATCCAGATCCTGCGTGGTATACATATCCGACAAAGTGGCTTCTTCGAAACTATGGGAATGCCCCCCTCCTGATAAACTCAAAGATTTTTTTGGGAAATGAAACGCTAGTCCTCCATTTAATTTTTTTCCTAATTCAGAAGAGACAATCACACCCGCTTGATTTACTTTTTCAACCAATTGGTTTTTTTGTAATAAAAATAAGCCCTGCAACCAAGTGATTTGAATAAACAAGATCCCTAGGATAGATAAGCCAATTAATGTAAATAAAAAAGGGAATGTTTTTTTCATATTCTAACTAGTACAATCTTGCAAAATTTGACTATGTGAATATATAAAAAAATCCCTCTCGATAGTTCGAGAGGGATTCGGATAGTTGATAATTTTTTGTTATTATGAGTAAGCGTTATAAAACACCTTCTACTAGTACAGTTGCTTTATTGTCAATCACTTCTACAAATCCGCCTTGTATTGCATAAGATTCAGCTGCAGCGCCTTTTTGTAAGACTTTCACATTGCCAATTCCTAATGCACTCACCAATGGAGCGTGCTTGTCTAAGATTTCAAATAAACCATCTACACCAGGTAATTGTACACCTTGTACATTTCCACTAAATAATTTCTTCTCTGGTGTCAATATTTCTAATAACATGAACGGAATTTTAATTGATTATGCTTGAGCCATCATTTTCTTACCTTTCTCAATCGCATCTTCTAAAGTACCTACTAAGTTGAATGCTGCTTCTGGATACTCATCTACTTGACCATCCATAATTGCATTGAAACCTCTAATAGTATCATCGATAGAAACGAATACACCTTTCAAGCCTGTAAATTGTTCCGCAACGTGGAAAGGTTGAGATAAGAAACGTTGAACACGACGTGCACGTGATACCACTAATTTATCTTCATCACTTAATTCATCCATACCTAAGATGGCAATGATATCTTGTAATTCCTTATAACGTTGTAAAATCATTTTAACTTTCTGTGCAGTATCGTAGTGTGCATCACCAACGATAGCTGGTGTTAAGATTCTTGAAGTTGAATCCAATGGATCCACCGCAGGATAGATACCTAAATCGGCAATCTTACGAGACAATACAGTTGTCGCATCTAAGTGCGCAAAAGTAGTTGCTGGAGCCGGATCTGTTAAGTCATCCGCAGGAACATACACCGCTTGTACCGAAGTAATTGAACCATTCTTAGTTGAAGTGATACGCTCTTGCATCAATCCCATCTCAGTTGCCAATGTTGGTTGGTAACCTACCGCAGATGGCATACGACCTAATAAAGCCGACACCTCTGAACCTGCTTGCGTAAAACGGAAGATATTATCTACGAAGAATAAGATATCCTTTCCTTTTCCTGTTCCATCTCCATCACGGAAATATTCTGCAATTGTCAAACCACTCAAAGCCACACGCGCACGTGCTCCTGGAGGTTCGTTCATTTGACCAAATACGAATGTTGCTTTTGATTCTTTTAATTCTTCTAAGCTCACTTTGCTTAAATCCCATCCACCTTCTTCCATGCTATGCTTGAATGCATCACCATATTTCATGATACCTGCTTCAATCATCTCACGTAATAAGTCGTTTCCTTCACGTGTTCTTTCTCCTACACCCGCAAATACTGATAAACCACCGTGCCCTTTTGCGATATTATTAATCAATTCTTGAATCAATACTGTTTTACCTACACCCGCACCACCAAATAAACCAATCTTACCACCCTTTGCATATGGCTCAATCAAGTCGATTACTTTAATACCTGTAAACAACACTTCTGTTGCAGTACTCAAGTCTTCGAACTTTGGAGGAGTTGCGTGGATAGAACGTCCATTTGATTTATCTAATTGAGGTAAACCATCAATTGCGTCTCCTGTTACATTGAACAAACGACCATTGATGCCTTCACCCACTGGCATTAAAATTCCTTTTCCGGTATCCACTACTTCCATGCCTCTCACTAAGCCTTCTGTACCGTCCATTGCAATTGCACGAACGCTATCTTCACCTAAGTGTTGTTGAACTTCTAATACTAATTTTTCACCGTTTGGACGCGTGATTTCAAGGGCATTGTATATTTCTGGTAATACACTTTTTGTTGAAAAATGTACGTCTACAACCGCACCAATAATTTGTTTGATTTTACCTGTTGTTGCCATATAGTTATTTGTTTTTACAACCCCCTTTTAAGAGGCGAAAATGGATTTACTCCATTTCGGCTGCAAAGGTAGTGATTTGCATGTTTATTGCAAAAATTGTACATAGATAATTGCAGCTAAAATTCCCCCTATGATTGGCCCAAATACAGGAATAGGTGCATAAGCCCAATCACTTGGACCTTTTCCCTTGATTGGCAGCACAAAATGCATGATTCTAGGTCCTAAATCTCGGGCTGGATTGATTGCCCAGCCGGTTGGTCCACCTATTCCAAAGCCAATTCCGGCCACTAAAAGGGCTACCGGCAAGGCCGAAAAACTGCCTAATTCGACTCCAGCAGACTTAATATGGAAAATTCCGATTACGAAAACAAAGGTGGCAACCGTTTCTACAATGAAATTTTGAGGTAGTCTACGAATAGACGGTCCTGTGGAAAAGCAAGCCAATTGATCTGCTGCATTTTCACTTTCATTAAAATGATCCTTATAGACCATCCATATCACAAATGCCCCTAACATGCTTCCTAATAATTGTGCTAGAAGATAGGTAGGCACTAAGGACCATTCAAATTTTCCGGCAGTGGCAAATGCAATTGTAACTGCTGGGTTTAAATGTGCCCCACTTGAACTATTTGAAATATATACCCCCACAAAAACGGCTATAGTCCATCCTAGTACAATGGAAATTAATCCTCCGTTATTGCCTTTTGTTTTTGGCAATACAATATTTGCAACAACACCGTTTCCAATAATCATCATCATTGAAGTGCCTAAGAATTCTGCTAAAAATGGAGTCATAAATTATATTTTAGTCATTTATATATTGGTCATTTGAATTGCTTTTTTCCAACCTTCAATTCCTTTTTGAATGTCTGCTTGCGCTAAGATGGGATTAAATACTTGATCCACCTTCCATTTTGCTGCAATTTCATTTTCGTCTTTCCAAAAACCAACCGCCAATCCTGCTAAATATGCTGCACCCAATGCAGTCGTCTCAATGATGGTTGGTCGAATTACTTTTGTGTTTAAAATATTGGATTGAAACTGCATCAATAAATTATTCTTTGTAGCACCTCCATCCACTCTTAATTCAGCGATAGGAATCTGCGCATCGGATTCCATCGCCTTTAATACATCGTAGGTTTGATAAGCAATACTTTCTAATGCAGCACGAGCAATATGTGCAGCATTTGTACCTCTTGTGATTCCAGTGATGGTACCCTTGGCATGTTGATTCCAATAAGGTGCACCTAATCCAGCAAATGCAGGTACCATATACACGCCATCGGTATCTGCTACTTGAGCAGCCAAACTTTCTACTTGATCTGAATCACGAATAATATGTAGTCCATCTCTAAGCCATTGCACGACTGCACCTCCAATAAAAACACTTCCTTCTAATGCATAAAATGTTTTACCATTTCTTTGCAATGCGATGGTGGTTAATAAATTATTTTTTGAAATGAATGCTTGCTCTCCTGTATGCATTAACATAAAACATCCTGTGCCGTATGTGTTCTTAACCATGCCCGGTGCTGTACAAATTTGTCCAAACAATGCAGCTTGTTGGTCTCCTGCAATACCTGCAATTGGAATTTGTTGATTGGTGACCAATAAATCTGTTTGGCCATACACTTCGCTGCTGCTTTTTACTTCAGGTAATATATCAATAGGGATATTGAATAATTCCAATAATGCTGTATCCCATTTTAATTCATGAATATTATATAGCATTGTTCTGGACGCATTGGTTGCATCTGTGATATGATGTGCTCCATTGGTTAATTTCCAAACCAACCAACTATCAATAGTTCCAAAACAAAGTTCTCCTTTTTCTGCTTGCGCTCTTGCACCTTCTACATGGTCTAAAATCCACTTTATTTTCGAAGCCGAAAAATAAGCATCAATGATTAAACCTGTTTTTTCTTGAATAAAGGCTTGCTTGCCTTCTTGTTTTAATTGGTCACAAAAATCTGCAGTCCTTCTATCCTGCCAAACAATGGCATTGTAAATTGGCAAGCCAGTTAGCTTATTCCAAACAACAGTCGTTTCACGTTGATTGGTGATACCAATGGCTGCAATATCAAACTTATCAATACCGTGTTTTGATATGACTTCGGAAGCCACACCAATTTGCGTACTCCATATTTCCATTGGATCATGTTCCACCCAACCTGGTGATGGAAAGATTTGTGTGAATTCTTTTTGGGCAGTAGCAATAATGAGACCTTCTTGGTCAAATAAAATAGCACGACTACTTGTTGTACCCTGATCCAGCGCTAAAATGCATTTTGGCATGATGACAATTTTAAAGTCTGAAACCGGCTACTACCTTCTAGCTTTTAACCAATTTTCAGGATCAAAATATACTGCTTTTTCATTACAAATAGAGAATAAAACTGCACCTTCTCCGTCTAAATTAATTCCTGAGCGGCCTATCACAGTTCCTGCCTTTACTTCTTGACCATTGCTTACAGATGCACTACTCAGACATGAAAAAGCTGTAAAATATTTGCCATGCTTAATTAAAACTGTTTTATCTCCATTGACATCTCCTACATATACAACAATTCCATTGGCTACACTTTTAACCGTGGTCCCTTTTGGAACTGCCAATTCGATGCCATCACTTTTACGATCTAATTTAGTCCCCGGGATGCTCTCTATACCAAAATGAATATTGACAATCCCAGTAGCCACTGGCCAAGGAAGTCCACCTTTGTTATTTTCAAAAGAGATGGATGTTTCTCTACCCTCTTCTGTTGTTTCAAGTGCCGAATAAGGACGATTACTTGTGGTACTTTTTAATCCCCCTTCCACCTTACTTACATTTGGAATTGATTTAGACTTCTCTTCATTTGTAGGGGTTGTTTTATTATTGGCAACATTGGCTGCTTTTAATTTAGCAAGTCGTTCATTCTCTCTTTTTACAGCTTCCTGCATTTCTCTTTTGATGACTGCTGCGATAGCTGCCTGCATCTTTCTTCTTTGTGCTTCTTTTTGTCTTACCTGCGTGGTGATTTCTTGCTCCTTGTTCTTTAATTGTTTAACCACTTTATCCTGCTCCTTCCTATCATCCTGCAATACTTTTAACTGAACCGTTTGAGCAGAAAGGGTTTTGATGCGATCCTGCTTGTTTTCACTTAAAATATTGATTTTAGACTTCAAATTATTTTCTGATAAACCAATGGCCATCGCCTGTGTTTCTCTATTCTGACGATAGCTTTTTAAATAAGTAATCCTTTTTACTGCGTCATTAAAACTTCCTGCTGAAAATAAAAAATTAAGGTACTCGTATCCACTTCTGCTTTGATAAGCGAATACGATACTTTTAGCGTACCTGAGTTTTAAAGTATCTAACTCGTTGTTCAAACGCTTTACATCTTTTTGGTTACTCAAAATAGCATCATCTAGTACTTTAACCTGCTTAGCAATACCATTGATCAAAACCTGTCTTTTTGAGATCTTATTTCTAATCAATGCCAATTGTGCTAAAGAACTTTTTTTATTGTTTTTCGTTTGATCTAATAGTCTATTTAAGTCATCTAATTCTCTTTGTAAAGTCTGCGCTTGTTTTTGCAAATCATCTCTAGAATTGCCATTTTGTGCATTGGCATGATTCAAGCAACAGGCTATACAAATACAGATTAGAATTGACCATTTTTTAAGCATAAGATTCATTTTTCACTTTTTTATTTTCGCTTGCCTGTTTTTGGAATAGTAAAAGTGTATTTCAAAGGTTCATCAAAATTAAATTCCTTGATTTCCATCCCAATATCTATTTTGGTTTGTGCATTGATGGATATATTTCTATTAAGCGGAAACTGTATATTTTTTACCAAAGCGTGTTCACTATAAATGATATCACATGTTCTGTGCTTTGCTGCATCTACATCGTCTAATTTTAATTCAACCAACTTTGAATTATCCTCACTAAGAATCATTAAATTTTTAAATAATTTACCCATTAAGCTTACTTGAAGCCTTTGATTCAGTACTTTATAAGAAATGATGTCAATGCTATCCATGAAAATTGGATTGCCTATGACAAGGTCTTCGATCGTTTGATAACTTAATGGGATTTTTACTAGCTCTTGTAAATAAGACAAAGAGTGTCTTTCTGTTTTTTTATCTTGTGGGAAGTTCAGAAAAATGCTGTCTTTATTGATGAACGCTTTAACCCCAATGATACCCAGATCAAACCTCATAGTAATGTAGATGCCGCTATCTTTTTGAATGCTTATATTAGCGATGAAACTTTTTTTATCATTGATTGTTTCATAATCCATTTTCACCTTTGCGTTCATGGTTTTAAAATCAATCTTCGTATTGGCAATATTTCGTACAATACCCTTCACCATTAATAAAGAATCTTGTCTTGCTTTTTCGGCCAATGCTGCAGCATCCGGTACAACTTTCACAGTCAATGCATCTTGAATCACTTGCACCTTCTTCACATTCGAACAAGCTGCAGTTAAAAGCACCAAAATCAAGTAAAAACTGTTTTTTATAATTCGCATGCGTACATTTTATATTTTACCTGTATGCCCAAATCCGCCTTCACCTCTTTGGGTTGTCTCCAAGTTTTCTACTAATTGCCATTCCATTTTTTCGACTTGTTGAAATACAATTTGCGCAATCCGATCTCCGTCTTGAATCACTTGAATTTCGTTAGACAAATTGATTAAAATAACTTTGATCTCTCCTCTATAATCTGCATCAATCGTACCAGGGGTATTTAAACAAGTCAACCCTTGTTTGATCGCAAGACCACTTCTAGGTCGGATTTGTGCCTCCAAATGATTTGGCATAGCGATATGCAAACCGGTAGGTATCAAAACACGCTCTAATGGCGCCAACTGAACGGGTGTCGAGATAAATGCACGTAGATCTAGCCCAGAAGACCCTTGCGTTGCATAAGCAGGCAAAGGATGATGGCTGTGGTTCACAATGGGAATGATTGTAGACATGTGCTACAAAAGTAGTTAAAAAAGCAGGTAAATTGAAGCGATACTGCCTTAGTTAACAAATAATTTAGAAGTAAAATATGGACCCAAAACGCAAGGTATTTGACAATGGATTTCTTGTAATACCACCTCCAGTAGGTACCAAATAGGAAATATTGAATTTAGACTGTTGGTATTGGAAGCTTGAACCAACTGTGAAATATTGCATACTGCCTAGGTTCTTATTATTGTCAATAAAATAGCCAGCCCTCAAATGAAATCGGTCCGCATAATTGTATTCAGCACCAAGGGATACTTTTAAGGATTCAGATAAAGGCATACCATATTGATTTGAAAAAGAATTAAACCAACTTGAAACAACGGACTGAGAAAAATATTGGTCAACCACTTGAGGATCACTACTAGTTGGACTTGCAGGCACCATTAAACGATTGATATCCACCCCCATTTCTAATGAATTCTCTGTATCAAATCTGCTCAAATAAGCCAGACCTAATCCAATATTTGCCGGAATAAAATATTTATTTTTTGACTCATTAGAGTAGCTCACTTTACCTCCTAAATTAGATAAAACCAAGCCTGCATGAAAGCCTTCTAAGTCTTCGCTTTGTTTATAGAATAAACTAATATCTCCTGCGAAAGTATTGCCAGCCTTGAAATTGGTGCCATTCGTGCCATATGAACCCTGAACCAATCTTGAATTGATATACCTTAAAGTCACGCCCATGCTCAAGGCATCTGTTAATAAAATATTGTAACCAAAATCATAACTAAATTCTGAAGGCCTTTGAGAGGGCAAAGTAGATTGTCCAGACTCGTCTGTGAAATCAATATTACCTAAACTAAAAAAACGCAAAGAACTATTGATCCCGCTAAAATCATTTAATTTTTTATAATAACCTGCACTCGCTAAGTACACATCATTCAATCCTAAGTCCTTTAACCATGGGGTGTAATTAATTAAAAAACCACGATTATTTTTTAGATAAGGAATCTTCGCAGTGTTGCCAAAAAGGTCATTGGCTTCTGGCGACATTGCAATTGACAAATTACCCATACCACCAGATCTTGCATCCGGGGATATCATCATAAATGGCACAGCAGTACTTTGTAATTTAAGAGATCTTTGAGCCAATAATGTATTGGATACAAAAATTAAAACTACAAAGAAGACTAATTTGATGGAGGGGATTTTAATCATGCTCTATATTCTTTAATACTCAATATTAGTAAAGATAAACTTAGAAATCTAAATTTAAAATTTTATAAATCCATTTAACATTTGTTCAACTGACCCATTTTGCTGAACTACGACCTTATAATAATATTTACCAGGCGGCAAAAGCCCTCCTGCAGTCGTTTTTCCATTCCATTCTACCACAATTTTATTGCCTTTGGGTTGTAATTGTTGACTCATAGAAAAATGTCTATTTCCGCTTGCGTCAAATACATCCAATTGCATCAAAATTTGGTCTATACTGTTCTTGAGCTCAAAACTAAACTTTGCATTGGTCTGCACAGGATTCGGACTTATAGTTAAATTTCTAATATTTTTATTTTTTTTGTTAGGCACTTCAATCAAGATGGTGTCCTTGGAAACATTGCCTAAAAGGTCCCATGCCTTGACGATTAATCTATGTTTTCCTTCCTCCAAAACAGGTAACGGATATTGAATTGATCCTGACTGATATTGATTCTCATTATAGGAAAAGAATGTATTCAAATTATAATTTTTTATAATCGTATCGTCAATAATTAATTTTAAATCCTGGCCCAATTCATTGCCCGACGACTGTATTCCAGAACTATCTTTTAAGGTCACAAATAAAGTTGATGGTGTACTTACCCAATCGCCAGATTTAAAAGAAGGCGCATTGATATAGGAGAAGATTTCTGGACCCGTGGTATCTAGTTTATTTTGAGTGGCTGTACCTTGAATAAAGATGGATTGCATTTGCATGCTTGCATCAGCGGTATCATTGTAAGCATAGAGTTGTAATTTAAGTGCTGCCGAATTCGAAGAAGGTAGGTTGCCGGGCAGGATGAAACTAATTTCAAATTGTCCATTTTGCACTGTTGCCTTTCCCTTAAAGAGCGCCTTTTCCTGTGTTTCAATTGCAACTGACTGACTAGTTGCTTGATTTGCTAAAGTTTTCTTTGTACTAGGCGCATCCCATAAAACCATGTCTATGGCGCCTTTAAAGTTTTGTAGGGTTTGATTTTTTACTGATAAATTTCCTTTTAAATTATACTTTCCACCTGCCTTTAAATAGATCGTGTCCGACCAAGGCAACTGGTTTAATTCGGTACATTTAATTTGGTATTTCGGCTGAACAATACGCATAGCTGGATCCCCCATTAAACCAAATTTAAATGCATTTAAGCGATCTCCATTTCTGCTAAAATTATAATTTTTTGCAGCTTGCAAGGCTTGCCCAATAGTCCTAAAATGACCATCTGAATTTGGCACAAGTAATGCTTGCATGAATGCATCATTGATTTGTTTATTACTATAAGCAAACACAAGTCTATTGGCTGCAACCAATGCAATAATGCCTTTGTCATTTTGCATCAAAGCATCAAAACCAATTGGCGCAGAACCAGGTTGATCATAGGGCGCAAAATCACAAGAAGCTGTAACCATAATAGGTAATTTTCCGGCATTATCCCAAGACTGCATTTCTGATTTTGAAATCACTGCCTCCTCGGTTAAACGTAAATAATTTCCATGACCTGTATAATTCAAGACCAATGTTCCCGCTTGAACCGCTTCTTGTATTGCTTTGTTGACATCCGGATAAGTGCTCCCAGTCAATGTTTGGCTTGCTTTAAATAAATCCAAATACAATTTTTTATGATTCCAGTTAGCTGTTTTTGTTTTTAAATTAGCTATGATTTCCTCTGCATCTTGAAGGTGTAAATTATAGTCCGCATCGTCTGCAACCCAAGTCAATTGGTTTTGCCAAAGACCCATTTTTTTGTTGGATTGGTATTGAATTAATTTTTCAACCATTTTATTGGCTTCGGCAATTGTTCTTGCTGGAATCCTACCAATAGCCAAACTAATTGAATCAATCTTTTGTGTAAACTGAATTTGATTGCCTGGTTCTTGTATTGCGTAAAAATCATCCGAACTATATGAAGTTAAAATAGCATTGGACACCTCACTTGTATAAACAGGCAGTTCTTTATTAACTTGAATTTTTTGTGCACTGAAATTACCCATCCCTAATAATAAAACATACGCAGGGCTTACTTGATTTTTTAATTTGGATTGTTCTAAAAAGTACTTTAAAAAATTTCGAATGGCAATAGGCGAAGTTTGTCCACTTGCCATTTCATTGTACACTTGGGTAGCATTAAATAGCCCCACCTTATAGCCATTTTGCTTTTCATGAAAAGCTTGTAGGGCCTTAGCTGCAGGAAAATAATCAGGTGCAGTAATAATGATATAATCTACTGGGCTTAAAGAGAAACTACTATCATTTCGTATCAAACTAGAAAACTGAGCTGAATTTATTTTATTGGATTCAAAGACATAAAAATATTTTTGTGCAGTATCAACAACTTTAAATGTAGCAATTGAATTTTGTCCCAATTGTGTATTCAATGCGACAGGTTGAAGGTATTGAGTCAAATCCCATACCTTGGTTTGGGTGGTTGCATTTTGAATTTCAAATTCAATCATTTGACTGGATGCATTACTAGATTGGTAGTCAAAACCAAATCCTGTATTACCCCAGAAACCAATTGTTCTTTGCCCTTGCAATGCCAAATAATCAATCCAACCTGTGGCGCCAGTGGCTGCATTAAAATCTACTTGCAGGTTCATGTTGCTTAAGCTTTGCCCCTGCTTCTGCACTTTAGATTTATCTAACAAAATAGTGCTGCTATCAAAACGTATTTTATATGCATCATCAAAAAGGAATCCCGAAACTGGACTCAACAATTTTGTACTCAATAGTTGATCATTCAACTTAATTGAAAAGCTGGCATCTGTTTGATAAGTAGAAGCAGCCAATTGGCTCTGCAATGTAATTGGTGTATTGATTTGCAAGCCTTCCAAATTAAGCGGGAATGACTGTGTCGTTTTTTTACCAACACCATTTCCCATAGGGTCACCTAACCAAATTTTACCACTACTTAAAATATTGATGGAATCTTTTTCTATCAACCACTTGGCCGAATAGGTTTGTACTATTTTTGATGCGGAACCAGTCTTGTTAAAACTGGCAATTCTTTTTCCGTTTAATCCAACACGTAGAAAAAAATATAAGGAATCATTGCTTGTAATTTTTTGACGAATGGGTGCTTCAAGCTGGTTTGTATGTACCCATTTATAATGCCCCTGCGCATAAAATAAAAATTGATCTTGGTCGTCAAAAATCCCATCTCCCCCGTCTTGCATTTCAATGGCCATTTCAGTTAAACTATCCGGCAATGCATTCGGCACTTTTTCACTAAGATTTGCTAAATCCATCCCATACAACTGCACTTGATTCGCATTCGTTTTTCCTGAAAAACCCATCGCTTTAAATTGTGCACCAGTCAACCGATAAACCCCTTCGGTTGGCACAGCTATTTTAACCCAATTTCCTTTAGATAACATGCCCACCTGTCCCCATCCAAAAATGGGAAAACAGCATCCAATGAAAAAAAATGTTAAAACCGCAGGTTTCATGCCCTAAAATTAGGGTTTTACTAACATAAGAATCTATTTGCATTTGGATAAATGAGTGAAAAAGCAAGTATATTCGCAGAAGATTTTTAACCCCACTGAATAAACAAAACAGATGAATTTTATCAATAGCATATTATTATTTTTTGCGGTACTTTTTTTAGGCCCAAAAATGATCGCTCAATTCGATAGTAATCAAAGCAATAAAGTTGCATTTGCAGCTAAAGATGACCCATATGATAGCACCATTTTGATTAGAGGTGGTACATTCGCTATGGGCATGAATCAAGAAAACATCATGGGCGATTGGAACAATAATTTGCGTAGAGTGACTGTGAGTTCTTTTAGAATCGACCAATATGAGGTGAGCAACAGACAATATAGAACTTATATAAAATGGCTTGAAAACGTTTTTATTCCATTAGGAAAGGATTCAATTGTAAAAGCTGCACTTCCTGATACATTAGTTTGGAGAACAGATCTTGCTTACAATGAACCAATGGTAGAAGGCTACTTTAGAAATAAAGCATTCAATGACTATCCTGTAGTGGGTGTAAGTTGGGAGCAAGCGAATGCTTATTGCAGATGGAGAACAGATAGAGCAAATGAAAAGACATTAATCAAATATGGCTTAATTGATCCTACCAAACCTTATATAGGTAAGATGGAGACCAATAATAGTCTTGTTGATACAAATAAGAGAAACACCGCTACTACAATTGCTCCTCCAACTCCAACTCAAACAAGAGCTAGAACAAGGAACAATAATTTAGGAGATTATGTATTAATTCCTGACTTTAGATTACCTACTGAAGCAGAATGGGAATATGCAGCAAAAGTTTCTAGTGGTAAAAATTATATCTCCAATTTTAATAATCCAAAAGCTGGATCTAATTCAGGCACACCCAATGCAAGTATTATTTCATCTGATTCACCCTATCCATGGAGTTCAAGTGGCAATGATGGCTTAAGAAATAACGCAACAGGAAAGTCTAGTTTGAAGGAAAAAAGCAAGCAAGGCATGTTCATGGCCAACTTTAAAAATGGAAGTGGTGACTATATGGGTATGGTTGGCTATTCAAATGATGGTGCTGGTTTCCCTAGTAAAACAAATAGTTTTTTACAAAATCCTTTGGGCTTATATAATTTAAGTGGAAACGTTAACGAGTGGGTAGCAGACATTTATCGTCCAATGAATAGTATTGATATGGATGATTTTAATCCATACAGAGGTAATAATGTTTTAGATGGTGATGATTCAAATACATCAAGTTACGAAACAGGTACCAATACAATGATCTCCAATAAATCAAGAGTGTACAAAGGTGGTAGCTGGAAAGATCGCCCTTATTGGTTGAATCCTGGAACAAGAAGATATTTAGATCAAGATAAATCAAACAACACGATTGGCTTTAGATGTGCTATTTCTGCTTTTGGAATGGATACACCAGATGCGAAAGAAGATCAGCCTAATTTATGGCAGAAAATTAAAAATATCTTTTAATGAATTTACGCATTGGCTCCGGCATCGATTTTCATCAATTAGTAGAAGGTAGAGATTTATGGATTGGAGGCATTCTTATTCCACACCACAAAGGAGCTTTAGGACATAGTGATGCAGATGTATTACTTCATGCAATTTGCGATGCCCTTTTAGGCGCATTAAGCTTAGGTGATATTGGCACACATTTCCCTGACACAGACAATGCATTTAAAAATATTGATAGTAAAATTTTATTACAAAGAACCTACGATTTAATTACTGCAGAAGGTTATCAAATTGTCAATATAGATGCGACGCTTTGTTTAGAAGCACCAAAAATTAAGCCTTATGTAATCGCTATGCAGGAGTGTATTGCATCCATTTTACATATTGGTAATAAAGACATTTCTATCAAAGCAACTACGACAGAGACCATGGGTTTTACAGGAAGAGAAGAAGGACTTGTTGCAACTGCAACATGTTTATTGATGGCAAAAAGCTAAATTAAATTGCTATGAAGCTTGGATCAATTGAGGCATTATATTCCATTTATACCAAACACCCATCTGTCGTAACAGACACAAGGAAGCTTAAATTAGGTGATTTATATTTTGCATTAAAAGGTCCTAATTTCAATGGGAATGTTTTTGCCCTTCAAGCCTTAGAACAAGGAGCGGCTTATGCTATTGTAGATGAAGAAATTCCAAACAGTTCGGCATTTCAAGAGCGCATCCTCTTTGTAGATGATGTTTTAACTACCCTACAAGCATTGGCAAAATACCATCGTCAACAATTCAATATTCCATTCATTGCCATCACTGGTAGCAATGGTAAAACAACCACAAAAGAATTGGTCTATGCAGTTTTAGCAAGCCATTTTCAAACTTATACCACACAAGGAAATTTAAACAACCATATTGGTGT
>Ga0209033_1000713_pt1 | contig 19492 bp, 21 predicted proteins | sample LauGreFa1BDMLBDN_2_FD_188218 | JGI IMG/M metagenome (GOLD analysis project Ga0209033, IMG submission 188218) | Freshwater lake microbial communities from Lake Michigan, USA - Fa13.BD.MLB.DN (SPAdes) (version 2) | ecosystem: Environmental > Aquatic > Freshwater > Lake | place: Lake Michigan, USA...
TATTTTGAACGTGATTACAGCAAAATTATCGCTGTTGCATTTACGGCAACCGGTAACAATTTTGAACTGGCCATTGCTGTGGCTATTGGCGTGTTTGGTATCAATAGTAGCCAAGCCTTTGCTGGTGTGATTGGTCCACTCGTGGAAGTTCCCGTTTTAGTGTCACTGGTAAACTTAGCCTTTGGCCTAAAGAAATATTATCAACTTAGTGATTCATGAAAGAACACCTTTTATTTTTAACTGGCTCACTGGCAGAAAAACAGCTGCGGAGTATTTTGGAAAAAATGCAGCCGGAATTTACTTACACAGTGCATCAACTCGGTTTAAAAGTCGCCGCATTGATGACAACAGATATGATTGCACGACGATTACATGAGACGTTTGGTGCAACCAAAATTATCCTACCGGGAAGATGCCGAGGTGACATAGAAGCCCTATCTGAAAAACTGGGAATTCCCGTTGTACGTGGAACAGACGAAGTCAAAGATTTACCGACTTTCTTTGGCAAAAAAGTTCAAATCGCAGATTTAACACGTTATAGCCTTAAAATCTTTGCTGAAATTACTGATGCACCCAATTTATCCGTGGACGAGATTCTTGGTCGTGCCAGCTATTATCGACAGAATGGCGCTGATGTCATTGATTTAGGCTGTCTACCCAGTACACCATTTCCGCATTTAGAAGAAGCTATCGTCGCATTAAAAGAAGCAAAATTTTTGGTTAGTTTAGATTCACTGGAATCTGACGATTTACTGCGTGGTGGCAGAGCGGGCGCGGATTATTTACTCAGTTTGCATGAAGGGACGCTGTGGATTGCGGATGAAGTCAATTCGACCCCCATTTTAATTCCACAAACGCATGAAGATTTAGCCTCTCTCGATCGCGCAATTGCGATTATGCAAGCGAAAAATCGTCCTTTCATTGTCGACCCAATTTTAGATCCCATACATTTTGGTTTTACAAAATCCATCGTGCGTTATCATGATGTACGTGAAAAGCATCCTGATGTTGAAATGATGCTTGGTGTTGGCAATATTACCGAGTTAACCCACGCAGATACTAGCGGCATGAATACATTACTGCTTGGCATTTGCTCAGAGCTTAATATCCATCATATTCTCGCCACGCAAGTGAGTCGTCATGCGAGTCGTGCAATTAAAGAGGCTGATTTAGCACGTCGCATTCTCTTTGCTGCAAAAGAGCACGATACTTTACCCAAACACATTGATTCAGGTTTAATGGCCTTGCATGAAACGGCGCCCTTTCCCTATTCGGTAAAGGAAATTGAAGAATTGGCAACGCAAATTAAAGATCCTAGCTATCGTATTCAAACCAGTCAAGAAGGATTGCATATTTTTAATCGTGATAGTTTCCAAAGCGCTACCGATCCTTTTGAACTCTACCCAAAACTCGGTGTTGAAAACGATGGGGGTCATGCGTTTTATTTAGGCGTTGAACTTGCACGCGCAGAAATTGCATGGCAACTGGGTAAACGCTTCACACAAGATCAAGCCTTAAACTGGGGATGCGCCGTTGATAGCGATGAATCCACGGTCGATTTACATTCTTTTAAACCTGCCGGAACCACTTTACAAAAAAAATCATGATTCAAGAACTCATCGTCACTACGCAAAATACAGCAAGTCACGTTCATCTCGCGCCAATGGGGATTCATATTCATGGCGATGAAATCCATATCTTACCTTTTCGTCCGTCAACAACCCTTTCAAATTTACTTGAAACGAAAACCGCTGTTTTAAATTATTGCGATGATGTGCGCGTGTTTGCAGGTTGTTTAACAGGTAGACGTGATTGGAAAGTCAATGGATTGGTTTTAGATTGTGCATTGGCGCACAGTGAAGTTGAATTAGTGACAATTAAAGAAGACGATCTTCGCCCAACGTTAATTTGCAAGGTATTGCGCACGGTCAATCATTCACCCTTTATGGGATTTAATCGAGCTCAATACGCTGTACTAGAAGCGGCTATTTTAGTGAGTCGTTTACATATGCTGCCATTAGAAAAAATTGACAGTGAAATTGCTTATCTCAAAATTGGCCTAGAAAAAACCGCCGGTGAGCGTGAGTATGAAGCGTGGAATTGGTTAATGAGCGACATTGACGCATTTAAAAAAGGAGAAACACCATGAATGGTATGCTCGCAAGCGTAAGAGATTGGGAAGAAGCACAAATAGCATTAAACGCGCATGTTGATATTATTGATTTAAAACAACCCGACTTGGGTGCGTTGGGTGCGTTAGACATTGATACCATTGGTGATATCGTAACGAAAATTGATTTTCGCTGCCCTGTCAGTGCGACTATTGGTGATTTGCCTATGCAAGCAGATATTATTTTTGATGCCGTCCAAACAACCGCTAAAACGGGCGTCGACTTTGTGAAAATTGGGTTTTTCCCGAATGGAGATTGGCTATCTGTTGTTGAAAAACTGCGACCATTAACCACTAAATATCAACTCATTGCCGTGTTATTTGCAGATAAAAACTGCGATATTCATTTTATTTCAGCTCTTAAACAAAACGGTTTTTCGGGGGTTATGTTAGATACCATGGACAAGCAACATGGCAGTTTAACGCACGTGATGCCTTTAGATACTATCCGAACATTTGTTACGCTGGCTAAAAAATACAGTTTAATTTGTGGATTAGCCGGATCACTACGTGCAGAAGATATTGCCGTCTTGTTACCGCTTGAAGCCAATTATTTAGGCTTTCGTGGAGCACTTTGTGCTGATCATAATCGAATACAAACCATCGATACTCATGCCCTTCAAACGATTCGTCAATTACTTCGCGTACCATAAATACGAGTAAAGGAATAACTCAAACCTATTTCACTATATAAAAATCGCTATGAATATGATGATGATCAATGGTTAATTGAACATCACCATTCGTCATTGATGCCTGAGCAGATTGCATTGGCAGCGCACCCACATCATCACGCTCACGCAAAACATCACCACCACGGTTAATTAACATTTTTTAGAAAAAAGCCGAGACCCTCTAACTTGTACCGGCTTTTTTTATATTTTTAAAATACGCTTTTAATCACATCACAAATTTCATGAATTTCTTCATTCGTCAAATAAGGACAAATTGGCAATGAGAAACAACGTGCTGCAACCGATTCTGTCACAGGCAATACAACACCAGCACATTCTTCTTTGAACGCATTTTGTTGATGCAGTGGCACGGGATAATATACCGCGCAGCCAATTTGCTTCTCTTGCAATGCTTTCATGACATCGTCACGTCTATCGCAAAGCAGCGTGTATTGATGATAAACATGTTGACCTAATTGGTCTTCTAAAGGCGTTTCCAGAGGAAATCCTGCTAGCAACTCTGAATATAAATGCGCAACACGACGACGTTCTTGATTATATTTATCGATATGTTTTAACTTCGCACGCAACACAACCGCTTGAATTTCGTCCAAACGACTGTTGTAGCCAATCACATCGTGATAATAACGCACATCTGAGCCATGGTTACGCAATTGACGAATTTTCGCAGCCGTTTCATCACAATTCGTCGTTGTTAAACCACCATCACCAAAGGCACCCAAATTTTTACTCGGGAAAAAACTAAATCCTGATGCATGACCCATTGCACCTGTTTGTTTTCCGTTGATTGTTGCACCAAATGATTGGCAACAATCTTCAATCAATTTTAGATTATGTGCATCGCATATCGCTGAAATAGCCGTCATATCAGCAGGCTGTCCAAACAAATGCACTGGCATAACCGCTTTCGTTTTTGATGTAATCGCAGCTTCAATCGCTTTTGGGCAAATATTAAATGTACGCGGATCAATATCAACAAAAACCGGAATAGCGCCGACATATTTAATGGCCTCTGCTGTGGCAATAAACGTAAACGGTGTGGTTATCACTTCATCACCTGCGCCAATGCCTTGCGCAATTAACGCTAAATGCAGTGCATCGGTACCTGAAGCGACGCCAATGGCGTGTTTGACACCTAAATAATCAGCAGCTTCGCGCTCAAAGGCTTGCGTATTAGGCCCAAGAATAAAGCTACAATTTTCGATAGTTTGCGTAATTCCCGCTTCTATTTCGTCTTTAATTTCAGCATATTGCGCTTTAAGGTTGACCATTGGGATCATAATTTTTTCCTAGATAGAGATTATTGGTGACTCGGTTCGAGCAATTGGGTTATTTGAATTGCAGTAGCTAATGCACGACGCGCCGCATCACCCGTTACCAAAGGTTGATCTCCAGTTTGAATGCACGACACAAACTGCTCAATTTCAGCCATCAGCGCATCACTCGTTTCAAATACCGCTTCCTCGCTAATGATTTCAGGCACATTGGGGAACATTTCTTTTTCACCAGTGCGATATTTTTGCAGAATACGATTTTGAAAATCGACTGATGCGTACGAACTTGGTCTAAATAAACGCATTTTGCGCTCAAGTTTCATACTAATTCGACTAGCCGTCACATTAGCAACGCAACCATTTTTGAACGTGATACGTGCATTGGCAATATCGGTTCCTTTAGTTAAAACGGGTGTGCCACTTGCATCAATTCGCTCTACTTCGCAATTCACTAGGGCTAAAATAATATCAATATCATGAATCATTAAATCAAGCACCACGCTTACATCATTCGCACGCGGATTAAAAGGCGCTAAGCGATGTGACTCAATAAACAACGGCTTTTCATCTTTATCTAATGCTAAAACAGCTGGATTAAAACGCTCTAAGTGACCTACTTGCAAAATGAGATTCTTTTCTTTTGCAATGGCAATTAATTCATCCGCTTGCTCAACGGTGGTGGTAATCGGTTTTTCAATTAAAACGTGTGCACCCGCATTTAAAAAATCTTTTGCTACTTGATAATGCAGTGTGGTTGGTACAACGATGCTTACCGCATCAACGTGTCCAAGCAAACTAGTATAATCCGTGAAGGCTTTTGCACCGTGTTGTTGAGCAATGGTTTGTGCGGTTTCTTCATTTATATCTACCACCGCAACCAAATCGCAATCTGGCAATGTCGCGTATTTTTCAGCATGAAATTTACCTAAATAACCTGTGCCAATCACAGCGCATTTTAATTTTATCATTGAATACCCTTTACTCTTTTGAGCAATATATTGTTAATAATTGTGAAAATTCAGCGCGAGTTATTTCCTCCGCGCCTAAACTGACGAGATGCTCACTGTAAACTTGACAATCAATCAACGCAAAACCTTTTGATTTTAATTGATTAACGCAATGCACAAACGCAACTTTTGATGCATCATTTTGCGTGTGAAACATCGACTCACCAAAAAATATTTTACCTAATGCAATACCATATAAACCGCCTACAAGCTGACCCTCACGCCACGCTTCAAATGAATGTGCAACGCCTTCTTTGTGTAACTTGGAATAGGCTGTTTTTATCTCTTCACTTATCCACGTTCCTTCTGCATTAACACGCAATTTGGCGCAATTTTCCATGACAGAATCAAACGCATGATTGGTTGTTACCTCAAATTTCTTTTGTCTCAGCGTCTTCGCTAATCGTGTTGAAATATGCAATTTTTCAGGAAAAAGCACTAAACGTGGATTTGGAGACCACCAAAGAATCGGCTCACCATCACTAAACCACGGAAACACACCGTGCCTGTATGCATTAATCAATCGCGCACTCGATAAACACCCACCAGCAGCAAGCAAACCGTTAGGTTCATCTAGCGCCAGATTTAACGGTGGAAACGGTTGAGTAGGATAGTGCGGATCAAGAAACGGTAATTCGATCAATCGCCTACTGCTCTAAAAATTTATCTGCATCAAGCGCTGCCATGCAACCCGCACCCGCCGATGTAATCGCTTGTTTGTAAACGGAGTCCATGACATCGCCCGCGGCAAAAACACCAGGAACACTGGTTGCTGTCGCATTGCCTTCAATCCCACTATTCACTTTAATATAGCCATGGGCCATATCAAGTTGACCAGCGAAAATTTCCGTATTGGGATTATGACCGATTGCAATAAATACACCATGCACATCAATATCTTTTGTTGTGCCGTCTTGCGCATTTTTAATGCGAATACCCGTCACACCCATCTCATCACCAAGCACTTCATCAAGTTCACAAAACCACTCAATCTCTACATTTCCATTTTTGGCTTTTTCAAGTAACTTATCAGACAAAATTCTTTCTGAGCGAAACTTATCACGACGATGAATAACCGTTACTTTTGACGCAATATTCGATAAATATAACGCTTCTTCAACGGCTGCATTACCACCGCCAATGACTGCAACAGGCTTGCCGCGATAGAAAAAACCATCACAGGTTGCACATGCTGACACACCGCGTCCTTTGAACGCCTCTTCCGACTCTAACCCTAAATAACGCGCCGATGCACCTGTCGCAATAATTAAGGCGTCGCAAGTATATACACCACTATCACCCGTTAAAGTGAAAGGGCGTTTACTTAAATCGGCTGTGTGAATATGATCAAAAATAATCTCAGTTGCGAAACGCTCAGCGTGATTTAGCATACGCGTCATTAAATCCGGACCTTGTACGCCATCAACATCACCAGGCCAATTATCTACTTCCGTTGTGGTCGTTAATTGACCACCTTGTTGCATTCCCGTAATCATGACCGGTTTTAAGTTCGCACGGGCTGCATAAATAGCCGCTGTATAACCCGCAGGACCTGAACCTAAAATTAACAACTTACAATGTTTTGCTTCGCTCACAAAAAAGTCTCCAAAATAATGAAAGTAATAAGTTTTGAATTATGTCAATGAAATAGCGTCTCGTAAATGTTTTCTTACGTTATAATTCAATTACTGCATAAATTCACTTACTTATAAGAAGGAACAATGACTACAAATTATAATGATGTACGCAACAATTTACTGGCTATGCTTGAAGAACTCGACGAGCGGTTAACAACAATCACGCAACACGTTCGTCACGCTGACAACGACATTGAAAAAGATTCTGAAGAACAAGTCACACAAAATGAAGGCAATGACGTCGAGGATTACCTTGGGAATTCAGCACGACGCGAAATCAAGGCCATTAAAGAAGCGCTTGCTCGTATAGATCGCGGTGATTACCACATTTGCCAAACATGTGGTGAAGAAATTAATCCTGAACGATTAAAGGTGATACCTTATTCCAATGTTTGTATTAAATGCGCCCAACAAGTTGAACAATAAAAAACCATCTAATCATCAATAAATTTTAAGCAAAAAAAAGCCCTGCTTTACAGGGCTTTCTCTTTATTGGCTCCCCCGGACGGGCTCGAACCGCCGACCCAATGATTAACAGTCATTTGCTCTACCAACTGAGCTACAGGGGAATAAACTTCTTTAAATGGTGCGCTCGGAGAGATTCGAACTCCCGACCGATCGGTTCGTAGCCGATTACTCTATCCAGCTGAGCTACGAGCGCGTAGTTCAGACATCATTATGGGAGATTATTACATTTCTGTCAAACACTTTTTTCAAAAAAAATGTCTTTTAAAAATGAAAAAACTAAAAATAAAATAAATTCAACTAGTTGAAAAAATCAATCAATAACTTTAGGAACCAAATACAACCCATCTTCAGTTTTAGGGGCATTTATTTGAAAATAATCACGTTGATTAACCTCTGTAACCTCATCAACACGCAGTCGCTGCACTTGATCCATTGGATGTGCCATGGGTTTAACATGCGTTGTATCTAACTCAGCCATTTGTGTCATTAAGGTTAAAATACCATTTAAATCTGAGGCGTAAGCATCTACATTTTGCTCTTCAATACCTAACCGGGCTAAATGCGCTATTTTTTTTACTTCTTCTGCTGACAACATTGCCATATCTCCACTAAATATATTTTGAATTTTATATTATCATGCCCGCAATATTTTATCGCTTGCTCAATGACATGCTTGATTGATAAAGTAACATAATTTTTATCTTCACATAAAGGATACAACTAGAAATGTTCAAGAGAATTCGCGGTCTTTTTTCCAACGATTTGTCTATAGATTTAGGAACCGCCAATACATTAATTTATATCCCCGGACAGGGTATTGTACTCAATGAACCTTCCGTTGTAGCAATAAAAGAAGATAAAATTCGTGGTGCAAAAACCATCGCAGCAGTGGGCCTCGAAGCTAAATTAATGTTAGGGCGCACACCAGGAAATATTACGGCTATCCGTCCCCTCAAAGATGGTGTCATTGCAGATTTTGCCGTCACTGAGCGCATGCTTCGCTACTTCATTGAGAAGGTGCATAAAAGTAAATTTTTGCGTCCAAGTCCACGTATCTTAATTTGTGTGCCTTGCGGTTCTACGCAAGTTGAGCGCCGAGCCATTAGAGAATCAGCCGCTATGGCAGGTGCACGCGAAGTCTATTTAATTGAAGAGCCTATGTCTGCTGCAATGGGCGCAGGTCTCCCTGTGGCAGATCCTTGTGGTTCTATGGTGCTTGACATAGGCGGTGGCACGTCAGAAGTTGCGATTATTTCTATTAATGGGATTGTGTATTCTAATTCTGTTCGAATTGGTGGTGATCGCTTTGATGAAGCCATTGTGAACTATGTAAAACGTAACTACGGTACATTAATTGGTGAAACAACCGCTGAACGGATTAAACAAGAAATTGGCACCGCATACCCTGGCAGTTCGATGCGTGAAATTGAAATTACAGGTCGCAATTTAGCCGAAGGCGTCCCACGCAGTTTCACACTCAATAGCAATGAAATTTTAGAAGCGCTTCAAGAACCACTATCAGGTATTGTCGGCGCTGTTAAGTTAGCACTTGAGCAAACACCACCCGAATTAGGCTCAGACGTCGCCAGTCGTGGTATTTATTTAACAGGCGGTGGTGCGCTACTAAAAGACATAGATCGCTTAATTTCTGAAGAAACGGGATTACCTGTTCATATTGCAGACGACCCCTTGACATGTGTTGCACGCGGGGGAGGTATGATTTTGGAAATGCTAGACAAAAAAGGCGTATCCACATTTTCTCTCGAATAAATAATCCACGTCGTTTCTTGAATGTTCGCGTTAACTAAGGCCACTTCTGTTAACGCGAATGGATTTTAATTTTATTTATGGATTGTCGCCATTAAACTCTTATTTGCAACCAGCTCATCAATTAACTTGCGTTTGTTGATTGCAATTATTGCATCTATCACCTTGTTAATTACCGATTACCGTAGCGAACGCTTATTGCCGCTACGTGCAACATTATCTGTATTAACGGATTCACTCAAATACGCCGTCGATTTACCCGTCAGCCTTTTTGAAAAGGTATCAAGCGAATTATCCAGTTACGATACGCTAAAAAAAGAAAATACATCGCTACGCCAAGAGCAACTTATCAACAGAACGCAGTTACTTAAGTTTGATGCACTTGAAAAAGAAAATATTCGTTTGCGTGCCTTACTAGAAAATTCATTTAAATTAGGTGAACAAGTTCTTATTGCAGAATTGTTATCAATTAACTTGGTCGCTGATGAGCATATTATGGTTGTCAATAAAGGCACACGCTTTGGTGTTCATCCACAGCAACCCGTTCTTGATGTTAACGGTGTCGTAGGCCAAGTATTTCGTGCCCTACCCTTTAGCTCTGAAATTATGCTTATTACCGATCCAAATCATGCAATTCCTGTTCAAGTCAATCGTAACGGATTACTCACCATTGCCGTCGGTAGCGGCATGTCAAATCAACTCAACCTGCCTTATTTACCCAATAATGCGGATATTCGCCCCGGTGACTTATTAATTACGTCGGGACTTGGTGGTGTTTTTCCTGCTGGCTATCCTGTGGGAATTGTCGATGATTTCCCCGAAACCAATAATAAATCCATTCCGCACATTACCGCTACGCCAAAATCACTTTTAGATAGAAAGCGTGAAGTATTGATTGTGTGGGGAAGTAATGCGCTGATGCCACTCACCACTCCACTAAGTAAAACACCCGCCGATAATGAACAATAGCTATAGCGCAATGCGTATTTTCATCACATTATTCTTTGCCATGTGTTTGCGCATCACGCCCCTATCTGACACACTCGCTCCCCTCAATCCAGATTGGGTATTGCTTGTGCTTATCTACTGGAGCCTTGCTATTCCTGAGAGCGTAGGCATTGCCCATGCGTGGTTTTTGGGGATTTTAGTGGACGTGTTATTGGGTCGGCATTTTGGGCAAAATGCCTTCATTTATTCACTCGTCATTTACGCCTGCTTAGTTTGGCATAAACAATTGCGCCAGTTCCCTGTTGTTCAACAAAGCGCTTTTATTTTCCTATGTTTATTATTTTCACAATTGCTGTTTTTCTGGTTTAAAAATGTTCATGCCTCTGTACAAATTACCGGTATATTTTGGCTACCCATTTTTAGCGGCACCGTACTATGGCCATTTATCTACCAACTTATGCGTTCAATTCGTCGGCTTTAACCGTCACACTTCACATTTATGCCACGTGCTTATAGCCTTCAAGATAATTCCGTTGAAAATCGCGTCTTTTTCAATCGAATTGTTGCTGCTTTTTTTATCGTTGTTCTACTCACCGCTGGACTGGTTGTGCGACTGGTTTATCTGCAAATTGTCGGGCACGAACACTACGCTACGCTGGCCAAAGAAAATAGTGTAAAAATTCAACCTCTCGTACCTGCTCGAGGCTTAATTTACGATCGCAACGGCAAAGTTCTTGCTGAAAACACACAGTCTTTTAGCCTTGAACTCATCCCCGAGCAAATTAGCGACATGGATGCCACACTTTTACAACTGCAAAAACTGCTCAATATTCCTAACGAAAAAATCGAGCAATTCCAAAAACAACGTAAACATCAAAAACGATTTATCAGCACCCCCTTACTCCTAAGCATGACGGATGAAGAAATTGCGAAATTTGCCGTTGTACGCCCCTATTTTACCGGCGTTGATATTGCCTCACGACTTGTTCGAAATTATCCTTACAGCGACCTATCGGCACATGTCGTGGGCTACGTTAGTCGTATCAATGAAGCCGAAATGAAAACATTGCCGATATCTGAATATCGAGGATCAAGTCATGTTGGAAAACTGGGCATTGAAAGTTTTTATGAAACCCAATTACATGGCAAAACGGGGTATGTCGAAATTGAAACAAACGTGCAATCACGGGCAATCAACACCTTCAATACCGTGCCACCTGTTTCAGGTGCAAACCTACATTTAACACTTGATATTGATTTACAAAAAACAGCGTATGATGCACTTGAAGGCTATAACGGCGCTGTCGTAGCACTTGACGTCACCACAGGTGGCGTTTTAGTGTTTTCAAGTCGTCCTGGCTTTAATCCTAATCCGTTTGTTGTAGGAATTGATTACGACGCCTATCAGAATTTGCAATCCTCTGAAAATCAACCTCTCTACAATCGTGCACTACGTGGTTTATATCCCCCCGGATCAACGATGAAACCGTTTGTCGCACTGGCAGGCCTAGAATACAATGCAGTAGGATTTGATCAAAAACACTATTGCCCAGGGTTTTATCAACTACCCAATGTGCCACATAAATACCGCGACTGGAAACATGGCGGTCACGGATGGGTAGGCATGAGTGAGGCAATCACAGAGTCCTGTGACGTATATTTTTACAGTTTAGCATCTGTTTTAGGCATTGATAATATGCACCATTTTTTACAGCAATTTGGTTTTGGTGAAAAATCAGGCATTGATTTGGTTGGCGAAAAAACAGGCTTACTCCCTTCACGTGAATGGAAAAAACAACAAAAAAATCAAAACTGGTATCCCGGTGAAACGCTCATTACGGGGATTGGTCAAGGATATTTGCAAGTCACGCCCATTCAACTTGCTCGGGCAACTGCTATCCTCGCCAATGGAGGAAAAACCATCACACCGTTTCTGGTTGATAAAATTGTCAGCCCATCCCAAACCCAAGACAATGCAAAACCGATTGAAAAAACCATTCCACTCAAAAGTGCGAATATTGCACATATAACCGATGCTATGATCAATGTTGTTCACGATTCACATGGTACTGCAAAAAATATCGGCAAACATATCAGCTATCAAATTGCTGGCAAAACAGGCACAGCACAAGTGTTCAATATCAAACAAGAAGCGCGTTATAACGAAAACGCTATTGATTTTAAATTACGTGATCATGCACTATTTATCGCCTTTGCCCCCGCTGATAATCCTAAAATTGCAATTGCTGTTGTTGTTGAGAATGGCGGGCATGGTGGCTCGGTAGCGGCACCAATTGCTGATAAGGTTATTCAACAATATTTGGAGAGTATCAATGTACATTGAAACCCGTCATGAAGAATTTGAGAAACACTCGTTTATCGGTCATATTCTGCGTAAATTGCATATTGATATTCCCTTATTTGTCACGCTGGTATTAATTTCAATTCTTAGCTTTGTCATTCTCTACAGCGCAGGTGGACAAAGTGTAGATGTGTTAATCCGTCAAGCGATGCGCGTAGCGTTAGCCTTTACGCTAATGATTTTTTTGGCTCACATAGATCCATATCAATTCAAACGCTGGTCGGTTATTTTATTTAGTTTAGGGATTTTGCTGCTGCTGGCAGTTCTCATTTTAGGTGAAATCGGCAAAGGAGCGCAGCGCTGGCTTGAGCTAGGCGCTTTCCGCTTTCAGCCTTCAGAAATGATTAAAATTACCACTCCCATGATGATTGCGTGGTACTTAGCTGAATATGCACTACCACCAAAACCTAAACAATTACTCATCGCAAGTTTACTCATTATTTTGCCGACCCTGCTTATTGCAAAACAACCTGATTTAGGCACGGCGCTACTGGTAGCAAGCTCAGGCGCGGCGGTACTATTTTTTTCAGGTCTTTCATGGTGGTTTATTATTGGGATTGGTTCGCTACTAACAGCACTAACGCCTATACTCTGGCATTTCATGCACGACTATCAACGCGCTCGTGTACTGACATTTTTAAATCCAGAAGCCGATCCACTCGGACGCGGTTATCACATTATTCAATCTAAAATTGCGATTGGCTCAGGCGGTGTGTACGGTAAAGGTTGGCTTGGTAGTACGCAATCCGAACTCGATTTCCTTCCAGAAAGCTCAACCGATTTTATCTTTGCTGTCTTTGCGGAAGAATTTGGCTTATTTGGTTGCGTCAGTTTATTGATTTTGTATTTACTAATCATTGGACGCTGCCTCTATATTGCAGCGCAAGCCCGTGATACTTATTGCCGTTTGCTAGCTGGTAGTTTAGCGTTCACTTTTTTTGTGTATGTTTTTGTCAATATCGGCATGGTCATTGGCGTACTACCTGTGGTGGGCGTGCCTTTACCTTTGGTGAGTTATGGCGGTACATCCATTGTGACACTGTGCGCGGGATTTGGAATTTTAATGTCCATTCATACCCACAAAAAATTATTACACAATTGAAACCGTAATTTAAACCAATTCACGGTACAATGCGCAAAGAAAATAAATTTTCTCAATAACCCTGTCCATTCAACGTGTTTAAAAGGTGAGTTTTATGAATTTCAACGATTTCCTTAGTGACTTAAAAAGCAAAGCCAGTGAATTAAAAACACAGGCATTAAAATTTAAAAATAAAGATTTTTTAGATGCCGCTATGGCGGGTTCTGCGCTGATTGCGATGGCTGATGGGCATATTAGCTCAGAAGAAAAACAAAAAATGATTAAATTCATTGAAAATCACGATGCTTTATCTATTTTTACGACAAGTGACGTGATCAAAGCCTTTCAAGATTTTGTAGGTCAAATTGAATTTGATAAAGATATTGGCGAAGCAAAAGCCTATTTAGCGATTGGCAAAATGAAAAACAATGAAGAAGCAGGTCGTTTACTCGTTCGCATGATTATTGCCATTGCCTCGTCAGATGGTAATTTTGATTCTCACGAACAATCTGTTGCTAGCAAAATTGCTAAAGAACTGACCTTAAATCCGTCAGAATTTGGTTTAAACTAAAATGGTGAGCGCCAGCGAAAAGTTTACGGTTATTGAAAGCGAACGTATTGCTGGCGCCACTTTTGATGTGGTGCGTTATGACTCGCTTCAAGGCTCAGATGATCTCAACGTAGCGGAAAAAATATTTTTTGCTAATCAAGCCAAGATTTATTTAAAAATGGTGCGAGTCACACTGCAAAATAGCGAATTATTACTCGAGCCTAGTGCCTTATATTTTATGAAAGGGCATTTGCAACTTGAATCCACCACTGGCGGCGGTATTGCAAAAGGCTTGATGCGTAAGTTTTTAAGCGGTGAAACACTTTTTCAATCGCGTATCAAAGGCAGTGGCGAAATTTTTTTAGAACCCAGTTTTGGTCATTATCTACTTTTTAATATTGATAATGATGGGCTCATTTTCGATAAACGTGCTTTTTATTGCGCATCCGGTGGCATTGAAGTCAGTGCAAAACTCCAACAAAATATCTCTAGCGCCTTATTTGGCGGCGAAGGTTTTTTCCAAACCCAAGCAAAAGGCACAGGTATAGTGGTTTTAATTTCGCCTGTTCCTGTCACTGAATTGCTTGTTTATGAATTAGCAGCAGGTGAAACTTTGTCCGTTGACGGTAATTTTGCTTTTGTACGCACAGCTAACGTGAGTTTTCATGCACAAATGTCGAGCAAATCGCTATTTAGTACCGTAATGAGTGGTGAATTACTGCTACAAACATTCACCGGTCCGGGTACCGTTTGGCTTGCACCCACGCAAGGTGTTTATGACAAAATGAAATTACCTTATGGCGTTTCACAATTAAGTCATAACGCAGGTTCTTCGGGTACTGACACGCGATAAACACACTAATCCTTTTTCTTAGCGTCTGCTTTTTTTGACCTTTCTACTTGTCTTTATTCAATGCGCCTAAAAATCATTTTTCGTCTTGTTCACATTCATTGGGTGTTACTTCGTCACGGTTTGGATGAATTAGCATTGCAAACACCTTTTTTTCGGCCTATTCGCTATTTTGCTATTTTCTCACCGTATGCGCGTTTAAAACGTAATGCCGATACGCGCGGCGTTCGTATTCGCCGCACACTCGAAGATTTAGGGCCGATTTACGTCAAATTTGGTCAAGCACTCTCAACGCGTAAAGATTTATTACCTGACGATATTGCTGATGAATTAGTCAAATTGCAAGATAAGGTTCCGCCCTTTGCTAGCGCGGATGCAGTGAAAATTATTGAAAAAGCATTAGGCACCTCTGTTCAAAATGCTTTCGCCACATTTGATATAGCACCGCTTGCCTCGGCGTCAGTGGCTCAGGTACACACAGCAACGCTGCATACGGGTGAGAAAGTCATTGTCAAAGTGGTTCGCCCCGATATTGCACCGCGTATTGCCTCAGATATTGCCCTGCTTTATGAATTAGCCAGTCTTGCTGAACGTTTTTGGGTAGATGCAAAGCGTCTACGCGCAAAAGAAGTAGTGGCGGAGTTTGAGCGTACAACCTTAGATGAACTCGATTTAATGCGCGAAGCAGCAAATGCGGCTAAATTGCGGCGTAATTTTGAAAATTCTGACAGCCTCTATATTCCTGAAATTCATTGGGAATTTACACGCAAGAATGTGCTTGTCATGGAACGCGTTTACGGTATTCCAGTTGGCGAGATTGCGCAACTGCAAGCCGGTGGTGCTAATTTCAAAGTTCTTGCGGAACGTGGCGTTGAAATCTTTTTCACGCAAGTTTTCCGCGACAATTTCTTTCATGCGGATATGCACCCCGGTAATATTTTTGTCGAACTACCCGATAAATATATCGCGGTGGATTTTGGTATTGTCGGTACCTTATCAAGTTCAGATCAACGCTATTTAGCGGAAAATTTCTTAGCTTTTTTCAACCGCGATTATCGTCGCGTCGCGGAAATGCACGTTGAATCTGGTTGGGTCCCAGCTGGCACACGTATTGAAGAATTCGAAGCCGCTATTCGCAGTGTGTGTGAGCCCATTTTTGAAAAACCACTCAAAGATATTTCATTTGGGCAACTACTACTGCGTCTATTTCAAACCGCGCGACGCTTTGATATGCACGTTCAGCCCCAGTTAGTGTTGCTGCAAAAAACATTGCTTAATATTGAAGGATTAGGCCGTCAGCTATACCCCGATCTCGATTTGTGGCAAACCGCTAAACCGTTTTTAGAAGGCTGGTTTCAGGAACGTTTAAGTCCAAAAGCGAAAATAAGTAAATTAATTAAACAAATTCCCGAATTTGCAGATCAATTTCCCGAAATTCCATCGTTACTTTATAAAGCGCTTGATAATGCCGCTCATGCACAACAACGCGCTGAACTTCAGCAACGTGAATTCGCCTTATTACGTCTTGAAATAGCTAATCAGAAGCGCAGTCAACTCTGGGCGATTTTAACGGCAGCTATGATGGTTTGCGCAGCCATTTGGTTTAAATAAACGTCAATACCGACATCAAACAAGACTCGTTACCTTTTGGAGAAGGATTATGATTTCAATGTACACCGTTTCTGTTCCGCCGATGATTCGCAGCTTATCTAATTTACGTGCCATTCTTGAAAAAGCCATTATCTATTCGGCGAATAAAAACATTGATCCAGCCGTTCTTGTCAATGCGCGTCTTTATCCCGATATGTATCCGCTGGTGAAACAAGTACAAATTGCAACGGATGTGGCGAAAGGGGCCGTTTCACGTCTAGCGGGCATTGAACCACCTAAGTTTGAAGATAATGAATCGACTTTTGCTGAATTAATCTCTCGCATTGATAAAACCCTTGAGTTACTGCATGCAAGCACACCAGAACACATTAACGGCTCAGAAGAAAATACTATTGTCTTTCTTATCCGCGATAAAACGGTGACTTTCCAAGGATTGCCTTATTTACTCGACTTTGTTTTGCCTAATGTGTATTTTCATGTGAGTACGGTTTACGCCATTTTGCGACACAATGGCGTGGAAATTGGCAAACGTGATTTCCTTGGAAACGTGTATTAAATTCACTTGTCTCTATAACGCCTGATTCTGCATAATTTTAATGACATTAAATGACCAACAACAAGCTGCTATCGATGCGATGCTCGACTTCGTCAAAACAGGCCGTGAAGACATCTTTTGTTTAATTGGCCCTGCAGGAACAGGCAAAAGTTTTACTATTCAGCATTTAATCGAACTGTTACCAAAAAACCTCAAAGTCTGTTTTACCGCGCCAACCAATAAAGCGGTGCGCGTGTTAAAAACGATGTCCGAGCGTCAAGGCCTCGCCGTCAAATGTGTCACGATTCATTCACTACTGGGGCTGAAAATTGAAACGCGAGGAGGCAAAGAAATCCTCACCAGCAGTGGCAAAAGTAGCATTGATCATTTTGATTTAGTGGTCATTGATGAAATTTCAATGATTGATGAGGAGTTGCTTAATTATCTTCACAGCGCGATTGATATGGATGGTGTTCAACTCATTATGATGGGAGATGATGCGCAATTACCCCCTATTGGCGAGAAAAAATCACTGACGTTTACCTTCAAAAACAGTCATTACTTAACGAAAGTCATGCGTCAACGCAGTGAAAATCCGATTTTGGGTTTGTGTAGTGATATTCGAGAAGCCATTGCAAACGGTGCGATGACGCTCCCCACCATGCAATCGCAAACTAATGAAGCAGGTAATATTGGCGTGCATGTCATGCCAGGGCGACACTTTACACACTGGATGCCGTCTGCGTTTAGCAATGAAAAATTTGATGGTGATTTTGATAAATACCGCGTCGTTGCATGGCGAAATAAAACCGTAGATTTTTATAACCGGAAAATTCAAAAACTGCGTTACGCGGATTTAGATCAACCTTTTGCTATCGGTGAACCCATCGTTTTCTCAAATCCACTTCACGCAATCAGCACCGAGATAGATTTTAAGTTAAATAAAAAGCTTGAGAAAGATTGGGATAAAATTCTCATCGGAACAGAATCTGAGGGCAAAATCGAAAAAATCAAAAAACTTGATCCTTATACATTCTCGCCTACGCGCAAACACATCAACAACGGTTTTCACTTTAACACTATTATTCTCACACGTTACAAGGTCACATGTAGCATTGTAGGCCAAAAAGAGCGTATCAGCTTCATTGTCACCGACAATAAACAAGCACTGGATAGATTGCTTGAATTTATGGCGAAAAATGTATTAGCCAAACATTTTGATTGGATTGATTATTGGAAAATTAAGCGAATTTTCACTGATATTCGTCCCGCTTACGCGATGACTGTACATAAGTCACAAGGATCAACCTTTGAAAATGTCTTTGTCGACGCGCAGGACATTCTTTCCAATCCTAATCGAGAAGAAGCGCTACGTTGTCTCTACGTTGCTATTAGTCGAGCGAGCAATAACGTGATTGTGAACATTTAGAGCATTAAAGTAGGGTACCGTTATCAAATGTAGTAAAGTTTATCCACAATTTATGGCGCAGCAAATGACCGTGAACTATTTATGAAAGGTATTGATGTGAGTTATTACTACGAAGATTATAGTGAATTTAAGACTGAGGAGCTGTAGTCATGATTCATGTAAATTTTACGGAGAAATTAATTCAAGACATTGTGAAATTAAATTGTGCGAACAGCAATATGAATATTATCGGGATTTACTATTGCGTTTTCCCAAAGCAGTAGCAGAATCTGTGGAGAAACAAAATGGATGAAATCAGCCAAGTAAAACAGCTAGTCAGTGAAATCAATCGTTTACATCATCAATTTTCGAATGATTATTTTGAAACAGGAATAATCGAAAAAATCAATCTCTCCAGAACCATCACGCATGTGCTCGCTACTCATATATACAAGTATCGCCTGACATTGCACGAATGCGTCAATGATTACCTGATGACCGCGAATATCAACATCAAGTATTTTTATCGCGTGAAAACCCGAGAAAGTATTGATGATAAGATTGGGCGTTTTTCAACCCGTGAAGATCAATACCCCGTCAATAACTGGCTCAATGACATTTTTGGTGCCCGCATTATTTTAAGTGCTGATGAAATAAATTCGGTTATGGATTTGCTCGATGACTGGCAAGAAGAATTGAGTTTGAAAAATTGGTATTTGCGCGATAAAGAAGGCTATCGCGGCTTGCATATTTACTTTAAAAATAAAAATAACTTCTATTTCCCTTGGGAGCTGCAAATTTGGGATGCAGAAAACATTCAAAGCAATATTCAAAATCATGAGAAATTCAAGCGCACCTTTATGTAAACAAAATACGAATGATGAGTTGCCTTAACAGGGACTGTTTACTAACCCCTTGTGAGCTATTTTATAAAGGCTATAGTGTATTTAAGGCTGAGGATAAGGCGGTTATTAATTTAAAACCGCAAATACGAAGCGATATTACTTCATATAAGATGGTTGGTTTTGCGCGTTAAGTATTAGTGAATGTATTAAGAACGAATACATGTTGCTGATGAATATTTAAGGTACTACGAATGACTTGTACCAAAAAAATTATTATGGAAGGG
>Ga0209033_1000717_pt1 | contig 19469 bp, 21 predicted proteins | sample LauGreFa1BDMLBDN_2_FD_188218 | JGI IMG/M metagenome (GOLD analysis project Ga0209033, IMG submission 188218) | Freshwater lake microbial communities from Lake Michigan, USA - Fa13.BD.MLB.DN (SPAdes) (version 2) | ecosystem: Environmental > Aquatic > Freshwater > Lake | place: Lake Michigan, USA...
TTCCTCAGCAAATAGCATTGTTGGTTTCCATCAGCTTGATCACGGGCATCATTGATTTGCCATTTTCATGGCACCGTCAGTTCGGCATCGAAGAAAAATTTGGCTTCAATCGAATGACACCAACCTTGTTTTTTGTTGATATGTTCAAAGGTATTTTGTTGGGTCTTGCCATCGGCCTCCCACTCTTGTGGGTTGTTCTGACGCTGATGACTGAAGCTGGTCAGTATTGGTGGGTCTGGACGTGGTTTGTGTGGGTGGCATTCAATGCATTGTTACTGTGGTTATTTCCGACCTTCATTGCCCCCTTGTTCAATAAATTTAAACCGCTCGAAGATGGCCCATTGAAAGATCGCATTGAAGACTTACTCAAGCGTTGTGACTTCACCAGTCAAGGTCTTTTCATCATGGATGGCAGCAAGCGCAGTGCTCATGGCAATGCTTATTTCACGGGCATGGGCAAAGCAAAACGAATTGTGTTTTTTGATACTTTGATTGAGCGTTTGAATCCACAAGAAATTGAAGCGGTCTTGGCTCATGAATTAGGCCACTTCAAGCGCCAACATATCCGTAAGCGTTTGATTCAGTCATTTGCTTTGAGCTTTTTGGTGCTGGCTTTATTGGGATGGATTTCAACCAAGGCATGGTTCTACTTGAGCCTTGGAATCACTCCAGACATGAACGGTTATAACGCTGGTTTGGCCTTGGCATTGTTCAGCTTGGTCTTGCCTGTATTCGGTTTCTTTTTGACTCCAATCAACAGTATGGGCTCTCGCAAACATGAATATGAGGCAGATGCTTTTGCTGCAGAAAAATCTTCAGCCAGTGATCTGATCACTGCTTTGGTTAAGTTGTATCAAGACAATGCAGCAACGCTCACACCTGATCCGCTTTATTCAAAGTTTTACGATTCCCACCCACCGGCTCCTCTGCGCATTGCTCATTTACAAAGTATGGCAGTAAGATAGTTTGATGAAATCATTCAAAGCCCTCCTAGTTGCATCCTATGGCCGACATTATTTGGCCAGAGCAATTGAGGGCCAAGCAGATATCAGCCCACAAGCTCTGTATCAAGTCACCTCCCGCGGAAAACAACATTTGGGTGCAGTTGGAGACATCTTGGAAGTTCAAGAGACTGGACCTGAGCAAGCGGTCATTGAAAAAATTGTTGAACGTAAAAATCTTTTGTACCGCTCAGATGCTTATAAAAGCAAATCAATTGCTAGTAATGTTGATCAGATCTTGATCGTACTTGCCACTGAGCCAGGCTTTTCTCCAGACCTTTTAGGTCGCGCAGTGATCGCCGCTGAGACTGCCGGCATCATCCCTAGAATCATTCTCAATAAATGCGATCTTCCTAATAAATTGCCGGCTGCACGCAAGATGCTCGAGCCATATATTGCGATGGGATATCCTGTTCACGAAATGTCTGTGAAACATGATCCTGCATCAGTAGAAGCTCTACTACCGCATGTTCAGGGTCGTGTATCAGTATTGGTTGGCCAATCAGGCATGGGTAAATCTACCCTCTTGAATGCTTTAATACCTGATGCCGCAGCGCAAACTCAAGAACATTCGAAGAAGTTAGACAGCGGTAAACACACCACCACTGCTTGTCGTTATTACGATTTACCACCCGCTAAAGAAAGTACTTCTGCCGACACCACCTCCACCAACTCTTTTGCTGGCGCACTGATTGATTCACCAGGGTTTCAAGAATTTGGTTTAGCTCACCTCTCAGAGAGCGAGCTACAACATGCTTTTATTGAGTTCAGGCCCTTGCTGGGCAAATGCAAGTTTCATAACTGCAGCCATGGTGATGAACCTGGCTGCGTTGTTAGATCAGCTGTAGATGCAGGGACGATCTCAGCACAGCGTGTGGAATTATTTCGTCAGTTGCGACACGAATCCCACAACGCAGATACTATCCAAGCCAAACTGAAATAGTCATCAAAGCAATCAGCGTTAACCAAAGAATCACTGCGCGCCAAACCAGGCCAACCGCAGAGCGCAAACTGCGCAAAGAAGCTTCAATACCTAAATCATAAATCGGTGGCTCTCCTGATTCAGCCATACGCAAGGCCTCATCGCTGTCTGGTTCAGGCAATGGCGCACCTAAGCGAACACCCAATGCACCGGCGCCCGCAGCCAAAATGATGGCCTCAAGTTCATTGCTCCATTTACGCAAATGAAAGCGCCAGCCGTAAATCGCATCTTCAAAATTACCCACGATGGCAAAACCAATCGCAGTTAATCTCACAGGTATCCAATCAATCACCTGGAACAAACTTCGGGCCGCACTGGCCAAAGAACTGCTTGCCTGAGAAGGCCAACGTTGCGCAGCTGTTTCACTCAAGCGATATAAAACCACCCCAGCAGGACCAAACGGCAACATGAACCAAAAGATTGGTCCAAATACATGTCGGTGAGCGCCAATGATGGCTTGCTCAAGAGTTAAACGAATCACCTCAGATTCACTCATGGTTTCAGTGTTAATACCTGCGCCCTGCCACTCAGCAAGTAGCTGTCGCGCTGTATCTAGATCACGCTCAAGCAAGGCTTCATGAATGGCCGTGAATGGATGACTGAATTGTCTGAATCCTAAAAATAAATAAACAATCAGCACGTTCCAAATGAACGCCAACATCGGTTGAGTGGCAAGCAAAACAATGTGGATGGCCAAGACAAGAACGACCGGAGGAATCAAGGCAGCCAAACAAGCTAATCGACCACTGCGCTCTGCGCCAGTGTCGATATTTTTGACAATGAAATCTAACCAGCCATGGGTGATGCGATGAATCCAGTGATTTTTTTCAACTGGCTTGTATTGCTCAGCAATCAGAGCGAAGAGAATTGAGAAAAATGTCATGCTTTTAAAAAATGATAAAGATTCCGTAGCATACCCGCAGTTGCTCCCCAAATGAACTTATTTTCATAAGGCATGGCATAAAAACGACGATAACCCTGTGGGCTTTGCCACATTCTTTGTTCATGATGATGGGGGTTCATCAAATAAGCCATCGGCACTTCAAAGATATCGGCCACCTCAAATTCATCGGGATGATAAGAATGTCCTGCATTCACCAGACTCACCACAGGGGTCACTTGATATCCCGTGATAGTCAAGTAATGGGGCAATGAACCGAGCACTTCAACTCTGTTAGCTGGCAGTCCAATCTCCTCTTCTGCTTCGCGCAATGCCGTATCGATGGCTGAAGTGTCTTCTGGGTCGGAGCGACCTCCAGGAAAACTGATTTGGCCTGGATGATCATGCAAATGAGCTGTTCTTTGTGTGAGGAGGATTTTTAATTCATTCTGATACATGATCAAAGGAATCAATACCGCAGCAGGCGTCAGCTCATTACCGCGACCCGCTTTGACTGATCCTTCTCTGGCCAAAGCCGCCCGGTTTTCATCAGTGACTTCGGCCTGCCACTGCTTCTCCTGAGTAAATCTGAGACGCAATCCATCAGGCGTCAACAAACTCTCTTCAACAGCAGGCATATGACTATCGCGCGACACGATCGGCACTTCTCTTGGGTCAAAAATAGACTGAGAAGCACTCGAAGCTTTAAGCAAATGATCGGTTGAACGTGACATGAGTTCTAGTTTATCTGAAGCTTGGTATTTCTTGAGAGCCTAAAAAGCACAAAGGCAGCCAAGGCTGCCTTTGTATAAAGAATTGCAACTGATTACTCAGCCACAACTTCTTTTGTACGAGCTTGTAGCTTCTCTTTGATACGTGCTGATTTACCAGAACGATCACGCAAGTAGTACAACTTAGCACGACGTACATCACCGCGACGCTTAACTTCTACGCTAGCGATCAATGGTGAGTAAGTTTGGAATGTACGCTCAATACCTTCGCCAGATGAAATCTTACGAACGATGAAGCTTGAGTTCAAACCACGATTGCGTTTAGCAATCACAACACCTTCGTAAGCCTGCACACGTTTACGAGTACCTTCAACCACGTTAACGTTTACAACAACTGTATCGCCAGGTGCAAACGCAGGTAGCGTTTTGTTGGCTGTTAGACGAGCAATCTCTTCTTGCTCAATTGATTCAATAATGTTCATTACAACTCCTATAGCATCGTACCAACGTTGTATTCCGAATAAACGGACTTGGTAGAGGATGCGGTTTAAAACCCTGTTTTATTTTTGCAAAGAGGCTAAAAAAGCTTCATCTGCAGAACTCAACAAGCCTTGCTGACGTGCCTGAATAATTAAATCAGGTCGTCGCTTTAACGTCAGCTCCAAAGATTGTTTCCGACGGTAATCCGCTATTTTAGCGTGATGTCCGCCTAAAAGCACGTCCGGAACCAATAAATTTTCATAATTTTCGGGCCTGGTGTAGTGAAAACAGTCCAAAAGCCCCTCCATAAAGCTATCTTGGGCCACAGAATCAGCATCTCCAAGGGCTCCAGGGATCAAACGGATCACGGCATCCATCACCGCCATGGCGGGTATTTCACCCCCAGAAACCACAAAATCGCCCAAACTCAGCTCTTCATCCACGCGGCGCTCAACCAAACGCTGGTCAATGGCCTCATAACGCCCGCACAAGAGGGTCACAACCCCTAAATCCTTAATATATTGAGCTTTTTTTTGATTGAATCGTTCACCCTGAGGAGATAACAAAATCACTGGACCTTTTTTGGCCGATTTTTCTTGATCTTTTGCTACAGCATCCAGGGTGTCCTCCAGGGGCTTTGCCATCATGACCATGCCAGGGCCACCACCATAGGCGCGGTCATCAACAGTTCGTCTAGCGTCTTGCGTGAAGTCTCTTGGGTTCCATGTGTGGATGCTGGCCAAACCCTGCTCAAAAGCTCTGCCCGTGATCCCCCAAGAGGTCAATGCAGAGAACATTTCAGGGAAGATGGTTACAAGGTCAAAACGCATGGCTTCATCATAAAGAAATCACCAGTCCAACTCCCAATCCACAACGATTTGACGTTCTGGATCATTGGCATCTTTGTTGACTGATTTGATGACAGATTCAATGAATGGGATCAATCGATCTTCTTTTTGTCCTTCAAGCCGCACACACAAAATAGATTGTGCGCCGTTGTCCATCAGATCAACAACCAAGCCCAATGTTTGGCCTTGCTCATTGATGACAGGCAAACCAATCAGGTCTACCCAATAGAAACTATCGTCTTCCTCTTCAGGAAAGTCGGCACGACTCACGTAAACCGCCATGCCTTTGATAGCAAGGGCTTGATCACGATCATTGATGTCTTCTAAACCGAGAAGGATTTGCCCACTGTGTTCTTTGGCAGTTTTAACAACCATAGGTCGAGCCAAGTCCGCCAAGGCTGGGGGCTTAGATAACCAAACAAGCGGCGCTGAGAATAAAGCTAAGGGCTCTTTTGAATAAGGCTTGATTTTCACCAAACCTCTGATCCCTTGAGCGTCGAGCACATGCCCGACAAGAACTAGGTCAGATGGAGAACTCGTTGCAGTACTTTTCATTGCAGTACTCATGAGAGCCTCCATCAACCAAGACTTACTTAGGCCTTAGGAGCACCCTTGAGTAAACGTGCTACTGTTGGTGACAACTGAGCACCAACGCCTTGCCAATAAGTCAAACGGTCCTGAGCAACGCGGAAACCTTGTTCAGTTTCTACTGCGCCAGGATTGTAATAGCCGATGCGCTCGATAAAGTTCGAGTCACGGCGATTGCGTTTGTCTGTAGCTACGATGCTAAAGAATGGACGGTTTTTAGAACCGCCACGTGCGAGTCGAATGACGACCATGTGATTTCCTTACAATGCTGAAATAAACCACGTATTCTATCGCAGAATTGCTCAGAAGACTAAAATTTAAAGGTAAGCATGACTAATTTAAGACCATCGACCCTATTTTTGATACTTCTGGCCAGTTCCAGCCTATTTCTGGGTGCCTGTGCCCAAGTCATGCCGCCCTGTAATGCCGTAAATGCCCCAGCCATCCTAGATGTACAAGCCAGCCAATGGACCTTGATCAGGTGGCATTACACGAGCCCCAATGATGGAAAAACCCGCCAAAGATCAATTCCATATGGTGAAAATAAGACTTCTTTGAGCTTAAACTTTTCACCTGATGGCAAATCTGTCAGTGGCTACTCAGGCTGCAATCTTTACACCGCTCAAGTTCAAGTTGGGGATAAAGGCTTTGTCATAGAAAAAATAGCCAGCACCCGCAAAGCTTGCGATCCTGCCGCAAGCGACCTGGAATATAAATTTTTGAGTCATTTAGGTAACTATCGAAGCATGGTGCGCGATGGTGATCGACTTTTGATCATGACCCGTGACAATGAAGTATTGAGTTTTTCACTCAAAAACTGAAGGCTTTAATAAAGTGGTTTTAACGCTGTCTCATTAAATCAATACAATCAGTCCATGCATAAAAATAAACTTCTCTTTTGCGCTTTGGGTCTTTTTTTTCCGGGCACTGGTTTCAATGTCTTTTACCTAAAAGGTCTAGGTAGTCCATGGGCTTGGTTGCAAATGGTCAGTTTATTTGCAGGTATTTTGGGATGGAAGTTATTGGCTGCCAGTGATATGTCCTCTGCCCTCGGTTGGATTTTGGCAGCTGCTGGATTCATCGCCCTTGAAGCTAGCTGGTTAACCACGATTGTGTTTGGTTTGAGACCTGATGAGAAATGGGATGCTCAATTCAACGCTAACAGCGGACAGAAAAGTGCCTCAGGCTGGTTAGTGATTTTGTGCGTCATCGCTTCTTTGATGATTGGTGCGGCAATCTTAATGATTGGATTAGCGATTGCGTTCGAGCAACACTTCCTCAGTCAATTTGAAGCCGCCAAAAAAATATCCCAGTGATAATTAAAACTGATCAGCCCTTAATTGGTTGACTGAACGCCCGCCATTAATGACAGCAGAAGCCATACCTGGAACTTGGCTTAAAAGATGTTCAGCATAAAAATAAGCAGTGCCAATTTTTGCAGAGTAGAAATCAGGATCCTCAGACAATCTATCCTCAGAAACCAATAAAGCCCTTGCCATTTGCCAGCCTGACAATAAAGTTCCAGCCAATTTTAAATAGGTTGTTGCTCCAGCGAAAACATCTTTTATCTCAGATTTAAAATTAGCCACAATATGAGCAACAACAGATTCATATGAAATTCTGGCAGCATTTAAATGCTTCAGCATTGCTGCTGCCTCTATAGATCCGCTAGCTTTCAGTTGATTTTCAGTTTCCTGAATCAATGATGCAATTGATTGAGCAACCTGCCCACCATCTCGGTAAGTTTTACGGCCAATCAAATCATTCGCTTGAATGGCTGTAGTACCCTCATAAATCGGTAAGATACGCGCATCTCGATAATGTTGAGCAGCGCCGGTCTCTTCAATGAAACCCATACCGCCATGCACTTGAATACCTAGACTGGTTACCTCAACAGACATTTCAGTTGAAAACCCCTTAATGATCGGCACCAAGTATTCATAAAAGGCTGCATTTTTTTGTCGGATATTTTGATCAGTGGAATGATGAGCTTGATCACTGGCTGCTGCAGCCACATAAGCTATTGCTCGAGCACCTTCAGTATAGGCACGCATAGTCATCAACATGCGCTTAACGTCAGGGTGATGAATGATCGTGACTGGCTCTGCTGACCCAGTTAAATCTTTTGACTGAGCTCGATCATTGGCATACCAAACTGCCTGCTGATATGCCCGATCTGCAATAGCAACTCCTTGCATACCAACCGCAAAACGTGCCGCATTCATCATGATGAACATGTACTCTAGACCGCGATTTTCCTCACCAACAAGATAACCAACTGCACCGCCATGATCTCCAAATTGAAGAACAGCTGTAGGACTGGCCTTAATTCCTAATTTATGTTCAATAGATACACATTGAACATCATTGCGCTCTCCTAATGATCCATCTTCATGAACCATGAACTTTGGCACCACAAACAATGAAATTCCTTTAACACCCTCAGGAGCTCCTGGGCAACGAGCTAGCACTAAATGGATGATGTTCTCAGCCATATCATGTTCACCGTATGTGATGTAAATTTTTGTCCCAAAAATTTTATAACTTCCATCACCTTGTAACTCAGCCTTGGTCCTAACGGCGGCCAAATCAGAACCGGCTTGGGGCTCTGTTAGATTCATGGTACCAGTCCACTCTCCAAGAATCATTTTAGGAATATAACGTTCCTTCAATTCTGAGCTGGCTGCAGTTAATAAAGCTTCTATCGCACCATCCGTCAACATAGGGCAAAGTGCAAACGACATATTTGCAGCATGTAACATTTCTGCGCATGGTGTTGCAATTGCTTTAGGAAATCCTTGACCGCCAAATTCAACGGGGTGGATGACCCCTTGCCAACCAGCTTCACCAAATTGCTGAAAAGCTTCTTTAAAACCTGGCGTTGTTATAACCTCACCATTCAGTAAGTGACTCGGGTTTTGATCACCAGTCCAATTCAATGGTGCCAAAACTTCACCACAAAACTTTCCAGACTCCTCAAGAACTGCAGAGGCAGTTTCTAAATCATAATCTTCAAAACCAGGTAGCTGGTTAATCTTATCAATCTCAGAAATATTCTCAAGAACAAACAGCATGTCTTTTACTGGTGCTTTATAACTCATTATCTGCCTCTAAAAATCAACTAGCCTAATTCGGAAATAAGTTCAGGAATAGCAGTGAATAAATCGGCTACCAACCCATAATCTGCAACACCAAATATAGGCGCGTCAGCATCTTTGTTAATAGCAACTATGATCTTTGAATCCTTCATGCCAGCCAAATGCTGAATTGCCCCTGAAATGCCAACAGCAATATAAAGTTGAGGAGCCACAATTTTTCCGGTTTGACCTACTTGATAATCATTTGGTACATAACCAGCGTCAACCGCTGCCCTGGATGCGCCCAAAGCAGCACCCAACTTATCAGCCAAAGGCTCCAGTAATTCATGATACTTTTCTGCAGAGCCCAAACCTCGACCACCAGATACCACCACTTTGGCAGCAGACAATTCTGGACGATCTGATTGATTAATTTCTTTGGAAATAAATGCAGAAATCGCTGAATCAGCGACCGCAGAGATTTTTTCAATCACAGCATTACCGCCCGCATTAGCCACCGGATCAAATCCAGTTGTGCGCACAGTGATTACCTTGATAGGATCCCCAGATTGAACTGTGGCTATTGCGTTACCTGCATAGATTGGTCTCTCAAAAGTATCAGCACTGATCACCTTCATGATGTCGGACACTTGAGCCACGTCTAATTTCGCGGCCACTCTTGGCAGGGTATTTTTACCAATCGCTGTGGCTGGCGCCAACACATGAGAATAAGCAGAACCTGCAGTCAAAGCCAAGATTTGCTCTGCCAAGTTTTCACCTAATTGATATTGCAAATGTGGAGCATCCGCATGAATGACTTTGGAAACCCCGGGAATTTGAGATGCAGCTTGAGCGACAGCATCTGCTTGATATCCAGCAATCAAAATATGCACATCACCACCACACAAAAGAGCTGCTGCAACAGTATTAAGAGTAGCGGCCTTCAAAGAAAGATTGTCGTGTTCTGCTATTACTAAAATAGTCATTTAGATTACCTTTGCTTCATTTTTAAGTTTATCAACCAGCGCTTTAACATCTGCAACCATCACCCCAGCACTGCGTGTCGGTGGCTCGGCGACTTTAATGGTTGTGATACGCGGCGCAACATCAACCGACAAATCCTCTGGTTTTAAAATATCCAATGGTTTCTTTTTGGCTTTCATGATGTTAGGCAACGTGACGTAGCGTGGCTCATTCAAGCGCAAATCAGTGGTGATAACAGCAGGTAAATTAATTGAAATAGTCTCTAGGCCGCCATCAACTTCACGCGTAACAATCGCTTTACCATCAGCAAGTTGAACCTTTGAGGCAAAAGTTGCTTGAGAAATATTCAATAAAGCCGCCAACATTTGGCCAGTTTGATTGCTGTCATCATCAATCGCTTGCTTACCCAAGATAATTAAATCAGGCTGCTCCTTACCAACAATTGCTTTTAATAATTTAGCAACAGCCAAAGGCTGTAACTCAGCCTCTGTCTCAACCAGAATACCTCTATCAGCACCAATCGCCATGGCTGTACGAATTGTTTCTTGAGATTGAGTCGACCCACAAGAAACTGCAATGATTTCAGAAACAAGGCCTGCCTCTTTGAGGCGCACAGCTTCTTCAACTGCAATCTCATCAAATGGATTCATGCTCATTTTTACGTTTGCAATATCAACGCCTGATTGATCAGATTTGACACGCACTTTTACGTTGTAATCCACAACACGCTTAACAGCTACCAAAATTTTCATAACGACTCTTATTCTTTATTGTTAAAAGATTTAATCAGACCAATGAATTCAAATGACTTTGAAGTTGCCAAGTCGATTTGCGTAATAGCATTTCTAACCTTGCAATTTTAATACACCTAAAAAAATTCTGACATCACAAAGTGCGACTTCTGATAAAAAAATAATTGCTGATAAAGTCTTACTGCATAAGCGTTTTCAAGCTCAAACGTCCATCTTAGGTTAAGTATGAAAATCTATCAGGAAAGTACTGCTTGATTAGAGTCATGAAATGCTGTTTAAATGACAATCATGACGTCAAACACAATAATGCAATACAAATTTCATTCACCCCTTCACAATGTTTTAAATTTGATTAACACCACGCCCCTCGTAAACAGATTATTCAAAATGATGGCCGGCAGTCTTTTTGCCATCCTCTTATCATCCTGTGCGAATTTAAATCATAGTGACCCCATTTCATCAAATGGATCAAACCAAAATGCCATTTCAGCGAAAGTCATGACGGATGCAGAATCAATCAACTCAGATTCATTGCAAAGTTTTTTAGAAAAAGTATCAAAAAATCATCAAATTCCTTTGAATGATCTAAAGCTAGCTTTTGAAGATACGAAAGCGATCCCATCTATTAAAAAATTGGTCATGCCTCCACCCCCAGGCTTTCAAAAGAATTGGAATGTCTATCGCAGCAGATTTGTTGAACCTCGACGTCTAGCTGCAGGTCAGAAGTTTTGGGTGACCCATCGCTCCTTCATCGAAAAAACTGAAAAAGAAACTGGTGTTCCAGCAGAAATCATCGTATCAATCATTGGCGTCGAAACTATCTATGGTCGCCACATGGGGGGATTCTCTGTTCGCGATACCCTCAGCACCCTTGGATTTGACTATCCCAACACTCCTAACAAGATAGCCAGAGAAACTCTTTTCAAGAATCAGTTAGAAGATTTAATCTTGCTTTGTTGGGCAGAGAACCGCCAAGCAAAGCCATTCAAAACTTGTTTGAACCAAACTGGATCCTATGCAGGAGCCATCGGCTTACCTCAGTTCATGCCTGGCAGCATCAGGCGCTTTGCCGTAGATGGCAATAAAGATGGCAAGATTGATTTAAGAAATTCACCAGAAGATGCGATTGCCAGCGTGGCCAACTTCTTAAAAGTACATGGTTGGGTTCAGGATGAATCCATTTACCTTGAGATTGAAAGTGGCCAGTCCGCTCAAGACAATGCGGCACGTTTGGCGGATGGAGAACCAAAGGCAAAGCTTCAATTGGGTGAACTGATCAACCAAGGTCTATTGAAACAAAGCTCATTACCCGCCAATACACCAAGCTTGATTGTTGACCTACCAAGTCCTGGTAATAACGGTGGCACGGATGTTCGTTATGTGATTGGCCTGCGCAACTTCTTAGCCATTTGTGATTACAACCGCAGCTTTTTTTACGCCCAATCAGTCGCAGAGTTTGCTGAAGCATTGGATGATGTGAGACCGACTGGGGATGTGGCTAAAAAAGCGACAAAAAAGCCTAAAAACAACAAAAAGGCTGCCAAAAAAAGTAACTCTTCTGGTTCATCAAGCAGTAAAGCAACAGCCAACAAGTCAGCCAGCCAATAAGCTCAATATTCTTAAAATAAATGCGCTTAGTTAAGCTGGGAAAACACCGGTTGATAGATAGCGGTCGCCGCGATCACAGACAATGAACACGATCGTGGCATTTTCAATTCTTTCGGCCACTCTCAAAGCCACAACCAAAGCACCCGCTGCTGAGATGCCGCAAAAAATACCCTCTTCCCTTGCTAATCGACGAGCCATGTCTTCTGCCGCAGCCTGACTAACGTATTCGATACGATCTACCTTAGCATCTGCATAGATTTTAGGAATGTATTCAGGAGACCATTTACGAATACCCGGTATTTGCGAACCATCCTCTGGCTGCGCTCCGATAATTTGAATGTTTGCGTTCTTTTCTTTTAAGTAGACCGATACACCCGTGATTGTTCCAGTTGTACCCATCGCAGAAATAAAGTGCGTCACCTGACCTTGAGTGTCTTCCCAAATCTCAGGGCCTGTTGATTCAATATGAGCCTTGGGATTATCTTTATTGCCAAACTGATCGAGGATTTTCCCTTTGCCATCCTTTTGTAATTGCTCTGCATAATCTCTTGCGTACTCCATACCACCCGTGGCCGGAGTCAAGATTAACTCAGCGCCATAGGCTGACATACTTTGGCGACGCTCAATACTCTGATTCTCAGGCATCACCAAAATCATTTTATAACCCAAGATGGCTGCAACCATGGCCAAAGCTATTCCAGTGTTGCCACTGGTTGCTTCAATCAGGGTATCGCCAGGACTGATATCGCCTCGCTCTTCGGCGCGCATGAACATCGATAAAGCTGGTCGATCCTTGACCGAGCCAGCTGGATTATTACCTTCTAACTTGCCCAAAATAACGTTATTACGCTCTACATTGCCAGCTCCAGGTATGCGCTGTAAACGCACCAATGGGGTATGGCCAACAGTTTGGGCAATGGTCGGGTAGTTTGGACGTGAAGTAGACATATGACCCCTATCTTAATGTATTTTGAACAAGGTCATATGCCAATTATTTATAAGCTTATAGGCTTAGGAAGCTTCTCTACCTTTCTGATTATTTTGCCCACCTTCTTTTGTGTCTTCCTTAGCTTTTCTACTTTGCTTGGCTGTTTTTTCTGAACTGGCTTTTTCTGACTTCTCTTTTTTGGCAGCTTCTTTTTCTTTATCTGCGGTTCTTTTAGATGAAGTTTCTTTGGTCTTGGTTGTCGACTTGTCCTTGCCTGGCGCTGCAACAGTTTTATTGTTAATGGTTAAACCATTCTGCATCAAGCGTTCCACAGTTTTTTCTCCAATACCTTTGACTCTGGTATGAAGGTCAGTCGAATCTTTGAATGGTCCATTCTTTTTTCGTTCAAGCAAAATAGCTTTTGCTTTAGATGGCCCCAGGCCGCGCACGGACTCTAATGCCGCCTGATCAGCAGAGTTGATTTCTACTTTAGCGAAGGCGTGACCGCTCAATAAAAAAAGTCCCACAAACGCTGCCATGATGAAATTGATGATTGGTTGAAATACTTTTAAAAACATTCAGACTCCTTTAATGAAAAAGCTCCATCGATTGATGGAGCCTCTTCTTAACGAGTCGCCCACTGGGTGGTTGACGTTTTTTTACTGCTTACATGGGCTGTGCAAGAAAATCAGAATTTTCTGACAACCACGTCATGTATTTGCTGACACCCTGCTCAACCGTGAGGAAGTCTTCTTGATACCCTGCAGATCTCAAATTTGTTAAATCAGCTTGAGTAAATGACTGGTACTTACCTTTCAGGGCCTCCGGGAATGGCACGTACTCAAGCAATCTCTCATCCACCAAATCAGATAAGGACATTTCAGCATGGCCATGTATTTTTCTCAAAGAGTTGATCACTGATTTGGCTACATCATTGAATGGTTGTGCGCGCCCAGTACCCAAATTAAATATGCCACTTTTTTTGGGGTGATCGTGGAAAAATAAATTCACCTTGACCACATCTTCGACAGAAACAAAATCTCTCTTTTGCTCACCTTCTTTGTAGCCATCATATTCACCAAACAATTTAACCAAATTGGCTTCCATGAATTGATGGTAATGATGGAAAGCAACTGAAGCCATCCGACCTTTGTGTGATTCTCTAGGCCCATAAACGTTAAAGTACCTGAATCCAACCACTTGAGCAGTGTTGGCTTCATCTTGCAATCGCTGGCGCACCACTTGATCAAATAAGAATTTTGAGTAGCCATAAACGTTCAATGGCTTCTCAAACTGGCGATCTTCCTTGAACACATCAGAACCACCATATGTGGCCGCAGATGAGGCATACAAAAAAGGTACGTGATGTTCTGTGCAAATATTTAATAAATCAATCGAATAACGGTAGTTATTCGCCATCATGTACTGGCCATCTGTTTCCATGGTGTCTGAACAGGCGCCTTCATGAAAAACTGCTGTGGCTTTACCGAAGTGCCCTTTAGAAAAAGCTGTCAAGAATTCAGACTTATCCAAATAATCAGCAATCTCTAAATCCGCTAAATTACGATATTTATCAGCTGGGTTTAATTCATCGACTGCGATGATATTTTTGATGCCTCGGGCATTCAAACCCTGAATAATATTTGCGCCAATGAATCCTGCTGCGCCAGTCACAATGTAAGTCATTGCAATTCCTCTAATGAAACAGTTGCTGTGCCCAATTTACCCACCACGATACCACCCGCCTTATTGGCCAAATTCATCGCCTTACCAGGCGCCCAACCAGCAGCCAAGGCAACAGCCATGGCGGCAATCACTGTGTCACCTGCACCTGAGACATCAAACACTTCTCTGGCTTGAGCCTTGACGTGCTCCACACCCTTGGCCGTGAATAAACTCATGCCCTCTTCGGACCGGGTCAAAAGCAAGGCATCCAGTTTCAATGTTTCTCTTAATGCTTGTGCTTTTTTTGTCAAATCTGCTTCATCCTTCCAACGCCCAACGACTTCACGAAGTTCTGCGCGATTAGGGGTGATCATGGAAGCTGACTGATACTTACTGTAGTCATCCCCCTTGGGGTCTACCAGAACATACTTGCCAGCTGCTTTTGCAGCCGCAATCATTTGGGTGACATGAGTCAAACCGCCCTTGCCATAGTCAGAGAAAACAACTGCATCAACGTCGTTTAACAAAGATTGGAATTGCTCTAATTTATTCAATAGAGCTTCATGTGTTGGAGCTTTTTCAAAATCCAAACGAATCAGTTGTTGTTGACGGGCAACAACCCTTAATTTAACTGTGGTTTTTAGATTTGGGTCGCGTTGCAAATAACTTTTAACGCCTTGCTCTTGCAACAAGCGCTCAATTATTTTTCCAGACTCATCATCACCTACCACGCCCAAAATTGAAATTTGCGCGCCCACACTCGCAGCATTTCTGGCAACGTTTGCAGCACCACCCAAGCGCTCATCTTCCTTGCTCACCAAAACAACTGGTACCGGAGCTTCTGGAGAAATTCTTTCGGTATCACCAAACCAATAACGATCCAACATAACATCGCCCACAATCAATAAGCGAGCTTTTTTAAATGCTTGAATATCGGATGAAGAAAGTTGAATGTCCATGGCGATTAATTTTCTTTTAAATATTTTGGATGTTTTTTATGTTTTGGATCATTTAGCTATTTATATTGACTCAATATAGCAGGCTTACATGGATGGACCCGAAGGAGCAGATCCTTCACCGCGTCTTGGAGAATAAGCTTCCCAATGATTGCACCCTGGGCACTGCCAATAAAAACGCTTGGCTCTGAATCCGCAATTACCGCAAGTGTAGCGAGCCAGAGTATTGGTTCTTTGTTTCAATAAATCCAAGGATGCTTTGAATTCTTGAGCGGCTTTGGTGTCCTTAGCCACCTCAGCCATGGTCAAGCGAGCCTGAGCTCTCAGAGCCATGGCGCTTAAGCTAGGTGTATGGCGCATCACTTCGGTCATCAAAGATTCAGCCTGAGGCACTCCGCGCAAAGCCATCACATGTTTAAAAGTGATATCAAGAAGCTCTCCACCAGCTTGGGTTTCTAATGTATCTATAAGCACTTGCAGGCCTTCTTCAACCTTACCAAGAACTTGATGGACATTGATCCAACGATTGGCCAATAAATGTAGGTAAGCCGGGTGATTCTTGGCAATCAGCGACCAAACCTCAATAGCTTGAGTGAGTTGATTCTGCGCCACCAAACAATCACCTTGCAAAATGATTGCGCGCGGATGATTGGGTGAACTTTGCATAGCCAATTCAACATGCTTTGTGGCAGCAGCAAGATCCTTGCGGCGCAAAGCTTCATCAGCCAACTCACAATGAAAATGAGCGATTTCCTTTTCACGCCCCTTATTTTGCAATGCCTCTAGCTCTTGAGATGCCACAATGGCTTTGGCCCAGTCTTTTTCAACTTGGTACATCTCAAGAAGACTTTCTTTAGCAGGAATACCAAATTTGCTTTGAGGGCTGACGCGATTCAAAGAAGTCTCTGCGCGATCCAATAAACCAGCTCTTAAAAAGTCGCGGCCCAATTCGTAAGCAGCATGATCACGATGTCTTGATGGCAAATCATCTCTGTTTGCTAAGTGTTGATGAACACGAATAGCGCGCTCAGTTTCACCGCGCCTTCTAAACAGACTACCCAACGCAAAATGTAATTCGGTGGTTTCGGGGTCTAGTTGAGCAATTTGAACAAGCGCATCAATGGCTTTATCTGGCTCCTCGTTGAGCAAAAGATTCAAACCTTTGAAAGTTGACTTCTGCTGAGCCAAACGCTCAATTTCATTTTCACGCTTCTCTAAACGCATGTCCCAGCGAGCACCCACCCAACCCAAAGCAAAAATAATTGGGAGGGCAAATAACCACCAGGTTTCTATCTGCAACACGATTTATCTACGATCTTGTTGTGAACGGCGAATCGTCAAACCACTGAGCAAAGTCAGCAAGATGCCCGCTATGAATGCGATGAATAAGACAAGAATCAATGGAATGTCCCAATTGATGCCTGGAATAAGATGAAAATTAACTTGATGTGTATTGCCAAGTGCCAGCAATACTAAAAATATGAAAATAAGGATTCTTCCAATGATCCGCAATACTCTGAATGCGGCATTCAGAAAAGCGGTCATTCTTTAGAGTCGTCTTTCTTTGGGAAATCAACCCTCTCACGCAACTCTTTGCCCGGTTTGAAGTGCGGCACATGCTTAGCAGGAACCATCACGGCTTCACCAGATTTAGGGTTTCGTCCTTGACGTGGTGGACGGTGGTGCATCACAAAACTGCCAAAGCCACGTAACTCGATCCGTTTGCCTTCGGCCAATGCTTGTGACATGGTGTCGAGCAATGTTTTAACGGCCAACTCTACATCCCGCGGCAATAGCTGTGGGAATGCCTGAGCCAATCGCTCTACCAATTCTGATCGGGTGATTGTGGATGAATCACTGCGTTCTAAATCGTCCATAACTCAACAATATTCTTTTTAATTGGTTTTGAGAATCCCCACCCTTAAAAAGAGCGGGGATTTTCCATTACATTACACCAAAGTAGTTATTAGCTACCCTGATTGTCCATCTTAGCTTTTAGCAATGCACCAAGATTAGTGGTACCTGCACTAGCTTCGTTCTGCAACTTACTCATGGTCTGTTGCTGATCGGCGCTGTCTTTAGCTTTAATAGACAAATTGATACTGCGTGACTTGCGGTCAATATTGATGATCATTGCATTCACAGCGTCACCTTCTTTTAGCAAGTTACGGGCATCTTCAACGCGATCTGTTGAGATTTCAGAAGCGCGCAAATAGCCTTCAACTTCGTCCGCCAACAAAATCACGGCACCCTTAGCATCAACACTCTTCACAGTACCGTCAACGATGCTGCCTTTGTCGCTGGTTGATGTGTAGTTATTGAATGGGTCGCCAGACATCTGTTTGATGCCCAATGAGATACGCTCTTTTTCAACGTCGATAGCCAAAACAACTGTCTCAACTTCGTCACCTTTTTTGTACTTGCGAACAGCTTCTTCGCCAGTCTCTTGCCATGACAAATCTGATAAGTGAACTAGACCATCGATACCGCCTGGCAAGCCAATGAACACGCCAAAGTCAGTGATTGACTTGATCGCGCCAGTTAACTTCTCACCTTTTTGGTGTGCACGAGCAAATTCATCCCATGGATTTGGTTTGCATTGCTTCATACCCAAGCTGATACGACGCTTGTCTTCATCAATATCAAGAACCATTACTTCAACTTCAACGCCCAACTGAACAACTTTGCTTGGCGCAACGTTCTTGTTTGTCCAATCCATTTCAGAAACGTGTACCAAACCTTCGATACCAGTTTCAATCTCAACGAATGAACCGTAGTCAGTCAAGTTAGTAACCTTACCGAACAAACGTGTGTTTGGTGGGTAACGACGTGCGATACCTACCCATGGATCATCGCCCAATTGCTTGATACCCAATGACACACGGTTTTTATCTTGATCGTACTTAAGAATTTTTGCTGTTACTTCTTGACCAACAGTCAACATCTCGCTCGGGTGACGAACACGACGCCATGCCAAGTCAGTGATGTGTAACAAGCCGTCAACACCACCAAGATCCACGAACGCGCCGTAGTCAGTGATGTTCTTAACGATACCTTGAACCACAGTACCTTCTTTAAGATTTTGAAGCAATTTAGCGCGCTCTTCACCTTGGCTAGCTTCAACCACTGCGCGACGAGACAACACCACGTTATTACGCTTGCGATCAAGCTTAATAACTTTGAATTCCATTGTTTTGCCTTCGTATGGAGATGTGTCCTTGATAGGACGTGTATCCAACAAAGAACCTGGCAAGAAGGCACGAATACCATTCACCATCACAGTCAAACCACCTTTTACTTTGCCTGTTACAGCACCAGTAACGAGTTCGCCTTGTTCCAAGGCCTTCTCTAGGTTCAACCAAGAAGCTAAACGCTTCGCTTTGTCACGTGACAACACTGTGTCGCCGTAACCGTTTTCTAAAGCGTCAATCGCTACAGAAACGAAATCGCCTGGTTGAACTTCAACTTCACCTTGATCGTTAAGGAATTCCTCAACAGAGATAAAAGCTTCAGATTTCAAACCGGCATTTACCACCACGAAGTTATGATCAATACGCACAACTTCAGCGGAAATAACTTGACCAGCCTTCATATTAGAGCGGGCTAGGGATTCTTCAAATAGAGCTGCAAAAGATTCAGACATGAGTTTTCACTATAAAGCCGTCAAAAGACTCGACGGGTTAGATTGCACATACCAGCACTCGCGTGGCAAGGACTGGCTCCTTGTTTTCCTCAGTGACCTCGAGCTTTTTTAAGAAGCTTGATGCCACTTCAGAACTTGATTCACTGCCTCTTCGATCGTCATTGACGTGGTGTCGAGGTGATGAGCCCCTTCAACAGCCTTTAGTGGCGAATTGCTGCGATTTGCATCGCGCGCATCCCGTTCACGTAAATCCTGCAAAAGGACCTGAATATTAGCAGAAAAGCCCTTAGCTATCAATTGTTTATAGCGTCTATCAGCCCTTGCCTCAGCACTGGCGGTTAAAAAG
>Ga0209033_1000726_pt1 | contig 19403 bp, 16 predicted proteins | sample LauGreFa1BDMLBDN_2_FD_188218 | JGI IMG/M metagenome (GOLD analysis project Ga0209033, IMG submission 188218) | Freshwater lake microbial communities from Lake Michigan, USA - Fa13.BD.MLB.DN (SPAdes) (version 2) | ecosystem: Environmental > Aquatic > Freshwater > Lake | place: Lake Michigan, USA...
AACCAAACCCCTACCATTGGCCTATGCGGGCTAAGATTAAAAATGGTTTTAAACCAAAGGTTTGCATTACCTGCAACTTAGAGTTTGAGTGGCGTAAAAAATGGGCCAAAAATTGGGAGAATGTTAAGTACTGCTCCAAAAAATGTGGTGGTAAGTGAAGCGGATAATCTATGTCAGCCATGATCAATTAAATGCAAAGTATGGCGCGCTAAAGGGTGCTAACCCAAAAGAGGATTTAATTGTTTTGGTGGAGAGTGCCCGGATGGTTTCATCTGAGTTTGGCAGCAAGGTTCGGCTTTATTTTTTACTCTCTAGCGCTGCTCACTTTGTTAAATCTTTAGAAGCAGATGGCTTTACCGTTATCTATCAAAAGGGCGCCACCACCGTTGATGGTTTAAAAGAGGTTTTAAAGAAGCATCCAGATCTGCCAATTACCGCTGCCACCCCAAGCTCATTTAGATTAAAACAATCACTAACTGATTTTGGTGTCAGATTACTTGAGAATGACTTCTTCCTTACACCTCGTGCTTTATTTGATCAATGGGCTGGTGGGCAAAAAAGTTATCTGATGGAATCCTTTTACAGAAGCCAACGGCTTCGGTTAAATATCTTAGTTGAAGATGGCAAACCAGTTGGTGGTGCTTGGAACTTTGATAAAGAAAACCGCTCACCACTTCCTAAAGGATATAAATTTCCACCATACCTTGTTCATAAGGCAGATGAGATTGATACCAAGATTGCATCTGATTTAGGCATTACACCTGTTACAGATTGGGCCACAACCAGAGATGGTGCAAAGCGGGTTTTAAAGAACTTTTTGGATAATCACTTTGGCCAATTTGGCCCATATGAGGATGCAATGACGGTAGATAACTGGGCGCTGCACCACTCACTACTTAGTCCATATCTAAATAACGGTTTACTTCATCCATCTGAGGTAATAGATGCTGCGGTAAAAAGATTTGAAAAAGGTGATATTCCAATCCAATCAGCTGAAGGGTTTATCCGCCAGATTATTGGTTGGCGCGAGTATGTAAATGGGATGTATTGGTATTTAGGACAAGATTACAAAGAGCTAAACCATTTAAATGCCAAGGTGAAGCTACTTCCATTATTTGAAGATCCAAGCAAGACCAAAATGAATTGCATCAAAACCAATTTAACCGATATCCAAGACCGTGGCTGGGTTCACCATATCCCTCGCCTGATGTTATTAAGTAATCTGGCATTAATTACTGGCACAAATCCGCAGGAGTTTTTATCTTGGATGAGAAGGGTTTTTATTGATGCAACTGATTGGGTGATGGTGCCAAATGTAATTGGTATGGGAGTGCATGCCGATAATGGTGTGATGATGACAAAACCATATGCAGCAGGTGGTTCTTATATTTCAAAGATGAGTAATTACTGCAAGGGTTGTGTTTATGATCCAAAGCTTAGAACTGGTGATAATGCCTGTCCCTTCACAACCTTGTATTGGGATTTTCTAGATCGCAACCAGGAAGAGTTTGCCGGAAATCATCGAATGGCGCAGCAATTATTTGGAATCAAGCGGTTAAAAGATATGCCTGAGGTTAGAAAGCGAGCACAAGAGGTATTAGCTGGCCTAAGTAAGGGGTTAATCTAATCACCATGAAAACATTACTTGCCGTAATTGGTGTTGGCCTAGTTTTTGTCTATGTCATTGGTTCAGGAGCTTGGGTAAATACTGGTGATAATTGGTATCGCTCATTAAATCAACCAAGTTGGCAGCCACCTGATTTTATCTTTGGCATTATCTGGCCATATAACTTTATTGTTTTAGGTTATGCCAGCGTCTATGTAGCAAATAGATTAAGTACCACAAACGCGATTATTTATCTCTCTATCTTTGCACTCTCTGTCACTTGCGCACTCACCTGGGCTTATCAGTTCTACCGGCCACATAATTTATTTGCCGCCTCCATCGCCCTTTGCCTTGTTGCAGTATTGACTTTGCCAATGCTCTTTTTTATCTACCAAGCATCAATTCCATTATTTTTAGCCGTAATTCCCTATCAACTCTGGGTAAGTACTGCGACCTACTTAAGCTTTTCCTACGCAAAACTTAATTAGTAACTCCTGCCATCACAGCCTGCTCCTTAAGCCATTTTTCATATAGCTCATCAAGGCTCCAGGCAGAAGATGCTCTAATTGATACTCCCCTTGCCCCAGTTCTTCTAACCACCCCCCTTGCCACAATCAAATTATTTCCTTTGATTATGTGGGCATAACTTTGTTGAGCATCTTCAAAAAAGGTTAGATCACTACAACCAAAGCCATCATCTAGAGTTAAAAATAAAACCCGCTTGCCACTTCTAATTGGCGGTGATTGCAGCGCCACCTTCACGCCAACTACCAACACCTCTTGATTTGATCTAACTCTTATTAGATCACTTGATTTACAAACCTTAAGTGCATCTAAAAATGGTGCGTATTGTTTAAGTAGATGCTCAGTGATATCAATGCCTAAGTTTTGTAACTCACTACCAATCTGCTCACCTTTTGTAATATCTGGAAGACCTAAGCTATCTATCTCACCTGGGGATAAGGCAAGGGATAATTGACCAGTTGCAGCTTTGCCAGCATTTAATTGTTTTAACTCCTGCAGATGAACATAAAGATCTCGTCGATTTAATTTGCTCTCTTTGTTTATGCCATGAAGTAAATCAAAGGCGCCAATCTCAACTAAAATTTGGGTAGTTGGCCAATGAGCACCTGATCGATAGGTGAAATCTGCTAAATCTAGATAGGGCCGGTTTTCAATAATTGATTTAATCTCACCACTTGAAATACCTGCAATATCTGAAAGAGATACTCTAATTCCATAACCTGAGGCATCTGGCAAAGTTAATTTAGCTCCACTGCTTTTTGTATTTGGTGCGGTATATAGATACTTACCTTTTTCACTAACCTCAACCTTTTCAACCCGATAACCAGCCTCTGATTTATTTATATCAACTGGCAAGATTTGAATTCCCCACTGCCTTGCCTCATCAATTAGCAATCTCTTTGGATACATCCCAGGTTCATGAGTTAAAACTGCAGCTAAAAATGCAGCGGTGTGATGAGTTTTTAAATAAGCTGATTGATATGTAGTCATAGCAAAGGCAGATGCATGGGCTTTACAAAATCCAAATGAGGCAAAATCTCGCAAGATCTGCCAGGTGTAATCAACAACTGATTTTGAGTAACCACGTTTGGCAGCTCTTTGGTAAAACCAATCACAAACCTCTTGCGCCCCTTCTTTATTGCCTAAATTTCTGCGCATCTGATCTGCTGCGCCAAAGGTTGAGCCAGTCATCTTGGCGATTATTTGAATTACCTGCTCATGAAAGACCACCACCCCTTTGGTTTGTTCCAAGATTGATGCCAAATCATCATGAATTAGATTTGGATTTATCACACCTGATCTAGCATTTAAAAAGGGTGTGATCATCTCAGATTTAATTGGTCCTGGCCGAAAGAGTGAGATACCTATTACTAAATCATTAAACTGATCAGGGACTAACTTGCCAACTAACTCCCGCTGTCCTGGGCTTTCTACCTGAAATAAACCTAAGGTTCTAGTTGATTTAATTAAATCAAAGGTTAATCCATCATCTAATGGAATCTTCTTGATATCTAGATCCTCATCTTCACACTCTTTAATCTCTTTGATTGTGTAGGCGATAGCAGATTGCATCCTTACGCCAAGTACATCCAACTTCAAAAAGCCAAGTGCCTCCACATCATCCTTATCAAAGGAGAGCATTGGGTAATTACTTTGATTAATTGAAACTGGTGCAAAATCTAATAATCTCTTATCTGAGATAACTACTGCGCATGGATGCATCGACAGATGCCGAGGCAGCTTATCTAGCCGCATCGCTAGGTTAATTGTTGCCTTAATTAATGGGGAGGAAAGATCTAATCTTTTTAACTCTGGTAATTGATTTATTGCATTGCCAATATTGCGCGCACTGATATGGGGCATTGATTTTGCAAGTAGATCAATCTGGGTTCGATCTGCCCCTAATGCATTTCCAGCATCTCTAATTGCATGGCGAGCGCGGTATCGCTCCACCATCGAAACTGTGGCACACCGAGTTTGATTATTAACCTTTGCCCAATCACTATCGCCATATCTTTTAAAGATTAGGTCATAGATCTCATATCTGCGATCTGATTCAACATCGATATCAATATCTGGTAATTCATTTCGTTCAAGTGAGCAAAACCGCTCCATTAACAAGCCATTGCTAATTGGATCAACCTCAGAGATGCCAAGTAGGTGGCAGGTTAAAGATCCTGCCGCACTTCCCCGGGCTGCAACTCTTATCCCTAAAGATCTCGCAGCATCAACAATGCCTGCCACAGTTAAAAAGTAGGAGGTAAAACCTAATTGACCAATTGTGTTTATCTCTTGCGAAAGTCTGGTTTCAGCGGTTGTCTTTAAATCACTTGGATAGTAATCACCAATTGCAGCAGCTGCCTTTTGATGTAATTGATCTAGTAATTGGGCTTGGTTTGAGGCATTAAATAAGGCTGGCTCTGGCAGGTGCACGCCCCCTAACCCAATCTCACCTCTTGGTTTTAATTGGCAGCTGCCTGCAATATCTAAGGTGGTTTTTATTAATTGATGGCCATCTGCAAGCCCTGCCTGCCTTGATATCTGATCAGCTAAGGAGTACATCATCTGGCTATCTTTTAAGTAAGCCTCACCATTGCTTCGCTCAATACTGGCATCACTAATTAAGGATAACTTTCGACTGGCATCTAATAGATCTGCAACTGGTCCATCTGATCGATCTAAAAATCTAACTGCATTGGTAATTACTGCAGGTATTTGATGTTTGCCTGCAAAGGTGAGTGATTTAGCAGCATTTGAGGTTGAGCCTAAGTTTCCCACCCGCTCTAAATGGCTAACACACTCAATTACCACCTGATCAAAGTGGCTCTTTGCTAATTGATAAATACTTAAAGCTGCTCCCTCCTTTCTAGCAATTAGGTTGGTAATCATGGAGGATTTTGTGCCAAAGAGTGCGATTAGATCAGATGAGTACTGGTTAAACCTCTCTAATATCTCAACAGTTAACACCCCATCGGTGGTGTTGGTATTGATGGCGGTGATTAATCGATATAAGGATGAGAGCTTGCCAGCCTTGGCAAGTAAGGTAATTCGAGATTGTTTTTGAATAAAACCAATATTGATACCAAGAATTGGCGCAATCCCATAAGCCTCACAGCTTTGAGCAAATCTAACCGCTGCAGCAAGATTATCTATATCAGTTAATGCCAGGCTATCCATATTTAATTGCGCAGCTCTCTCCACCAACTGCTCTGGGTGGTTGACTCCATACTTAAAGGAGTAATTAGAGGCAACTGATAGGTGAGTAAATGGTTTAACCATTTGATTTTCCTCTTGAGCTTGGCCTGATCTGCCAAGAGTTATCTACTTGATTAAATTGAATTTCAAAGGTGGTTAATGTGCCAATTGGTGCTGCCTCAACCTGCCAATACTTACTTACCTGCTCATTAATCTGATCACTTATTTGTTCAGAGTTAATTTGTTGCCACCATGGAGAGCTTTGCAACCAGGTAGTTAAAACCTCATTGATATGAAAGCGCACCCCTTGGTAAATAAACTCAACTGGCTCACCACTTTGAGTAGTCAGGCAGATCTTGGCCAGCGGGTTTTGGCCTTGATTATGGCTTGATTTGCGTTCGAACATTTGTTCGATAAGATACTAAACCCCACTGACAGTGGCAAGTTGGCTACTAAAAGCTTGGTGGTTTAAAAAAGGGTGCCAGATGATGGCAGCGGAATTTGTGCTGCCAATTGAGAGCCTGAGTTTCTAGCATTGTTAACCTCATCTGATACTGGCCAAAAGGTTAAGCCGGTATCTGGTTTTTCTAGATCAATCATCCTTAAGTAATCACTTATTTCATCACCACTTAAAGTTTTATTACTTAACCAGCTGCTCCACAAACTCTTTGGCAAGATCACCGGCATTCGGTGATGAACTGGTTTTAATATCCCAGCTACCTCTCTGGTGATAATTGCAGCGGTAGTAATTGGTAAGGAGGTTTGTGGATTGATCCACTCCTCATAAATACCTGCGATTGCAATACTGCTTTTATCTGCATTTGAAATATAAAAGGGCTGCTTTGGTTTGTATTGGCCAAGCTCAGTTGCCCACTCATAATATCCAGTTGCAGGGATTAAACATCTTCTAGATCTAAATGCAGATTTAAAGGTTGGTTTTTCGGCAATTGATTCAACTCTGGCATTAATTGCATTTGATTGACGTGTTGCATCCTTTGCCCAACTTGGAATTAATCCCCACCTTGCCATATGAATCTGACGGGCATCCCCTGCTTGATCATCGGCAGCAATAAATGGGATGGGTGTGGTTGGTGAGATATTCCAATTACTGGCAGTAAGCGCGGTGTTTGGTACACCCGCTGCAAACTCAAGTGCTAAATCCTCACCCGAGATATTTAATGCATATCTTCCGCACATACCCTTAACTCTATCTTTTTTATTTAGGATTAAACAGCAATGCTGCCGATCTGTGTTCCGGCTGCTTCAAGCAATAAAATCACATCAACAATCGCTGTGATCATTAAAGCTTTAAAGATCCACCTATCAGATGAGATGGCGGTTAATAGCGCGCCAATTAAGCCAACGATAAGAAGCACCTGATTGGGATTTGCACTATTTAAAGTTAAGGTCAAAGTGATAAGAAGTGCTCCGCAGATAATCCTTGATTTTTTCTTGCCCAATCGCTGCGGTAATCCCTTGATTCCAGAGGTTAAATCTTGATCTAAATCTTTCAGCACATTGGCAAAGTGGGCGGCTACTCCAAATAAGGCACCGGCTAATACAAGCCAGATCGGCACATTTTGATCAGTTGCGATCACTATTGATGAAACTAAGGCTGCGAAAGCTAGTGCATATGGCAGAGGTGAAAGCAGTGTTGATTTGAAGTAAAAGTTATAGGAAACACCTAAGCCAACGCCAAGTAGGTAAAGGCTGCCACCTTTTAATCCAAGAGGACCAAGTAGATTAAACAAAAGTGCAAATGGGGCAACCACGTATATTGCTCTTCTCAATTGCTTAGTCGTAATCAAGCCACTTACCAATGGCTTATTCATTCGTTTATGTTTTAAATCATCTTCAAAATCATTTAGGTCATTGGTAAATCCAACTAAAAGCTGGCCTAGGAATACTCCAAAGGCAATTACATATGCTGGGCCTTCCCACCAAAGATTACTTGCTAGCAAAAAAGAAACCAGGGTAACTGCCATGGTTGGACCAAAATGAGATGCTTTAAGCAAGGAGAGCAAAATTACTTGTTACCTATTGCTTTCTTCAAATCTAGATACTCCTCACAACTGACACCACACAAGCTCTTTAATTTAGCTAAATTCTTCTTTGCATCATTTGTTTTCTTAGTCAGCATGAATAATTCACCTTGATACTCAAGCGCACCCAGGTGGCTTGGATTTATCTTCAAAGCTTTTGTGTAGTAGGTAGCAGCTGCTTTGTATTGCTTTAAATTTCTAGCGCTATAACCCAACAAATTATTTATATCAGCATTATTTGGATAGCTTTTATCTGCAGATTTTAAAGCGGTCAAGGCTGCCGAATAATTCTTACCGGTAATCAAAGCCCGGATTGCAGTCAGCTCTGAACTTAAGCTTTTTGTAGCAACTGTTTCGGCTGGAGTTGGCGTTGAAACTGGCGTAGGAGTTGAGCTCGTTGTAGTTGGCGCAGGAGCAACCGGTGCTGAACCACCCTTATCTGCAGAAAATGCAGAGGGTGCACTAATAACTAAAAGTAGGGCTGCAACAAAAATTTTCATAAGTAAAGGCTAACTTAAATTAGAGTTTATTGATATGGACAATGCTGTTATTTAAACAACAAAATTTACCAATTTAGGCGCAACGGTAACTACCTTACTTACCTTCATTCCGGCTAAAGCACCCTTGATCTCAGCATTTTCTATGGCTAATTTTTCTAACTCTTCTTTTGAAATATTTGGCGATACCTCAATGCGATCTTTGATCTTGCCATTGACCTGCAAGATAGCAATCACATTATCAACTCCAAGCAGAGATTTATCGATTGCTGGCCAACCAGCATTAGCAATTGCAGGTTTGTGACCAAGCTTTTCCCACATATCTTCTGCGGTGTATGGGGCAACTAGTGATAGACAGATTGCAATTGCCTCCGCAGATTCTCGTACAGCTGGATCTTGTGGTCCGCAACCAGAATCAATTGCCTTTCTTGTTGCATTTACTAACTCCATAATTCTTGCGATCACAACATTGAATCTAAAGGATTCAACCGCTAACTCAATATCAGAAAGTGCTTTATGAATTACTTTGCGAAGTTCAATATTTCCACTCTTTACATCTACTCCAGGCTTACTAGTTACATCCTGGCTAATGCGCCAAGCACGGTTTAAAAACTTTAATGATCCAGCAGGTGAAACATCTGACCAATCAATATCATCCTCAGGTGGGGCTGCAAAAACCATTGATACTCGAATCGCATCCACGCCATGCTTATCAAGCTCATCAGATAATTTAACAAGATTGCCCCGGCTCTTACTCATGGCTGAGCCATCCATTAAAACCATTCCTTGATTTAAAAGACGAGTAAATGGTTCGGTGAAATTTAACATGCCAAGATCATGTAATACCTTGGTGAAAAAGCGTGAATACAAAAGGTGCAAGATCGCATGTGTTACGCCGCCAACATATTGATCAACTGGCATCCAGGTCTCAACCTCTTTTTTATCAAAGGCAACATCATGGTTATTTACTGATGTGTAACGAAGGAAGTACCAGGATGAGTCAACAAATGTATCCATCGTGTCAGCATCTCTTTTAGCAGGGGCCTTGCACTTAGGGCATGCAACATTTACCCAATCACTTGCAGCTCCCAGTGGAGATGTTCCCTTTGGTTTTAAATCCAAGCTTTTTGCATCTGGCAACTCAACTGGCAATTGCGATTCTGGAACTGGAACTAAGCCGCAACTATCACAGTGAATAATTGGAATTGGTGTTCCCCAAAAACGTTGACGGGAGATCAACCAATCGCGAAGGCGATAATTCTTTGTCGCCTTACCAAGCTTTTTACCCTCTAGCTCTGAAATAATCTTTGCAATCGCTTCATCTTTACCTAAGCCGGTAATTGAACCTGAGTTAACAACCTTGCCATCTCCATCAGTTGCAATTCCAGATGAATTTGGATCCTCCATACCAGTATCAATTACAACTCTAACCGGAAGCTTCATTGCTTTAGCAAAATCTAAATCTCGTTGATCATGGGCAGGCACTGCCATAATCGCACCAGTTCCATAATCAGCTAATACATAATCTGATGCCCAAATAGGAATCTTTTCATTATTAACTGGGTTTATTGCATATCGATTTAAAAAGATACCGGTCTTTGCTCGATCTGTTGCAAGGCGATCAATATCAGATGCCGCCTTAACACTTTCTACATACTTCTTAAACTCCCCCTCAACCTCACTGCCTGCAACTAACTTTGCAGCAAGCTCTGAGTCGGCGGCAACCACCATAAATGTTGCACCATATAAAGTGTCTGGTCTGGTTGTGTAGACAGTGATCTTTTGATCAAAAGCTTCAACCTCAAAATCAACCTGAGCTCCGGTTGATCTTCCGATCCAATTTCGTTGCATCAGTAATACCTTCTCAGGCCACTTGCCCTCTAGCTGATCCATGTCATCTAGTAATCGATCTGCATAATCTGTGATCTTTAGGTACCACTGATTTAATTTTTTCTTTGTTACTGCGCTATCGCACCTCTCGCAAAGCCCGGCCACAACCTGCTCATTTGCCAAAACAGTTTGGCAATCAGGACACCAGTTAACAGCTGAGTCTTTGCGATATGCCAAGCCCTTTTCAAACATCTTAAGAAATAACCATTGATTCCATTTGTAATACTCAGGATCACAGGTGTGAAGTGTTCGATCCCAATCAAATGAACAGGCATATCTGCGCATTGAAGATTTTTGAACATCGATATTTTCATAGGTCCATGCTCTTGGATCTGCATTTCTCTTTATTGCAGCATTCTCCGCTGGTAATCCAAATGCATCCCAACCAATTGGGTGCATAACATTAAATCCTTTTTGAATCCAGTATCTAGCAATTACATCTCCTAAGGCGTAAGCCTCGGCATGACCCATGTGAAGATCACCAGATGGGTATGGAAACATATCTAAAACATATTTTTTCTCACGCTTATCATCAGAGTTACCAGATTTAAATGGTTGTAATTTGTCCCAAATTGGCAGCCACTTATCTTGAACCGCTTTAAAGTCATATGCCTCATGCATCTTATGACCAACTTACCTTAGTTAACTCTTCACTGACCTGCCATAGATTCTTCGCTAATAACTGATCATAGGCAAGGGCTTTTGCTCGAGTTAACTTTGGCGTGCCACGCATTTCCATAAAGCCATTTGGTCCAATAAAACTTGCGCCAATTAAATCTGGATAAACAGATGCAGCAAGTGTTGGCAGTGCACCTTGGGATGCAGGTTGGGCCAAAATCTTATTGATCATCATGGTGATTTTTTCCTCAGCTGCAGCACCACGCATTTGTGAGGCAACTGCCTGCAAATTTGTGTCTGAGTACCCTGGGTGAACAGCAAGTGGGATAAATGACCAGTTCTTTTCAATTCTAAGCCGCTCAATCTCTGAAACAAACAAAAGATTTGCAAGCTTTGATGCACCATATACCTGCCATTTTTGATACTTACCAATTCCTAGGCATAGATTTCGAATTGCCTCCTGTGAGTTATCACCAAAACTGCCCATTTTATGAGCAAAGGATGAGACCACAACCAATCTATCTTTAATTTGATTCTTAATTAAGCCAGCAAATGCAAAATGACCTAGATGGTTTGTTCCCATCTGAAGTTCAAAATTATCAACAGTTTTTGTGAAAGGAGTTGCCATCACACCTGCATTTAAGACCACTACATCAAATGCTCGATCAACTCGTGCGGCAGCCCGTTTCACAGATTCTAAATCTGTTAAATCCATCAAAATGTAATCAACTAATCCAGGACCAATATTCTTAATCGCATCCCGGGCCTTTTCAACACTTCTTGCGGTAATAACAACATTTGCATTTCGACGAGCAAGCTCTGTTGCAGCAGCCAAGCCAATGCCTGAGGTTGCACCAGTTATTAGGAAACGCTTGCCTGTTAAATCAGGCATTTGAGAAGCATTCCAATTATCTGGAATAGTTAAAACCTTTGCCACTATTGCTCCCCTTGCTTTACCTAGTAAAACTATTTATTAATAAGTGGAGCTGAGGGGAGTCGAACCCCTGACCCCTTGCATGCCATGCAAGTGCGCTACCAGCTGCGCTACAGCCCCGCTATTTGAAGCAAGAGCCAACCTTATCTAATTAACCGCATCATCTCCAAAGACAGGCTCAGGCAAGGAACCGGCATTGTGCTCTGCTAAATACCAGCGAGATCCAGTGTGATGCTTGGTTAATTCAAGTATTGACCAACAAGCATTTGATAAGCCACCAATTACACCCCACTGAGAAATTGGTAATTTAAGAATTGATCCCAAAATACTTCTAACAGTTCCACCGTGAGTTACAAAAACAATTGTTCCAGTAAAATTTGCAGTCTCTCTATCAATTACCTCAACCGCTCTTTTTGCAACTTCACTTCGACGCTCACCAATTACTCCGGCAGGTTCATCCCCACCTTCATACCAATTAGCAAATAAATCTCCATGGGTTGCTCGGTTTTCAGGACCGGTCTTTCCTTCCCACAATCCACCATTTGTCTCTCTTAAACCTGGATCAATCTCAACTTTAATATCAGTTAATGATGCAAGTGCTGCAGCAGTTGCCTGGGCTCTAATCAAATCACTTGAAATTATTCGGTCAGGACGCAAGGCTGCTAATACCTTTGCCGCCTCTGATACTTGATACTCACCAACTTTATTTAATGCAATGTCTGAATGGCCTTGGAATCTATTTTCAACATTCCAATCAGTTTGGCCATGTCGCCAAAGGACAATGCGAATTGGTGAGTCTGAATTACTCATTATCTTTTTACTACATCCATATTCAAATCAATTTTTGGGCAATCATTCCAAAGTCGGTCTAGCATGTAGTAATTACGTAATTCAACACTTTGAATATGAACAACTAAATCTGTGTAATCGAGCAAAATCCAAGCACCACTTCCCTCTTTGCGTGCTGGCTTCTCTCCTGCCTCAGCAAGTTTTCGCTGCACTTCATCAGATAGTGATTGAAGTTGAGGTTCATTGTTTCCAGTTACAAGTAAGAAAACCTGATTTAAAACCAACTGCTCAGATAGATCTATTGCGACAATTTCGGTGCCCAATTTATCGGCAAGGGCTGCTGCTGCAATTTTGGTTAGCTCTAAGGTGCGATTACCGACTGCCATATAATCCAAACTCTCTAATAAATGTAACGACCTTTGCTGGTAGCAATGCGCTTACATTCTCTCGTTTTGCAATTGAAGCCCTAACCATAGTTGATGAGATATCTAAAGCTTTAATTGAAATTTCATCATACTCAGATTGGCTAGATCCAGGCCGCTTTACAACCAAGATCTTCACCTGCTCTAGTAGCTCTTTTGATCTATGCCATTTATCTAAATACTTTGCAGCATCTGAGCCCAAAACCAAAGTGAAGTTTGTATTTGGATAGATAGCATTTAGCTCTGCAATTGTGTCGATGGCATAACTATTTCCGCCACGTTTAACCTCAATTGGACTTACCTCAACCTTTTCACTTAATCCCATCGAAGTAATAGCTAAATCTGTCATTTGAAATCTTTGTTCAGCAGTTGCAACTGGAGGATTTTCCTTTAACCATGGAGTTCCAGAGGGTATGACAATTACTTTTTCAAACTTATTGGAGATCTCTTTAATTAGATGAAGATGGCCAAGATGGATTGGGTCAAATGTGCCGCCAACTATGGCAAATTCTTTAGTTACAGCAGCAATAATTAATCCCGGTCAATACGCAAAGTTAAATATAGAAGCAAAGATAAGATTCCAAAGGTAACCAAACCAAAAGCTATAGGTGATATTGGAAGTTCGCGAAGGTTCTCATTAAGCATTCTCATGTGCTTAGTTTATCCCCTTCTCAAGTAATAATTTAAATCCTGCCTCATCAAGGATGGTAATTCCTAGCTCTTGTGCTTTATCTAACTTCGAACCAGCCGCCTCCCCTGCTACTAAGTAATCAGTTTTGGCTGAAACTGAAGAGGTTGCTTTGCCACCTCTGGCCACAATCGCCTCACTTGCCTGATCACGTGTGAAATCAACCAGGGATCCAGTAACAACAATGCTTAAGCCAGTTAAAGTCTGTTTAACTTTTTCTTTAGGTGCATCCACTAATGCAACCTTGGCCTTATCCCATTTTTTAATAATCTCTTTATGCCAATCAACACTAAACCACTCAACAATGGCATCTGCCATTACTTGGCCAACCCCATCAATATTTGCCAACTCATCAGCGGTTGCCTTTTGAATATTGTGAAGAGAACCAAATTTACTTGCTAATGCTTGCGCACTAGTTGGCCCAACATGTCTAATAGATAGCGCAACAAGTATGCGCCAAAGTGGTCGAGTTTTTGCAAGCTCTACTCCTGCTACAAATCTTTCTGCAATCACACTTAGTGAGCCATCTTTTTTCCTAAAGAACTCAGATTTTGCTAAATCTTTAGTTGTTAGGGCAAATAAATCACCCTCATCAATTACCAACTTATCTGCCAAAAGAGCTGCTGCTGCCTCATAACCTAAAACATCTATATCTAATGCTGAGCGAGAGCCAATATAGAAAAGTCTTTCAACTACTTGGGCAGGACATGATTGGGAGTTTGGGCAGCGAATATCAACATCACCTTCACTCATTGCCCGAAGTTTGCTACCGCAATCTGGACATTTACTTGGCATAACAAATGCTTTTTCACTGCCATCACGCTTTTCAATTACTGGAGCTAAAACCTCAGGAATCACATCCCCTGCTTTTCTAATTAATACGGTGTCGCCAATCAAAATTCCTTTTCTAACAATCTCCTGCGCGTTATGAAGTGTTGCATTGGTAACGGTAGATCCGGCAACCTTTACTGGCTCCATAAAAGCAAATGGTGTTACTCGTCCAGTTCTACCAACACTCACCTTAATATCAAGTAATTTAGTTACCACCTCCTCCGGTGGATACTTATAAGCAATCGCCCACTTAGGAGCACGGGAGGTGAAACCTAGAAGATTTTGGCTCTTTATTTCATTAACCTTTATTACAACACCATCTATCTCATGCTCAACATTATGTCGGTTTTTTTCATACTGATCGATAAATTCAAATACTTCATCCCTTGTTGAAACAACTTTAAATCTGCTGCTAGTTGGAAGCCCCCAACCTTTAAGTAATTCATAAGCATCAGATTGTTTTGCAAATGAAACTCCTTGGGCAGCTCCTATGCCATGAACCACAACATCTAATGGACGAGAGGCGGTAATTTTTGGATCCTTCTGGCGCAATGAACCCGCTGCAGCATTTCTTGGGTTTGCAAACCTTGGCTTTCCTGCCTCTTCTAATGAATCATTTAATTCATCAAATGATTGCAGTGGAAAAAATACCTCACCGCGAACTTCAAGAAGGGAGGGAAGATTTTCGCCCTTTAACTCAAGCGGAACAGATTTGATTGTCTTTATATTTAAAGTTACATCCTCACCAGTTGTGCCATTTCCTCGGGTTAATGCTCTAGTTAATCTTCCCTCTTCATAAAGTAAGTTGATGGCTAAGCCATCGACCTTAACCTCACATAGCCAAGTGTTTTTGCTCTCTGATTTTTCAATTCGATCAAACCAAGTATCTAACTCATCTGAGTCAAAAACGTTGTCTAGGCTCATCATCTTTTCAATATGATCGTGTTGGGTAAATGAGGTTGAAAAACCACCACCGACTTGCAGTGTTGGTGAGCTCTCTAGCTTGTATTGCGGATATTTTTTTTCAAGATCTAATAGCTGATTCCATAACTTATCAAAGGCAGCATCTGAAATTGTTGGCGCATCTAAAACGTAGTATTTAAATTGATGATCACTAATCTCTTCACAGAGTTCTTGAATTTGATGCCGGGTTTCAGCGCTCATGTTAAATCGTTTCGCAGATCGTTCCAGAGCCAACTACTCGATCATTATCGTAGATAACCAATGCTTGACCGGTTGCTAAACCAAATACTGGCTCATCTAAATTGGCAATCAGATTTGTACCATCAAATTTATACTCACAAGCAAGTGGCAGGCCATGTGCTCGAACCTGGGCAAAGCCTCTTAATACTTTATTTAACTCTGGCGCAGGTCCACACCAAGTTGGAGGTGTTGCAATAATTGTGTTCACAGCTAACGCTTCATGAGTTCCAACTACAACAGTATTGCTCTTTGGCTCTATCTTTAAAACATATCTTGGCTCACCAGTTGGATCTGGCACAGTTAACGCAAGGCCTCGTCTTTGACCGATTGTGTATGTGTAAGCACCTTTGTGTTCACCTAATTTTTTACCTGCCTCATCAACAATATCTCCGGTTTCAGAACCTAATCGCTCTCGTAACCAACCTGCGTTATCACCTGATGGCACAAAGCAAATGTCATGGCTATCTGGTTTATTTGCCACAAATAATCCACGCTCTTTTGCCTCTTTACGGGTATCTGTTTTCACTGTGTCACCCAATGGAAATATTGCACCCTCTATTTGATCAGTTCTAAGAACAGCTAGTACATATGATTGATCCTTCTCAAAATCTGCTGCTCGGTGCAAGGTTTTTCCATTAGGACTATCTTTTGTAATTGCATAATGTCCTGTTACTACCCCATCAAATCCAAGTGCCTTTGCCCGGTCTAACACCGCTTCGAATTTAATCTTTTCATTACAGCGCAAACATGGATTTGGAGTTCGCCCTGATTGATACTCAGATAAAAAGTTTTCAACTACGCCCTTATGAAACTCCTCAGCCATATCCCAAATATAAAAAGGTATTCCAATTACATCAGCTGCGCGCCTTGCATCATGTGAATCTTCAATTGTGCAGCAACCACGAGCACCTGATCGATACTTTTGTGGATTACTTGATAGAGCAAGGTGAACGCCAACAACTTCATATCCTGCATCAACTGCGCGGGCAGCAGCAACTGCTGAATCAACGCCACCACTCATTGCCGCAATTACTTTTAGTTTCTTCATTTTTTACCTGACGCCGCTCTAGATCTTGCTACCACTGATGCAATTACTGAGCCCAGTTTTGCAATCTCAGTGACTGTGTTGGAATGACTTACCGAAAATCTTAATGTAGAGGTGGTCTCATCCTCTGTTAATCCCATCGCAAGCAGGACATGACTTGGTCTTTGCACACCAGCGCTGCAGGCAGAGCCAGTTGAGCAGGCAATACCTTCACTATCTAACAAAAGTAGCAAACCCTCTGAATCTGTTTTTGGAAAGGTAATTGAGGTAATGCCAGGTAGGCAATTTGTTTGATCACCATTTACCCAAGCATCTGAAACATTTTTCGTAACAGTTTGAATCAACTCACTTTTTATTGCGCGCACCTTTTTATCTCGATCTGCAATTGCTGCAACACTTTCTTTTGCAGCAGCTGCAAAGGAGACAATACTTGGCGCATTAAATGTGCCACTTCGTATATCTCGCTCCTGTCCGCCCCCATGCAAAATTGGTTCAATATCAAGTCCGCGTTTAAGAATTAAGGCAGCAACGCCAAGTGGGCCACCAACTTTATGAGCACTAATTGTTGCACCGGTTAACCCTAAATCTTTAAAAGATAATGCAACCTTGCCAAAGCTTTGCACGCAATCAGCATGCACTGGAATATCACCAGCAATCTTTACAATTTTTGCGACATCTTGAATGGTGCCAACCTCATTATTTGAGTGCATAATTGAAATAAAAGCTACTTTGTCCTGATGATCCTTTATCGCCTGCGCTAACTCATCCATCAAGATAAATCCATTTCGATCAACATTGATGCTAATAACTTGAGCATTTTCATGTTCGGCAAGCCATGCGATTGGATCCATCACTGCATGATGTTCAAAGGTTGAGGTGATAATTACATTTCGATTTGATTTGGCAGCTTTCCAATACAAGCCTTTAATTGCCAAGTTATTTGCCTCAGTGCCGGTTGCGGTAAAGATAACCTCACTGGGCGCGCAATCAATTGCCTTTGCTATCTCCTCACGTGCGCTTTCTAAATCTTTTCGAACACTTCGTCCTGCTGAGTGCAAGGATGAGGCATTTCCTAATTTTTTGATTTGATTGTTTAAAGCCGAGATCGCTACCTCTGAGATTGGAGTAGTTGCAGCATGATCAAAGTAGATTGGCACTTGCTAAGTCTAAAGGTTGGCACCGATAGCCAAGTAATTACCCCTTGCGAGCAATAATTTGTGCGGTGGCTTGCGGTAAAACGTTAAATAAATCGCCAACAACTGCAAAATCTGCGATTTCAAGGATTGGGGCTTCAGGATCCTTATTGATCGCCACAATTGTTTTACTTGTTTGCATTCCAGCACGGTGTTGAATCGCACCTGAAATTCCAGCAGCAACATAAAGTTGTGGTGAAACAGTTTTTCCAGTTTGACCCACTTGGTTTGAGTGTGGATACCAGCCTGCATCTGTTGCAGCACGAGATGCTCCAACTGCAGCACCTAACGCATCAGCTAATGCTTCAACTGGTTTGAAATCTCCATTTGTGCCACGTCCACCAGATACAACAATGGATGCTTCAGTTAAATCTGGTCTGCCACCTTTAACTACTGGTGTTGCAGATGAAATTGGCGCCAATTTTGCAGCATCAGATATTGTGGCAGCAAAGCTTTCAGTTGGAGCAGATGAAGTAGTAATTGTTGCCTCAATTGAGTTTGCTCTAACAGTTATCACTGGCACACCCTTTGTCACAGTTGAATGAACTGTGGTTGAGCCACCAAAAACTGATTGAGTTGTAATCAAATCTTTATCAACACTTACTGCATCGGTAATGATTCCACTGCCAGTAATTACCGAGACTCTGGCTGCAATCTCTTTACCAGTTGCAGTTGAGGTGATTAAAACTGCGGCTGGGCTTTTTGCGGTGATTAATTGTGACAAGCCCTCTGCAATTGCAGGTGCGCCATATTTATCCCACTCGCCTGAAACTGTGATGATTTTATCTACTGAAAATGTGTTAAGTTGTGCAGCGATCGCATCTGCGTTATCTGCAAAAATTACTGCAACTGATTCGCCAATTGATTTTGCATATGTTGCAAGCTCACCACTTGCCTTGCTGATCTTTCCAGCAGTGTGATCTACTAAAAATAGTACGCTGCTCATGCCAGTCTCTTCTCTACTAAGAACTCAACCAGCTTTTCTCCGCCATTGCCCTCATCAGTTAATTTCACACCAGCACCCCTCGCCGGTCTTGGTAGTGCATCCTTAACCGCACTCCATGCAGCAGATGCGCCAACATTTGCAGCATCGATACCAGTATCTGCCAAACTCATTGTGGTGATTGGCTTTTTCTTAGCCGCCATAATTCCCTTAAATGATGGATAACGTGGCTCATTAATCTTTTCAATTACTGAAAGCACTACTGGAAACTTTGCACTCATTACCTGATTACCAAACTCGGTAATTCGCTCAATTTCAACAGTACTTGCAGCTGGATTAACCGCAACCTTGCCAGCAAATGTTAATTGCGCCCAAGAAAGGCGTTGGGAAATCATTGCCGGAATTACACTCATTCTGGCATCAGTACTTTCTGTGCCACACAAAACTAAATCATAATTACCTTTTTTAATTACCTCAGCTAAAACAAGTGAGGTGGCGAGTGCATCAGAGCCGGCAAGAGATGGATCACTCACCAAGATTGCATCATCTGCGCCCATTGAGAGTGCTTTTCTAATTGCCTCAGATGCACGCTCTGGTCCCATTGAAATTAAGGTGATTGTGTGACCACTGCCTTCACCAGCCTCTTTAGTTGGTGAGTTTGCTTCAACAATTCGCAGCGCCTCTTCAACGGCATACTCATCTAAATCATTTAATACCGCATCAACGCCGGCGCGATCTAAAACTCCGCCAGCCATCTTTTTCTCAGCCCAAGAGTCTGGAACTTGCTTGATGCAGATAGCGATTTTCATACTGGGATGCTACTGGAAGGTAATATCTTTTACCAATCTTTTTGTTGCTTTAGTTTGTTTTAAAACTGGCCGATAGTGTGACGTTGACCGTCTTTTCAATTGTTGAAACATCATAAACGCCCCCAGCAGCACGATCTAAGGAGTTCTTAGTTGTTACCTGGGTAGGTCCACTT
>Ga0209033_1000731_pt1 | contig 19329 bp, 16 predicted proteins | sample LauGreFa1BDMLBDN_2_FD_188218 | JGI IMG/M metagenome (GOLD analysis project Ga0209033, IMG submission 188218) | Freshwater lake microbial communities from Lake Michigan, USA - Fa13.BD.MLB.DN (SPAdes) (version 2) | ecosystem: Environmental > Aquatic > Freshwater > Lake | place: Lake Michigan, USA...
CTATCATTCCATTGGCACCAAATATTAATACTCTTTTACTCATCATTTATTTTTTTGCTGGTTCAATTAAATCCCAAAGATTTCCATACAAATCTTTGAATACGGCAACAGTTCCATAATCTTCTTCATGTGGTGCAATAGTAAATTCGACACCTTTTGAGGTATAGTGATGATAGTCTCTGTAAAAATCATCCGTGTATAAAAATAAAAACACCCTTCCTCCTGTTTGATAACCGATATATTTTTCTTGTTCTGGTGTTGCCGCTTTTGCCAATAACAACATACAACCATTTTCTGCTCCTGTTGGTTGTACCATCACCCATCTTTTTGTTTCGGATAAAATAGTATCTTCTATTAATGTAAAACCGAGTGTATTGGTATAATAAGCAATGGCTTCGTCGTAATCTCTTACCACTACTGCGATATGTGCTAAATGTTGTTTCATATTTCAAATGTACAAATATTTGAAAGCTTTGATTTATCTTCATCAAAGTTTATAATCACTTTATGTCCAATACTAAGAATTTAATTTTTGATTTAGGCAATGTGTTGTACGATATTGATTTCGTAAAAATGTATGATGCCTTTGATCAATTAGGTGTGCCCAATTTTGAAAATCATTTTACTTTAAATAAATCTGATCAAATATTTTTTGATCTTGAAAAAGGGCTAATTAATGAAACTGAATTTTGCAAAGGATTCAATACGCTTTATAACTTAAACCTAACGCATCAACAAATTATGGATGCTTGGAATGCCTTATTAGTAGGTTATAGAAAAGAGAGTATTGATTGGGTAAAAGCCCATAATGGTCAATATGCTACTTTTTTGTATTCCAACACCAATCAGATTCATTACGATCAATTTATCCCACAATTTGAACGTGAAATAGGCGGAAATTTCGAAAGTCTTTTCAAAACACCCTATTTTTCGCATAAAATGGGTCAAAGAAAACCAGATCCAGCCTCTTTTCAGTTTATTTTGGATAAAGAAGGGTTAAAAGCAGGAGAAACTATATTTATTGATGACAATGAGCCTAATATCATTGCTGCTGCGTCTATTGGCTTGCAGGTTTTATATCTTCAGCCAGGTATGCGGGTAGAAAAAGACCTTTTAATTACTTAAAGGGGGACTTTTAAGACTTATTTCTTCTTAACTTCTTCAAAATCAATGTATTCTGCATCAACCGTCTCCACTTTGGGCTTATTTGCCTGCGTTTGTTGTTGCTGGTAATGGGCATTATGTTGCTCCTGAGCTTTTTTAGCAGCTGCCTGCATTTGCTCCATATTTTGGCGAACCGATTTTACCCCTCTACTTACTGGTACCACTATTTCAAAGATGACTTTGTATAAGAAATAGATTAATAAGCCATATAATAACATCTTCATCATGGCACAAAAATACAGCTATAGGCAATATTATTGGGTTATTTCATCCCGTTTTATTACCTTTGTTCCAGAATAAGCAGAGAAATGAAGGGAACGAAGTCGTTCCCTTCTTCTTTTTTAAACATGGAAGTAAACGACTTAAAAGCAAGGGTATTAGAAATATTGGAACCACTGTTGACAGAGGAGCCCAATTATTTCTTGGTATATATTAAGGTGAAGCCTGGGCATATTATTAAAGTATTCCTAGATGGCGATAATGGTTTGCCTATTGAAAAATGCATCTATTTTAACCGAAAATTATACAAAGCCATTGAAGAAGCAGCTTGGTTTCCAGAAGGTGATTTTGCTTTAGAAATATCTTCTCCTGGTGTGGATGAGCCTTTATTGTTTAAAAGACAGTACACCAAAAATATCGGAAGAAAAGTGGCAGTTACATTAAATGACGAAACGGTGAAAGAAGGTGTATTGACTACTGTGGCAGAAGAAGATATTATTATTGAGTTTACAGAAGGGAAAGGAAAGAAAGCAGTGACTCAACAATTATTAATACCATTTGAGAATATTAAATCAACTATAGTTCAAATTCAATTTTAACAAATCATCAAGCAAATGGCTTGAAAAAAAATTATGTTATGGCAAGTATAAATTTGATAGAAGCGTTCCAAGAGTTTAAAGACGCAGAAAGTATAGATCGTCCTACGATGATGAAAGTTGTAGAAGATGTATTTAAAACTTTATTGAGAAAAAAATACGGAAGTGACGAAAACTTTGACGTTATTGTTAACGCTGAAAAAGGTGACTTGGAAATTATCCGTCGTCGTGAAATCAGACCTGATGACGATGTGGACAATCCATTAGCTGAAGTTTCTTACTCTGATGCAATCAAGATAGAGCCTGACTTTGAGATCGGTGAAGAATTGTTAGAAGAAGTAAATATTTATGATTTTGGTCGTCGTGCTATCTTAGCTGCAAAGCAAACATTGGCATCTCGTATCAATGATTTAAAGAAAAATGCTTTGGTGAAAAAATACTCTGATAGAATCGGTGAAATTATTAACGCAGAGATTTATCAAGTATGGAAGAAAGAAGTATTGTTATTAGATGAAGAAGGTAATGAATTGATTTTACCTAAGACTGAACAAATTCCACAAGACTTTTTCAAAAAAGGTGAAAATATCAGAGCGGTTATTGCTAGAGTAGATATGAAAAATAATACTCCAGTAATTATCTTATCAAGAACTAATCCATTGTTCTTAGCTAAATTATTAGAGATTGAAGTTCCAGAAATTTTTGATGGCTTAATCACCATTAAGAAAATTGTACGTGAACCAGGAGAGCGTGCTAAAGTAGCAGTTGAATCTTTCGATGATCGTATCGATCCAGTAGGTGCTTGTGTGGGTATGAAAGGTTCTCGTATTCACGGAATTGTTAGAGAACTAAAGAATGAAAATATTGATGTAATCAATTTTACTACCAATACTCAATTATTAATTCAGCGTTCATTAACTCCTGCAAAAATTAGTTTCATGAACATCAATTCAGAAACAAAACGTGCAGAAGTGTATTTACAAGCTGATCAAGTTTCTTTAGCGATTGGTCGTAGAGGGGTGAATATCAAATTGGCTTCAGATTTAACTGGCTACGAATTAGATGTTTATAGAGAAGATCAAGAAGTACTAGAAGAATTTGATATCGATATGGACGAGTTTACAGATGAAATTGAGCCATGGGTAATTGATGAATTTAAGCGTGTGGGTTGTGATACAGGAAGAAGTGTATTAAAATTAAGCGCTGAAGAATTAGAGAGAAGAACAGACTTAGAAAAAGAAACGATTGAAGAAGTTCGTCGAATCTTACAAGAAGAGTTTGACAAAGGTGAATAGCCTTTGAATTAGAAGTATATTTGTATTAGGTTACTAGTCCCGTCAAATCGGGGCAAAAAACAATAGAATGTCAGAATTGAAACTACCAAGACTGTTAGCAGCAGCTAAAGAATTTAACATCGGTCAAGATACCTTGATTGAATTCTTGAGCAAAAAAGGTTTTCCGAAGGATGACCTAAAGCCAACAGCTAAATTAACTGAAGATCAGTATTATGCTTTGCAAGCAGAATTCCAAAGTGATAAGGTTGCAAAAAATAAAGCAGATCATGTGGAGTTGCCAAAAGGTGCTGCTGCTGATAAAAAAGTAGTTGCTGCAGAGCCTAAACCTGCTAAAGTAGTGAAGGCGGCTGAAACCAAAGAAGTGCCTGCTGCTCCTGTAGAGTCTGTAAAAATTGAGGCTCCAGAAGTAGAAGCGCCTAAAGTGGTGAATAAAATAGATTTATCATTAATTGATTCATCTACAAGACCAAAGAAAACAACTAAGAAAGCTGCTGAGCCTACAGCGGAAACATCTAAAGTGGAAGATGCTGCGAAGGCAGCTGATGGTGAAACGAAGTCTTCTGCAAAGAAAACAAAAGCTACAAAAGAAGCGTCACCTGCGCCTCCAGAAGATCATTCTATTGCACCAGAAAATGTACATGGCGAGATTACCAATATTCAAGCTGATAAATTAACAGGTCCTACCATTTTAGGAAAAATTGATTTGCCAATCAATAGCGACACGCGTCCTAAGCCATTGAGTCAAGAGGAAAAACGTGTACGCAAACGTATACCAGTTCAAGGTGGTGGCAATCGTCCTCAAGGTGGTGGTGGTCAACAGCAACAAGCTGGTGGAAACCGTCCTCAAGGAGGAGGTGGATACCAAGGCAATCGTCCACAAGGTGGGGGTTATCAAGGAAATCGTCCTAACAATCGTCCAGGTCAAGCCGGTGGTGGCAGAAGAAATGCACCGCAAACTGCAGAGCAAAAAGAAATCGATCAAAAAGCAATTCAAGATAAGATCAAAGAAACACAAGCTAAATTATCTGGCCAAGGTGGTAGAGGTAAGAGTTTGAAGTCTAAATACAGAAGAGCTAGAAGAGAAGAAGCTGCAGAAAACGAAAACAATGAATTAAGAGAAGATAACAAATTACAAGTAACGGAATTTGTTACAGTGAGTGAATTATCAAGTTTGATGGATGTAAGCTTTGCTGATATCATTAGCAAGTGTATGAACTTGGGTATCATGGTATCTATTAACCAACGTTTAGATGCTGAGGTTATTGAATTGGTTGCAAGTGAATTTGGATTTGAAGTGGAATTTGTTGGATTAGAAGAAGCAGAAGAAATGGATGAGGAAGAAGAAGCAGAAGATCAAGCAAATTTAGTAGAGCGTCCTCCAATTGTAACCATCATGGGTCACGTGGATCACGGTAAGACATCTTTACTAGATTATATTCGTAATGCAAATGTGGTTGCAGGTGAGGCCGGTGGTATCACTCAACATATTGGTGCTTACGAAGTAACCTTACCCAATGGAAAAGCAATTACTTTCTTAGATACGCCAGGTCACGAAGCCTTTACAGCTATGCGTGCTCGTGGTGCTAAAGTAACAGATATTTCTATTATTGTGGTGGCTGCTGATGACGCGGTGATGCCACAAACAAAAGAAGCGATCAGTCACTCACAAGCTGCAAATGTTCCAATGATTTTTGCGGTGAATAAAATTGATAAAGACGGAGCGAATCCACAAAAAATATACGAGCAGTTATCTCAAATGAATATCTTAGTAGAAGCTTGGGGTGGTAAATTCCAAAACCAAGAATTGTCTGCTAAACAAGGTTTGAATGTAGACGCTTTATTAGAAAAAGTTTTATTAGAATCTGAAATTTTAGATTTAAAAGCTAATCCAAATAGAGAAGCAACTGGAACCATTATTGAAGCTTCTTTAGATAAAGGGCGTGGATATGTTGCAACCATCTTAGTACAAAATGGAACATTACGTCAAGGTGATTTAATTTTATCAGGTCAGTTCTATGGTCGTGTTAAAGCAATGTTCAATGAGCGTAATCAAAGAATTGATGTAGCCCCACCTTCAACACCAGTGGTGATTTTAGGTTTGAATGGTGCACCACAAGCTGGTGAGAAATTCAAAGTATACGATGATGAAGCGGAAGCAAAAGAATTAGCAACCAAGCGCGCTCAATTATTAAGAGAGCAGGGTTTAAGAACAAGAAAACATATTACTTTAGACGAGATTGGTCGTCGTTTGGCTTTAGGAAACTTCAAAGAATTAAATATTATCATCAAAGGTGATGTGGACGGTTCTGTGGAGGCCTTAAGTGACTCATTACAAAAATTATCTACAGAAGAAATTGCTGTAAGAGTAGTCTTAAAAGGGGTAGGTCAAATTTCTGAATCAGATGTGTTATTGTCTGCAGCTTCTGATGCCATTATAATTGGTTTTAATGTAAGACCAAGTATGCAAGCGAATAAATTGGCAGAAGCAGAAGGTGTTGAAATTAAAATGTATTCAATTATCTATAACGCTATTGATGAAATCAAGAGCGCGATGGAAGGTATGTTGGAGCCAAAGATTCAGGAGAAGATTGTTGCCAATGTAGAAGTTAGAGAAGTATATAAGTTTGATAAAGCAACTGTTGCTGGTTGTTATGTATTAGACGGTAAGATTTCTAGAAATAGCAAAATCCGTATTATTAGAGATGGTATTGTTGAGTATCCAAAAGGAGAAGGTCAAGCAGCTGAATTGGGCAGCTTGAAGCGTTACAAGGATGATGTTAAAGAAGTGTCTTCTAATATGGAATGTGGTTTAACGATTAAAAACTTTGCGGACTTAAAAGCAGGTGATATTGTTGAAGCCTTCGAAGAAGAGGAAGTAAAACGTACTTTATAATAAAATTAAGAAATAGCACTTGGGTTAAACGCCCAGGTGCTTTTACTTTGTATACTAATTTAAATTGAATGAAATTACATAGTGTTGTTTTAAGTATTTTATTTTTAACTATATCGGTTATTGCGCAAGCGCAGGTTAAAAAAGTAATCGCAGATAAAATTATAGGTGCGGTAGGAGACAAGTATATCTTAAAGTCGGATATTGATAACGCCATTGCAGACTTTAAAAGACAATCACAAGGTCAGGAAGGCACTGTTCTACCAACAGCTTGTCAGGTACTAGAAGGTCAATTAATTAGAAAAGCCTTGGTATTGCAATCAGAAAAAGACTCTTTAGTGGTAACTGAAGAAGAAGTTGAAAACATGATTGATACTAAAATCAGAAGATTCATGTCTGAATTTGGTTCCAAAGAAGCACTTGAAGAAATTGCAGGCAAATCTATTTTTCAATTAAAAGAAGATTTCCGTATTCCTATTAAAGAGCAAAAATTGGCGCAGGACATGCAAGAAAAAATTGTTGAGAAAATAAAAATCACTCCAAACGAAGTAAGATTATATTATGATAAGATTTCTAAAGATAGTCTTCCAATTTATGAAAGTGAGGTTTCCATTGCTCAAATTGTAGTTCATCCAAAAGCTAATAGAGATATTGAAGAGTATGTTATCAGTCAACTATTGGGTTACAGAAAACAAATCGAAGCAGGTATAAATACTTTTGATCAATTAGTGAAATTGTATTCAGAAGATCCAGGCGCTAAAGAAAATTTAGGTCAGTATAATTTAAATAGAAATGAAAGAAACTTTGATCCAGCTTTTATGGCGGGTTCTTTTAGATTAAAAGAAGGTCAAATTTCTGCACCCATTAAATCAAAATTTGGCTACCATTTAATCCAATTAATTTCAAGATCTGGAGATGATGCCGTGGTAAAGCATATTTTAAGAATACCTCCTATTACCAATGATGAAATCAATGACACTAAGAAATTATTGGATAGTGTAAAAAAGGAAGTGCTTGCCGGCAGATTAATATTTGGTGAAGCAGTGAATAAATATAGTGACGATGATGGTAGTAAGTTTAGCGGTGGTGCTATAACAGGTAATGATGGATCTGCTTATGTTAATCTGGATCAATTAGATAAGGATATGATTATGGTGGTAAAGAATATGAAACCTGGTGAAATATCTGAACCACAAGTTTATTTGGATGAAAGAGGAAGAAAAACAGTTCGTTTAATTTACTTTAAAGAAATTTCAGCGCCTCATAAAGAAAATTTAAAAGAAGACTATAATAAAGTGTCATTTAGAGCTTTAGAAGAAAAGAAATCAAAAGCTTTAGAAACATGGTTTAAAGAGCATATCAACAATTATTTTATATATTTAGATCCAGAATACAGTGCTTGTAAAGAGTTGACAGACTGGAATAAAGTAGCGAATAATATTACTAAGGTTAATTAAGAATTACTTCAATGAGTGACGAGATTAAACACGAATGTGGGCTAGCTTTTATCCGACTTCGTAAACCACTTTCTTATTATTTACAAACTAGAGGGTCGGTTACTTATGGATTGAACAAATTGTATTTGCTGATGGAAAAGCAGCACAATCGTGGTCAAGATGGTGCAGGTTTAGCAACACTCAAATTAAATATCGAACCAGGTAATCCATTTTTATACCGATTAAGAAGCAATGCTTCGCAACCGATTGCCGATTTATTTTATAAGATTGGTTTAGAAATTCAAGAATTAGAAAAATTCCAACCAGATATTACTAAGCATCCAGGTTTAATGAAAGGTCATCTACCTTTTATGGGAGAGATATTATTAGGACATTTGAGATATGGCACACAGGGTAAAAACAATGTTGAGTTTTGCCATCCGTTTATCAAAAGAAATTTAGTTCCTGGTAAAAATATTGCTTTGGCTGGCAATTTCAACTTGGTGAATACAGATGAATTATTCCAAAAAATTAATTTCGACCCGGGTCCTTTTGAAAAACAAAGTGATTTAGCTGCCATGATGGAAGTGATTCATCATTTCTTAGTGGAAGAAGAGGGTTTGCATCCCAATGAACCCAATATTGTCAATGTATTAAAGAAAGCTGCTCCTTTATTTGATGGTGGATTTACCATTGGAGGTTTAATTGGAAACGGATATAGTTTTATTATGCGTGATGCAAATGGCATTCGTCCTGCATATTATTATATTGATGGGGAGGTAATTGTTGCAGCAAGTGAAAGAGCCTCTATTAGAACCACTTTCAATGTGGGTGAAAATGAGGTATTGGAACTTATGCCAGGATCTGCTTTAATCATAGATGATGCGGGTAATTATTCTATTGAACAAATTTTAGCGCCCAAAGAACGTCGCGCATGTTCTTTCGAAAGAATTTATTTTTCTAGAGGTAGTGATGAAAAAATATATCGTGAGCGTATTGCTTTAGGCAACCACTTGAGTAAAATTGTATTGGATAGAATTGAAAAAGACTTAAAAAATACCATCTTCTCTTATATACCTAATACTGCCGAGGTGGCTTTTTATGGATTGATAAAAGGGATGGAGTCTTATTTAAATAAAATCAAAGTAGAGCGTATTTTAAGTTGGGGCAAAGACATTGATGCAGAGAAGTTAGAACAAATGGTGAATCGAAAAATTAGACAAGAAAAGATAGCCATTAAAGATGTTAAGTTAAGAACCTTTATTACAGAAGATGCCAATAGAAATGAAATGGTACAACACGTGTACGATATTACTTATGGCACAGTGAGAAAAGATGAAGATACATTGGTGGTGATTGATGATAGCATTGTGAGGGGTACTACCTTAAAAGAAAGCATTATTAGAATGTTGTCAAGATTAGGACCTAAAAAAATAATTGTAGTTTCTTCAGCACCTCAGATTAGGTATCCTGACTGTTATGGTATAGATATGAGCAAAATGGGTGATTTCATTGCATTTAAAGCAGCTATTGCTTTATTAGAAGAAAGAGGCATGAAAAATGTAATTGAAGAGACCTATCAAAAAATCAAATCTTTGGATGCTGCAGGTCAGTTACATACTGAGAATGTAGTAAGGCAATTGTATAAGCCTTTTACACCAGAAGAAATTTCAGATAAGATTGCACAATTGATTACCCCAAGTAATATACAAATTCCTGTAGAAGTGATTTATCAAACAATTGAAGACTTACATGAGTGTTGTCCTACCAATACAGGTGACTGGTATTTCACAGGAAATTATCCAACACCAGGTGGAAATAGGGTTTGCAATAAAGCATTTCTCAATTATATAGAAGGAGTAAATGTTCGAGGATATTAATAAAAAAGGAGCCATTGGCTCCTTTTTTATTAATATGGGTTTCAAAAATTAGATTTTATAACAAATTGCATTGATGTTCATTCCTGCGCCAACGGATGCGAAAATCACAATATCTCCTTTATGTAATTGATGTTCTTTGTAAAAGCCATGCTTTACTCTGTCGTATAAAGTAGGAATGGTTGCCACTGAGCTATTCCCTAGTTCATGAATACTCATAGGCATAATATCTTTAGGAATTTCTTTGATACCGTATAACTTAAATAAAGCCTTGATAAATCCTTCGTCCATTTTTTCATTGGCTTGATGTAAAAAGAATTTCTTTACATCATGAATATCTACACCTGCTTTTTCGATACACTCTTTCATGGCAATAGGTACATTCTTAATAGCATATTCATACACTTTCCTGCCTTTCATTTTTATATATCTAGTGGCTTCTTCTCCTTCTGGATGATATGATTTTCCAAGGTATAAGAAATAGGTTTCGTCATCGCAATGACTTTGAACACTACTTGCTAATATACCTGTATTGCTATCGTCTGAATGTTCTACAATACATGCTCCTGCACCATCACTAAAAATCATACTATCTCTATCGTGCACATCTACTACTCTGCTTAAGGTTTCTGCTCCAATCACCAAGCATTTTTTGGCCATACCTGCTTTTATAAACGCATCTGCCTGAATCACTCCTTGAATCCATCCTGGACATCCAAATAAAATATCATATGCAACACATGCTGGATTTTTAATTCCCAATTGATTTTTTACCCTTGATGCGATGGCGGGAATAGCATCTGTTTGAATAGTTCCAGCGAGTACATTGCCAAAATTATGTGCTACAATTATTTGATCAATGGTTTCAGGATCAATGCCTGCATCTTTGATTGCTAATACAGCAGCCTTACTTGCCATCTCCGAAGTATTTTCATTGGCGTCTGCATATCTTCTTTCTGCAATACCTGTGATGTCTTTGAATTTCTCTACAATCTCTTCGCTAGGAGTGGCAATTAATTCACCATTCTCTGCATAAAAACTATTGTTTACAAAAGATTGGTTGGTCTTTACTATAGATGGTATATAACTACCTGTACCAGTAATAATGGTAGACATTGGCTTGGGGGTTAAATGTATTGATCGCCTTTATTTCTTTTTACTTCAGCAACATATTCTTTAATAGATTGTTCTTTTTCTTTACTACAAATAAGCAATACGTCTTTTGTGTCTACTACAATAAAATCATCCAATCCTTGCACTACCACTAATTTATCTTTAGGGGCATTAATCATACACTTTGTTGCATCAATTACTACAACATTGTTAGATGCTACTGCATTGCCTAAATAATCTTTTTCAATGTTTTCATAAGCGCTATTCCATGTACCTAAATCACTCCATCCAAAACTAGATGGGATCACATATACATTATCAGCCTTTTCCATAATGGCAATATCAATAGAGATATTTACACATTGAGGATATATTTTAGCAATAGCTTGATGTTCTCTCGCTGTATTAAAAAGCGCTCTTTGTTGATCGAATAATTCAAACATTTCTGGCTGATGCTTTTCAAAGGCAGCTAAAATAGTACTTGCTTTCCAAGCAAAAATACCTGCGTTCCAAAGAAAGTCTCCGCTAGCAATAAATGTTTTGGCAATTTCTAAATCTGGTTTCTCAGTAAAGGTTTTTACTTTATAAACCCCATTGGCTACCTCATGTCCTTCATATTGAATATAACCATAACCTGTATTTGGATGTGTTGGCTTTATTCCTAAAGTAACGAGGGATTTAATATTTTCTACAAAATCTAATGCTTGTAAAGCAGTTTGTTGAAATGCTTCTTCTTCTAAAATTAAATGATCACTTGGTGCTACTACAAATACAGCATCAGGATCTAATTGTGCTAACTTAAAAGAAATGTATGCAATACATGGAGCTGTATTTTTTCTACTAGGTTCTGCTAGAATATTTTGTAATGGAAGCTTTGGCAATTGCTCTTTTACTATACCTACGTATTCCTCTGATGTTACAATAAAAATATTTTCATCTGGAATAAATTTAGCATAACGTTCATAAGTCCATTGAATTAATGTTTTCCCTGTATTTAAAACGTCTAAAAATTGCTTAGGATAGGCTGTTCTACTCATTGGCCAAAATCTGCTACCAATTCCACCTGCCATGATCGCTACATAATGATGCTTATTACTCATGTACATTTAATTTATATGATCCCTTCTTTCATTAAATCGTGAATATGTATAATTCCTTTATACATATCTTGATCCGTCACAATAATTTGACTGATATCTTTTTGCTCCATCAGCTTAGCAGCTTCAATTGCCAGAACATTAGCCGCAATCGTGATTGGATTTTTGTGATATATATCTTTCGCAGTTAGGGTTTGAAATTCATGATGTGTTTCTAACATTCTTCTAATATCTCCATCTGTAATAATACCTAATACTTTTTTATTTTCATCAATGACTGCAGTTGCGCCTAATCTACTTTTTGAAATTGTTGTAATGACTTCTTTCAAGTAAGTTTCTACTTTCACGAATGGTTGCTCATTTGTAGCAGCAATCATTCCGGCAGTTAAGGTTAATTGTTTTCCTAAATTTCCACCTGGATGAAATCTTGCAAAATCTTTTGCTTGGAAACCTCTTAATTGCATTAACGAAATTGCAATTAAATCCCCCATCACCATTTGAGCTGTGGTGGAAGAGGTAGGTGCCAAATTATTAATACATGCTTCTTGATGAACAGTAGTGTTAATAATGAATTGTCCCATTTTAGCTAAGTAACTATTCATATTACCCACCATGGAAATAATGGGATTGCCAAAATGCTGAATGAGTTGCACTAAATTTTTTATCTCTGCACTTTCACCACTCTTACTAATAATCAATACAATATCATCCGAACTGATCATTCCAGAATCTCCATGAATAGCATCAGCGGCATGTAAATAAATAGCAGGCGTACCCGTTGAATTACAAGTAGCCACCATTTTTTGCGCGATAATGGCACTTTTGCCAATGCCGGTTACAATTAATTTACCCTTGGTCTGATAAATGGCTTCGACCGCCTTTGCAAAAAGAGGGTCCAAATAGGTTTCTAGGGCTTGCACTGCTTCAGTTTCTATAGCTAAAGCTTTTCTTGCAATGGATAAGATTGTTTCTTTCATAGTTGCCTTGCAAAGTTAATGTTTCATGTACTTTTTAGCCCCTTTTTATGAATTCCTTGAAAAATAAGGTTTTTAACAAAAAATATTCCCAAAGATTAAACAAATGTCCAATTTTTAGTGTTATCTTAATACACTCAATTATTTTGCAAAGCTTTGATTATAAGTTATTTAGATAATGGCATTCACTAAGAAAGATATAAAAGCGGCATTACAGACTCATTTTGGATTTAGTGAGTTTAAAGGTACCCAAGAAAAGGCCATCCTCTCTTTATTAGGGGGTCAGGATACATTTGTCATCATGCCTACGGGAGGCGGTAAGAGTTTATGTTATCAATTGCCGGCAATGATGTTGCCTGGTTGTGCCATTGTAGTATCGCCTTTGATTGCCTTAATGAAAAATCAGGTGGACTTAGTGAGAGGCTATAGTGAGAAAGACGATGTTGCCCATTTTCTAAATTCAAGTTTGAACAAGGGTCAAATCAAAGAAGTCAAAGAAGATTTATTAAGTGGCAAAACCAAATTGCTATATGTTGCACCTGAGACTTTAACTAAACAAGAGAACCTTGATTTCTTTAGTGATTTAAATATTTCTTTTTTTGCTGTAGATGAAGCGCATTGTATTTCCGAGTGGGGTCATGACTTTAGACCGGAGTACAGAAGATTGAAAGAGATGATGGAAGAGATCAATAGTGAAGTACCTATTATTGCTTTAACTGCCACTGCTACACCAAAAGTACAAAGTGATATTGTTAAGAATTTATCTTTAAGAGATGCTGAAATATTGATTTCTTCTTTTAATAGAGCCAATTTATATTATGAGGTACAACCTAAAATCAAAAAAGATTTAACGGTAAAAAGTATTGTAAAATATATTTCAGGACATAAAGGTAAGAGTGGAATTATTTACACTTTAAATAGAAAGACTACAGAAGAATTAGCAGATTTATTAAAAGCCAATAATATTAAGGCAGTGGCTTATCATGCTGGTTTAGATCAAAAATTAAGAGCAGAAAGACAGGATCAATTTTTGAATGAAGATGTTCAGGTAATCGTTGCTACTATTGCGTTTGGCATGGGTATTGATAAGCCAGACATTCGTTTTGTAATTCATTATAATATTCCCAAGTCTATAGAAAATTATTATCAAGAAACTGGAAGAGCAGGTAGAGATGGCTTAGAAGGGAATTGTATTTTATATTATGCGCACCAAGATGTAACTAAGTTGGAGCATTTTTTAAGAGACAAGCCATTGAGTGAAAGAGAAGTGGGTGCTCAATTAATCAATGAAACAGTTGCTTTTGCGGAGAGTGGGGTTTGTAGAAGAAAAAGTTTATTGCATTATTTTGGTGAGCAATGGGACGATAAAAATTGTGGCAAATGTGATAACTGCTTACATCCAAAAGAAACGATTGAAGCTAAAACAGCATTGGTTCAATTATTAAAAGTGATCATTGGATTAAACGAGCAATTTGTTGCAGATTATGTGGTGCAAATTATTACAGGAACTTATACTCCTCAAATTGGATTGTATAAACATGATAAATTGCCCATTTTTGGATTAGGTAAAGACATGGATAGTTTGTTTTGGAATAGCTTAATTAGACAAGCTATGTTAGAAGGGGTCATTGAAAAAGACATCGAAGAGTATGGCTTATTAAAACTAACCAAGAAAGGCAATCAGTTTTTAAAGAAACCTTCAAGTTTCAAAATTGTTTTAAATACAGTATTTGAAGAAACCAATACAGAGGATGACGATGATGGTGCAAGTGAATCTACAGCTTCTACAGATGAGACTTTATTTGAAATGCTAAAAGAGCTTAGACAAAAAGAAGCAAAGAAAATTGGGTTACCTCCATTTGTTATTTTCTTAGAAACTTCTTTACAAGATATGGCAACCTTGTATCCTACCAATTTATCAGAATTAGAACGTTGCCAAGGGGTGAGTAAGGGTAAGGCAATGAAATATGGCAAACCATTTGTAAGCTTGATTGAAGCTTATGTGGAAGAGAACAATATTGAAAAGCCAGATGACTTTGTCATGAAGTCAGTTGCAAATAAGGCAAGTAATAAAATTTACATCATTCAAAATGTAGATAAAAAAATCCCACTCGAAACAATTGCTAAAAATAAAGATCTAAGACTGGATGCTTTGTTAGAAGAAATGGAAACTATTGCAGCCAGTGGAACTAAACTTAATTTAGATTATGCTATTGACGAATGGTTGGACGAATATGATCAAGAAGATATTTTAGAATACTTTAAAAATTGCGAAACATCTTCCTTGGCTATTGCACAGGAAGAATTGTCTGAGAATAACTACACCTGGGAGCAATTAAAAATTATGCGTATCAAATTTTTGAGCGTAGTAGGAAATTAATTACTACTATTTGATTTGAAATAATTATTTACCCTATCTACTGCATTTTGTCTTACACTTAAGTAATAAAAATTAAAGTCTGCAATATGGTAATTACTTGTCCTAAACAAGAAGCTGCCTAAAAAATGCGGCTTCTTACTCCAAAGAATCCCTTCATGATTAATAGCATCCGCAACCTTAGGCGTTATTTTATTGAATTGGTATAATACAGATCCTTTGTTTAATTTTCTATCAACAATGGTATCATTCTTATTCCAAGATAATGGGTTAGTTACAATAGAGTTGAATTTTTCTTTTTTGACAAAATCAGGAATATATCCTTCTTCATAAGTTCTCCATGCACATATACATCCAGTAGCTTCTGGAGTTTCACATGCTTTTAATTGAACATAATCTCCTGGATCAATAGCCATACCAACAATATAGGCAGCCACTAATTTTTTCGCCAATGGCTTATCATCAAAAAATTCTTTTAATAATCTTTTTGCATGCGTGCTTCCTTGACTATGTGAAGCAATCATGATTGGCCTTCCATTATTATAATGTGCTAAATAATATTCAAAAGCGGCTTTTACATCTTGGTATGCTAGTTCAAAAGCAGCTAAAGCTTTTAAGGTATCGGCATAATTAATAGGAGAATAAGATTTGATATGCGCTTGTCTATATCTTGGAGCGTAAATTTTACCTGCTTGATTGAAAATGCTTGCCTGGTTTAATATACTTGTATAGTCGGTATATAAATTTAGTCGAGCATCTTTTAGAGATGCACTCCAGCCGCTAGGTTTGCTAGAATCTAAATAGCTAGTAGGGTGAACAAAAAAAATGTCAACTTTATCGCTAGGCTGATAATCTTTTTGTATTGGCTTAGGCAAACTATCACTTGGGTCTTTTTTAGCCGGATGTGCTGCCCAATAAACTAATTGGCTATAATCTGGCACCAATCCAATTTGCTCTTGCTCATATTGGGGCTGTAATTTCATATACCCATTATTGGCACACTGGCTAAAAAAAATAATGAATAATAAGTATAATAGTTTACGCATAGTAATACAAAGTTATTACTATTAATATTTATTTTTAGGATAGATTTATATTTTGAAGTATTTAAGACATATATCATTTTTAAAAGCTGTGTTACAACATAGCTTAACAGCCTTTGGTGGTCCACAGGTTGCAATGGCACTTATGCAGTATAGATTTGTAGAAAAAAGAAGAGATATTACCAATGAAGAATTAATTGAATACAACGCTTTTTGTCAGTTATTACCAGGAGCATCCTCCACGCAAACCATTGTCTTAGTAGGATTTAAGAGAGGTGGAGTTGTTTTAGCACTACTCACTTTATTGGTTTGGATGTTGCCAGCTGTATGCATCATGACTTGTCTTGCTTTATTAGTGAGCTATTTTTCTTGGTCTGGTGATATCAAGGCTTTATCCTTATTGCAGCCCATGTCTATTGGATTTATTATCAGTGCTGCTTTGCTACTTTTCCAAAAATCAGTAAATAGTATAATAACTAGATGGATTTTTGTAATCACTGCCATCATTACTTTTATTGGTTTTAATACCCCATGGACCATTCCCACAATTATTATACTTGCTGGAGTAGTAACCAATTTTAGCGATAAGAGAATACCGACGGATGGCACTGCGCCAAAATCTATTCAATGGAGAGCACTTGTTTTATTTGTGCTTTTATTTATTGCAGCTGGTTTTTTATCTGAGCGAGCTACCAAACAAAATTGGGAATCTAGAAAACTATTTAACCTCTTTGAAAATAATTATCGTTTTGGAAGCATGGTATTTGGTGGGGGTGATGTTTTGATTCCTATTATGTATGAACAATTTGTTACAAGACCCGCATCCAAAAGAATTCAAGAAAATAAAAGAGATGTTGTCAAAATAGATAGAGCAAATTTTTTAACCGGAACGGGTTTGGTTAGAGCGGTACCTGGTCCAATATTTTCTATTTCAAGTTATATGGGTGCAATGGCTTTAAAAGACAAGTCCATGAGCACACAACTTTCTGGTGCCTTAGTGGCAAGTTTAGGGATCTTTCTTCCTAGTTTTTTAATTGTTTTATTTTTCTTTCCTATTTGGCAATATTTAAAAAAGTACGCCATTTTTTATAGATCACTAGAAGGTGTATATGCAGCTATTGTTGGCATCATGATAGGTGCATCTTTATATTTAATTAAAGATATTGCTGTCGATTTAAAATCTGCCACTGCTGTTTCAGTAAGTATGTATGTAGTAATTTTCTTTTTGAGTACCTATCTTTTATACAAGCAAAAATTAGCACCACAATGGATTGCTTTTTCGTGTATTGTTATTGGCTTGTTAATGTCTGGCTGGTTTTAAGAACATTTTCATAATATTGCATCACCCATGATGCAGCGTTTTATTCTATGTATATTGATTATTTTTTTGAACAATTCTTTTGTTCAAGCCCAAACAGCTGTGGTAAGTGGAACAGTGTATGATATTTCTGGAAGAAGGCCAGTGGAAGCAGTGATAGTGCATACAAACGATCATCAATCAACTACCGATTCATTAGGAAGGTATATCATTACTGTAAGGGCAAAAGATTCTATCTGGTTTTCTTTATTTGGAAAGAGTACGCAGAAATACAAATTAGATACCATTGAGGACAAGCGTAATTTCAATATTATGATTCATGTGAATGGCGTGGATCTTCCTGAAGTTACCGTTAGGAATAATAATTATCGATTGGACTCCATTCAAAACAGATATGATTATGCCAAATTCTTTAATTACCAACCACCGGGTATTAGATTGGCCAATAATGCAAATTTATTTAATCCAAGTGGGGGCTTGTCTATAGGATTTGATTTAGTGGAGATGATCAATATGTTTAGGTTCAAAAGAAACCGAAATCTCGGTTATTTACAAAAAAGACTCATTTCTCAAGAGCAGGAAAAGTATGTAAACTACCGATTTACCAAGCGGTTTGTTCAAAAAATCACCCTTTTGGAGGGTGAGCCGCTTACCCAATTTATGGACTATTGTAAACCCTCTTATGAGGTTTTAGGCCTATTAAACGACCTAGAATTGGGCTATTATATCCAACAAAAGTATTTGGCATTCAAAGCCAGCCGTCCCTAGTCTTCCGTTCATCTATTTTATTTCTATAAAAAGGCAGGTTTTTATATCTTTATAGACTAAAATTCAAGCATTTGAGAAAGATTCAGTTGATTATCGCGGCAGCAGTTTTATTCGTTGTCGGATGTAAAGAAAAAACGAAGCCAACAGACAAGTTTAATCCTAATATGCCTGTTTCGGTAGATATTACTATCGCGGAAGTACAAAAAGTAGACAAACAAATCGAGGTGAACGGAACGGTTTTAGCGAATGATTTTGTGGAACTACATCCAGAAACAAATGGTAGAATTACTTTTTTGCAAATTCCAGAGGGCAAAATGGTTAAAGCGGGCACTGTTTTAGCAAAACTAAATGACGCAGATTTACAAGCACAATTAGAAAAATTAAAAGTCCAATTAGAATTAGCCAATATCAATGAACAAAGAAATAAGCAATTATTGAATGCAAGAGGCATTAATCAAAGCGATTACGATTTGTCATTACAACAAGTAAAGAGTTTAAAAGCCGATATGGCTTATACGCAATCACTAATAGATAAAACGGTGATTAAAGCTCCTTTTGATGGTCAAATGGGATTAAGACAAGTTAGTGTTGGTGCATTTATTAATACTGCAAGTACCATTGCAACTATTCAAAAAGTGGATCAATTAAAAATGGATTTTACTTTACCAGAAATTTATGGCGATTATGTAAAAGTGGGTAAGACTATTCAAATGACTACTATTGGTAATGAGCAAAAGCCCATCAATGCAACCATTACAGCAATTGAACCTCAAATCATTGCTACTACAAGAAATATAAAAGTTAGAGCTAGCTTCAAAGGCAAGGTATTACCTGGCGCATATGCTAAAGTATTCTTGGGGGAAAATGCAACAAAGCCAACCATCATGGTGCCTTCTAATATTATTATTCCAGATTCCAAAGCAAAGCAAGTGGTTGTAGTGAGAAATGGAGAAGCCAAATTTGTAAGCGTCGAAACAGGCTATAGAACCATAAGTTCTGTTGAGATCACAAAAGGATTACAAGTGGGCGATAGTGTGATTGTTGCAGGCATGCTTTTCGTTAAAGATGGTGCTAAATTAAAAATTGGCAAAACACTTTCAAATCTTGATATTACCAAATAGGGTTTTAAACTTATTATTTTAGATGAATATATCTGAACTTTCAT
>Ga0209033_1000736_pt1 | contig 19258 bp, 19 predicted proteins | sample LauGreFa1BDMLBDN_2_FD_188218 | JGI IMG/M metagenome (GOLD analysis project Ga0209033, IMG submission 188218) | Freshwater lake microbial communities from Lake Michigan, USA - Fa13.BD.MLB.DN (SPAdes) (version 2) | ecosystem: Environmental > Aquatic > Freshwater > Lake | place: Lake Michigan, USA...
AGTTACAGCTTTGTCCATTACTCCAAATAGGAGTTCCCCCATGTCGGGTTCAGGTTTTCACCTTCACGGCCCCCACGATCACGCGCAAGCGCACACCAAATTCGGCGACGCGCATGAAGAGGAGGGCAACAGCATAGTGGGGCAAATTGCGCTCTTCACGGCTGGGATTGCCACTGTCGGAGCGATTTTTGGCTACATGGGCGGGGGCCACCCAGGCCAATGCTGATCCCTGACACAGGCGCTGGGCGGTAAACACCGCCCAGTGATCAGACCAGGTTCAGGCGCGGCGCGGGGTCAAGCCCTTGCGGCCTTCGATGCGCGCCTTGCGCAAATACTTTTGTTTTTCGTTGTTCACATACACCTCGGCGATGGGCGCCACCAAGCTGGCCATCAGGTGCAACACATACATGCCGATCAGAACGGGTGACATGAGCAAAGCCAGAACGGCAAAAGCCCAGTTGGTTTGGCAATAAGCCCAGATATCGGAAAACTTCACGGCAATCCCCTGGTTGCGTGCGCCTGGGTGGTGGCCCGGCTCAAAGCCTGAACATCACTTGTGACACACAATTTTGAACACCGCCTCGGCCACAGAGTCTGATTGGATGGGGTACCAGTTGCCGCTGACCGAGTTTCTAAACACCATTTGGCCTTCGGCCATGGGCTCTGAAAACGAAGAAAAAGCCAAAGTGCGGCGCTTTTTGAGCTTGCACTCGTACTCCACCAGCAAGCGGCGCGATTGCGCCCCCAGCTTGTTTTTCTTCTTCATGTCGATCAACTGCAGCACCTTGGGGTTGGCCCCCTCGGTATAGATTTTTTCGCGGTCGATGTAGACCACGGCGGTTTGGGTCTCGTCGACCTCCTCCCAAGCCGCCGTGGCTGGCAGTGCCCAGCACAGGATCCATACCAACAACAAAAACCTCATCCAACACCTCCACAAGGGAACACAGCCCACCATAGCCAGGCATCGTAACCAATGTATCGGCACCAAAAACGGAAAGTTGAGCCGCACTGGGCATGCCCCAGCTGGCCTGTCCAACAAGCGGTTTTTACGATCCGGCGTAGACGGCCAAATCTGGGGCTGCAAAGTTGAGCAAGGTGAGCATGTGGTTGATGGTCAAACACACCGAATACAGGCCCAGCGCGCCATCAGCCTCGAGGCCAAAGCCCAAAAAGCAGCCCGATGACAACACACACACCGCGTCCGGGCGCTCTGTTTCTGGGATGGCCATCCACCAGCGCTGCAGGTCTTCCAACTCTTCGGGGCCTTGGAAAAAAACCGCCATCACTGGCACCCGGTCAGACGGTGCGCCCTGGTATTTGATCGTGGGCTTGATATCGCGACTCAATTGTTTGATGTGGGAGCACACCTCCCGCAAGCTCGCATCGTCTTCCCCCGGGTGATCAGCGACATCAATCACCAGCGCCACCGCCTCGGCCAACACCAAGCGGCTTTTGCCATCGTGCAAGGGGAAGCTGGGCATGAAACCGTGCTCAATGATGAGGTCCAACTGCTCGGTCAACACGGCCGTGGCGTCGGTGATGCGCCCAGAGGTGAAGCGCCGGTGGGCGGAAAACAAGGGCCGCAAAAACTGCTCGACCAACAAGTTTCGCAACGCCGCTGAATGCGCCGGGTCTTTGGAATCGAGTTGGGCGTAGGCGTTCAAGACTTGGTCTTGCACCGCCAACAGCCGGTCGATGAGGTAGGGATTGGCTTCGGTCATATAAATTTTCAAATGATCACATTTATTGACATATTAAAGGATGCCTGATGCATCGACCGCGCTGCGCCAATCTTTATCTATCATGCACAAGCTTTACCGCTTTACCCCTACTTTGAAGCCCTCCCTATGAAACTTGCGACCTGGAACGTCAACTCCCTGAATGTGCGCCTGCCCCAGGTGCTCGATTGGCTACAGACCCAGGCAACCGACGCGCCCGTGGATGTGCTGGCCCTGCAAGAGACCAAGCTGACCGACGACAAATTTCCACGTGCCGACATAGAAGCCAGCGGTCACCAGGTTGCGTACTTTGGCCAAAAAACGTACAACGGCGTGGCCCTGATCAGCCGCCACCCCCTGCAAGATGTGGTGCACAACATTCCCGGTTTTGAAGACGACATGGCGCGGGTCATCAGCGCCACGGTCTTGGGCGTGCGGGTGATTGGTGCTTACTTTCCGAATGGTCAAGCCCCAGACAGCGATAAGTTTGTGTACAAAATGCGCTGGCTCGAGGCCTTGCACCAGTACGTGCTGACCAGCTTGCAAACCCACCCCCAGTTGGTGCTGATGGGCGACTACAACATCACCTGGGACGACCGCGATGTGTGGGATCCAGTGGGCTTGGCCGGCACCATTCACTGCACCGATGCCGAACGCGCCCATTTCAAGAATCTGTTGGACTTGGGGTTGGTGGATGCGTTTCGCCAGTTTGATCAGCCCGAGAAAAGCTATTCGTGGTGGGACTACCGCGAGTTTGGCTTTCGGCGCAACCGGGGCCTGCGCATCGACCACATCTTGGTCTCGCCAGCGCTGAAAGATCAGCTCACGGCGTGCACCATCGACAAAGCGCCGCGCAAAAACGAGCGCCCCAGTGACCACACGCCGGTGGTGGTCGATATCGCCCTGCCACCAGCCTGAGGGCAGGCCACGCAAAAAACGTCAGTCGTCCAAGCCGAGCTCTTGGATTTTGCGGGTGATGGTGTTGCGCCCAATGCCCAGCTTGACCGCCGCTTCGATGCGCCTGCCACGGGTGTTGGCCAGGGCCGCCATGATGAGCTTGGACTCAAAACGCCGGGTCAACGCGTCCCACACATCGGTGCGGCCCGACAACAACAAGTCCATGGCCTCGGCCTCCAGGCCCAACTCCCAATCGGCACCGGGCATGTTGAGCACACCGGCACGGGTGGGCGTGTTGGCCACCAAAGGCGGCGAAGCCGTGGGCGCGCTGTGAACGATATCGCCATACCCATTCAAAGCCCCTGACGGGTGGGGGTCCGAGGTCATGCTGTCCACACCGTTGGTGCGCAGCATCTCCGCAGGCATGGGGTTGGCCAGCGTTGACCCCCTGGACGGTGCCGATGCGCCATCTTGGTTCGTGCTGTGCACCACTTCGGGGGGCAGGTCTTTGGGCTCAATGACTTGGGCGGGGGCCATCACCGTCAGCCAGTGGCAGATGTTCTCGAGTTGCCGCACATTCCCCGGGAATTGGAATGCCGTCAAACTGGCCTGAGCCGCGTCCGAGATGCGTTTGGGCTCCACACCCAACTGCTGTGCGCTTTGCTGCAAAAAGTGGCGCGTCAACACAGGGATGTCTTCCATCCGTTCGCGCAATGCGGGCAAGCGCAGGCGAATGACGTTCAAGCGGTGGAACAAGTCTTCACGGAAGGCGCCATCTTTGACGCGCAACTCCAGGTCTTGGTGGGTGGCGGCGATGACGCGCACATTGGCCTTGATGGCGCTGTGCCCCCCAACCCGGTAAAAACTGCCGTCGCTGAGCACCCGCAACAAGCGGGTTTGCAGGTCAAACGGCATGTCACCGATCTCGTCCAGGAACAAGGTGCCGCCTTCGGCTTGCTCAAAGCGGCCGCGGCGCATGCTTTGTGCGCCGGTAAATGCACCGCGTTCGTGGCCAAACAGCTCGCTCTCGAGCAAGTCTTTGGGAATGGCCGCAGTATTGATCGCCACAAATGGCCCTTGGGCGCGCGGTGAGTGGCGGTGCAAGGCCTGGGCCACCAGCTCTTTGCCGCTGCCCGACTCGCCAGTGATCATCACGGTCACATGGCTTTGGCTCAAGCGACCAATGGCGCGAAACACATCTTGCATGGCTGGGGCTTGGCCCAGCATTTCAGGCGCAGCAGCGGCACCAATCGTGCCCACTTGCTCGTGCTGGCTTTCTTCCACCGCACGCCGAATCAACTCCACCGCTTTGGGCAGGTCAAAAGGTTTGGGCAGGTATTCAAAAGCCCCGCCTTGAAAGGCCGAAACCGCACTGTCGAGGTCAGAAAACGCGGTCATGATGATGACCGGCAAACCCGGCATCAAGGTTTTGATGCGCGTGAGCAAATCCAGGCCCGACCCACCCGGCATGCGGATGTCGCTGACCAACACCTGGGGCTGCTGCTCCACGTCTCCCGACTCCAGGGCTTGCAGCACTTCACGTGGGCTGGAGAAGCTGCGCGTGGGCATGTCCTCGCGCAGCAAAGCCCGCTCCAAGACAAAGCGAATGGACTGGTCATCGTCCACGATCCAAATCGGTTTCATATCAACGCTTCACCTCAAGTCGGTCAGTGCATGAGCACTGTTTGCACACATCTTCAGGGCAATGGAATCACGATTTTGAATTCGGTCCAACCGGGCACGCTTTCGCACTCGATCAACCCTTGGTGCTGCTGCACAAATGTTTGGGCCAAATTCAGACCCAAACCCGAGCCACCATCGCGGCCCGACACCAAAGGCGAAAACAACCTGTCTTTCAAACTCTCCGGGACTCCAGGTCCGTTGTCAATGACATGCAATTCCAATGCCAACCGAAAGCGCTGCTTGCTCACCGTGATTTGGCGCGCCACCCGGGTGCGCAGGGTGATTTGGGCATCTCCTTGCTGAATCCGCTCTGCCAGTGCCAAAGCAGCGTTGTGGGCAATGTTGAGCACAGCCTGGATCAGCTGCTCAAAGTCCCCCCGGAATTCGGGCAAAGAGGTGTCGTAGTCGCGTTGCACCCGCAAGCCACGCGGAAACTCGGCCAAGATCAGCGAGCGCACCCGCTCGCAGACCTCATGGATATTCACGTCGGTCACCACATGGGGCCGCCGGTGCGGTGCGAGCAAGCGGTCAACCAGGGTCTGCAATCGGTCGGCCTCGCGCACGATGACCTGGGTGTACTCGGTCAGCTCTCGCGACTGGATGTCCATTTCCAACAATTGCGCAGCGCCACGGATGCCGCCCAAAGGATTTTTGATTTCATGGGCCAGGTTGCGGATCAACTCTTTGTTGGCCTGGGCTTGGCTGACCATGCGTTCTTCGCGGTCTTGGCGCGCTTGCTGCTCTTGGGGCAACAACTCGATCAACACCTCGTCGACTTGCTCGCCGGGCGCCACAATCACATGCACTGGGGTGGTTTCTTGGTTGGCGCGCAGCAAACGGGCGTCGTAGCGCAGGGCTGAAAAGCGGTACTTGTCGGCATCGGCCAGGGCCTGGGACAGAGTGTCTGCCTCGCTCAAAAAGTCCAGCAAACTCGCGCCTTGCAAGGCGCGGCGCGACACACCCAGCATGTCTTCCAGGGCCGCATTGGCAAAGCACACCCGCGCTTGGCTGTCGACCACGGCAACCAAGGTGGCCAGCATGTCAAAGGCCTGGTAGCGCTGGGCCAAGGGCAAAGACGGTGGCGGATTTGGGCTCATGGTTTGACCGCCGCTGCGCCCAAGCGGGCAATCTCGCGGCGCAAGCCCGCGATGTCTGATTCAGATCGCATCAAGGCCATTCGCATCTGCGCCACCCGCTCCTGGTACCTGGCTGGGTTTTTGAATTCGTCACCTTGCTTGTGCGGCTCGCCGTTGTTCCACAAGCGGGCGATTTCGGCTTGGGCAGCGATGGCTTTGGCCAATTCGGCCTCCAAGATTTGGCGCGCCTGTTGGTCACGCTCTCGTTGCGCTTGTGCGTCCACCTTGGTATTCGGTGCCACATCCGACACAGCTGCGGCGCGTGGGTTGCTGACTGCACCGGTGGTTGCAGGAGAAACAGGTGCGCCAGGGGTGGCATGCACCCGCGTGCCCTCGATCACGGTGACTGGCGTGGCGCCCATGCGAGCACAGTCCGCGCCGGCCACCGGTTGATTGGTGTAGGCATTGCCGCAGCGGTAAATCTCGGCGGGTGTCTGCGCCAGACCTGTCGCACTGAGCCACAAGGCAGCCAGCAGCACAGCGCGTCCCACCCCCAAGCCGATGGGGGAAAGGGTTAAAGGATGGGGCCAAATAAGGTTCATGTGCTGGCAAACGACAAGGGACGGCAGCGCCGTCCCTTGTGCGTGAGCGCTGCCCAGATCAGAGAGAGTAATACATATCGAACTCGATCGGGTGCGTGGTCATGCGGAAACGCGTGACTTCTTGCATCTTGAGTTCAATGTAGGCATCCAACATGCTGTCGGTGAACACGCCACCTTTGGTCAGGAAAGCACGGTCTTTGTCCAAGTATTCCAAGGCCTGATCCAGGCTGTGGCACACGGTGGGGACCAATGCGTCCTCCTCGGGGGGCAGGTGGTACAGGTCCTTGGTGGCGGCCTCGCCGGGGTGGATTTTGTTTTCCACACCGTCCAAACCGGCCATCAGCAAAGCGCTGAAGCACAGGTAGGGGTTGGCCATGGGATCGGGGAAACGCGCCTCAATGCGACGGCCCTTGTCGGACGCCACGTGGGGAATGCGGATCGAAGCAGAGCGGTTGCGGCTGGAATAGGCCAACTTCACCGGGGCTTCAAAGCCGGGCACCAAACGCTTGTAGCTGTTGGTGGTGGGGTTGGTGATGGCGTTCAAAGCACGGGCGTGCTTGATGATGCCGCCGATGTAGTACAGCGCAAAGTCAGACAGACCCGCGTAGCCCTTGCCAGCGAATAGGTTTTTGCCGTCTTTCCACACCGACTGGTGCACGTGCATGCCCGAGCCGTTGTCGCCCACCAGGGGCTTGGGCATGAAGGTGGCGGTTTTACCGTAGGAATTGGCCACGTTCCACACCACATATTTCAGGGTTTGGGTCCAGTCAGCGCGCTCGACCAAGGTGCTGAACTTGGTGCCGATTTCGTTTTGACCGGCGCCAGCGACTTCGTGGTGGAACACCTCAACCGGGATGCCCAGGGACTCGAGCACCAAGGAAATTTCAGCGCGCAGGTCTTGCGTGCTGTCCACGGGCGGCACGGGAAAGTAGCCACCTTTGACCGTGGGGCGGTGGCCGCGGTTGCCGCCATCCATTTTTTTACCCGTGTTCCAAGGGGCTTCGTACTCGTCCACGTGAACGAAAGAGCCCGACATATCGGCACCCCAGCGCACATCGTCAAAGATGAAGAATTCGGGTTCTGGTCCGAAGTAGGCGGTGTCGCCCAAACCAGAAGCCTTCAAATAGGCTTCGGCGCGCTTGGCGATCGAGCGGGGGTCGCGGTCATAGGCCTTGCCGTCACCGGGCTCGAGCACGTCGCAGGACAAAATCAGGGTGGTCTCCTCGAAGAACGGATCGATGTTGGCGGTGTTGGGGTCGGGCATGAGCAACATGTCCGAGGCTTCAATGCCTTTCCAGCCGGCGATGGAGGAACCGTCAAATGCATGTCCGTCGGTGAACTTGCCTTCGTCAAAGTGGGAAATGGGCACGCTCACATGCTGTTCTTTGCCACGGGTATCGGTAAAGCGAAAATCCACGAACTTGATATCGTGTTCTTTCACCATTTTGAGCACATCAGCGACGGTCTTGGCCATCAATTTCTCCAGTAGGTTGGTGGTTGAAAAATAGTTACAAAGCCTTATGCAGAAACTGTGCCATCTCGGCGCAGTCTGGCTTGAAGCAGAAATGTTAATTTTGCCTTGAGTTTGTTAATTTATAGACCCGCTTGCGGGGATTTGGGAAACATCCAGCTCAAAAAGCTTTTTCGATGCACTTTTAAGGTGCAATTGCGTTTGACCCAAGTTGGTGCACGGCTTATTTTCGCACCATTTCGGGGCCAAACTGAAAATCGAAGGCTTTCAGCCCCTCCAACATGGCTGGGTAGGCTTGTTCAACCACATCGACCAAGCCTTTGACGCCCAGTTCGACATGGCGCCCATGCACCGGGTGGTCGACGCTGGGGAGGCTGAACACCTTGGCACCGTCAAACCGCGCCTCGATGGACTGCATCAGCGGCGTGAGGGTGGCCTCCATGCCGCCATAGATGACGATGGATTTTTCGATTTTTTCGGCCGCATGGAACCACGGGGCATAGTGGGTGTCGAGCACCCATTCGATCATGGGCCAAGCCATCACCGGAAAACCGGGCACAAAGTGCACTGGGCTGCGCGGGCCGTGGCAGGTGAAACCAGCGATCTTGTTGTACGGGTTCGGGATGACCTCTGCGCCTTGCGGAAACATGGCCATGTTCAAGCGGTGCAGGTGTTCGGGGCGATCGGGCTCATAAGGCACGCCTTGCTCGGCCGCTTGGTCGCGGATGCGCTCCAAAATAAAGCCCTTGGCCTGGGGCTGCAAGGCCAAGGGCAGGCCCAAGGCTTGGCCAGCGCATTGGCGGGTGTGGTCATCGGGGGTGGCGCCAATGCCGCCGCAAGAAAACACCACCATGCCGCTGTTGAAAGAGCGGCGCAAACTGTCGGTGATGCGTGCCGGATCGTCGCCCACGTACTCGGCCATCTCCAGGCCCAAGCCCCGTGCGGAGAGCAGTTCAATCACTTTGGTCAGGTGTTTGTCGGCGCGCTTGCCGGACAAAATTTCGTCGCCCACGATGATCAGGCCAAAGCCTTTCAAGGTGTCCAGGGCATGGGGAGTTGGGGTGGGTGCAGCAATCATGGCGCGCATCCTACGCCAACTGACCCAGCTCGCGCGTGGCGCAAGCGGTCAAGGGCGTTGCTGCAAGGCCTCCCACAGCCGCCTCAAGCCCAATGTTTGCTGCGCCCAAACGCCTTGGCCGTAATCGCGCCCATGTTCGAGTTGATCGCGGATGCCCGTGGCCGGGTCGTGGTCGCGGCGCAAAGCGGTGCCCAGCAGGTCGTCCCACCAGGGCAACAACACGCCAAAGTTGTGCCCTCCCAAAGGCATGGGCCCCACGGGGTCATTTGCTGCGCGCGGGCTTTCATGGCCCCAGCCCACGCTGTGGTGCCAGCGGTGAAAGCGCGGGCTGATCAAGCAGCGCTCACCCCAAGCGCCAAAGGACATGCGCAGATTGGCATGTTGAAAGTTTTCCAACAACTGGGTCAGCGCCACCACCGCGACAAATTGCCCGGGTGGCATGCCCACGGCCTGCGCCACCACCACCCAGATCACCGCCACCAGCACGTCGTCCAAAAAGTGGTTGCGCTGATCGGTCCACTGGGTCATGTGGCGCTGGGAATGGTGCACAGCGTGCAAAGCCCACCACCATCCCCATTGGTGTTGGGCGCGGTGAATGGCGTAATTGAGGGCATCAAACAACACCAGGTACATGACAAATGCCACAGCCGCCACATCGGTGACGCCGGGCCACAGATCATCCAAGTGAATGCCGCTCCAACCCACTGAGCGCAAAGTGCCAAACAGCGCATCGGCCAGCGGGTCCAAGGTGAAAAACAGGGCCAAGCGAAACACGCCCAAGCGATGGATCAAGGTGTAAATCACATCGCTGCGCACGGCGCGGTGGTCGGTTAAAGGCTCAACGGGTCGCCACCACTCCAGGGGCTGGATGACCAGCAGCATCACCACCAGTTGCAACAAACCCACCAGCAGCCAACCCGTACCCTCAAAGGCCACCTCCATCCACTGACCCTGGCCCAGCGCAAAAACCAAGGGTTGAACCAGCGTTTCAAACAGCAGCGATTGGGCCGCAGCAAACAGGTCGATCAGGGCGTCCATGGTTGGGCCTCAAGGCGCACCGCTGGCGCGGGCCAGTGCGGTGGATGCGCGGTCGTCCGAGGCTTGGCGCACATGGGTTGCAAATTGCGGGTGCTCGCGCAAGGTGGCAAAGCAAAAACCTTTTTGCTTCAGTCCCACAATCAACGGCTCCAAAACGGCGGGTGCCCATGGATCTTGGCGTGACCAAATACCCAGGTGGGCCATCAAGATATCGCCAGAGCGAATGTTCGCCAAAGCGGTTTGCAACAGTTGGGCATTGGGGTGGGTCTGGCTGGACAATTCGTCGCCCAAAAAACCCGCTGGTGCCCAACCCACGTGGGCAAAGCCACAGGCGCGGGCGGCGCTCAACAGGGCCGGGGAAGTCTTGCCCCCCGGCGCGCGAAACAAGGGCAAAGGGGTTCTCCCCGTGACGGTCTGCAAGCGGTCGCGGGCACGGGTGATTTCTTGGCAGTACTGAGCGCCATCCCAATTTTGGGTTTTGTTTTTGTCCGGCCCCGCGCTGGCGCGCATGCGAAAGCGCCCGCCTGGCAAATCAGACTTCCAGTACACGTGGTCATGCGTGTGAGAGGCAAACGCATGACCCTCGGCAGCGCGCTCGCGCCACCACGGTGCCCAGTGCTCGCCCAAGCTGCCATCGCCCACTTGGGTGGTTTCATGGGCGGCAAAAAAAGTCACCTTCACCTGTTGGCGGCGCAACACATCGGCGATCAGGTCGGCCACACCCATGTGGCCGGTGTCAAAGGTCAGGTAGAGCGGGCGCGCACAAGAAGCTGTGCCCGCCGGCTGAGGCTCGCTGACGCTGGTGGGTTTAGCAGGGGTTTGCGCGGCCTGGCCCACTTGCACCACCACCAGCGCTGCATGGCTGATGGCTGGTCCGGATTGGGGCAGCGCGTGGCCCATGCACAGTGACAAGCCCAGTGCCAGCCACAGCCGGTTCAGCCCCTGGCGCATAAAAGGCTCACAGGCGCGGCGCGTGATCCAAGGTCCAAATACCATGCGGAGATTTGCCCACTTTGATTTGGCGCACCAAGGCGCCGTTTTGGGTGTCGATGACGCTCACTTTTTTGATCCAGCGCGACGACACCATCAGCCAACGCCCATCGGCGCTGAGTTCCATGCAATCGGGTCCACCCGGGGCCTTGAGCTGTGCCACCACCGCAAAGGTTTGCAAATCGATTTTGCTGATGGTGTTGGCCACCCGGTTGCTGACAAACACATGGCGGCCATCTCCGGCAGAGCGAAAGGCGTGTGCCCCCTCGCCCGTGGCAATGGTGCGAACCAATTTGGCCGGGTTGGCACGCAAGTCAAACACCTGCACCTCTTTGCCGCCGGTCAAGGCCACCAACAAGGTGCTGTCGTCCCGGGTGCCAAACACATCGGCAGGCAGAGAGCCGGTTTTGACGCGCCATTTGATGGCTTGTGTGGCCAAGTCCACCGCCACCAACTCATCGCTGTCTTGCATGCTGGCGTAAGCGGTGGTGCTTTGGGTGTCGATCCACAAATGGCTGGGCGTTTTGCCCGAAGGAATGCGTTTGACCAGTTGCGGATTTTGGCCATCCCAGCGGTAAATGTCGATGTGGTCGAGCCGGTTGGCCACGGTGATGAACCACTTCATGTCGGGCGAAAACCGCAGGTGATAGGGGTCAATGGTGCCGCGCACGACCCGCTGCACCTGAGCGGTTTTGGGATCGATAAAGCTGAGCGAATCGCCACCCGCATTGGCCACAATCACCGACTTTTCATCTGGGGTGAGGTAGAGGTGGTGGGGTTGCTTGCCGGTGGGGATTTGGCGTGTGACTTTCCACGTCTTGGGGTCAATGACGCTGACGCTGGCGTCCAAGGAGTTGAGCACAAAAATTGGGTGGGTTTGCGCGCCGACCGAAACCGCCCAAAACCAACATAAACATGCCAAGCCTGGGCGAATAAACGCGAGCATATTGACAACCCAAGGCCCAAGGAGCCACCTGTTTGATTCCATGTGGCAAGTGTAACGATGGCACGGGGTTGAATGGCCCGCGCGGCTAATATATCCACATGCAACACATCATTTGCCATGGCGTCGCCTTAGAGGTCAGGCACATTGCCCTGCCCGACACCAACCCCGCGCTGGCACCACTGGTCTTTTTGCACGAAGGTCTGGGCTCAGTGGCCATGTGGACACAGCGTGGCGTAGACTGGCCGCTGGCCGTTTGCCAAGCCACGGGCCGCTCGGGCTGGGTGTATTCACGCCGAGGGTATGGCCAATCCGACAGCGTGCCCGATGTGCGCGGCAGCAACGCGCTCAGGCCCGATTATTTGCAGCATGAAGCCTGGCAGGTATTGCCCGAATTTTTGGCCCAAGCCGGCATTCAAAAACCGGTGTTGCTGGGGCATTCCGATGGCGGCAGCATTGCCCTGCTGTATGCCAGTCGATATCCGTTGCAGGCTTGCATCGCCATGGCTCCTCACGTCATCGTGGAGGACCTGTCCATCGCCGCCATCCAATTGGCCAAAACCGCTTACGTGGAAAGCAATTTGCGCCAGCGCTTGGCGCCTTTCCATGCCGATGTGGACACCGCCTTTTGGCAATGGAATGACATCTGGTTGTCGCCTGCTTTTCGCCCCTTTGACATCCGCGCCACCTGCCACAGCATCGCGGACCCGGTTTTGGCCCTGCAAGGCCGCCAGGACGCCTATGGCAGCTTGCAACAAATCAACGACATCCAACCCCAAGGCCGCATTCAGCGTGTGGTGCTGGAGGACTGCGGCCACACGCCGCACCGCGATCAGCCCGCCCAGGCGCTGGATGCGGTGGTGGATTTTTTGGCGTGCTGCGCACCCACAGTGCCGAATCAGGGCGTGTAGCCCAGCGCACGCAAATCGCTGTTTGTGAGCCAGCGCCACTGACCGGGCAACAAATCTGCGGGCAAATGCAACTCGCCCATGGATGATCGGTGCAAGGCCTGCACGCGGTTGCCCACCGCAGCCAGCATGCGCTTGACCTGGTGGTATTTGCCCTCGGTCAGGGTCAAGGCCACATGGTGGCTGCCCAGGGCTTGGCAGGCCGCCGCGCGCACCGGCTGGGGGTCGTCGTCGAGCACCACACCGGCCAACAGCTTGTCCATTTGCACCGCGGTGACCTCGTCCACCGTGTGCACCTGGTACACCTTGGGCACGTGGTGGCGCGGCGAAGCCATGCGGTGGATGAACTGGCCGTCATCGCTGAGCAGCAGCAAACCCGTGGTGTCTTGGTCCAAGCGGCCCACCGCTTGCACCCCATCGACCGCGCCTTTTTGCGGCCGCTGGCGCAAGGGCGCGGGCAACAAGGTGTAAATGCTGGGCCAGGCCGAGGGCTTGCGCGAGCACTCGGTGCCTGCCGGTTTGTGCAACATCAGGTGGGCACGTTCGCGGTAAACCCAGGCTTGGCCTTGCACTTCAAACGGCCAATCTGGGCTGGCATGAACCTCGAACCAAGGGTCTTCGCAGGTGTGCCACTGCCCACCGGTTTGCACCCGCACCCAGCCTTTTTGCACCAAGCCCACACACACCCGGCGGGTGCCAAAACCTTGGCTGTACAACAGGTCTTGCAGCTCCATCAGGCCACCACCCCGCGCGCGCGCAGGATTTGGATTTGGGCCGGGGTCAAACCCATCTCGGTGAGCACCGCATCGGTGTCTTGCCCCAGCGCCGGGGCCAGGCTGCGCAAGCCCCCAGGGGTGCGCGAGAGCTTGGGCACCACACCGGGCACGCTCAAATGGCTGCCATCGGGCATGGTGATTTTTTCAATCATGCCCCGGGCCTGGTAATGCGCGTCGTGGGCGATATCGGCGATGGTGTAAATACGCCCGCCCGGCACTTCGGCCTGCTCCAGCATGGCCAGCACCTCATCGACCGAGTGCTGCAAGGTATAGGCTTCGATGGCCGCGTCAATTTCCGCGACCCGCTTCACACGCCCGGTGTTGTCACCCAAGGCCGGGTCCTGGCCCAAATCATCGCGCCCAATGGCATGCATCAGGCGCTTGAAGATGCTGTCTCCGTTGCCCGCCACCAGGGCGTATCCGCCGTCGTTGCAGCGATAGGCATTGGTGGGCGCAATGCCGGGCAATGCGCTGCCACCGGGCTCGCGCACCGCACCAAACGCGCTGTGTTCGGGCAGCAAACTTTCCATGCAATTGAACACCGCTTCGTACAAAGCCATGTCGATCACCTGACCCAGGCCACTGCGGTGGCGCTCGTGCAAAGCCATCAACACACCAATCACCCCATGCAGCGATGCCAGGGTGTCGCCAATGCTCACCCCCACCCGCACCGGCACGCGCCCGGGCTCTGCCGTCAGGTGGCGCAAGCCGCCCATGGCTTCAGCCACCACCCCAAAACCGGGCTTGTCGCGCCAGGGCCCGGTCTGGCCATAGCCACTGATGCGCAACACAATCAACCGGGGGTTGAGGGCTTGCAGCACCTCAGGGCCCAAGCCCCACGCCTCCATGGCACCAGGGCGAAAGTTTTCGATCAACACATCGGCATCCGTGGCGAGTTGGCGCACGATCTCTTGGGCTTGGGTATCGCGCAAATTCAAGGCCAAAGACCGCTTGTTGCGCGACTGCACCTGCCACCACACCGAGGTGCCGTCTTTGAGCAAACGCCATTTGCGCAAGGGGTCGCCCACCCCGGGGGGCTCGATCTTGATGACGTCGGCACCAAAGTCGGCCAAGGTTTTGGCTGCGAAAGGCCCGGCGATCAGTTGGCCGAGTTCCACCACCTTGATGCCCGCCAAAGGGCCAGATGCAGGTGGGGGGGTATCCATGGATGAAGGTGATGGGTTTGACATGCGCGAATTGTCTCCCAGACAGGAAGAAGGCCCATGGGTCGGCCTTCCTGTGCGCCGACCCCTGGCGCTGTGCAAAGCCCGCGCGGATCAAGGCAACGGCTGCGGCTCAACGGTTCAGCGCTGCAACTCGACGATCTGCACACTCTGGGTGGTGTCGGTGGGCAAGCGCAGTTTCCAGCCCTGGAAAAACACATTGAATTGGGCCAAGCTGGGTGACTGCACAGTCCACGGCGGCGCACCCTGAAAACTGCGCTCCTGACCGGCCTTGAAATTGACCGACCACACCTGGCCGCTGTGGTCACGCAAACACAAATGCGCGTCCCCCACGGCCTGCACAAAAACCATCTGACCGGCCTTGAAGGCTTTGAGCGGTTGCACCACTGGGCTGTCAGCGCTGGGCTGTGGACAGGCCAAGCCCGGATCGTTGACCGGCGTGTTGGCCAATGTCAAGGCTTGGTGCGGCGGCTCTGGGCTGCCCTGGGGCTCGGGCGGCAACACGGCTGTTGGCGCTGCTGGCGGCTGACTTTGTGCCTGGGGGGCTGGTGCGGTGGCGCTGATCAGGCCCCAAGCCCTTTGTTGCCAGCCTTCCCATCCCGCGCGCCACTGGTTCCATGGGGGTGCTGCACCATCGCCCCAACGGCCCAGGGTGACACCCAAGACCATCACGGTCAGCGCCAAGCCAGCACACACCCACATGGCGGTCAGAGGCCCGTTCAAGCGATCGGGGCGCATGACTTCAAACTCAGGGGTTTGCCAATTCGACACGCCCTCTGCGGCGGGCATGATGGGGGGCAATGGGAGGTCGGTCGCCAAGGGTGTGATCACGCTGTGCGGGTCGGCCCCCAGGGCCAGGGCCAACTTACGGGCACAGGCGCGTTTGATGGACACGTTGTAGAACAAACCATTGCCACCATTTTCGATTTGCTCGACCTGTTCCTTGGACAAACTGACCCGGATGGCCAGCACTTTGGCGTCCCAACCGGCCGCCTCGCGCAGTTGCTTCAGGCGTGCACCATCCACCCCATCCATGGGTGCTTGTTCAGTGTCGTGGGGCACGGGCATATGGGCTGGTCGCAAAGTTCGGTAAAACTTAAATAACCCTGCATTGTCAAATTTATCAAGCCAGCCAGAACCAGTGCTTACCCTGTGTTGTCTGGATCGGGCAGGGGTTTGGCCAGCACCTTGTCAATGCGCCGCCCGTCCATGTCAACCACCTCGAAGGACCACTGCACCCCTTCGAACCGTTCACCCGTGCGGGGCAAACGGCCAGCCAGCACCAACACCAAGCCGGCCACGGTGTTGTAGCGCCCCTTGTCTGCGTGGGGCAAATCGGTGAGATCCAGACGCGCCTTGAGCTCGCTGATGGGCATCAGGCCATCCAGCAACCAGCTGCCGTCGCCCCGCGGGGTAGCCCAGGTCTCCTCTGGGGAAGAAGTTTGCAACAACTCACCGGTGATGGCTTCGAGCACATCGCGCGGGGTCATCATGCCCTGCACCACGCCATATTCGTCCACCACCAAGGTGAGTCGGCCCCGGCTGTGGTCGCGCCAAAGGGGGCTTGCGGAGTCACCCACCGCAGGGCGGCGAAACTGGGACAGCAGGTCCAGTCCGGTGAGGGTTTCGGGCACAAAGGGCACTGGCTGGGCCAGGGTTTCCATCGGGGTTTGGCGGTCCAAGGCCGGGGCGAGCAGCTGTCCCACACTGACTGCACCCAACACGTGATCCAAGCCATCACGGCACACCGGGTACCAAGAATGGGCTCCTCCTTGGCCCACTTGGGCCAATGCCTCCTCGACAGTGGTGCGCGCATCCAACCACTCGATATCGGCGCGCGGCACCATCATCGAGGTCAGGCTGCGCTCGTCCAAGTGAAACACGTTTTTCACCATTTGGTGCTCATGCAACTCGATCAGCCCGGCGTCCACCCCTTGGTCCAAGCTGGCGGTGATTTCTTCCTCGGTCACACTGGGGCCACCACGGGTGTCGATGCGCAACAAGGTGAGCACGCCGGCGGTGGCAGCCGACAATAAAAACACCATGGGCCGGGCCACACGCGCCAAGGCCAACATCACCGGGGCGCACCAGCGTGCCACGGTCTCGGGGTGCAGCTGGGCAATGCGCTTGGGCACCAACTCGCCAAAGATGATGGTGGTGATGGTGATCACCGTGACCACCACCGCTGTGGCCACCCAAGCAGCGGCCCACGGGCTCCAGCCCCAAGCGATCAGCGATTGCCCCAAACCTTGACTGAAAGCGGCTTCACCCACGATGCCGTTGAGCACCCCGATGGAGGTGATGCCAATTTGGACGGTGGATAAAAACTGCGTGGGTTGCTCCATCAAATCCAAAGCAGCCCGAGCCCCTGCGGCACCCGCCTCCTCCAAGGCCAACAAGCGCGCTTTGCGGCTGGAAGACAAGGCCATTTCGGCCATGGCAAAGCCCCCGTTGAGGAGGGTCAAGCCAATGATCAGCAACAGTTCCATTTGGACCCGCGGTTCAATGGCATGGGTGGCTAAGGGTAGACAATGGCATGCATGGCACTTTACCTGATCGGCGATGTTCAAGGCTGCGACGCAGCCTTGTCCCAATTGCTGGAACGCATTGGTTTTTCACCCAGCCGCGACCAGTTGGTGCTGCTCGGGGATTTGGTCAACCGTGGGCCATCCTCGGCGGCGGTGCTGCGCCGCATGATGGCCTTGCAAGGCTCGGCGCAATGTGTGCTGGGCAACCACGACTTGCACACTCTGGCCGTGGCCAACGGCGTGCGCCCGCCCCACCGCAGCGACACCTTGACCGATTTGTTACAAGCCCCTGACAGCGCTGCGCTGTTGGAGTGGTTGCGCCAGCAACCCCTGGCCTTGCGCCAACACGGCTGCCTGATGGTGCATGCGGGCGTGCTACCGGCTTGGGACGCCGATAAAACCTTGGCGCTGGCCGGAGAGGTGCAAGCGGTGTTGCAGTCAACTCAATTGGCGGAGTTTTTACCCCAGCTTTATGGCAACACGCCCGCTGCATGGCAGGACTCGTTGCACGAAATAGAGCGTTGGCGTTGCATTGTCAATGTGCTCACCCGCTTGCGCTTTTGCACACCCGATGGGCTGATGGAATTCAACACCAAAGAGGGGGCAGGACACGCCCCCGCGGGCTACCTGCCTTGGTTTGATGTGCCTGAGCGCCGCAGCGCCGATCACCGCATCGCGTTTGGCCACTGGTCCACCCTGGGCTGGTTGGACCGCAGCGACGTGGCGTGCTTGGACACGGGCTGCGTGTGGGGCGGTGTATTGACCGCCTTGGAACTGTGCCCCGATGGACGCTGGGGTGAGCGGGTGCAAGTCGCCAACCCAGAGGCAGCGGCACCCTTGACTTGAGCCCCACGGGCTGAACAGGCCCTGGGTGGGCCGTCAGATCAACCCTGCCGTCTAGGCGCAGGGCTGGTGGCATTCACGATTCGGTTTTGAACAGCGCTGCCACTTTGCGCTTGGGCTTGATGTTGGCCGAGATGCGGCCAGAGGGTCGCTCGCCGGGCTCCCAGGCGGGAGGAGGCGCTTCGGTCGGGGCCTCATAGGGTTTGTCAAAAAACGGGTCGCGGGGGGCAGACCGTGGCGCACGCGCTGGGGGTGCAGAGCGGAGGCTGGGGGCCCGAGGGGCGTCCAGCACATCGCGCGGATCGTCTTCGCCCCAAGCGCGGCGGCCGGTGTTGATGCGCTCGCGCGGGCGGTCTTCGTCAAACTCAATGGCTTCGAGCTCGATCTTTTTCTTAATCAGCTTTTCAATGTCCACCACCAAGCGGTTGTCATTGCCCGACACAAAGCTCAAGGCCAGACCAGAAGCCCCGGCGCGACCGGTGCGGCCAATGCGGTGCACATAGTCTTCGGCGTTGTAGGGAATGTCAAAGTTGAACACCGCGGGCACGTCTTTGATGTCCAGGCCCCGGGCGGCCACGTCGGTGCAAATCAGCAAGTCCACGTCGCCGCGTTTGAACGCATCCAGCGCTTTGAGCCGCTCGTCTTGGCTTTTGTCGCCGTGCAAAGCCGTGGTGTTGAGGCCATCGCGCTCCAGCGTGCGGGCCAGCCGGGCACAGCCCAGCTTGCTGTTGACAAACACAAAGGCCTGGGTGATGGCGTGTTGCTTGATCAACTGGCGCAGGGCGCGGCGCTTGTCGTCGTCGCTCACGCTGTAGAAATGCTGGCTGACAGTGGAAGCGGTTTCATTCGGCCGCGCCACCTCAATGGTGATCGGGTTTTGCAAATAGCTGGACGCCAAGCGCTTGATCTCGGGGGAAAAAGTGGCCGAGAACAGCAAGGTGATGCGCTGCTTGGGCAGATAGCTCAGGATGCGCTGCAAATCGGGCAAAAAGCCGATGTCGAGCATGCGGTCGGCCTCGTCGAGCACCACGTACTCCACCTGATTGAGCACCACATTTTTGGCCTCGATGTGATCGAGCAGCCGCCCAGGGGTGGCAACCAACACCTCAACGCCTTTTTTCAATTCCAGCGTTTGGGGCTTCATGTCCATGCCGCCAAACACCACGGTGCTGCGCAAGTTGGTGTGCTTGGCGTAAGCCGCCACCTGCTGGGCCACTTGGTCGGCCAGCTCGCGGGTGGGCAACAACACCAGGGCCCGCACCGGGTGGCGGGCTGGGGAGGTGGAAGCGTTTTCGTGCTTCATCATGCGCTGCAACAAGGGCAGCGAGAAGGCGGCGGTTTTGCCGGTGCCGGTTTGGGCGGCCCCCATCACATCGCGACCCGACAAGACCACCGGAATGGCCTGCTCTTGGATCGGGGTCATGGATTCGTAGCCCATTTCGGCCACGGCGCGTGCCAGCTCGGGGGCCAGCTGAAGGTTTGAAAAAGAACTCATGGATGTCGCCATTGTCTCACCCCGGCGT
>Ga0209033_1000739_pt1 | contig 19221 bp, 17 predicted proteins | sample LauGreFa1BDMLBDN_2_FD_188218 | JGI IMG/M metagenome (GOLD analysis project Ga0209033, IMG submission 188218) | Freshwater lake microbial communities from Lake Michigan, USA - Fa13.BD.MLB.DN (SPAdes) (version 2) | ecosystem: Environmental > Aquatic > Freshwater > Lake | place: Lake Michigan, USA...
ACTGGACTACCAAGACCGGCGTTGTAATGAACGTCGATGACATGGATGACAACCATGTGCGCAACGCATTCAAGATGTTGTTGAGAAAAATTCAATCACGACCACGCCCTCAATTCAAAATCAATGGTGACATCGCTAACATGATGATCGATGACGCCATCTATGAAGAGATGATGGATGATAACGAACAAATCTGAAGGCTATGATACTTAAGAAAGGTAAGTTTTATCTTGACGGGAAAGAGGTACCGCTTCAGTTCGGTAACCGTCGTCAGATAAAATTAATTCAAGAAGCATTAGACAACGCCGAGAAAGGTGCGCCCGTGGACCTCAGAGTCAGCGAGGTAACTACTTGGACAATCAGCGCACACTACACCTGCCCCATCTGCAACAACACCAAACTCGTAGAGTCTGAAATGTTTGAAGACTGGGAGCCGGACGCAGAAGACATCAAAGAATTCATGGAAGAGATAGACCATTGCTACAAGTGCAAGACCTATTTCGATTTGGTTGATGAAGGCGACAATCAGTACAGACTTAAACCGAAAGAAGAAGAATGAAAGACTTACGCAAAGAATTATTGAACGAGAAGATGCAAGTGCATCCAAACAAGAGGGCCATTCAGTTCCTACAGCGTGTACTTGATGGGCATCCCGTAACCAAGAGGGAATTCATCGACACCATGGTTGTTAAGTTAGCCGATTGGGATCTCGCATTCGCACTGGGATACGATAGAGACTGTGTAGAAGTACTTAGTTATGCAGGTGGCTTTGATATCCAAGTATTAATTGATAGAGATTATCTTTATGAATCCTTTGACAATCAAGAGTCTGACGAGATGCACACCAAAGTTAAATCAAGAGAAATAAAAGACATTTTAAGTTTCATATGGAGGTATGAGGCTGACCAATTATTTAATAAAAGCAAATGAAAAAAATACTATTTAATCAATTCGTAAAACAAGTAGCAAAGACCTTCGGTATGAAGACACCGGAGGTGATGTTCGAAAGAACCAAGAGACAAGATATCGTGGACGCAAGGCAGTTGCTTTTCTTCCTATGTATGGAGAGAGACATATCCCTTGCGGATATCATCCGACTGATGGAGGAGAAGGGCTTGCCCCTCAAACACCCAGCAGTAAAGGGTGGCATCAACAAGATAAAAGAAAAGGTCGACACAGATCCGGACTATCGGTTCTTGGTAGACAGAATTCAGAGTGCAGTTGGCTTTGAATTGGAAACAAAAATCTAATTAAATTTTATATGACTAAAGAAACAAAATCAGTATTCGAAACATTGAGCGCAATCAATGTAAACGAGAAGGTCGAAAAGAAAAGCGGGCTGACCTACCTGTCATGGGCATGGGCTTGGGCCGAAGTAAAGAAAGCCTACCCCGATGCATCCTACCTAGTCCTTCGTGAGCCAAGCACATTCCTGCCTTACTTCCACGACGCATCGCTCGGCTACATGGTTATGACCCAAGTAACCATCCAAGGGCAGACGCTTGAGATGTGGCTTCCGGTTATGGATGGTGCCAACAAGGCGATGAAGCACGAGGCTTACACCTACTCTACCCGCTACGGCGACAAGTCAGTTGAGCAAGCAAGCATGTTTGACATCAACAAAACTTTGATGCGTTGCTTGGTTAAGAACTTGGCGATGTTTGGTCTCGGCCATTACATCTTTGCCGGTGAGGATTTGCCCGAGTCAGAAGCCGACGCAGTTGTCAACACCACAAGCAAGCCTATCGCCAAGGCGCCGGTCGCTACCGCAAAGGCACCCGCTGATGCCAAGCCACAACTGAAAGTTGACAGCGAAGACTGGGCAAAAGTTACCAAATGGATCGATGACAACAAGACCAAATCATTCGAGGACATCGAGAAGATTTTGAAGCAACGCTTTACAATCGCTCCTGCTGCACTCAAATCACTCAAGGCTATAGTAGATACCAATGGACAGGGTTGAGTTGCTTAAATCGCTTGAAAACGACCAAGAATACTATACTGGGATAGGCAGACAGTTCCTGTCCAACTCAGACATAGGAACTTTGCTAAACAATCCGGCCGCTTATGGCAGATCTCGGAAGGATGGCAAAGCCTTTGCAGAGGGGCGGTTGTTTCACCAACTTCTTATCGAGCCACACAAAGTGATTGACTTCCCCGTGTGCGACACATCAACACGCACCACCAAGGAGTACAAGTCGTTCATCCAAGAGAAGGGTGTTGAGTTCTGCATGTTGCAGAAGGAGGTTGAGGAAGTATCTGGGTGGGCCGCTGCTGTCAAGCAGAACTACACGTTCTACGAAATGATCTACCAACTTGGCGCCAAGTATGAGGTACCACAGGTGACCGAGTTGTGTGGCTTGACTTGGAAAGGGAAGGCCGACATCGTCACTGACGATTACGTGATTGACCTTAAGACCACAGCAGACATCAACAAGTTCAAGTACTCTGCCCGCTCGTACAACTACGACAGCCAGTGTTACATCTACCAACAGTTGTTCGGTAGACCATTGGTCTTCTTGGCTGTCGACAAAGAGACATGCCAACTTGGGATGTTTCAACCATCAACAGAGTTCGTTGAAGGCGGAGCCAAGAAAGTTGAGCGTGCCTCAGAGATTTTCAAACGATACTACGGTGACAACGCCACCGAGTCTATCATCAACCATTACATCACAGAAATTTTATAAACACATGTCACAAGAAAAAGTATTCGCAGATGGCTTCTCTTTCAAGAGAAACGAGAACGCCCCCGAGTTTGTAGTAGGCAGACTCTCAATCAAAGTTGAAGACGCAGTAGCGTTCATGAAAGAACACCAAAAGAATGGATGGGTGAATGTATCCATCAAGTACGGCAGAAGTGGTAACCCATATTGTGAACTCGATATGTACGAACCTACCAATATGTCGAAAAATCAGGGTGAAATGTCAAAAAATCAGGGGGGTATGTCGAAAAATGTACAACCCCATGTTGAAAATACGGAGGACGAGTTACCTTGGTAAGACCAACAAAGACGGGACTTAAGGGGAGTTCGCTCCCCTTTTTTGTCCCCCTAAAATGTTGAAATGTTAAAAAAAAATTCCTTATTCTCTCTCTCTCTTTATCTCTCTCTCTATTTATTTATTATTCTATTTTCATTTTCATTTTTAACATTTTCAACATAAATTAAAGTAACTAATTGAATATCAATAACTTACGATTTTGAAAGTCAACATATTTTCAACATAAAATTGTCATAACCATTACGAAATCAACATGAATGTAACTATTTTCCAAAGTATCAAGGACACATCGACACCGTTTCACCGTGGTGTGATGGGTATATTGATTCGCATCAAGGAGGGGACGAGTAAGGATCTCGTCAAGAGAATTAGGTCTGAAAAGAATAAGACCGAGCGAAACGAATTGAAGAAACAACTACCCGCCATCTGCTTTTCGGGTACGTTTAACAAGAGAAATGACAACGCTTTGCTTGAGCATAGTGGTTTAATATGCTTGGACTTTGATGGGTATGAGAAGCAGAAGGCATTGCTTGAGGACAAGGATATGCTTACCAAGAACAAGTTTGTGTTCTCTGCCTTTGTCAGCCCTTCGGGCAATGGCTTGAAGGTGTTGGTGAAGATACCGGCTGACGCAGAAAACCATCAGAACTATTTCAATAGCCTTGAGAAGTACTTCAACTCGGTGTACTTCGACAAGACATCAAAGAACATCTCTCGGGTATGCTATGAGTCTTACGACCCATTGATATACATCAACGAGAACTCGTCCATATGGGACAAGATTGAGGAGCCGGAGTACCAAGAGGTAACCCGCAACGTAGATGCTCCGACCATCACCATCACTGACGAGAACAAGATTGTAGACATCCTCATCAAGTGGTGGGTCAAGAAGTACCCAATGAGTGAGGGTCAACGAAACCACAACGCATACATACTGGCCATGGCGCTGAATGATTTTGGTATCAACCGAAGCCTAGCGTCCTATGTGCTGAACCAGTACGCCACAGAGTCGTTCGACTTGGCGGAGATACAACGCACCATTGATTCTGCCTATGCCAACAAGCAGAACTTTGGCACCAAGGCATACCAAGACGAGGAGCGTATCAATCAGATACGTGCCAAGATGAGGAGGGGTGTACCAAAAAAAGAGATACGCATCCAATTGCAGGACTCCAACTTGGATAGCGATGTAATCGAGACTGTGCTTACCAAGATTGAGGAAGAGAATTCCAAGCAGACATTTTGGTCCAAGTCAGACAAGGGAGTCATCAAGATTATTCACATTCAGTTCAAGCAGTTCTTGGAAGACTCGGGCTTCTACAAGTACTGCCCGGAGGGTGGTAAGAACTACGTGTTCGTGAAGGTGACGAACAACCTAGTAGACCACGCATCAGAGAAAGAGATAAAGGACTTCGTGCTTACGCACTTGCTTGACTTGGATGATATCTCGGTGTACAATTACTTCGCCGACAACACGCGGTTCTTTAAGGAGGAGTTCTTGTCCATGCTATCAACGATTGAAATCTATTTCATCGAGGACTCCAAGGATATTGCTTACCTGTACTACCGCAACTGCGCTGTGAAGATTACCAAGAAAGACATCATCCCCATTGACTACTTGGACTTGGGTGGTTACGTGTGGAAAGACCACGTAATTGACAGGGTGTTCTCGCTATGCGATGTGCGTGAGAGTTGCTACTACAACCGGTTCATTGAGAACATCTGCGGTAACGACACATCAAGGGTTGAGTCAATGCAGTCGACCATCGGGTTCTTGATGCACGGATATAAGAACTTATCGTTCTGCCCTGCGGTCATCTTGAATGACGAGGTAATCAGCGACAACCCCGAGGGTGGTACCGGTAAGGGATTGTTTATGAATGCGTTATCTCACATGAAGAAAGTGGTGACCATCGATGGTAAGTCGTTCACCTTTGAGCGGTCGTTCGCCTATCAGTTGGTGTCTGCCGACACGCAGATACTGGTGTTCGATGACGTGAAGAAACACTTTGACTTCGAGCGTCTCTTCAGTGTTGTCACTGAAGGGTTGACGCTTGAGAAGAAGAACAAGGACGCCATCAAGATCCCATTCAGTAAGTCACCGAAGATTGCCATCACCACCAACTACGCCATCAAGGGAGCGGGTAACTCGTTCGCTCGACGCAAGTGGGAGTTGGAGTTACACCAATACTACAACAAGAACTACACCCCGCTTGATGAGTTCGGGAAGTTGATGTTCGGTGAGTGGAACGATGATGATTGGTGTGAGTTCGACAACTACATGGTGGGTTGCTTGAAGTCTTACCTAGCCACCGGCCTTGTCAAGAGCAAGTTCGTCAACCTCAAGGTGCGTCAGTTGTCTGCCGAGACTTGCCACGATTTCATCGAGTGGTGTGGATTGGTAGATGGGTTTGAGAATAAGATGCTCGAGCCTAACAAGAGAATACGCACGAACGAATTGTACTCTGACTTCGTCGACAACTACCCCGACTACGGACCACGGTCTAGGATGACAGTGTCTCGTCAGAAGTTTGCCAAGTGGGTGTACTCATATGCAGTGTTCAAGTCTAGTTCAATGCCGGAGGAAGGCAGAGACATGGCAGGTAAGTGGCTCATTATAAAGAAGAAGGAGGTCAAGAATGATGAGGGAACTGATTGAGCCGATTAGTGGGTACACTGACAAGGAGATGTATGAGTGGTGTCTGCTACTGAAGAATACCATGGAGAGTACGGTCATGAGAAAGAAGAAAATTAAGGGGGCTGATGTAGATGTGGAGGAGCCGATGTTTGAACCCAACCCCGAGGCAGAGGAACGTATAAACAACAGCATAAAATTCTACTTAGATAAGATGGGAAAAGGGAATATCCAACTCAGAGATTACCAACTACAGATCATTGACCAAGGGGTTGAGTGTCTTCAAAGACACCGGTTCCTTTACTTGGCGATGGAAGTTCGCACAGGCAAGACATTGACATCGCTGGGAATCAGCGACAAGATGGGATGCAAGGACGTGCTGTTCGTCACCAAGAAGAAAGCCATATCATCCATCGAGCAAGACTACATCATGCTTGGTGCATCGTTCAAGATTGACGTCATCAACTACGAGAGTCTGCACACCATTGCCGACACCAAGAAGTGGGACATGCTGATCTTGGATGAGGCGCACTCGCTCGGTGCTTTCCCCAAGCCAAGTGGCCGTGCCGAGTTGGCCGGTCAGATTATCGCCAAGCAAAAGCCAATGGTGATACTGCTGTCGGGAACGCCAACGCCGGAGTCGTACTGTCAAATGTACCACCAAGTGTACACCATACCGGGCAATCCGTTCGCGGAGTTCAAGAACTTCTACCGCTTCGCCGATCAGTATGCCAACATCAAGAGCAAGAAGGTGAACAGTTTATTCATCAAAGACTACAGCGATGGTAAGCCAGTGATTATAGATATGATGAAGCCATACACCATCAGTTACTCTCAGAAGGACGCAGGCTTTGTGGTCGAGACCACAGAAGAGGTTCTTGAGGTAGAGATGAAGCCGGCTACGTACAAGTTGATACAGCGATTGAAGAATGACTTGGTGATTGAGGGGAAGGATGAGGTGGTGCTGGCCGATACATCGGTGAAGTTGATGACCAAGATGCATCAGATGTACAGCGGTACGATCAAGTTCGAGAGTGGGAAGTCAATGATTATCGATACTACCAAGGCGGAGTTCATCAAGGAAAACTTTGAGGGGTGCAAGATTGGTATCTTCTACAAGTTCAAGGAGGAGTTGGAGGCGCTGAAGCAGGTGTTCGGCGATGAGTTGACCACCGAGTTGGATGAGTTCAATGATACGTGGAAGAACATTGCTCTTCAGATTGTGTCGGGGCGTGAGGGTATATCATTGAGGAAGGCCGAGTACTTGGTGTACTACAATATAGACTTCAGTGCAACGAGTTACTGGCAGAGCAGAGACCGGATGACTACGATGGACCGGTTGAAGAATCAGGTGTATTGGATCTTCGCCAAGGATGGCATCGAGCATAAAATATACCAAGCAGTGAAGGACAAAAAAGACTACACACTTAAACACTTTGAGAAAGATTTATTTAGTTTGTAAAAATATGGAGAACAATATTTTATCAGCAAGAGTAATGCAAGCCACTGTCAATGGTCAGATTGAGTGGCGGGTCTACTACCAACAAGAGATTGCTGCGAGATTTGCGCAGTACAAGCACGCGATTTTTTTCAGAAATTATTTAAACGAGAACACATGAAAACAGCATTAGAACAATTCATCGAATGGTTAGAACAGAACCACCCTAACGCCTTACCGGGACCAGAGACAAAGGAACATTTTTTCATGAAGGAAAAGATCGATCAGCAACTAGCCTACAACGCGGGCTTCACCAAAGCAAAGTCCCTTTACTTGGATGCAGAATGAGAGAGACTACCGCCCAGTTAATCCTCAACAAGTTCGACGAACTTAGATGGATGGAGTTTTGTATTTGGCTTAATGACAACCGTGAACTGATGGCAAAACACAACAAGGATGACATCGAATACTCCCACTTCAACGGGGCGCTTAAGTCGCAGTCATCTGCTGACTACTTCCGTAGTACATACAACCCGTACCTTGACAAAGTGGTCATCACAAGGGTATGGGTGGATGGCGGTTGGCTAAATAGATTGGTTTACAATAAGAAAGTTATCGGGGATTTCATTAGTTTTGAAGAAGCGATGCATTTCGTGGAATCAAATTATGACCGAGCAACAGATACAATCAAAGAGAATAAAACAACTTGAGCAAGCCGGCTACTACGTAATCAAATTAATCAAGACCAACAAGAATGGCATCCCCGACCTCGTTGCTATACCGCCAAGATCTAGAGTCCTGTTCAGTGAAGTCAAGACACCCACTGGTAGGCTGTCGAAACTTCAAGAGTTCAGACTCAAGGAACTTACTCAGCATGGGCTACGCACGGAGGTGTATAATGGAGTAACAGACATGGATCCTCAAAAAAGAAAAGAGTCCGACAGAGCCGAAAGAATTCTTTTTAACATTGAAGAATGTCAGGATTTGTTGGCTAATCTTTACGAGGGGTTGGTTGACAGGGAGTACGAGGGGGCAACCAAGGATGCTCAACAGATTATCATAGAGATAAAGACCATAATCAAATCGATAGAGGAAGATGATTTCTAATGAAGAGATTCAAAGGCGCAAACACAAAGCAATCGAAACATTCATAGCCACCTTTGGTGGTACATACCAAGCCCAGGTCAAGGGCGACATCGACTACAAGATATTTAGGGATGGTGAATTGCTTGCGTACTTGGAGGTGGTGCCAAGGTACAAGACCATAGCCACTGCATACCCATTGGTGATGCAAGCATCCCGCATGCTCAAACTCATAGAGAAGCGCCACAATCCTGTGGTGTTATGGGCGTGTGATGATGGGATAATTTATGCCCGTGCAAAGAACATTGACGGTCAAATAAAATGGGGGAGTCTCCTCCCCCATCTTGATCTTGCTGAACACGGAGAACTAATGTGCTACTACGCAAAACAAAAGCACTTCAAATATATAAAATATAATTGACTTACCGGTTACTTCCTCATCCTTCGTTCTATACCACCGCTTTTTCTTTTAGAACTTTTTTTCATTTCTTGTTTAGGAACGTAGTTGTAGTAGTCGTCTTTCATCCGGCGCTCAAGTACTTCTCTTTCTTGCTCGAGTTTTCTTCTAGCCGCATCCTCTGTTCCCTCGCCATAGTACTGCTCGTAAATCTCTGGGTAGTAACGCTGAAGGTCTGTCTTGTTCAATCCCATTGGCTTGAACTCTTCCTCTTTCTGACCTTGCTTGTCCAACTCCTTATCAAGTTCACTATAGATCCACTTGTTCACCATGGCTCTGATGTCCTTATAAAATGGCACGTAACCAAGGTTACCAAGGATTTCGAGAGGGACACGTACAGTCTTCTCTTGCCCCTGTCTTTCAATTGCCGCTGCTTCTTTCTTTGGTTCTTCCGTAAGTTTCTTTGTAACGAAATCCAAAGACTTAACTGCTGGAGAGTAAGGCCCGGACATGTTGGCTATTATGTCGAATGCTTCGAGCGATTTGCCTTTCTTCTCGGGTGGTATGAATGAGTACTGAATGGCATCCTCGTATGGATCGTAATCGCCATCGCGAAGGAAGTCAAGATACTTTTCGTTTACTTTCTCTACGCCATAGTTTATCATAGATCTTGCTATGTTGCCAAAGTCTCTACCTAGGAATAAACTCGTGAAGGTAGATGCCAATCCTTGCCCCAACTTCTGAGCGAATGACTTGTCATCATCCTCATCCTCGTCATCCAAGAATAGACCATAGAAGAACTCCGACGCCATCTTACTCATTACTGTGTATACGGTCATACGAGTTACGACAGCCGCCATGATCTTTGCTCCTTGCGCTTTTGATATATTGCCATTCCCCATCAATGCATAAAGCCCCCTCCGTGCCGTCAAGTATTCACCAATCTGAAACTTCAACATGAAGTTGTCGAATACTTTTGCCATCTTGGTTACTCCTTTTTGGTCAGATGCAATGTAAGCCTTGAGCGCATTCATGTATGGGTTTTCTACGTTACCTGCCATAGTTACCTTCTCATCCGCTACACGACCGGCTGCCTCGAGAGCCTCCTTGTTTTGAATCATGTAGTCAGCATCGTTGGCTTCAATCTTATCGTAGTCCGGCTTCTTCCCTGCGAAATCTTGGAATGCTTTGTCGAACGAACCGAACCACAAAGGTCTCATCATGATTTTATCAGGCGTGGAGATCAATCCATCAGCAATTAACTCTGCAAAGTTTTTTAATCTCTTCGTACTATTGTTGTGTATGATAGCAATTGCATTGAGAGTTTCTTTTTTCAACTTACTCTCTCCTATACCGGTGCGCTTGCTTAGAACGCTAGGGTCAATCATCCTACCCTTAAGTGGATCAGATCCGTATACACGACTAATAACCTTACTGCCCACCGCTTCCATGATGTCAACCGCTTTACCACCACGGATTATCTTCATCATCTTCAAGCCTGTAAACCACTCTTTAGGATTAACCATGGCAACGTATGCCATGTTGGAAGTTAATTCCGTAGTGGCCCTAGGAATACCACCAAGCATCACTCTATATCCAGTCTTGGCCATCTCTTGGATAACCTGCTCTGTGAACGAATCATTGAATGCGGCTTGATCAAGAGACGACTTTAATGCTAACTCTAATGCGTCATTGATTACATCGATGATTGTGTTCGCGTCTTCCGTAAGCGTGCCATTCTCTTCCATCATCTTGCGCGTGGTGTTGATAGTCTTTCTTGCTACCCTCACTGGGTTTGTCAGATAGTAATCCATCAATACAAACTTTGCACCTCGCTGAACGGTTGAGAATATATCGAAGTTGATAGCCTTGGCTTCGGGGGTTCTTTCAATTAATGACTTTGCCTTGGTTGACACCACATTCTTAGAATCGAACTTGCTCATCACATCGGCAATTGGATCTGCTTCTTGCCCCTTTGTTGGCAACACGCTGATGTGGTTGTACTCATTGAGCAACTTAACTTTATCGCCACGAATAACATCGCCGGTGAATATGGCCTTGTCTTCTACCTCTTTGTTAATCTTATCAAAAAGATCTATCGCCTCTTGCTCTGCTGTGTTGAAAGAGTTCTTAAGTTTCTTGGCGTCTATACCACCATTGCCATCGCTGTAATCTTTTGCAATCTTCTCGAGCATTTTTGCATCCTCATCACCATAATTTGTATTACCACCCTTGATGGCTTTTATGGTTTCGTTGATGTACTCAATGGCTGGGTTTACACTAGGGTTGCCGGGGTTAGCCTGGAACTCTCGCTGTATGCGATAGATCGCCATCTTCATCTTGGACTCAACGATTTTGTTCTCGTTGTTACCGTATGACTTGGCAATCTTATTCAGTGCATCTTCTAATCGTTGATTGATTTTCTCTAACTCAAGTGCGTAACGCTGTTGGTTCTGAGCCAATGAATTGAACAAAGAGTTGAATATATCCTTGGCTTTGAAGTCCCCAAATAGTTCATCGATGTTGAACAATGGCGTAGACTTGACTCTTTGGAACAAGGCTTTTCTTTTGTTGGTTATTCTCAACTTTAACTTGGCTAGGGTTGGCATCTTTGCTTTGGCTATAGCCTTGCTCAAGAATCCGGCGTTATCGGCTGCGATCAAGTCGTTGTTGATACCATTAGCATAGGCGGGGAAGTACCCGTTCTTAAAGTTCTCAAATATCTTGAGAAGGTTCTCGAGTTGTCTGTTGTCAAGCGACTCAACAGCGTTTGTCTTGGACAACTTGATAACGCTTGACGCCATCTTTTTCTCATCGTCGCTAGCCAATGGCGAAATAGTAGCCTCGCTGGCTGCTTCTTTGACTTGCTTGACCAATACCTTCTTTTCTTCTGCCAGTTCGGCTTTAGTTTTTGGTATTGTAGATGTTTTTGGCATGATGTAAGACTTGTACTTTCTCATCAATTCGTATTCGGCATCATCTATTACTTTGTCTTCCTTCATTTTTTCGATGGTGGCAGAGTAATTCAATGCGCCATCCTCATTGAGTATAGCCTTGTCATAGTTAAATAACTTAGTGGCCAATGCTGGTACTAAGGATAATTGATCATCAATCTGATCAAGTATATCTTGCACTTTTTGTGTAACCTCGGTAATTTCTTCGAGTTTAAGCACCGCTGCGCTATCTCCAAACATATCGACTATGTCTTTATAGTCATCAAGTATCTCTACAGGAATCAATGATGGCTTTATACTAAACAACCTGTTCAATACCGTGGTCAATGTCTTTGCGGTACCGATCTTTTTGTTAACATTGTTTCTTGCCTTGGCAAGTTTAGCATTGATACCAGCCAATTCAACCTCGTATGCCGCGTCCTCAAATACATTCTCTACGTAATCCAAGAACACATCTACTGATGCAGGGTTGTTAAGGTTTACCTTGCCAATCTTATTAAGGATGGCTTTAGCCTTGGCTGCCGATATCTTACCTGTTGTTTCCATCGCCTTGATAGCATCGGACAAGTCTTTACGCTTTTGGTTGATGTCTTTCTTGGCACCAAGGGCGGCACGCGCCTCCAATTTGATTTGAGAAACCAATGCTTTGGACGAACTCACTTCGATGACATCAGTCTTAGCCTTGTCAATGATGGCGAATATCTTATCTGCGGCCTTGTCTAAGGACTTTTGATCCTTGATCTTAGCGATGGCATTAATTACTCTTCTAAGGTCTCTACGTGTCAAATTACCACGCTCTGCGTTGAAGTTGAAGTAGTCGGTGATTGCCTTGATTGCATCACTAACACTACGTGCGCCTTCTTTCGCTGCTTGGATCTCGCTTTGAACTTGTGATTTCAACTTGGCCATGGGTGATTGGGCCTTGTCAAGGTCCTTGATCATGTTGACTACATCTTTGGCTTCGAGATTGTTATCGGAGGCTACACGCTTGATGGCTTCTTGCAATGTAATACCTGCCCTTACCAATACCTTTAGGGATTTGATAATGGCCTTTGCCAATGGTATAGCCATACCACTAGACAAGTTGCCTCGTCCAAACTCAGACAGGCTATCATCCATGTCATCAAGGAAGTCTTCTACTCTTTCTAGCAAAGTGGGATCAGATACATCGAGGTCTTTGATGTCATCGTATGATGGCTCGTCTTCCTCTACTACTGACCTAGGCTCTGCCTTAGTCTCAACTTGCTTGGCTTGCAACTTGGCAAGTTTTCTTTCGGCTTTCTTCTTTTCCCTCTGTGCCTCTTTTAATTCATTATTGTATTGCTCTAGATAGGAGTCACGATCAGTTTCGGCCTCTTCAAGTCTAGCATCGAGTTCGTCTTCTGCGTCTTCTCTCTTCTGCTTTGACATTTTCTTTTCTTCTAATTTCTCTTTTTCCTTTTCGACTTCTGTTTCGATTTCTTCGTAGTTATAATTAGTATTTCCTAGTTCTTCAATCGCATTGTCAATCTGACCTTGATAGTAATCTATCTCATCCTCGAGTCTTTTAATTTCTGCTTGGTCTTTCTTCGATACCACTGGCTCTACCTTCGCTTCTACCTTTGGTGCCGGCGCTGCTTTTTTTGGTGCAGGCTTGGCTTCTGCCTTTGGCTTGGGAGCAGTCATCTCAGCCTTGAGTTTCTTGTACTCATCTTGCAACTCTTTAACCCTTTCATCAATCTGCTTTGGCGTTCTTGACTTATCCTTGTTGAGTCTTACCTCCGCAATCTTATCGATATACTCTTGGCGTAATGCCTCTGGCCCTATCGCTTTCGTTGTGGGCTGTGATACCACAGCAGATTGCACAGGTGCAGGTACAGGTGCAGGTGTAGGTGCAGGCTTGGGGATAGCCACAGGGATGGGAACGCTCTTTGCCTTTGGTGTGGCAGCGGCAGTAGTGCTAATCAGACTACCATCTTCATCCCTAACCTCGATAGGTTGTGGGCGTATCTCTTCAACCAAGTTCCCTTGTTCGTCTCTCACTTCAATGGCAGGAGTGGCCTCTACTACTGGTGTCGCTGGGGCTACTGCTTCCACAGCCTTATCGGTAATTTCCTCGACTTTAGTTCTTCGTTTTAAATCGCTATCGGCATCCTCTTTTTTCATATAGAGAAGGCTAGGCTCGTATTGGATTTCTAATTCGTTAGGAGCCTGTCTTGATGATACTTCCTTGCCATAATTAAATACATTTTCAATAGCCCCTGTTTCTGCGATTTCTTTAAGTGCATTATCATATTGCTCACGAGTAGATTCAATTATAGAACCATCAAAATTATGATAAACCATATCCCCCCTTCTAGCAGCCTCCTTTCTTTCAGCCTTATTTCTAGGCGTTACAATAGGCTGTACTGCTTCCGTATCCTCGGGGATTTCAATCCGATCTAGTGCCGCTTGCAAGTCCTCGTCGGGAGTGACTACTTCTTCTTGGACAACTTCTTGGGCAGGGGCTTGCTCTTTGGCGTCTCCTTCTCCCACTTCTTGCAATCCCACTTGGGATTCTTCTGGGCGTAACACGCCCTCCTCTGTGCTTGGCTTTTGAACGGCATTTTCTTGTAGTGTTTTTATTTGTGAATTGATAGAAGCAAGTTTGTCCTTGGCTGACTGTGTCTTCTTGCCTTCAAACTTCTTTCGTTCCTTTTCTAATGCGGTGATTTGATCCAATGTCTCCTCGTCCAAATTGGGATTGGCTTCTCGAACCTCTTCCTTGATCGAAGATGTAACCATCTTGTCTTGCAACTTTGCACTAAGAACGGGGTCATTGGTGATTTCAATGTTGGCTTTACTTAGATTCTCAACATCCATTGTCTCAATCATATCATTGATAACATTGGGCGAATCTATATTTATCCCATTGATACTGTAACTTGGTGGTGGAGTAGCGGGTTTGTTTTCAAATTCTGCAATTTGATTCTCAATTAACTGTGCTTCTTGTGGCTTGCCATCCTTCTTTAACTTCTTCACCCTAGCACCCATCGCGTTCAAGATGAAACCCACACCAAAACCTACACCACCCGATTCACCTACCCCTTCGAGCAGTTCTTGGTTGATGTTGTATATTTCTTGAGCAGTTTTGTTGGCATAAAGTTGTTGAAGGACTTCAGTTGTCATCTCTTCAAAGCCACCTGTCAATCCTGCAACACCCTTGGCTTTGATGTAATTCGTTACACCGCCGGCTGTTGATTGATTGAATCGCTTTAGGAATTGCATAACAGGTATCTGCTCTAGCACAGAACCAACCGCAGCGTTCTTGTAAAATGCTTCGAATGCTTGATCGTCCGTGGCTCCCAATTCTTTGGCTCTGTCAAACTCTGCTTGACCCATAGATAGACCCGCACTCACAGAGGTAGGGCTTACCAATGTAGAAGCCAACTGCTTACCAGCAGCGCCAACGGTGCCTGCGACTCCTGTTGGGGCGGCAGCAGCAATTGCAGCGCCTTCTTTACCTGCCCCGGCAATACCGCCTGTCATTATTAATGACGCAACTTGACCAAATGCTTGGCCAAATTGATCGGTCAAACTGTTTTTAAAGTCTTCATCTTGAGGAGTGAGTTCGTCAATGGCATTGTTGTAGTAATTACCAAAACTTATTAATGCATCACTGATTGGACCCTTTCCTGTCCCACCAAATACTTTTGCTGTTGCTCCTTCGAGCAATGTACCCATACCCTTGACGGGATTCCCGATTAAGTTCTTGGCGAATCCTCGGTCCAATGCGGACACGGTGTTAAGTAACCAACCCTGTTCTGAGTCGGCAGTTTGCGGTGCTTCTACTATTGCTTGTGCTTCTTCGGGGGTCCTCATTGGAGGAGCCTCAAACATAGGGGCAGTCTCAGGAACTCTTTGAGATCCCAAAGAAATACCCGAAGGCTTGGATTCCAAAAACGGGAGTGCAGGTTCTTCCTTTGGCTCTGCTGGCTTTTGGTTCCACGGAAGTTCTGACGGTTCTTTTTTTTTTACAGCAATAGGCTCTGCCTGTGACGTGTATTTCTGAATGAAAGCGTCTTTACCTTTTGTAAATAAACCATCTCTCTCTACTACGCCATATACTTTGTCTTGATATCCCGGATCTTGAAACTGAACTTTGAAATCATCAAATGATTTAGTATAGTATCCATCTCTTATGAGAACATCGTATAACTTTTGCAATTCATCCATGGTACAAAAATATGCTTATTAATCTAATTCCCCTTCGCCTCCAAGAACACCTGCTTGATCAGCATTAAGTAATGCTTCTTGACCCAAGTTGGCAGTTACAAAATCAATAATGGATTGCCTTACCTTGGCTGCTTCATCTGCTCCATCTTTTAAAGAAAATTGTTTTGATACCCCAGACTTATCCTTTGTTCCGGGTGATTTTATTGTAACATAATTACCAGCACCGCTTTCTTCTGCATCAAATCCAAGTTTTTCTAGTGCTGATAGCAATTGAGGAACTGCTACCTCTTCCTCTTGATTTATGATATTAGCTGTTATTGCGGATGATAAGTAATTCTTAGCCTTCTGTTGTGGCGTAAGCGGTTTGGCTGGCGTAGACCTTGTAGTAACAGCAGATGCTTTGCCTGTGGTATTAAATGCTTTTTTACCAGTACCAATTGAGCCTTTAAGGACTTCGTTTACGTCAGCATCACTTCCAATTAAGTGACTAGTTGCGGAACGAATAAAGTCTGCTTGAGTTTTTAGGCTTCCATCGGGGTTTTTGAATTGTACAGTCTTTGATTCCCCGTTGCTAAATTTTATTTGAACACCACTAGAATCCCTGACTATTGAGTCAACTTCATCTAATCCATTGAAATAATCAACAGCGGATTGTATCTCTGCCGCATCACCACTATACAACTTGGCTAACATGTTGCCACTTTGCCTTGTTGTTTTTGCCGTATTCGATGCTTCAATCTCCGCTTGCGATGGGCGGTATGGTTCAGGCTCTTGGAACGGACGCTTCTCTGACTTCTGATCGATGTAGTTTTTGATTTGGCCTTTGATAAATGCCTCGACATCTTTCCTTTGTTCCTCTTTGAACTGTGGCATTACAATCCCAGAGCCATTCTCGTTGGCCATCAATACCACATCCCCACTTTTGTCAGCATCGAACTCAGCCTTGTTGGTTGTTATTCTGTACTGACCACCGGTTCTAGGATTGGTGTTCATGTTGTCGGCCAAAATAGATGCCAACTGATAGTTGCTAGCCATTATGTCTTTGACCGTGGCATCTTCCCATTGAGTGTATGTACTTCTGAGTGTTGGATCAGATATGTCTGTAACGATACCAGTTCTGCGGAACCCTGTCCTGCCTATCTCGCTGATAGTATAGTCGCCCAATTCACTTGCTGCGCTAGCAAGACCAGCAGATAAATCATACCTATCAATCTTGGTCTTAACCCTGTTACGCAATGCTTGAAGGCTTACATAGTTGTCGCCCATTTGCTGAACGCCATCTTCACCGGGAGTACCGGTTGCCAAGTACACCATGCCATTGGTTGAGTTGATGTACGGCACAGTGGATGATATGTTTGCCAATGACTCATTCATAGCGGCCATCTCTACCTCAAATCGAGAAGAATCTCCCGCTCTTTTCCTGTCCATGATTGACTTGTATTCGTCTTGGTACTCCTTTGATATAGTGAATACCAAATTAGTAGAGTCCTTGCTGTTCTGAGCGGCAACTTGGTAGTCGCGTAGGCTCATCTTGCCTGACTTCAACAAGCGATCAATCGTCAAGCGATAGTTCATCATGTCGTTGGCATACTTGATGGTCCACTCAGAGGCGGTTGTGTTCTCCCCCTTTGGCGCATCAGCCAACGTGAGCATATCCTTACGGGTAGACTCATCGATAGCGGCCTTCTTGGCCTGTCTATCTTGATCAATCTGAGTAATAGTATCAGTAAGACCCTTGCTTACCTCGGCCCAGTTTATTTGGCTATTCGCCTCCCGTTCTGCGTATTTGTAGTATGTCATTATTGTATGCTAAAAGGGTCAATGCCGTATGCTCTTAATAATTCTGGTGGCAACATTTTCAAATCACCCGGTCTGTATGAACCTGCCGTCTTTGACGCTGGTGGTGCAGGGGCATTCAAAAGTACAGACTCTCCACCACTTGGCCTCTCAACATATGGTGTATATACAGGTGCTTTTGGTGCAAAGATGTTTTTCTTGATCAATTGCTTGGTGATATCAGGGTTCTGAACCATGAAGTCTTGGAACTGAAGAGGAGTCATTGCATTGGCGATAGGATTACCATCAGCGTCCACTGACTTAGCGGCGTATCCAACACCCGACAACTTGGCAAAGTTTGGATCAGATGTACCCAACGCTGCTAGTTGGTTTTGAATTTGTTCTTGACTCATCCCTGCCGTGGTGGCTTGGCCTACTAGTTTGTCATATGCCTTGGCGCCTTGACCTTCGTAATACAAAGGGAGTGCTTGACCTACACTGCTAGCAACTTGACCTAGTCCTTGAAACCCTTGCGTCATTGCTTGCGCTCTTAACTTCTCAGCATCTTTAATGGCTTGTTGCGCACCTGCTGCTTCTGCAAGACTAACATTGGCGGCAAAATCCTGAAGTCGAGACTCCTCTGTTGCTACCATTTGATTTAGCCCTTGCATCTCCTGTGCTTGAATGTCTGCAATCTGCCCCTGCTGTTGGTTCTGTGCCATCAAAGCACGGCCCGCTGTGGCGGCTCCACCTCTTTCGCTTTCGCGTCCAGCCTCAATCGCTTGAGCGCCCGCTACTAGCGCGGCTTCTCTTGCTCTTTCGTATGGTTCTTTGGTGAGAGACAATGCCTCGAACACATTCTGCTCGGCCCGTTTCTTGGCTTCTTGAATGGCTTTCTCTGCTTCTATTCTTGCGGTGGTCGCTGCTTTTGATTGCTGACTCGCCTGCTTGAAGGACATATATGAGCCGGCCAATGCTGTACCTGCTCCTACTACTGCTGCTGTTGTTGCTGCCATGACTTTATAATTTGATGATCATTTCTTTGTTGTAACTATCGCCCTCTGTGTATCCTGCTGACTTATAAACATTGACCAATGAGGGATGCTTGATCAATGCATATACATAACTGAAGCCAAGGTTCTTGCAGGTCGCTGTTAATATCTCAATCAACAACGCAATTGCCTCTTTCCTCTGTGGCTTCTTTTTGTACTCTTTGTTTGATATGATCCAGTCTACCCAAGCAGCCTTTGAGTTGGTGGTATAAAAGAATCCGGCACACACGGGTGTGTCTTCATCCAATACCATCACGCCACTCAATCCACCCTCGGGAAGAAAGTCTCTAGCAGGTGCTGTCCAACCCCAATCGCTCCACCATTGTACTAAAATGGTATCGTAATCTGTAGGAGTTAGTAGCCTTGCATGGAGCGCCATATGTATACAAAGATATTATTTTTTTAAGGATAACTTTTCATCACCTCAGACTCGAGTGTAAACAACTCTATCTTGTTGGTATTGGTGTTGGTCAGAGTGAATACGCAGTAGTGTCCAAGCAATCCATGAGACTCCGCAATTGAGTTCTTGATGTACATTGTGTACGGGTCTTGGATCAAAGGGATACCACCACCCACGACGGTCGTGTCCACAATCAATTGGTTTATACCATTCTTCAAATCCACATTGATATCAGTCACTTCACCAAAAAGAATCGGCGTGCCGTACGTTGGAGGCAATGAGTAGTACAGGT
>Ga0209033_1000746_pt1 | contig 19109 bp, 19 predicted proteins | sample LauGreFa1BDMLBDN_2_FD_188218 | JGI IMG/M metagenome (GOLD analysis project Ga0209033, IMG submission 188218) | Freshwater lake microbial communities from Lake Michigan, USA - Fa13.BD.MLB.DN (SPAdes) (version 2) | ecosystem: Environmental > Aquatic > Freshwater > Lake | place: Lake Michigan, USA...
GGCAACTTCGACAGGTGCGCTTGTTGCATCTGTTGGTTTACGACGGCGACCAGGAAACGCCGCAAGCACTGTGCCGACTGCCATCAGCGCAGTGCCAATCCAAAGCCAGATAATCATCGGCTTGATAAACACCTTTATACGCGCCTCATTGGCATCTTGACGAACCGGTGGTTCGAGAGTCAGATAAATATCTGTAGTCAACGAAGTGCGCACCGAAGGCGTGCCTACATTCATTCCGATGCGTGTGTACTTAGTTATTGCCGGTGCATAAACCTTTTTGCCATCGACGAGCACAAGTGCTTTGACGCTGATGCTTCGATCATCGCGAACCTCAACCACATCTTTTAATTCAAAAGTGTGTCCTGAAAAATTCGCTTCAACATTTGCAACCAGCGACAATTCTTGGCTCTTGCTGAAACTATTCGAAGCACCCAACGCGACTGCGATCAAAATCACGCCAAGGTGCACGATCATGCCACCGTTGGCGCGACCGACGAGACCACGCCATCCTTGACGTCGTGTTGCCAAGACAACTTGCCGCAACGCAGCACCAGCCGAAACACCGCCCAAAGTAAAAGTCAAAAGTGGCGCGAGACCATAAGCGCCGAGCAACAAACTCACGACAAGTGCAGCAACGCCACACCATGCCGGCCAAAAGAGCCTTTGGCGCAAAGTTTCAGTTGATGCTTTTCGCCACGGCAAAACAGGCGCAATCGCCATCAGTGTCAACAGCGCCAAACCTATTGGCATCGAAAGTTTGTCAAAGAACGGTGCACCAACTGCGATCTGGCGATTCTGTAGCGCTTCGATAATCAACGGAAACACGGTGCCCAATAAAACGACGAATGCGAACACGGCGAACAGCACATTGTTCGCCAAGAAAGCCGCTTCGCGCGACAGAGGCGAGTCGATGACACCAGGGCTGCGAAGTTTGTCGCCACGCCAGCCGATCAAGCCGATTGAAACAACAAGCACCACCGCGAACAACGCCAAGAACCACGAACCGATACTGCTCTCACTAAAAGCATGAACGCTGTTCAACACTCCCGAGCGAGTTAAGAAAGTACCCAAAATCGTCAAACTGAAAGTTGCAACAAGAAGAGAGATGTTCCAGACGCGCAACATGCCACGACGCTCTTGCACCAAAACCGAGTGAATGTATGCGGTGCCCGTGATCCAAGGCAGAAGCGAAGCGTTTTCAACGGGGTCCCATGCCCACACGCCACTCCATCCCAAAACTTCGTAACTCCACCAACTGCCGAGCGCAATACCAAAAGTTAAAAAACCCCATGCGAAAAGCGACCAGCGACGAGTTGCAACGAGCCAACCCTCACCGACACGACCTGTAATCAGTGCTGCAATCGCAAATGCGAACGGCACTGTCACACCAACATAACCGAGATACAAAATTGGCGGATGAAACATCACCAAGATGTGATTCTGCAAAAGAGGGTTCGGGCCAGGGCCGTCGAGCACGCCGGGCGCGCCCGTAGCAAATGGATTCGCCGGAAAGAACGAAACTAGAAAAAAGAATGCTGAAACGACGAACATCACGCCAAGCGCCCACGACGCGATGAGGTCTTGCATGCGTTTGCGAACCCAGAACGAAACTGCAGCTGTGTAGCCGGCCAAAACTAGAACCCACATCAAGATCGAACCTTCGAGCGCACTCCAGACTGCGGCGAAGTTATAAAGCGCAGGCGTCGACCACGAACCAACTTTCTGCACATATGCAAGTGAAAAATCACGAGTGATCATCGCGTACTCCATTGCCGCAAATGCACCAACTGCGGCCGCCAACGAGAGCGTCGAAAACCTAGGGATTAGTCGAATTATCTGTTGATCGTTACGGCGCGCACCGGTAAACGCTGCAAAGGCACCAAATACTGCACCGATGAAACCAACTAAAAGAAATGCACGACCTACCGTGCCGCTTATCCCTGCACTTGCGAACATGCCGCGCTCCCAGAAGAGTCAAGACGATCGGCGTTTTTTTCTGCATACTCATTCGAGTGCTTCACTTCGATGCGATTCGACTCGAAAGTACCGTCAATCATGCGACCATGCGCAACAACTGAGATGCATTCTTGAAACACTCCGCCTGGGTCACCTGCGTAAACAACATTTATTGATTTGTCATTAAAAGTCATCACAAAACTGGTTTTGCCACCAGTTTTTTGCAGAGAACCTTGTTCGACTGTGCCCTGCACTCGCAACCGAGTTGACTCTTCACAACCACTGCGAACACCGATCTCGTCAACATTGCAGTAATAGTCGATCGCCGATGTCAAAAACTGCGTAACAATAACAATGCCACCCAGGCCGACTAACGAAAGCAAGATAATCGGCAACCACTTGCGTGGTTTTCTCGATGGTTCTGACGCTCTTGGTGATAAGTCCACTACAGCCAGGTCTTATCTTTCTCGTCTACAGATTGTGATGAGTCTTTAGCGCGACGCAGTGTCGCAACCGCGAACATCAAGATCGCGCCAAGAGTCACAATGTAAGAGCCGAAAATGAAGCCCGCGTCTTTCATCTACTTCACTGATCCTTCAATTTTCCGAGCAGCAATTGCCGCATCGAGACCTTGGCGATTGGCGATATCAACAAGCAACATTGTTCGCTGACGATGCAAGATGAGCCACACGAATACAAGTGTGAAGCCAACGACACCGCTGAACAAAGTGAACAGCATTAGATCATCCATCTTTACATCACCATTCGGATTCAAAACCGTTGCGCCTTGATGCAAACTGCGCCAAAGTACGACACTGAAATGCACGAGCGGAATCTCGAGAACCGCCAACATTGCAACAACTGCCGAACGGCGCGCACGTTGTTCGACAGAACCTTCAAGACGACGCACAGCGAGATAACCGACATATGTCACGAACAGAAACGCAGTTGTTGTCAGGCGTGGATCCCATTGCCAAAACTCGCCCCAGGTCAGTCGACCCCACAAACTTCCGGTGATCAACGTGATCGCCATGAACATCACACCTACTTCGGCAGAAGCGCCTGCGAACCGATCAAAACCCATTGAATGTTTTTTGCTGATCAACCAACTCGCTGATGCAACGGCCGTGAAAATAAAAGCAAGATATGCAATCCATGCTGACGGGACATGCACGTACATAATTCGCACCGATTCTCCCTGCACTACATCTTGAGGAGTCAGAACTAAACCACTGACAACCACCCACGCCATCACCAAAATTGCCAGTGCGCCGATTACTTTTGTCGCGCGCGTGCCAGTCGCCGAGGTGCGTTGCAAAACTTGCGACATTAAAACATTTCTCCACAACTAAATTTCACAAAATTAAAACTATTCATCGATCAGCGACCCAAAAGCTAACGACCCGCCGACACCGAAAACTGCAGCGAACACTGCGAGTAAACCAATCCATGCCCATCCTTCTGAAGTTTGCGCACCGCCACTGCCAAAAGCCGCTTCGGTGGCTCTCGTCGCTGCGATTAACACTGGTGCCACCACCGGCAATAACAACAAAGGAAGCAAAGTTTCGCGACCTTTTGCGCCAGCAGTGAGACCGCCATAAAGAGTACCAACGAAGGCCAATCCGCTTGTTGCGCAAATCACACAAGTGACCAACAACACCAGACCGGTCGCACTTACATCGACCCTATATAAAAGGACTGCGCCGCAGATCAGAACGATCTCGAGCGCAATCAGTTTTATAGCTAGTGCAATTGCCTTGCCGAAAAACACTGCCGATAAATCGATGCCGGCAACTCTCAGCGAATCAAGCGCGCCGTCGGCCGTATCGATTGCAAAAGACCGCTGCACAATTATGAACAATGAAAACAAGGTTGCCAACCAAACCAGGCCACCGGCAACACGTTGTAATACGTCGTCATTGTCGAGCGCAAATGCAAACATCACCATCACTAGACCAGCGAAAGGTAAAACCTGATTAGAAATTACACGGCTGCGCAATTCAATTTGAATGTCTTTTAAAAGTACGGCCGTGACAACTTTGCCTCTGCTGACACGTGTTGATGAATCAGACTTCATGATTCGGTCACCAACCCACCAGCCACCATCAAAGACCGTGTTGCCAAATTTCTCGCCCGATCAATTTCATGGGATGCAAACACCACAGTTGCACCCGCTTCTCGCGCAGCTCGCAATGTCTTATCGAGTTCATCGCGACCTTGCGTGTCGAGACCAGCATGTGGTTCGTCAAGTAACCACAATTGGGCTCGGCGCACGATCAAAGTCGCTAGCGCACAACGACGCTTTTGCCCTGCCGAAAGATTTGCCACGCGCGTTGCACTCAAGCGATCGGATAATCCCATTATTTGCATCGCGGTCTTCACGTCTTGATTCGACGCACCAATAAGACGCGACCAAAACGACATATTTTCTTCGACCGTCAAATCGTGAAACAAACCATTGGCGTGGCCGAGCAAACCCACTTTGTTACGCACCGAATAACGATCGTTTATCAAGTCGCAACTCAAAACAGTGGCTGAGCCACGAGCAATCGGCAACAAACCCGCACATGCACGCAACAAAGTTGTTTTACCAGCGCCGTTTGGCCCCTGTAATAAAACGATTTCGCCACGTGAAATCTCGAAAGTCGCACCGGCAAGCGCTGGAAAATTGTCGTAGACAACAACCACATCAGAAAAACTGACAACCATCACTCGCCCTTAAATTTGGCAGCACGTTTTTCTAAGAATGCTGCACGACCTTCTTCGACATCTTTGCTCGCCCATGCAAAGTCTCTCGTCCATCGCACTATCTCGTCGATCTCTGGCTCTCGAGACGATGCGTTCAGCGCAGCCTTGTGACCTGCAATCGAAAGTGGCGCAAGCGCAGCAATCTCATGAGCCCAACCAAGCGCCACGTCTAGATCACCAATTCGATGCACTGCTCCAAGTTGAGCAAGTTCTTCGCCTGAATAATTGCGCGCAGCAAGCAACATCGCCCTGGCAACTGGCCACGAACACTCACGGGTCAAGCGCTCGACAGTCCAATGATTTACAACTAAGCCGAGTCGAGCCGCTGGCACACCAACAACGGCTCGTGCCGTTGCCACACGTAAGTCACAAGAAATTGCAAGTTGCGCACCCGCGCCAAGTGCATGACCATCAATCGCCGCAATTGTCACGCATGGTGAAGTCGCCAATTGAACCAATAATTTATGCAGCGCATCAGTGAATTCGACTTCTCGCACTCCCGACAAATCTGCGCCCGAGCAAAAAGTGTTTTCTGCACCTGTCAACACAATGACTCGAGTCGATTGCGCCTCTGCCTGCTTCAGCGCATTTGCCAATTCAGCCAAAGTCTCTTGATCGACTGCGTTCTTGCGTGCAGGTCGGTTGATCGTGGCAATCAGCACCGAATCTTTTGATTCAAGTTTCAACGCCATCGATGAACGCCCCGTAACATAAACACAACGCTATGGATTCTCGCACACAACCCGATAATTCAAACCGTGAGCCAAAAGATGCGTCAAATCACGACCCGATTCTCGTCAAACGAGCCTTAATTTCAAATTGGGCCAAGCGCGCTACCAACCTCGGTTATTCACTATTCGGTGTTTCAATGATCGCTGTTACCTGGGGTGTTGTTGTCGATTTCACACCGAACACGAGTCGCGTCGCCACAATTTCACTAATCAGTGGATGCATCGTGCTCGCACCTGCAATTCTCGTGCAGTATTCGGTCAAAGCTGCAGTGCGTGACGAACGCGAAAACGCCTTACAGTCACCAAAAAAATCATAAAATTTCTCTAGATATAGACTTGAGTTATGCACGCAAACGCAGAACACCATCCGGCGTTCGAAGAATATTGCGAATGTATTTTTGAGCTTGAAGAAGACAACGTTGAACTAATTCAGGCACGCATCGCCGAAAGATTGGGCGTCTCTCGCGCTTCAGTTTCAGAAATGATCAAACGAATGGAGGCCGAAGGCCTCATCAATTTGTCTGGTCCACGAATTGCGCTAACCGAACAAGGTCGAAGACTTGCCGAGGGCATCGTGCGCAAACATCGTCTGGCCGAATGCTTCTTGATCGATGTTCTTGGCCTTTCTTGGTCAACCGCACACCACGAAGCCTGCAAATGGGAGCATGTAATTACCGACGAAGTAGAAGTCGCACTGTCAAAGATGCTTGGCAACCCAACTGCATGTCCACACGGCAACCCAATGCCTGGTTCAGCTCACCACAATATGTTGCTCACCCCACTCAACACGATCGAAATCGGCGACTCATTCACCGTGGTGCGAATATCTGAAGAACTCGAAGAAACTGCCGGGGCACTCGACACGCTTGAAGCCAACAAAATGTTTCCTGGAAAAGTAGGCACCATCTCTAATCGCAGCAACGACGGTGCAGTCAGTGTCACGATGTCTGACTCGGCCCAATCTGCACCTACTGCAATCGACTCGTTTATCAGCAGTCGCTTGCTCGTCTCGACCAAAAAATAAAGTTCTGCGTTATGCAATCGAATCTTTACCGCAATCAAGTTCGCATTGTCACACTCGTCTCTATCGCAGTACTTGTCAGTACGACCTCACTTTTAAGCGGTTGCGCAACCACGATTAACGAGTCGGCTCCTACTACTCTCGCCGACAACGTCGTTACTGAAACGACGACTCTCACGGTTGATCAGCAACTTTCGACTGAAGAACTTCTTACCCAAATGTTGACGACTGTTAATGCTCTCAGCGAAGCAATGCAAAAGTCTGACCGCCAAACAGCCAGCAAGAAGGTTGATCAGATTTTGCTAATCAGCAACGCAGTGCGACCAAAAATTCTTACTTTGAGCGACCAACTCGCAGCCGACTTTGACCGCGTCATAGCGTTAGCAAAAAGTTCTGTTGAGCGCAATCGCCCTGCCGATGCCGACAAAGCTCTGCGTTTTCTGCCTCTGATTATCGACTCACTTGACAACTTCTAACGAAATATTTTCAGCTCAGCGAACAAGCGCATCTGGCAGCGGCTCGCTGTGCACAACACTCAGGCGTCGCGTTGAGCGTGTCAGCGCAACATACAGAGCGCGCAAGCCATGTGTCTGCGCAGCCACAATTTTTGCTGGCTCAACCACAACCACCCCGTCAAGTTCTAAACCTTTGACCACACTTACGGGCACAACTGTCAAACCATATTCAATGCCCGCAGCACCCGCGCGACCATAAACAACCTTCGCAGCGTCGAGTGCTCGGCAAACATTTTCGGTCATCTCGTCGGGGCAAACAATCGCCACGTTGCCATCACTCAACTCTTCAACAAGACTCTTCGCTTCTTCGATCAACTTAGAAATCAATTCGGCGTTTGTGCACTTTACGAATTTTGGTGCTTGGTCACCTTCCCGCACGGACACGGGGGCAACTTGACTTGGCGCAGCCGCAAGCATCACTTTGGTCGCTAAATCCATAATTTGTTTTGGGATTCGATAGCCGACGGTGAGCCCTATGACTCGCGACGGATTCTTCTTCGGCAAATGTTCGAGAACTTCTTGCCAAGATGCCGGAGCGTGCGCCGAAGTTGCTTGTGCGATATCTCCGACGATCGTCATCGAGCCGTTCAACGAACGCCGTGAGATCATGCGCAATTGCATCGGTGAAAGATCTTGCACCTCATCAATGACGATGTGACCATATGTGCGAATTTCATCTGCCTCATTAATTCGACCACTACGTCGTGGCCGTGGCCCCAAAACCGCAAGCGCTTCATCAAGCACCGCAACATCGGCATCACTGAATTTTGCATCAGCAAGACTCGCCGCTCGTGGTCGATACATCGACTCGTATTCTGCTGTCGTACACACTTTTTGTGCAGCCAATCGCATCAACGCCTTTGACGAGTACAGGTCGTGCAATAACTCTGCTGGTGTTAGCACCGGCCACATGTAATTAATGACTGCCTGAAATTCTTTCAAGTCGCGCAGCGCATCTCGAGTTGACTCAAGATCAAGTTCTTGATTATGACTCGATGCGATCATCGCTGTCACAATTTCTGTCTCGACCCAGTGATGAGCCGCGTTGTGGCGACGAAAGCGGCGGCGAGCCTCGCGAACAATCGTTGCCGACTCGATGCTTGTCAACCGCAAATAACCAGCGCCAAAACCAATTTCAACATCTTTGCGCAGAGCACGTTCGCGATCTCTCACGCTGTTAGCGACAATTTTTGCCATTCGCAGGTCGCCTTTGATTCGTGCAACATCTTCGCTATCTTTCGCAGAAAAACTATGACCTCGAACTAAATCGGCCAATACAACTTGCTCGACACCCGCTTCACCCAGCGACGGCAAAACTCTTTCGATATAACGCAAAAAAACTCGATTGGGCCCGACAACCAAAACACCTTGATCTTCGAGCGGAAATCTAAATGTATAAAGCAAATATGCCGCCCGATGAAGCGCGACAACTGTTTTGCCAGTACCCGGACCACCTTCGACCACCAACACGCCCTGTTGCGACGATCGAATAATTTCATCTTGTTCTGCTTGAATCGTCGCCACGATGTCGCCGAGTTGGCCAGTTCGACCTCGCGACAAAACAGTTAACAGCGTGCTGTAGCCACGTAACTTCGGCGCGACAGAGGCTGGCTCGCCGTCAAGGCCTTCATCATGACCGACACCAAGGTGACCCGCGCCGAAAAGTTCGTCTTCGATGCCGAGCAATTCGCGACCCTGCACAGCAAAGTGTCGGCGCCGTGCCAAGCCCATCGACTCTCGACCTGTCGCACGATAAAACGGTTCAGCCACTGGCGCACGCCAGTCGACAACAACTGGTTCGCGATTTGAGTCGGCAACTGCAATTCGCCCAATGTGAAAACTCTCGAAAATCTCGGGTGACTCGGTTAACCGATCAATTCGTCCAAAAACCAATGCCGCATCGCCCAAGTCGAGTTGGGTCAGCCGACCAACCAAAACCTCATCGAATGCGTTGCGCTCGTAGCGCGCCTGAAAAGTGCCGCCAGTCGATGCCTCGTTCATCTCGCGAATCTGCCACGCATCGTTTCGCGTCTGCTCTAGACACTCATATGCGTGGTCAATAAACCGCTGTTCGTCGGCAAGTTCGGGGTGCTGCTGGGTCATCTAATTTCACAGATCCTTGAAAATGGGGTCTATCTACTCTACAGACGAAAACATCACATTCTTGTAATTTTCAGCACAGTTTCGCACTCGTGCACACATCAAGAAACACTGCGTCTATGAACTTCAAATTTCGCGCTACTCGCAAACTCATTCAACTTTTTACACTCTGCTGCTTCATCGTTTGCGGATGTTCAACTGCGAGCAACACAAACACTCGCGCCACACTTAATTTTTTAACAACCACTTCGGTCGCGACTCAAACACCAGTATCACAAGCCACTTCGCCGCTGCTTTCCAGCAACAACGCGAAAACTACGCAGAAATCAACGCAACTTTCGTCAGTTACACCGTTTGATCTCGTTGCTGAAAAATTCGAAGCATTCGTCAAGTGGCGTCGCGACTGCAGCTACAAACCAAGACTCTGCAACATCGGTGAATTCACGATTATTGGCACACAGTTCAGCGATGACTTCGCCGCGATGATGCGCGATTTTGGTGCAAACAATATCTTTGCTCGACCAGGTGACGGTGAACGCCAAGTCACCGTCGAAGCAATTTCTCACGACGAATCGACGATGACTGCCATCGTGAACGGTTGCGTTTACGACACTGTGGTTTTATACATGGGTGCAGGCATCTACGACGACAAAGTTGCTTCATCACTTTCAAGTTGGACAATGAAGTGGCACAACAGTGACTGGTTTTGGACGAACTACCAAATTCACAAAAAGGTCTACTCACAAAACTTGTGCAACACATGAAACTAAAACTTCTCGCAGCAATCACTATTTCGTTATTGGCGACTTCAACATCTGCAAAAGCCAGCACTGAAGATTCAAACTTGATACGCGATATCTACGGCGGGGTTGTCGACCGAACAATTATCGCTGGCATTCTGATCGGTACAAACGAAACCACTGGCGAACCTAGCGAATGCGAATGGTCGCCTTCGCTACCCCGCGATTCTGGTCGCGATCAAACTTTTGGTGATGAAGTTGAAAAAACTGTTGGCTCAATTCAGTTTCGTCTCTACGACAGAAACTGTCCGAACGAGAACACGACTCATCACTGGATTGCAGAAGTTTCGTCTGAAACAATCGCGCGAAACGCAGCAAGCATTGCTTACGATTTAATTCCCGCACCCTTTGGTGAATTTGCGCCACCCGCACGTCAAGGTTTGATCAACATCGGCACTTGGTTCTGGGTGAGTGCATCGATATGGCAACCAAAATCTGTGACTGCATGGGTGCCAACACCTGCCGGCCCAGTCACTGCGACAACAACAGCAACGCCATACAAACTTGTCTTTGACCCAGGCGATGGCAAGTTTGGTAGCGGCAAAAAAACTTGTACCGGCCCCGGCTTGCGATGGAGCTCAATCTTCGGCGACTTCGCACCGTCTCCATGTATGTATATGTATAGACACTCATCAGCCGTCGATAGATCTGGCTTGTTCTCGGCGACTTTGTCAATTGTCTGGAAGATAACTTGGCGCTCAAACACAGGCGCAGTCGGCACTTTGCCCGATGTAACGACATCATCCTCGCATCAGATGCGAATCCGCGAGTTTCAGGCTCTTGTTACTTCGTAATATCACAACAAAAATTAGGAAACACCCCTATGCCTTGCTACCCTTGACTCGGCGCTTTCGATCATGGAAGTGCAATACAAATATCAAGAAAGAAGTACAAGCTATGCCAACCGGTACCGTGAAATTTTTCAATGACGAAAAGGGTTACGGATTTATCTCGCGCTCTGATGGAGAACCAGATATTTTCGTTCACTTCTCGAACATTGAAGGCACCGGGCGTCGCACCCTTGTTGCAGGCCAAGAAGTCGAGTTTGAACTCGGCCAAGGTCGCAAGGGCACCGAAGCCAACAACGTCCGCGCTATCTGAGCCCCGCGCTTAACGCGCAGTTCATTCGCGTCGCTTGTTCGATTCGAATGTTTCGTCTCAATAGTTAGGTAGATCACCAGAAGTCGGTGACGTATGCGTTCGCCCCCGATATAGTTTCGGGGCGTGTCAACATCAAAAGAACAGATCCTTATCGACCGTCGCTATGCGGCAGTCTTAGCAACTATCTCTGACGACTCGCTTGCCGAATTGGCAATCAGCCTTCCCGAAAAATTGCGCGATCCATTTGCGAAAGTCGCTGGCCTACCGGCCGGCGCACTTAGCACCAAAGACGGGCTCGGCGCCAAAATTCGCGCAGGCTTTACATCCCGCAAATCGTTTATCAATGTCGGTGTTTTATTGAGCGAACCTTGCACCGAATATTGCATTGAAGAACTCGGCACCGCCGCTGACGACCCGAATGTTGAACACTTGAAAGCAACCCTCCCAGGCGCGATCGAGAAATTTGGTCTCGATGCAACGCGTCTCATGGCGATTCAGTATTCGGTCAGTCTTAACGGCTTTAAACAACTCGTCGCCACAGACGAACGATTCATGATTCCAAAATCTGACAATTCGTCGAGTGCGGCAAGCACTGCTGCAGTCACTGCGCAAGTGCGCAAAGATGCGCCAGCCGATGCCGAAAAGCGTCGGCTTCGCCGCGAACGCCAAGAAAAAGAGCGCGAAGAAAAACGTCAGGCCGAACTACAACGTCGAATCGCTCGCAACAGAGTTTAAAAATGTCTGCTGCGCGTTTCGGGTGCGTCGATGGTCGCGGTGCCTTGATCACCGAATCTCTCGACAATTACATTGACATCGAAAAGTTCTCGGGTGGCAAATTGCCGAGTGACCCGATGGCGTGTATCAACCGCTGGTCTGAAGTCTGCGATCTAGCCAAAACACTGCCTTCTGCCAAAGCAACCGACTTGATGGCCCTTAACTTCGACAAACTCGACTGTCCAGTGCCACGACCTCGACAAATTTTTGCCGTCGGTGTCAACTACAAGGCCCACGCAGCCGAGATGAACCACGGTCTACCCAAAGAGCCGCTTGTATTTACCAAGTTTCCGAGTTCGCTCAATCGACCACATGGGCAGATCAAACTTGTCGGAGAAAAATGCGACTACGAAGCTGAACTCGTGGCAATCGTCGGCAAAGGCGGTCGCAATATTTCAACTGCCGATGCATGGTCACATGTTGCTGGTCTTTGTGTCGGTCAAGACTTCTCAGATCGCGCGCTGCAATATGCCAATACCCCACCGCAATTCAGTTTGGGCAAGAGTCGCGAGGGTTTCACTGCCATCGGGCCTTACATCACTGACGCAGCAACTCTTGCTACTCGTGGCAATCTCGAAATGACGTGTCGTGTTTCGGGCGAAATAATGCAACACACTCAAACTGACGACATGATTTTTGAAATTCCCGACATCATCGCCTATCTGTCGGGTATCTGCGAACTATTTTCTGGCGATGTTATTTACACCGGCACACCTTCGGGTGTCGGTGCTGGCCGAACACCACAAAGGTTTTTACGCACCGGCGACATTGTCGAGACCACAATTCAAGATCTCGGCACCCTCCGCAACACCTGCATCTAATTCACGCCGGCTAGTTAAGAGCCGTTGTGGCGAACAAGTTCGAATTCGGTGTAAGCCGAAACGCCCATCTCGCTATCAAGACCAGCAATTTCGTCGGCAGCACTTGAGCGAATGCCACCCTTCGTCAATCGGTTCTGTAATTTAAAGAACCCATACGACAAACCAAAGTTGACAACAAGAATCGTCACAGCGCCAAGTGCCTGTGCGCCGAGTTGACCCCAGTTGCCGTCGATGATTCCCGCTACTCCAGTCGATTCAGAGCCATTCCATCCTGCACCGTATGAACCGTTGGCAAACACACCGACGGAAAGCAAACCGAACATTCCACAAACTCCGTGCACGCTGATCGCACCACATGGGTCATCAATACGCAAACGCTCTTCGACGAAATAAGTTGACTCAATCACCAAAACTGCAGCAATTGAACCAATAACTGCAGCCGCCCACGGCGCAACGAACGCACACGGCGCCGTAATTGCCACAAGCCCTGCGAGCATGCCATTGATCATCATCGCGGGGTTTGGTTTTCCTGATCGCTTTGTGATCCACAATATTGAGGCCACTGCACCGAAGGCACCCGAGATTGCTGTATTCGTCGCTACTGTTGCAAATTGCACATCAGTTGCCGAAAGTGTTGAAGCTGCGTTGAAACCAAACCAACCGAACAACAAAATAAATGTGCCAAGCATCGCCATTGGCAAATGGTGCCCTGGCATCGGCAGCGACTTGCCATCACTCGTATATTTGCCAATTCGTGGGCCAAGAACCATCGCGCCAGCAAGCGCCGCGACACCACCGGTCATATGCACGACACCTGAGCCAGCGAAATCGACATAACCAGCACCAAGCGACATCGTTGCCCAAGTTTTCGACAACCATCCGCCGCCCCATGTCCAGGCCGCAATCACGGGATAATAAATTGCACCGCAGAAAAGACCCCATTGCATGAAACTGTTCCATCGCCATCGTTCAGCCATCGAACCAGTCGGAATCGTCGCGGTTGTATCCATAAACGCAGTCATATATAGAAAGAAGCCGAGAAGAGCCGGCGTGATGTTCGGTCCAGTCAGGGCCCATCCACCACCCCACGCAAACACCCAATTGCCTGAGCCGATTAGCGCTTCACCAACCGGATTATCAAGACCCATCGCTCCATAACTAAAGCCGCCAAAAGCTAGTGGAAACCCAATAAAGAAGAATGCAACAAAGCCCAAACCGAACACTGCGAAGTTCGTACTAACAACGTGCGCCGCGTGTTTTGCGCGGCAAAATCCAGTTTCGACCAATGCAAAACCTGCCTGCATGAAAACAACCATTGCAGCACCAATCACCACCCACAGCAGCGAAATTTGTGTGCCTAGAACTGTTACATCTGAATTCATAACTCCCCGTTTCTGAAAACTGAACGAATGAACAAACCACACCCAAAGGGCGCTTGCACGACGCTGTGACTGGTCAAGAAGATAGACCAGCAATGTTTCGTGATTGTCTGAGAATTGTTACGGGAGTGTGGCTTTTTTAAATCTGGTTAACTTTTTGTATATCCCAAGGAATTAGGATGGAAAAATGACAACTTCAGCCACCCGCTCAAAGGCCTATCTCGACGACCGCGCCCATGTTTTTCACTCGTGGTCAGCACAAGGCACTCTCGACCCGATCGACCTTGTAAGTGGTGAGGGCTCATATTTCTGGGATTCAAACGGCAAAAAATATCTTGATTTCTCAAGCCAACTTGTCAACCTAAACATTGGCCACCAACACCCGAAATTGATTGCGGCGATTCAAGAACAGGCGGCAAAACTTTGCACCGTCGCACCGCAATTTGCCAACGAAGCCCGCAGTGAGGCTGCACGATTGATCACTGAACTTGCACCAGGTGATTTAAACATGGTGTTCTTCACCAACGGTGGTGCCGAGGCTGCTGAATACGCATCGCGAATGGCAAAACTTCACACTGGCCGCCACAAAATTCTTACTGCTTATCGCTCGTATCACGGTTCAACTGCTGGTGCAATTGCTCTCACTGGTGACCCACGCCGATGGCAGAACGAAACCGGTGCCTCGGGTGCCGTCAAGTTCTGGGGTCCGTATCCATATCGTTCGGCTTTTCATTCGACAAGCGACGCACAAGAGTGTCAGCGCGCACTCGAGCATCTTGAAAACGTGTTGATGGTTGAAGGCCCACACACTGTGGCGATGATCGCACTTGAAACAGTTGTCGGCACGAACGGCATTTTGGTTCCGCCAGATGGTTACTTGCAAGGTGTTCGAGATCTGTGCAACAAACACGGCATCGTCATGATGTGTGACGAAGTTATGGCAGGTTTCGGTCGATGCGGCGAATGGTTCGCTGTCAACCATTGGAAAGTCACCCCAGACCTAATTTGCTTCGCCAAAGGTGTCAACTCTGGTTATGTTCCACTCGGTGGTGTCGTAATCAGTCAGAAAATTGCCGACACTTTCAAAGATCGCATGTTTCCTGGTGGTCTTACATATAGCGGTCATCCGCTTGCATGTGGTGCTGCAGTTGCATCAATCAACATTTTCAAAGAAGAGAAAATTGTCGAACATGCCCGAATGCTCGGCAAAGATGTCATTGGTCCAGCACTCGAGAAACTCAAGGCGAAGCACCCAAGTGTTGGCGATGTTCGTGGTCTCGGCGTTTTCTGGGCGATTGAACTCGTCAAAAATCGCGATTCACGCAAACCATTCGTGCCCTACAACGCTGCAGGCGCCGACGCTAAGCCAATGCTCGAACTCGCTGCGGCCTGCAAGGAACGTGGTCTCTGGCCGTTTACCCACTTCAACCGCATGCATGTTGTTCCGCCATGCAACACACCAGTTGAAGATGTCAAAGCCGGCCTTGCGATTATCGACGAAGTTCTCGACATCGCCGACAAGCACTACGAAAATTAACCTCGCACTTATTGCGAGAACAATCGAAAATGTCTAAGCGAATCACTGTGCCGTCTGATCGGCCACTCAACCTGCCAAGCACGCTCAGACTCGACCCCGCCAACAAAAATTACGACAAAATAATTGCAGCTCACAACGAAGCACTTGCAAAAAATCTCGACGGATACATCGATCCGATCAATTCGCTTTTCGTGCTTACTTCGGCTTCGCTTGTTGCCCGTGGGTTTTGTTGCGAAAACAACTGTCGCCACTGCCCCTACTGCGACTAATGGCTAAAATCGCATCACCGTGAATGCGAATGTAATCGGCATAGCCCTGAGTAGTCAAACAGTCATCGCATTAGTTTTTGCAACTGTTGCAACGCTATTGGTCGGGCTTGAGGCAATCTTGCGCTTATCAGAGCGATTGAACCTGACCGATGCTTCTAATCAGAACACGAAAACTTCTCAAACCCTTTCCAATGACACAACAGAACTCAATTCTGCGATTCAAAAATTATCGGAACTACACGGCCACCTAAACGGCCTCCATTTAAAGTCCGTGAACTTCGAGTCACCCAAATTCAATGTCGTTGATGGCTGGAGATTGACGACTGAACAGCCACCAGAAGCCACATCAAATCTTTACCTTTTTGGTGGATCAACAGTTCAGTGCATCGAGGTTCAAGATCGAGACACGATCTGTTCAAATCTGCAGAGACTTGTAAATTCGTCTTCAGAATCAATCAGAGTGAACAACCGTGGGGTTTCAGGTATGACCGTGAGAGCAAACCAGACTGAACTCGCGAAACTACTGCTCAAAGCTGATGACATAGTTATTATCTACTTCGGCGCTAATGACTCAAAGCTAGATGTCTATCTCCAAGAGGCAAAAAAACCATTTCGCTTCATTCCTGGATATACGAAAATTCTTGGGTTTCTTCGAATCAAACTAAAACTTAGAGTCGCTGAATGGATTTGGTTAGAGACCGTAAGACCAGCAGATCGAACTCTGAAAAATGCTGAGGTGAATGCAGAAAGTGTCGAAGTAGCACTAAACGAAATGAATCATCAGGCATTGGGGGCTGGAGCTATGTTTTTTGCTCTACTACAACCAAATGTCTTCACCAAAAAGTCGTATTCAAAACGCGACCTAGAAATTCTTAACCGATCAAAAATAAATCCAAGAATCGTCAAGATTCAGTACAACGAGTACATAAAAAGACTCTCTAAATACCCTTGGTTTCATCCAATAACTGACTCCCTCGACACTCACCCTGAAACCCCTTATCTTGACTGGTGCCATCTTGACGCATCAGGTAATAATCTTGTTGCAAGGTCAATGTTCGATCTCATTAAACGGAGAAATCTAAATGAAACGATTACTACAGAACCTCGTTAATTGGATCTCCAAGAGATTTCGTAAGAAGAAAATCGAAGACGACAAAGACAATCCTTACAACTATCCGCTTTTTTAAAGTTTGGGTAAACAAAAAGGCGGGCCGCCGAAGCGACCCGCCCGTTTGTAATTTTTAACTAATTACTGAACTTAGTTGCCACCTTCGGCGAGTTCAACAGTGATTGGCATGTATGCCGAACCTGTTGTGTCTACGCCCATTGCATCAAGCATCGCAAGCGCTGCTGTCACAATGTCGTTGGTGTAAGCACCAGCATCTGGTGCTTTTGTCAACACGGTGCCGCCTTCGAGGTTCTTCGCTGATTGCGAAAGGCTCGCTGTGCGCTCCCATGCTGCTGCGTCGATCATGCCTGCGCCGCCAGCGGCTGGCCAGATCAACTTGTTAACTTCGTTCATTTGCCACAACTGGTGACTTGCACCAAGCTTCGAACCCTTTGATACGACGATGTCGCGGCAGGTTTCAACGTTGTCGCGGCAGAATGCCCAACCTTGAAGTGATGCAGCAACGAACTTGGTTGCAGTATCAACATAAGCAGGGTCTTCAAGGCGCGAGCCGTCAGCCCAGATTGCGTCTTGCAACATACCAACACCTTCGGCCTCATACGAAACGACGTTGAAGTCGTCTGCTGTGTAGAGAGCGTTAGTTGCTGGGTTGATTGCTTCGAGAACCTGTGCGTATTCGTTGTAGGTCATCGCTTCTGCAGCGTCGATGTCTCCTGACAACAAACCTGCCATGTCGAATTGTTGCTGAACAAGAGTTACGTCTTTTGCTGGATCAAGACCGGCTTTGGTGAGAGCAGCGAAAATTTCAAACTCGTTGCCGAAACCCCAGTTACCAATCTTCTTGCCCTTGAAATCAGCAGCAGTCGTGATGTTCTTGTCTTTGAACGAAACCTGCAATGTGCCTGATCGTTGGAAGACTTGAGCGATGTTCACAATGTTTGCTCCACCTTCGCGACTTGCAAGCGCCTTGGAAACCCAAGAAATTGCGAAGTCAGCTTGGCCATCAGCAAGCACGTTCTGTGGTGTGATGTCTACTGCGCCTTCCATGATTGTTACATCAAGGCACTGATCGGCATAGAAGCCCTGATCTTGTGCTGCGTAGTAGCCAGCGAATTGAGCCTGAGTGAACCACTGAAGTTGCAACTTCACCGGTGTTGGTGTTGTGCACTCTTCTACTGGTGCTGTGGTCTCTTCTGTTGCTGCGCTGGTATCTTCGGTTGCCTCATCATCACTGCCGCCACATGCGCCAACAACGAGAGACATCACCGCGATGCCTGCGAAGGCAAACTTCAATGTCTTTTTCCTCATTATTTCTCCCCCGGGTTTTAGCCCGCATTTGTTTTTATTTAGCTTCACCCTTTCGGGCAATGCCCTCCAAAATAATGGAGACTGTGTAGAACGCTAGTCCAAGCAGGCACGCCCCTAAAACGTAAGCCCACGCCGCAGCATTCTTAGAATTCGCAATATTGCTGGTGATTCGACTACCTAAACCGTTCTGTAGACCGCCAAAATACTCGCTGACAAAGGCCGTAATCACCGAAGCAGGTGCCGCGACTTTCAACGCCGTAAACAAATATGGCACTGCATTGGGTACGCGGACCTTGCGCAAGATCGCAAACTCACTTGCCGCATAACTGCGCATTAACTCGACATGAGTCGATCGAACCTGAGTTAGGCCTTTAGCCACGTTCACCAAAACGATGAAATAAACCACGAGTGTCACCATCACCCGTCGCGGAATCTCGCTAGTTATCGAATACATATTGTTGAGAATCGCCACCAACACAAAAATCGGAATCGCATTAAGAGCAATAGCCAACGGAGTTACCAACTCGCCCAAAAAGCGATAGCGACTGAGGATGAAACTCATCGCAATGCCTAAAACCGTGCCAACTACTAGCCCGACAAGTGCGTTGCCGCCAGAAACTGCTGAGGCTTCCCAAATTCGCGAATAATTCTTAAAAAACTGTTCACCGATCTTTGATGGCGCGGCTAAAAAATAAGGCTTCAGATCAAAGCCGCGTACGGCTGACTCCCACAGGGCTAAAAATGCAACACCAAAAAATATTGCAGGACCAATCTGCCGCACGCGGCTTACTTTTCGTGCACTGTTTGGGGCCGAATTCACGCCAGACATGATCAACGGTCTTCAACTCCACGAATCGCGTTTGCCGCCGCATGTTCAGCATGAGTGCCACGCAGCGCTTCGCGCACAGCGGTAATACTGC
>Ga0209033_1000748_pt1 | contig 19096 bp, 18 predicted proteins | sample LauGreFa1BDMLBDN_2_FD_188218 | JGI IMG/M metagenome (GOLD analysis project Ga0209033, IMG submission 188218) | Freshwater lake microbial communities from Lake Michigan, USA - Fa13.BD.MLB.DN (SPAdes) (version 2) | ecosystem: Environmental > Aquatic > Freshwater > Lake | place: Lake Michigan, USA...
GGCGCGTGGGATTGGCATTGCGCGGCAGCTTTTGCAATTCCAGACGGGCAGCGGCACGTTCTTCGTCGCTGCGCTTGAAGTCGGTTGAAATTGCTTTCAGTTCCGCGTGTTTTTTCGCGTACTTGGCGACCAGTTTGTCACGCTTGAGCTCGCGCTCGATCAAAGCTACTTTAGCCACAGGGCACCTCAGTTCTTGAACGGGAAACGGAAAGCGGCGAGCAGTGCTTTGCACTCATCGTCGGTCTTGGCCGTGGTGGTGATACTGATGTTGAGACCGCGCAGGGCATCAACCTTGTCGTACTCGATCTCGGGAAAAATGATTTGCTCTTTCACGCCGATGTTGTAGTTGCCGCGACCGTCAAAGGCCCGGCCGGAAATACCGCGGAAGTCACGTACGCGCGGCAGAGCCACGGTGACGAAACGATCGAGAAATTCGTACATGCGCACACCGCGCAAAGTGACCATGCAACCGATGGGCTGCTGTTCGCGGATTTTGAAACCGGCGATGGCCTTGCGGGCCTTGGTGACAACGGGTTTTTGACCGGCAATTTTGGACAAGTCGCCGACGGCGTGTTCCATGACTTTTTTGTCGGCTACCGCTTCTGACACACCCATGTTCAAGGTGATCTTGGTCAGACGCGGCACTTCCATAAGAGATTTGTAGCCGAACTTGGCGGTCAAATCAGGAACCACTTTTTCACGATAGTGTTGTTGGAGTCGTGCCATGTTCATGCAACCTTGATAATTTCGCCGCTGGACTTGAAGATGCGAACCTTCGAACCGTCGGAATTGATCTTGATGCCCACGCGATCGGCTTTGCCGGTGGTGGCGTTGTAAATAGCGACATTGGACTGGTGAATAGGCATGGTTTTTTCAACAATGCCGCCAGTGGTGCCAGCCATGGGGTTGGGCTTGGTGTGCTTTTTCACCAAATTGATGCCCTCGACCAACAGGTGCGAGTCGTCTTGGCGTGACGCCACTTTGCCACGCTTGCCTTTGTCGCGACCTGCGATGACGATGACCTCGTCGCCTTTGCGTAATTTGTTCATGGTCAGGTCCTCAGAGAACTTCAGGGGCCAGAGAAACGATCTTCATGAAGCGCTCGGTACGCAGTTCACGCGTGACCGGCCCGAAGATGCGGGTGCCGATGGGTTCGAGCTTGGCGTTGAGCAAAACGGCTGCATTGCCGTCAAACTTAACCAGCGATCCATCGCTGCGGCGAATGCCTTTGGCGGTACGAACCACCACGGCGCTGTAGATTTCGCCTTTTTTGACGCGGCCACGGGGTGCCGCTTCTTTGATACTTACTTTGATGATGTCGCCCACACTGGCATAACGTCGCTTAGAACCGCCGAGCACCTTGATGCACAAAACGGACTTCGCGCCGGTGTTGTCGGCAACCTCTAATCTGGATTCTGTCTGGATCATTTCTGTTTCCCAACTTGTACCGCAAGCAACCCGCCCACCATGGCCGCGCACTCACGATCAGTCTTGGGCCCGTCAACCAAGCTGCAACCATTTGCTGCGAAGTTGTTTGGGGCGTGACTTTCCTGCTGTTTTCAGCAGAGCCGACTATTATGGCACATTTTGACGCGGCGCATGCGCTGAGCCTCATTTTTTTGTGCATTACCCGCAGAAAAGCGCGTTTGTGAAAGATCAAATAGCTAACACATAGCCTTGCGCCATGTTTAAGTAATCATTAAGTGCTGGTTTATCACAGCCTTCGTCCACCAAAATCGCGGCCACACGCGCCGCCACCGCCATAGAAGCTTGGGCATCCAAAAACAGCAAACGAGAACGCCGCGCCAAGACGTCTTCCACATTGCGCGCATATTCATGGCGCACGGCAAACCGCACCATGGCTTCGCTCAAACCAGCTGCCAGCCAGTTGTCGGCACCCGGCAGTTGTGTGAGCAGGGGTTGCTCGTCGCCATACAAATGCAAACCTTGGGGCTGCGTCAGGCTTATCGGCGGAGAATTGAGTTGTTTTGCACCCATGAAACAAGGTCTGGCAGGGGTCGCAGTCGCAGGTGGCAACATATGGTGTGCGTCACATTCTGCCAACACATCCTCTGCCATGGCACGGTAGGTGGTCCATTTGCCACCTGTGACAGTGACCATGCCGCTGCGACTCACTCGCACTGTGTGCTCTCTGCTCAGCCCTTTGGTGTGGTTGTCTTCATCGAGGTTGCGTTTCACCAGGGGGCGCAAACCTACCCACACGCTGCGCACATCGCTGCGCCGCAAAGGTTTGGACAAATACCGCGCGGACTCGTTCAGGATGAAAGCCACTTCATCTTCAAATGCTTGCGGCTCTCTGGGCATGTCTGAGCGTGGGGTGTCAGTGGTGCCCAGAATCACCTTGCCCAACCAGGGAACAGCAAACAGCACGCGTCCATCGACCGTCTTCGGTACCAGCAAGGCATGATCGCCGGGCAAAAAATCGCGGTCAACCACCAAATGAACGCCTTGGCTGGGTGCCACCATGGGGCTGACCGCCACCCCTTGTTCGTTGGCATCGAGTTGCCGCATTTGGTCCACCCAGACGCCGGTTGCGTTGATCACACACGCGGCATGGACTTCATAGGTTTGTGCCGTTTCCGCATCTTCACACACGAGGGTTTTTAATCGACCGCTGGTGTGCTTGAGTTGCTTCACGCCACAGTGGTTCAGCAGCAAAGCGCCCTCGCGCGCTGCGGTTCTGGCCAAGTTAATGGCAAATCTGGCGTCGTCAAACTGACCGTCCCAGTACTGCACGCCACCGTGCAATCCCCGGGGTCGGAGGCCTGGCATGCGGGCGAGCACCTCTGCGGAAGTCAAAAATTCCGTACGCCCGAGACCGTGCTTGCCGGCCAAAAAATCATAGAGCTTGAGGCCTGCACCGTAAAACCAGGTGTCCCACCAGCGGTAAGAAGGCATCACAAAAGGAATAGGCTGGGCCAAATGGGGTGCGTCGCTGAGCAGCACGGAACGCTCATGCAGCGCTTCTCGCACCAGGCTGACATTGCCTTGTGCCAAATACCGTACCCCCCCGTGGACCAATTTGGTGGATCGCGATGAGGTGCCTTTGGCGAAATCATGGGAATCGAACAAAACGACCTTGTAGCCTCTGACACTGGCTTCCAAGGCAACCCCTAAACCCGTGGCACCGCCTCCCATGATGGCGATATCAAACCGAGGGCTAGAACTTAACTGCTGAAATAAATCTGTGCGGTTCATGGGTAACAGACCAATGCAGGGCCTGTCACCCAGGGGTGACAGGCCCTCAAGACCTGGGACATCGCCAACAAGCGATGCCCCGTCTGTCATCAGCGAACGCGGCCTTCCTTCCAAGCATTGAGCAGCTTTTCGTAAGCAATGGTTTCGCCTTTTGGCTTTTCGTTGGCCAATTTGGCCCACGGTGCAGCTTTGTCACTCAGGTACTTGGCGGGATCGCCTTTCGGGTTGAGCTTGGGTGCGCAACGGGCCATGCCAGCACGCTCCAAACGGGCCATCACATCGTCCATTTCATTGGCCAGGTTGTCCATGGCTTGCTGGGGTGTTTTTTCACCGGTCACAGCCACCGCCACGTTTTTCCACCAGAGTTGTGCCAACTTGGGATAGTCAGGCACGTTGGTGCCCGTCGGTGTCCAGGCCACACGCGCAGGGCTGCGGTAGAACTCGACCAAACCACCCAACTTGGGTGCCATTTTTGTCATGGCGTCCGAGCGGATATCGGATTCACGGATCGGTGTCAAACCGACAATGGTTTTCTTCAAGGACGTGGTTTTGGCCGTCACAAATTGCGCGTACAACCAAGCAGCGGCAGTGCGGTCAGGATCGTGGTCTTTGAAGAATGTCCAAGAACCCACGTCTTGGTAGCCGTTTTGCATGCCTTTCTTCCAGTAAGGGCCATTCGGTCCGGGTGCCATGCGCCATTTCGGGGTGCCATCGGCATTGACCACTGGCAAACCTGGCTTGGTCATGTCAGCGGTAAATGCGGTGTACCAGAAAATTTGCTGGGCGATTTGGCCTTGGGCGGGCACGGGGCCAGCTTCACCAAAGGTCATGCCGATCGCTTCTTTGGGTGAATATTTCTTCATCCAATCGACATACTTGGTCAATGCATACACCGCAGCAGGCGAATTGGTCGCACCACCACGGGCCACTGAAGCACCTTGCGGGTTACAGCCGTCTGCCGACGCGCGAATTCCCCATTCGTCCACTGGCTTGCCATTGGGGATACCAATGTCAGCCGTGCCGGCCATGGACAACCAGGCATCGGTGAAGCGCCAGCCCAACGAAGGGTCTTTCTTGCCATAGTCCATGTGGCCATAAATCGGCTTGCCATCAATGGTTTTCACGTCGTTGGTGAAAAACTCAGCGATGTCTTCATAAGCACTCCAGTTCAATGGAACGCCCAAGTCATAGCCGAACTTGGCTTTGAACTTGTCTTGCAAGTCTTTGCGGGCAAACAAATCGGCACGGAACCAATACAGGTTGGCAAATTGTTGGTCGGGCAATTGGTAGAGCTTCTTGTCAGGACCGGTGGTGAAACTGGTGCCGATGAAATCCTTCAAATCCAACCCGGGATTGGTCCACTGTTTGCCTGCACCTGCCATGTAGTCGGTCAGGTTCATGATCTTGCCGTAACGGTAATGGGTGCCAATCAAGTCGGAGTCAGAAATCCAGCCGTCGTAAATCGACTTGCCCGATTGCATAGAAGTTTGCAATTTTTCCACCACGTCACCTTCTTGGATCAGGTCATGCTTGACGGTGATGCCGGTGATTTCTGAAAACGCTTTGGCCAGTGTTTTGGATTCATACTCGTGGGTGGTGATGGTTTCAGACACCACCGAGATTTCCTTGACACCTTTGGCTTGCAGCTTTTTGGCAGCCTCGATGAACCATTTCATTTCTGCCATCTGCTTGTCTTTGGACAAGGTGGATGGCTGAAACTCGTTATCCACCCATTTTTTCGCTTCTGCTTCACCGGCCCAGGCGCTGTGGCCCAGGACCAGCGCGGCTGCAGCAAAGGCAATTGCACTGTATTTCAATTTCATACCAGTCTCCTAAAAAATTCCCCTTGCTTCGAAAAAAACACGTGTCTTGGGGAAGTTACAGACCGTGTCAAGGATGGGTCTGGCTAGCCCTTGCGCATCACAAGAACCAGCCATACCGCGCTCGTTGCAGTCGCCCACCAAACCGAGGGCTCCTCGCTCAAACCTAACCAAACCACCATTTCGCCCGCCAGCCCCACAAACACCAGGTGCAGGTAAGCGCAACCCAGCAACCCAATGAACAAACGGTCCCCCCGGGTTGTGACCATGGGCAAAAACCCTTTGCGTGCGACCGTGGGCGAGCGACGTTCCCACACCGTCATGCCGATCAGCATCAGCACGATGCTGGTGAAAAAAATCGCCACCGGGGTGGTCCAAGCCATCCACTCAAGCATGTGCCAAGCTCCTGAAGTTCATACGCGCCCCATGGCAAAACCTTTGGCGATGTAGTGCCGAACAAACCAAATCACGATGGCGCCGGGAACGATGGTGAGCACCCCTGCCGCCGCCAATGTGGCCCAGTCCATGCCGGAAGCGCTGACGGTTCGGGTCATGGTGGCCACAATCGGTTTGGCGTTGACGCTGGTGAGGGTGCGTGCCAACAACAACTCGACCCAGCTGAACATGAAACAAAAGAAGGCGGTCACGCCCACGCCGGCTTTGATGAGCGGCAAAAACACCTTGACGAAAAAAGCCGGAAAGCTGTAGCCATCGATATAAGCGGTCTCATCAATTTCTCTGGGAATGCCGCTCATAAAGCCTTCCAAAATCCATACCGCCAACGGCACATTGAACAGCAAATGCGCCATGGCGACGGCGATATGCGTGTCCATCAGGCCCACGGTGCTGTAGAGCTGGAAAAACGGCAACAAAAATACCGCTGGCGGGGTCATGCGGTTGGTGAGCAACCAGAAAAACACATGCTTGTCGCCCAAAAACCGGTAGCGAGAAAACGCATAAGCCGCAGGCAAAGCCACCATCACCGAAATCACGGTGTTGATCAACACATAAATCAAGCTGTTGATGTAGCCTGAATACCAAGATGCATCGGTGAAGATGGTGAGGTAGTTGCTCCAAGTGGGGTCGGCCGGAAACAGCGCAAAGCTGGAGAGAATTTCCTGGTTGGTTCTGAAACTCATGTTGACCATCCAGTAGATCGGCAACAAAGCAAACACCAAGTAAAGCAGCAAAAACACCGTGCGCTTTTTGAAGCGGCGCTCATCCATGGTCGCTCTCCTTGGCTTGGGTGCCCACGCTTTGCATCCAGTTGTAGAGAATGAAGCACAGCAACAAAATGATGAGGAAATAAATCAGCGAGAAAGCCGCTGCGGGACCCAGGTCAAATTGACCCACGGCTTTTTGCGTCAGGTACTGGCTCAAAAAGGTGGTGGCATTGCCTGGTCCACCGCCAGTCAACACAAACGGCTCGGTGTAAATCATGAAACTGTCCATGAACCGAAGCAACACCGCAATCACCAGCACACCGCGCAATTTGGGCAATTGAATAAACCGAAAAACAGCCCACTTGGAAGCCCCGTCGATTTGCGCGGCTTGGTAATACGCATCTGGGATGCTGCGCAAGCCGGCATAACACAACAGCGCCACCAGCGGTGTCCAATGCCAAATGTCCATGACGAGCACGGTCAGCCAAGCATCGCGTGCATTGCCGGTGTAGTTGTAATCAATGCCCAAGGCTTGCAGCGAGGCACCCAACAAGCCAATATCAGCCCGTCCGAAAATTTGCCAGATGGTGCCCACCACGTTCCATGGAATCAACAAGGACAAGGCCACCAACACCAAGGTCACCGATGCCGGCCAACCTTTGGACGGCATGGACAAGGCCAAGGCAATGCCCAAGGGGATTTCCAAAGCCAAGACCGACAAAGAGAAAAACAATTGGCGCAGCAACGCGTCATGCAAATCTTGGTCGCGCATGACAGCCGCGAACCATTCGGTGCCGACAAACACCCGGCGTTCTGGCGAAATGATGTCTTGCACCGAGTAATTGACCACCGTCATGAGCGGCAAAATGGCAGAGAACGCCACACAAAACACGACAGGCAGTACCAGCAACCAGGCCTTTTGATTGAGGGGTTTCAAGCGATCCACTCCTCGTTTTCATAAAAACAACTGTGCGTGCCAATGACTTCCACATGGACGGTCTGACCGACTTGCCATTGACTGGCTTGTGAACCTGCCAAGCGCACCCGCACGGTACCCGCATCGGCTTGCACAGTCAGCAATCCACTGGTGCCGAGGTCTTGCCAACGCATCACTTGGGCGGGCAGGCTGCCCGCCACAGGTTGCGCGTGCACCGAGATGTATTCGGGTCGAACACCGAGTTGCAAGGCAGTGGTGCCGGTCAACTTCTGCGCCAAGGCCGGCGGCAATGCGAGTTGCGAGGCGCCAATCTGCAAGGTTTGCGCGGTGCACACCGCAGGCAGGAAATTCATCCCAGGCGAGCCGATGAAATGGCCCACAAACGTGTGTGCCGGGCGCTCGAACAAAGCCTCGGCGCTGCCCACTTGCACCGCGCGGCCACGGGTCATGACCACCACTTCTTGCGCAAAGGTCAAGGCCTCGACTTGGTCATGGGTGACATAAATCAAAGTGTGCTTGAGTTCTTGGTGAATTTGCTTGAGTTTTCTGCGCAATTGCCATTTCAGATGCGGGTCGATCACGGTCAAAGGCTCGTCGAACAAAATGGCGGCGACATCGGGACGGACCAAGCCACGGCCCAAGGAAATTTTTTGTTTGGCATCGGCAGACAAGCCTGCGGCGCGCTGGTTCAATTGGCCATTCAATTCAAGCATTTCAGCGATTTGACCCACACGCTGTTTTATCTGTTCCCGAGGCATTTGCCGGTTCTGCAAGGGAAAGGCCAGGTTTTCGGCCACCGTCATGGTGTCGTAGATCACCGGAAATTGAAACACCTGGGCGATGTTGCGCTGCTGCGGGGTCAAGCCGGTGACCTCTTCGCCATTGAAAGTGACCCGGCCCTGCGAAGGCTTGACCAAGCCAGAAATGATGTTGAGCATGGTGGTTTTGCCACAACCCGACGGTCCCAACAACGCATATGCACCCCCGGCTTTGAAGGTCATTTGTAACGGCAACAGGGCGTAATCCGCATCCTGTTGCGGGTTCGCATGGTAGGAATGTGCCAAGTCCAGTTCGATTTGAGCCACCATGTCAGCTTGCCTCCTGCGTGGCCAAGGGTGAGCGCATCAATTCGCCGCGGTCATTGAACACATAGGCATCGCGTTCATTCCAATACACCTGAAGCGCTGCGCCGATGTCAAAAAAATGCACCCCGGTTTTTTGCATCACCAGCTCCATAGAGCCGCAACTCAGGTGCACGAAGGTGTCGGTACCAGAGATTTCTGCCAGCTGCACCATGGCCTGGAGTGCCACATCACCTGTGCGTTGATCGGTTCTCAGCACCGTGGCGCGCAAGCCGATTTGCACATGGCCCGCACCGCTGGCGATTTGCGTCAAGGCCAATGCACTGTGGTCGTCCAACTGCCAGCCGCCACCTGCCATGGCTCGCGCTTGCAGCACATTGATAGGCGGGTCGCTGAATGCCCTGGCGACATCCAATGACTGTGGTTGGCGAAACACTTCCAACGTCGGCCCATATTGCAGCACACGACCCTCTTTCATCACGGCCGTATGGCCGCCCAGCAACAAGGCTTCGGTGGGCTCGGTGGTGGCGTACACCACGGTACCGCTGCCCGCCTCGAACAATTGGGTGAGGTCCTCGCGCAACTCTTCGCGCAGCTTGTAATCCAGATTCACCAGCGGCTCGTCCAAAAACATCAATGGCGCTTGTTTGGCCAAGGCCCGTGCCAACGCCACACGCTGCTGCTGGCCGCCCGACAAAGCGGCCGGCAAGCGGTCTAAAAACGGGTCGATGCGCAAACGCGCAGCCAAGGCCCTGACCTGGACATCTGTGTCTTTGTCGCCGCGCAAGCGCAGCGGCGACGCGATGTTGTCATACACATTCATCGATGGGTAATTGATGAACTGCTGATACACCATGGCCACATTGCGTTCTCGCACACCCATGCCCGTGACGTCTTTGCCATCCACCCATACCCGTCCTTCGGTGGGCGTGTCCAAGCCAGCCATCAATCGCATCAAACTGGTTTTGCCCGCTTGCGTGGCGCCGAGCAGCACGGTGACCGCGTTTGGCACCAAAGTCAGGTTCAAGGGGTAAAGGTTCATTTGCCCGCCCACCATTTGGCTGATCTGTTCAAGTTTCAAGGTCATGGCTGGCAGCTGATTTCCATGTCGGACGGGTTCGAGAAGGCGGGGAGCCTATGGTTGGCGAGATTTTCTTTTCTTTTCGGATTTTTGTTCGTATTTGTTTTAATTGATTCGGTATTTTCCCTAGGTCGGTGCGATCTGGGGATGCATTAAGGTATGTGCCAACTGTTTTGAGAGCCCCATGAGCCCAAATCCGCGCCAATCCCAATTGCTTGACCTGGTGCAGGCAAGGGGATCGGTATCGATTGAGTTTTTGGCAGAGACTTTTTCAGTCACCTTGCAAACCGTTCGCCGCGATGTCCAGCGCCTGGCAGAGGCCGGGTTGTTGTCCCGCTTCCATGGCGGCGTGCGGCTTCCTGGATCCACCACGGAAAACATTGCCTACCGACAGCGACAAGCCTTGTCCCTCGATGGCAAAACGCGCATCGCCAAAGCCATCGCCGCCAGCGTGCCGCAAGGTTGTTCGCTGATCATGAACATTGGCACCACCATGGAGGCCGTGGCGCGGGAATTGCGCCAACACCGTGGCTTGCGGGTGATCACCAACAATTTGAACGTGGCGCACATCATGAGCGACAACCCCGATTGCGAAGTCATCGTCACGGGCGGCATGGTGCGCGGCGTCGACCGGGGCATCGTGGGAGAAGCCACGGTGGACTTCATTCGCCAATTCAAGGTGGATATTGGTCTGATTGGCATCAGCGGCATTGAAGCGGACGGCACCATGCGCGATTTTGATTACCGAGAAGTCAAGGTCGCCAAGGCCATCATCGAACATTCCCGCCAAGTCTGGCTGGCGGCTGACATCACCAAATTCAACCGTCCTGCCATGGTGGAGTTGGCCCATTTGTCGCACATTGATCGCCTGTTCACCGATGCCCCGCCGCCAGACAGCTTTGTGCAGTTGCTGGAACAGTCGGGGGTGGAGTGCAGCATCGCGGTGGAATCCGCGGGTGCGCCTGCCTTGTCTTTGGTATCTTGATCTTTTTGGAGAGGGTGAGCGCCATGACCTGTTTGTTGGCCCTCGACCAGGGCACCTCGAGTTCACGCAGCATCATTTTTCGCCCCGACGGCAGCATACTGGCGTCAGCACAAGCGGAATTTCGACAAATTTACCCGCAACCGGGCTGGGTGGAGCACGACCCGCTGGAAATTTGGCAAAGCCAACTGGGCACAGCCAGACAAGCGTTGGCGCAATCTGGCCTGAGCGCCTCTTCGATGGCTTCAGTTGGTATCACCAACCAGCGCGAAACCACCGTGGTCTGGCGGCGCGACACAGGCCAACCCATCTACAACGCCATTGTTTGGCAAGACCGACGCGCCGAACCCCAATGCCTGCGTCTGCGCCAAGCCGGTCATGCCGATCTGGTGCAACAAAAAACCGGTTTGCTGATCGATGCGTATTTTTCTGCAACCAAACTCCAATGGATTTTGGACCATGTGGAGGGCGCACGCGGCATGGCCGAGCGCGGCGAATTGGCATTTGGCACGGTCGACAGTTGGCTGATGTGGCAGTTGAGCGGTGGCGCCGTGCATGCCACCGATGTCAGCAACGCGGCACGCACGATGTTGTTCAACATCCATGCCAACCGATGGGACGATGAACTGCTGGCCTTGTTCAATATCCCGCCGTCGTTGCTGCCGCAAGTGCAAGCCTCGGCCAGCGACTTTGGCCGCACCCAAGCCCATTGGCTGGGGCACGCTTTGCCGATCGGCGGCGTCGCCGGTGACCAGCAAAGCGCTTTGTTCGGTCAGGCCTGTTTCAGTGCCGGCCAAGCCAAAAACACCTATGGCACCGGTTGCTTCATGCTGATGCACACCGGCAACCGTTGCCAAACCAGCACCAATGGCTTGATCACCACCAGCGCCGCGCAACCTGATACAGCCACCGCGTTTGCGCTGGAAGGCAGCGTGTTCATCGGCGGCGCGGTGGTGCAATGGTTGCGCGATGGGTTGCGGGCGTTTGACAAAAGCGCCGATGTGCAACTGCTGGCCGAGTCCGTGCCGGACACGGGCGGCGTGGTGCTGGTGCCCGCGTTCACCGGTTTGGGCGCGCCGTATTGGCAAGCAGATGCGCGGGGCGCCATCGTCGGTTTGTCACGCGGCACCACCATGGCGCATATCGCCCGCGCGGCGTTGGAAAGCATCGCTTTTCAAAGCACCGCGTTGTTGCAAGCCATGAACCGCGACGCGGCGCAACCTGTGCATGAATTGCGTGTGGACGGCGGCGCGTGTGTCAACGATTTGCTGATGCAGTTTCAAGCCGACTTGCTGGGCATACCGGTGTTGCGCCCGGCCGTGATCGAGACCACCGCACTGGGTGCGGCTTATTTGGCCGGTTTGACTGCAGGCATCTACCAAAACCTGAATGAATTGTCGCAACAGTGGCGGGTTGAGCGCTGTTTTGAACCACGCATGTCGCGCGACCAAGCGGCCACCAAAATGGCCGACTGGGAGCGGGCCGTGCGCCAGACCACGGCGAGTTGACTGACAATCCGCGTCTGCGTTTCACCTTCAGACAGGCCCAGCATGACCCCGTCCTTTTCTTCTTTGCTGCCCATGGCGTTCATAGGCGGCGGCAACATGGCACAAGCCCTGCTGTGTGGTTGGCTGAAACAAGGCTTGCCAGCCGCACAAATTCACGTGGTCGAACCCTTGGCTGAAACACGACAGCGGCTGCAACAAACCTTGGGCGTGCACGGTCATGAAAACCCCGACTCGCTGCCCAGCGACATCCAATGGCTGGTGTGGGCCATCAAGCCGCAGGTGTTCAAACAGGTGGCCTCCCCCTTGGCAGGCCGGTTTGAACATGCGCTACACCTGAGCGTGGCGGCGGGTGTGCGCAGCGACAGCATGGCACGCTGGCTGCAATCAGAACGCATTGTTCGCGCCATGCCCAACACCCCTGCTTTGGTCGGCTTGGGACAAACCGGTCTGTTTGCCCGCGCAGCGGTTCTGGCACCTGAGCGCGAGCAAGTCGGGCAACTGATGCAGGCCATCGGACAAACCGTGTGGGTGGCGCAAGAAGCTTTGTTAGACGCGGTCACCGCCGTCTCTGGCTCAGGGCCAGCTTATGTGTTTTATTTCATCGAGGCCATGGTCAGCGCCGGGGTTCGCATGGGGTTGAGCAACGAGCAAGCCCACCAATTGGCAGTTGGCACCTTTGTCGGTGCCGCAGAACTGGCACGCAGCAGCGCCGAACCGTTGGCGGTACTGCGCGACAAAGTCACGTCCAAAGGCGGCACCACTTATGCGGCCATCAGCCGCATGCAGGCCGACGGTCTGGCCCACTTGATCGACGCTGCGTTGCAAGCCGCGCAACAACGCAGCGTCGAGCTTGGCGACAACTTGGACACGCCAACCGATTGAATTGCAATCGCTGCATGACGTTCAAGCTTTGAGCCACAAGCCGCCTGCGATTCCCGCGAACACGGTTGCACCCAACCAATGGTTCATTCTGAACGCACGAAAACACGCGTCGCGGTCACGCCGGTAAATCATGCCAAAGTGCCACAGGGCTTGCACACCCGCGATTTCGATCGAAAACCACTGGGGCCAGCCCAGGCCTTGGTCATGCAGCAGCCACAGGGTGCCCAACAAATACACCGCATAAAACACCATCACGCCCGCCACGTCGTAACGCCCCAAGGTGATGGCCGATGTTTGCATGCCTATGCGCAAATCGTCATCCCGGTCCACCATGGCGTATTCGGTGTCATAAGCCAGCACCCAAAATGCATTGAAAAACAGCAAGCCCCAAGCCAACGGTGGCACCGCCTGCCACAGCCCTGACCATGTCAACGGGCCACCCTGCACAGCGGCAAATGCCATGGGAATGCCAAAACTGAACGCAACACCCAACACCGCTTGTGGCATGGCGATGAAACGCTTGGCATACGGATAGGCCAAGGTCACCGCCAAGGCCACGAACGACCAGGCCACGGTCACGGCGTTGGTGGTCAACACCAAGGCGAACGCACACAAGGCCAGCAACGCGCCTGCGCCCAAGGCTTGTCGCACCGACAACGCGCCCGAAGTGACTGGCCGCTTGGCGGTGCGCTTGACATGCTTGTCGAATTCACGGTCGGCCACATCGTTGATACAACAACCGGCGCTGCGCATGAGCACCGTGCCCAGCACAAACACCGTGAGCAAATGCCAACCCGGAAAACCACCCGCCGCCAACCACAGCGCACTCAGGCTGGGCCACAACAACAGCAACCAACCGGCGGGCCGGTTCCAGCGAATCAGGTCCAAATACAAGGCAGCCTGTCGACGCCAATGCGGTGTGTGGTGGTCAGCTACCGGCTGGTTCATGACAGTCGCATCACGCCCGGCAATTCACTGGCCACCAAGGCGTTGCGCAAAGCCGCAATGGCCTCATAGCGGGTGAAACTGCGCCGCCAAGCCAACACCACGCGGCGCATCGGCGGTGCATCCTTGCCCTCCACAATCGGCAAGTAACGCACATAAGTGTCGAGCGATTTTTTGCGTTTGGCCGAAGCGAGCAAAGCCTCTTTCGGCACACTCAAACGCGGCACCACGGTGACCCCCATGCCAGCGGCCACCATGTGTTTGATGGTTTCCAAAGAAGAGCCTTCAAAACTTTTGCGAATGCCTTCGGCATGGTTGGAAAACCGCGCAAACTCTGGACAAACTTGCAGCACATGGTCACGAAAGCAATGGCCATTGCCCAACAACAACATGGTTTCTGCTTTCAATTCGGTCGCGCTGATGGAATCGCGTCCGGCCAGCGGATGGCTGCTGGGCAAGGCCGCCATGAACGGCTCGTCGTACAAAGGCGCAATGGCCAGTCCGGTGTCGGGAAACGGTTCGGCCATGATGGCGCAGTCGATCTCACCGGTGCGCAGCATCTCCAACAATTTCACCGTGAAATTTTCTTGCAACATCAGCGGCATTTGCGGCGACATGTCGATACTGTGGCGCACCAGTTCGGGCAACAAATAAGGCGCAATCGTGTAGATGACACCCAAGCGCAACGGGCCGGCCAACGGGTCCTTGCCGCGCTTGGCGATTTCTTTGATGTTGGCGGCTTGCTCGAGCACACTTTGTGCTTGCCGAATGATGTCTTCACCCAACGGCGTGACCGCCACTTCATTGGCGCTGCGCTCAAACAATTTGACTTGCAATTCTTCTTCCAGGTTTTTGATGCCGACCGACAAGGTGGGCTGAGACACAAAGCAAGCCTCTGCGGCGCGACCGAAATGTTTTTCACGCGCCAGTGCAACGATGTACTTGAGTTCTGTGAGTGTCATGGTGGGTTCAGGCTTTGAGGAAGTCGGATTTTCCACCTAACCAGCGTTGCACATGTCGCTCGGCCCTGTCGGGGTATTGATCGAGCATCACGGGTGCGAGTTGCTGTGCCCATTGCAGCAGTTCGGTGTCGATGGCCAAATCGGCGAAACGCAGCATGGCAGCGCCACTTTGCCGTGCGCCCAAAAACTCTCCCGGCCCGCGAATCTCTAAATCGCGTCTGGCGATTTCAAATCCATCACCGGTTTCCACCATGGCACGCAAGCGCTGTCTGGCGCTGTCGCTCAGCCGCCCATGCTCGCCCAAGGCATACAACAACACGCAAGCAGAGGCTGCTGCACCGCGCCCGACCCGTCCGCGCAATTGGTGCAACTGGCTCAAGCCAAACCGCTCGGCATGCTCAATCACCATCAACGATGCGTTGGGCACATCCACGCCCACCTCGATCACGGTGGTGCTGACCAGCACGCCCATTTGTCCTTGCACAAACAAAGACATGACCGCTTTTTTTTCGGCTTGCGGCATGCGCGAATGCAATAAACCAATCATCACATCGGGTAAGGCACGGCACAGTTGTTCATGGGTATCGGTGGCGTTGCGCAAATCCAGCGCTTCGCTTTCTTCAATCAGCGGACATACCCAGTAAATCTGTCTGCCCTCTTGCAATTGGGCGCGTATGCGTTCAATGATTTCATCCCGCCGTGTCTCGGCCACCAGTTTGGTGACGATGGGCGTGCGCCCCGGCGGCAGCTCGTCGATGGTGGACACATCCAAGTCAGCGTAATAGCTCATGGCCAGGGTGCGCGGTATGGGTGTGGCGCTCATCATCAACAGATGCGGTTCTTGGGGCACGGTGTCGGTGTGTTCTTCAACGCTGTCGGCGTCAGACAATTTTTGCCGCAGCGCCAAACGTTGCGCCACCCCAAAGCGGTGTTGCTCGTCGATGATGGCCAAACCCAACGACTTGAAACGCACCTTGTCTTGGATCACCGCGTGCGTGCCGATCACCAACGCGGCTTGGCCATTCGCGACCATGGCCAACATGGCATCGCGTTCCTTTTTTTTCTGGCTGCCTGTCAACCAAGCCACTTGTAAGCCCAGGGGTTGCAGCACAGGGGCGAGCCAGCCCACGAGCTTGGCGAAATGTTGTTCGGCCAATATTTCGGTCGGCGCCATCAACGCACATTGCCATCCCGCGTCTATGCATTGCGCCGCAGCCAATGCCGCCACCACCGTTTTCCCCGAACCCACATCGCCTTGCAACAAGCGGTGCATCGGCACGGCTCGCGCCAGATCGTTGGCGATGTCATGCACCACGCGTTGTTGTGCGCGGGTCAATGCAAAAGGCAGTCTGGCCTGCAATTGCGCCAGCACGCCCTCTGCACGCGGGCTGTGCGCCAACACCGGTGCATTCAACAACTGGCGTTCACGCTTGGCTTTCCATTGCGAAAGTTGTTGCGCCAACAATTCTTCGGCTTTCAAACGTTGCCAGGCCGGGTGGCTGCGGTCTTCCAATTCGCCCAGCGACACTTCGGGCGGCGGATGGTGCAAAAACTGCAAGCTCTCGCGCAAGCCCCACGTGCGCGGTGGCAAATGCTCGGGAGCAATGGTCTCTGCGAATGCATCGCTTTGCACAGCACGGGCCAGACCGCCCAGCACCGCTTTGCGCAAATACGCCTGCGGCAATTCGGCGGTGCTGGGGTAGACCGGTGTCAGCGCGGCTGCCAGCGGCACACCCGCAGCCTGCACCGTGGGATGCATCATGGTGTAGCCCATGAAGCCGCCGCGCAATTCACCGCGCAAACGCACATGGCGTCCGACCTCCAAGGCCTTTTGCATGTTGGGGTAGAAATTGAAGAACCGCAGTGTGCAAATGTCTGTGCCATCGCTCACCACCGCTTGCAATTGGCGTCTGGGCTTGAACACCACCTGACAGCTTTGCACCACGGCTTCAAACTGCAGCAGATCACCATCGCGGGCATCGGCCAAACGACCCAGCCGGGTTTCGTCCTCGTAGCGCAATGGCAGATGCAAAGCCAAATCGATCGGACGCAACAAACCCATTTTGCGCAACGCTTTTTGCGGCACAGACAAGGGTTTGCGATCTGCAGAAGCGGCAGTGGGTCTGTCAACAGGCATGGGGTTTCGATTGTGCCTGTTGCCCTTGTCAGGGCTGGAGCCCGAAGGCTTGCAGCACGCACCGGGCCGCGGCCAAGTCCCAGCCCGCCCAACCGCAGCTTTTGAAAAACACCGGCCCAGTTTTGCTCTGCCGTGAACTGGCCTGGCCACGCACCACATCTTGCAAACTCGGGCATTGCGTCACATCACAACCGGCTTGCAACAAGTCACCGGCTTCATGGTCTGCGTCGCGTGTGTCAACCACCACCCGACCGTGATGCGCCATGTAGACGCAAACCTCGGGCGCCCACTCGACCATCTCAGGCGTGAACGCACCCACTGCACACACGAACGCATCGTCTCTGGGCGTGGCCCGCATCGCGACCTGCTGTGCGCTGGTGGCGGTCACGACCAAACTGCATTCAGCCAGCGCGTCATCCGGCTTGTCCACCACTTGCGCCTGCAAACCCAGCTTGACCGCGTGTTGCACCAATGCTTCGGCACTGGCGCGACTGCGCGAAGCGACCATGACCTGTTTCACCCCCAAGCCTTGTGCAAATGCTTCCAAGTGCGAACGCCCTTGTACCCCCGCGCCAACGATCAACAACTTGCCACTCGGGTCAGGCGCGAGCTGTTGAGCCGCCAACAACGACACGGCTGCGGTGCGCCTGGCGGTCACGGTCGGGCCATCGAGCATGCACAAGCGCTTGCCATTGACTGCGTCGAACACCAGCACATCGCCTTGAATCGCTGGCAGTTGACGGGAAGCGTTGTCGGCGACAAAGGTGATCAGCTTGGTGATGGCGACTTGCTTGTCAGAAGCCGGCATGACAAACAAACTGCCACCGCTGAACAAGGGCTGCACCAGGCGCGGCGGCACCTTCACTGAGGCGTCTTGCAGTAAATCTTTGATGCAATCAGCCAAGGGCTGGTAGGGCAAAGCAGCGGCGGTGTCTTGGGCGTTAAGAATCATCATTTGGGTTTTCAATGCTCAACTGCTAGTATCCGCTTTGAGCTTGCCTGCCAGGTTTTGTCCTGCGGGTGGGCGGCCGACAGTGTCATCGCGCACAGATGTTTTTCTCATTCCGTTTTTACCGGACACCGTATGACCACATTCAAAAGCAGCGGCGCCATTCCCCCGCGCGAACCGGGCCCGCGCCCGCTCAAGCGTATCGCCACCATGGCGGGCGCTTACGGGCAACGCAATTACACCGTGCGCGACATCCGCGAACTCAAAGGAAAGCGAACGCTGGTTGAAACGCTGGCATTCACACCCGAGGAAGCTGCTGCCGCTGAAGAAGCTGGCATCGACACTTTGAAGGTGCGCTTCGACCCGAAACGCCCAGACTTGGCCATGGAAATCCGCAAAGCCGCACCGCATACTTTCATGTCATTTTCACTGCCACTGGTGGCCGTGGCCAGCCCGGAAGAAGCGCTGCGTCTGGCGTTCAGCGCCATGGAGATAGGCGGCGACGCCATCATGTGTCAATGGAGCCCGCGGTTTATCAACGCGCTGGCCGAAGCCGGTGTACCCGCCCAAGGCCATGTCGGTTTGGTGCCGCGTAAAAGCACTTGGACTGGCGGTTTGCGCGCAGTCGGCAAAACTGCTGACGAGGCGGTGCAGCTGTACCGCGAAATCAAAGCGCTGGAGAATGCCGGGGCTTGGGCGGTTGAAGTCGAAGTCATACCCGAGCAAATACTGCGCGAGTTGTCCAAGCGCACCACGCTGATCACCTCGTCCATTGGCGCGGGCAGCGGCGGCGACATACAGTTTTTGTTTGCCGAAGATATTCTGGGCGACGGACCCGGACCGTTCGCCCGCCACTCCAAACAGTACCGCGATTTCCACGCCATGCGCCAGCATATGCAGCAAGAACGCGTGTCGGCGTTCCGCGAATACATTGCCGATGTGCAAACACAGGCTTTCCCCGGGCCTGAGCATGTGATTCAGGCTGGACCGGAATTGGTGAATGCATTTCTTGAAAAAATTGAAAAGCCCGGTTGAGTTTTTTGTGTGGATCTTGATGCTGTTGTGAAGCCATAGCCAACGCTTGCGTTGGAACAAATCTCTCACCCACAACTGTCTGAGAAAATAAGGTTTATTTCGACCTCTTGGAACGGGCCCGTCCGGCCCTCAAGCACATGCCCACTTCTATTGATCGCCCATTTCGCTTAAGCGATTTCGATTTCCAACTTCCCCCTGATCTGATTGCCCAGCATCCTTCGACTGAACGCAGCGGTTCAAAGTTGCTTGACGCACGAGACCCTTTGCAACCGGTGGACCGCATCTTCCGAGAACTGCCGGATTTGCTGCAAGCCGGTGATCTGCTGGTGTTCAACGACACGCAAGTGGTGAACGCGCGGCTCTTCGGCGAAAAAGCCAGCGGCGGGCAACTTGA
>Ga0209033_1000762_pt1 | contig 18883 bp, 10 predicted proteins | sample LauGreFa1BDMLBDN_2_FD_188218 | JGI IMG/M metagenome (GOLD analysis project Ga0209033, IMG submission 188218) | Freshwater lake microbial communities from Lake Michigan, USA - Fa13.BD.MLB.DN (SPAdes) (version 2) | ecosystem: Environmental > Aquatic > Freshwater > Lake | place: Lake Michigan, USA...
GGGGTAGGGGTGGGGGTAGATTAATAGGCATAAAAAGAGCCGGACTTAGTCCGGCTCGTGTTTTGCTGGCCCTGGCTCTGGCCCTGCGGAGCGTTCGCTCCGCTTACTTCTTCTTGGCTGCCTTCTTCGACTTCAATTCTTCGCGGTGCGGGATCAGGTAGGTCCGGCCGCGGATGAGGCGTTCGTAAAGGTCGACCATCGCCACGCCTTCGCGGGGACGGACGGAGTCGGCCTTCGTGGCGCGGTCCACCTGGCGCTTGAGCATACGGCAGAGGTCTTCGGCGTTGTACTGGATCATGCCGAGGATGCGTTCGACGGAGTAGCCCGGGATACTTTCCTCGATGTAGAAGCCGTCGGCTTCGTCGTCTTCGAGGAAGACGTGGGCTTCGTTCACGCGCCCGAAGAGGTTGTGAAGGTCGCCCATGATGTCCTGGTAGGCGCCGACCATGAAGGCGCCGATATAGTACGGCTGGCCTTCCTTGAAGGGGTGGAGGGCGAGGGTCTTGCGGACGTCTTCGAGGTCGATGAAGTCGTCGACCTTGCCGTCGGAGTCGCAGGTGATGTCGACGAGCGTCGCCTGGACCGTCGGGCGCTCGTTGAGGCGATGGATCGGGGCGATCGGGAAGAGCTGGTCGAGGGCCCAGTGGTCGAGCAGGGACTGGAAGACCGAGAAGTTGCAGACGTATTGCTCGGCCAGCATCGAGTCGAGGCGGGCGAGTTCGTCCGGCACGTCGGCCGAGTCCTTGAGGTCTTCGCGGATCTGGCGGCAGATATCCCAGAACAGACGGTCGGCGGCGGCTCGTTCTTCGAGTCGCAGGTTGCCGAGGCTGAAGCGAGCGTGGGCTTCTTCGCGCTTCTCCTTGGCGTCATGGTAGCGCTCGAGGGGGTCGAACTTACGCTTGTTCTTCCGGATGGCTTCGAGCTCCTTGATCAGCTGGTGGGTCTTGCCCTTGGGGGCTTCGACCTTGCCGTCGTCGCGGGTGATGCGGTCGACGGCTTCGAAGATCAGGATCGAGTGAGGGGCGACGAGGGCGCGGCCGGATTCCGACACGATGTCCGGGAGCTCCACCTTGCTCTCTTCGCAGATCTGCTTGATGTTGGCGACCACGTCACGGGCGTAGACTTCCATGCTGTAGTTCATGGAAGACTCATAGGCCGAGCGGCTGCCATCATAGTCGATGCCCAGACCGCCGCCGACGTCGAGGAGACCCATCGGGAAGCCCATGCGCTTCAGTTCGCAGTAGAAGCGGGTCGCTTCGACCACGGCCTTCTTGATCGTGCCGATGTTCGGCACCTGGGAGCCGATGTGGAAGTGGACGAGGCGGAGGGAGTCCTTCATCTTCGCCTTGGCGAGGCGCTGGGCGACCTCGACGATCTCGGAGGCCGTCAGGCCGAACTTGGCGTTCTCGCCGGTGCTGTCAGCCCACTTGCCTTCGCCGGCGGTCGTGAGCTTGACGCGCAGGCCGATGTGCGGCTGCACGCCCATGCGGCGGGCGATGCGGATGATGGCGTCGATCTCCGAGAGCTGTTCGACGACGATGATGGTCTGCTTGCCGAGGCGGCGGCCCATGAGGGCGAGCTCGATGTATTCCTCGTCCTTGTAACCGTTGCAGATCAGCAGGGCCTTGCGGTTCTCGAGGAGAGCGAGGGCGATGATCAGTTCCGGCTTCGAGCCGGCTTCGAGGCCGAAATCATATTCTTCGCCGGCGTCGAGGATCTCTTCGACGACTTCGCGGAGCTGGTTGACCTTGATCGGGAAGACGCCGCGGTAACGACCGTCGTAGTCCTCTTCCTTGATGGCGCTGCGGAAGGCCTCGTTGATCTGCGTCACGCGGTTGCGGAGCAGGTCCTGGACGCGGATGGTCAGCGGAGGCTTCAGGCCGGAGGCTTCGACCTCCTTGACGATGTCCGTGATGCGGATCTTCCGGTGGTCGCCTTTCGGGTGCACGCAGAGGTGACCTTGAGGGTCCACGGAGAAGTTGTTACCTCCCCATCGTTTGAAGCCGTAGTATTCTTCGGCGTCTTTGGTCGTCCAGGGCTGCGGTTTGCTCACGTCGGTAGGGAGGTGGACTTTTTATCCTGCGGGGGGAAGCGCAAGGGGAAATCTCACCCTGGACGGAGCCTTCCGGCTCGCCTCGGTGGCATCGGCGGTTTGTCTGAAGCCATGTCCGCCGAACCAGTCATCCGAGCGACGATCGCGTTACGGAAGGCTTTGGCCGGACGCTCCTTTCCCGCGCCGGCAGACTTCGTCTACCAGCCGCTGGACTACGCCTGGGCTTCGCATGAGGCCTATCTGCGTCGCTACGCGGCTTCGGGGCCGAAGAAGGTGCTCTTCCTGGGCATGAACCCGGGGCCTTTCGGGATGGCCCAGACCGGCGTGCCGTTCGGGGAAATCGCTGCGGTCAGGGATTGGATGGGGCTGGAGATGCCGGTCGGACGGCCGGAGAAAGAGCACCCGGGCAAGAAGGTGACCGGTTTCGCCTGCCATAGGTCCGAGGTCAGCGGCCGACGTCTCTGGGGGCTCTTTCAGGAACGTTTCGGCAAGGCCGAGTCCTTCTTCGCCGATCATCTGGTCCACAACTACTGCCCGCTGCTCTTCCTGGAGAACACCAAGCAAGGTCGTAACGTCATCCCCGAGGAACTTCCGGCGGAGGTCATGGCGCCGGTGAACAAGGAGTGCGATAAGTTGCTGCGGGTCATCGTCGAGACGCTCGGCGTCGGCACCGTCGTCGGCGTCGGCGGCTATGCCGAGACGCGCGCCCGTGAAGCTTTGGACGGACTCCTCGTGAAATACGCGAAGGTCCCGCATCCAAGTCCTGCGAACCCAGTGGCTAACCGCGGTTGGTCGGCGGCGGCGACCAAAGCGTTGGTCGAGCAGGGGGTCTGGTCCTGATGGGACTTATCGAAGAGATCCTCGTCCGCCCCAAGCTTCGCCAGAAGCTCTGGGCTTGGTGGTATCCGTTCTTCACGCGTCGGGTGCGCGAGCAGGGCGTCGACTTCCTGAATTATGCCTTCGCGGACATCGAGGCTCCTCGGCTTGCACTGGCCGAAGCGGATGAGCCTAACCGCCCTAATATCCAGCTCTATGAGCATGTACGCGGTAGCGTCGACCTGAAGGGCTTACGCGTGCTGGAGGTCAGCTGCGGGCACGGCGGGGGTGCTTCCTTTTTCGCGAGGACTTATGCCCCGGCCGAGTATGTCGGCCTGGATCTGAATCCCGAGGCCATCCGCCATTGTCAGGCCAGGCATCAGGTCGCCGGGTTGGCTTTTGAGGTCGGCGATGCACAGAAGCTGTCTTTCGCGGATGGCAGCTTCGACGTCGTGATGAACGTCGAGGCCTCTCACTGCTATCCCGATTTCCCCGGATTCGTCGATGAGGTCGCCCGCGTCCTGAAGCCCGGTGGACGATTTTGCCATGCGGACCTCCGTTACCGTAGCGGCGTCGACGAGTGGGTCGCCGCCTTGGTGAAGCATCCTCGCCTGCGGCTGGACGAGATGCGTCTGATCAATCCTGAGGTGATCAGGGGCATGGAACTTAATACCCCTCGTTACGAGGCCATGGTGAAGCAGGCCCTGCCTCGCTTCCTGCATAAGCTCGCCCTCGACTTCGCGGGTGTGAAAGGGTCGCGGTTACATCGCGACGCCGTGAGCGGCGAGATGAGCTACCGCTCTTTCAGGCTGACCAAAAGGCAGGGTTGAAGGGTTGCCTTAGGGCGGAGGGTGGGCCACTCTGCGTCACCCCCATGAGATTACTCGCCGGACTTTTGTTTTGCGTCGTGACGTCGCTAGCCGCCGACCGTCCCAACATCCTTTTCATCCTGACGGATGACCAAGGTTACGGCGATATCGGAGCCCACGGTAACCCGATCCTCAAGACCCCGAACTTGGACAAGCTCCGCAGCGAGAGCGTCCGTTTCACCGACTTCCAGGTCTCGCCGACCTGCGCCCCGACGCGCAGCGCCTTGCTCACCGGGCGCCACGAATTCAAGAACGGCGTCACGCATACCATCCTCGAGCGCGAGCGTATGGCCCTCGGCGCCGCGACCCTGACCGAGCAGCTGCAGAAGGCCGGCTATCGCACTGGCATCTTCGGCAAGTGGCACCTTGGCGACGAAGCCGAGTATCAGCCGAACAAGCGCGGGTTCGACGAGGTCTACATCCATGGCGCCGGCGGCATCGGCCAGAGCTATCCGGGCAGCTGCGGTGACGTCCCGGGGAATTCTTATTACGGGCCGACCATCCTGCATAACGGGAAGTTCGTGAAGACCGAGGGTTACTGCACCGACATGTTCTTCGCGCAGGCGACCCGCTGGATCGAAGGCGAAGCCGCGGCCAAGCGACCCTTCTACGCCTACATCGCGACCAATGCGCCGCATGGCCCTTATCTCGCTCGCCCGGAGGACGCGGCCCTCTACGAAGGCAAGGGACTCGGCAAAGACACCGAGAACTTCTTCGGCATGTTGCACAACATCGACCAGAACGTCGGTAAGATCCTGGCCAGGCTCGAGGAACTGGGCGTGGCCAAGGACACCCTCGTCGTCTTCATGAATGATAACGGCGGCACCGCCGGCGTGAAGGTCTTCAATGCGGGCATGCGCGCTTCCAAGGGCACCCCTTACATGGGCGGCATCCGGGCGATCTCCTTCTGGCGTCTGCCCGGACGATTCCAGCCGATGGACGTCAAGGCCCTCTCGGCGCACGTGGACTTCGCCCCGACGCTCCTGGAGCTTACGGGCGCGGTGGCCTCGCCGCAGATGAAGTCCCAGCTCGAAGGCCGCAGCCTCATGCCGCTTCTGACCGCCAAGGAAGGGCAGAACGTCGCTTGGCCCGACCGCACGCTCGTCACTCACGTCGGCCGCTGGGGTAATATGGCCAAGGGTGTCGACCCGGAGGTCGGCAGGTATGCCCAGACCAGCGTCCGTACCGCACGCTGGCATCTCGTGTCAGCCGGCCCCACGGCGGCAGCCAAGGGCAAGGGCAAGGCCGCCAAGAAGGCCCCGGCGCCGGCGACCGAAATCAAGCCGACCCCGGCCAACTGGCAGCTTTTTGATCTCAGCGCCGACTACGGCGAGACCACGGACGTCGCTGCCCAGCATCCCGAGGTCGTCAAGGACCTGATCGCCCGCCATGACACCTGGTGGAAGGAATGCCGCCCGCTGATGGTGAACGAGAACGTCGAAGGCCCGGCCGAGAACCCCTTCAAGGTGCTGTATCGGCAGCAGATGGGGAAGTAGGCCGAATTTAGTTGAATGGTTGATCTGTTCACCAGTTGGCCAGAGAGGCTGGTTGCTGCGTCTTTCTTTCAATTCGTGCCCACACCCCGAATTCCGGGTCTGACTTCGCCCGTAAAAAATGGGGCTTTGCTGTACGGCTACAGGTCAGGTCTGGCCAACTGGCCAACCGTTCAACGGATCAACTATCTTGCTGTCACGCCAGCAGCTTTTTGACCACTTCGCCGTGGATGTCGGTGAGGCGGAAGTCGCGGCCCTGGTAACGGTAGGTCAGGCGGGTGTGCTCGACGCCCATCAGGTGCAGGATCGTCGCGTTGAGGTCGTGCACGTGGACGCCGTCCTTGACGATGTTGTAGCTGAAGTCGTCGGTCTCGCCGTAGGTCGTACCCTTGTTCACGCCGGCGCCGGCCATCAGCACGGTGAAGCAGCGCGGGTGGTGGTCACGTCCGTAGTTCGTCTCAGAGGGGGTGCCTTGCGAGTAGGTGGTACGCCCGAATTCGCCGCCCCAGACGATGAGCGTGTCGTCGAGCAGGCCGCGCTGCTTGAGGTCGGTGAGCAGGCCGGCCGTGGCCTGGTCGGTGTCGTTGCACTGGCCCTTGATGGCCTTCGGGAGGCCGCCGTGGTGGTCCCAGCCCATGTGGAAGAGCTGGACGAACCGGACGTCGCGTTCACAGAGGCGGCGGGCCAGGAGGCAGTTGGAGGCGTAAGAGCCCGGGCGTTTCACGTCGGGACCGTAGAGGTCGAGGACGTGCTGAGGCTCCTTGGAGAGGTCAAGCAGGTCGGGCACGCTGGTCTGCATGCGGAAGGCCATCTCATATTGGGAGATGCGGGTCTGGATCTCCGGGTCGCCGAGGACGCCATGGCGCTGGTTGTTGAGCGCGGCGATCTCGTCGAGCTGTTCGCGACGGACCTCGCGGGGGATGCCCTCGGGGTCCTTGAGGTAGAGCACGCGCTCGCCCTTGTTGCGGAGCTTCACGCCCTGGAGCTTGGACGGCAGGAAGCCGGCGCCCCAGAGGCGATCGTAGAGCGGCTGATCGTCAGGGCGACCGCTGCCGAAGGACGTCATCACCACGTAGGCGGGGAGGTCGGCGTTCTCGCTGCCGAGGCCGTACGCGGACCACGAGCCGATGCTCGGTCGGCCGGCGAGCTGGGAGCCCGTCTGCATGAACGTGATGGCCGGGTCATGGTTGATGGCCTCGGTATGCATCGCGCGGACCACGCACCATTCGTCGGATTTGGAGGCGATATGCGGCATCAGTTCGCTGAACCAGTTCCCGGACTGGCCGTGCTGCTTGAACTTGAAGATGGTCGGCGTGACCAGGAAGTTCTTCTGGCCCGACGTCATCGTCGTCAGGCGCTGGCCCTTACGGATGGATTCCGGAAGATCTTTGCCGCGCATCGCTTCGAGCTGCGGCTTCGGGTCGAAGAGGTCCATCTGCGACGGCGCGCCGGACTGGAACAGGTAGATGATGCGCTTCGCCTTCGGCTTGAAGTTAGGGAAGCCCAGGCCCGGGTTGGCGGCGAAGGCGGGTGTGCCCATCAGCGAACCCAGCGCGGCGAGGCCGATGCCGCCCGCGGAGCCCTTGATGAAGGTGCGACGGGACAGGGCCATCTGCGTGGCCTGGTCGAGTCCGAGGAATTGACGGTCGTTGCAGTTCATTCGCGGGTGACGGTTTCGTCGAGGTTGAGGAGGATGTTGGCCGTCGTGGTCCAAGCGGCCAGCTGGTTGCGGTCGAGGTCGGTCGCGGCCGCGCTTACGCCGGTGGCGAGCAGCTTCGGGGCCAAGGTCGGGTCGGCTGCGTAGGTCGCCAGACGCTTATCGAGACCCTTGCGGAGGACGGCGAGTTCGGCGGACGTGGCGTCGCGGCGGACGACCTTGCGGAAGGTCCAGGAGAGCTTGGCGTCGAGGTCTCCGGGCTGACGAAGGGCCTGCTCGGCGAGCTTGCGGGCGGCTTCGACGAAGGTGACCTCGTTGAGGAGCGAGAGCGCCTGCATGGGCGTGTTGGAGCGGGAGCGCTTCACCGTGCAGACTTCACGGCCGGCGGAGTCGAAGAGCAGCATCGTCGGCGGAGCCGCGGTGCGTTTCCAGATCGTGTAGAGCGAGCGACGCCAGAGACCTTCGCCCATGTCGGCCTTGTAATTGCGCATGTCGCCGTAGACGCTGGTCTCGTCCCAGACCGCTTCGGGCATGTAAGGCTTCACGCTCGGGCCGCCTTGCTTGTCGACGAGCAGGCCAGCGGTCCAGAGGGCTTGGTCGCGGATGACTTCGGCCGGCAGGCGGAAGCGGGGGCCGCGGGCGAGGAGGCGATTGTCAGGGTCTTTCTCGAGCATCTCGGGCGTGACGGCGGCGCTGCGACGGTAGGCTGAGCTCATCATGATCAGCTTATACATCGCCTTCATGTCCCACTTACGATCGACGAATTCGACGGCGAGCCAGTCGAGCAGTTCCGGGTTGGTCGGCCATTCGGCCTGCGAGCCGAAGTTCTCGGAAGTCTTCACGATACCGATGCCGAAGAAACGTTCCCAGGCTCGGTTGACCCAGATACGTCCCGTGAGCGGGTGCGTGCCGCTGGTGAGCCAGCGGGCGAAGCCGAGACGGTTGTTCGGTTCGCCGGCGGGCATCGGCGGCAGGGCGCGGAAGAGCGCGCGTTCGACCTTGGGGCCGATCTTGTCGTATTCCCCGCGGAGGAGCACGAAGGCGTCGCGAGGTTTGGGTAGTTCATTCATCACCATCACCGTGACCGGCGCGCTATTGGCCGTCTCGAAGGCCAGCTTGGCGGCGGCGACCTTGGCGGTCGCGGCGTAGCGGGGATGTTCGGGGCTGTTGGTGAAGAGTTTCTCCAGCGCCTTCTTGTCAGCGGCCGTCAGTTCCGACGCGGACTTGGCCAGCAGACGGCGAGCGGCCTCGGCGGCGGGGTCGGTCTTGAGCGAGAGTAGTTTCGGGTCCTGACCCGAGACATTCAGCCGGAAGCGGCCGATGCTGTGCTGCGCGACGGAGTCATGGCGCATGACCACGATGAGCTTGGCGCCGGCCGGCACGGTGGTCGGGGTGACGGAGAAGATCGCCTTACGCGGTACGCGGTTCTCGGGCGCGTTGCCGCCGATCGCCCAGCCGGCCTTGTCGTTGTCGGCCTTCTTCGGCTTGCCCTTGGCCATCGGTGCCGGAGCGAGCTTGGCGATGCTCCAGCCCGGCTGGTCGTAATCGGCTTCCGCCTTCACCAAGGGCAGGGCGGTCGTCTTGCCGTCGGTCGTGCGCAGGCGGACCTCGAAGCCACTGAGCACGAAGTTGCCGTTGAAGGCACGACCCAGGCTCTTGTTCGGATGGGAGTCGTCGGGCAGCGCTTCGAGGCGTACCGCGGTGAGCATGCCGGCGGCGAGCGGGGCTTCGATCACGTAGGTCTCCTTGGCGGCCGTGCCGCCGGAGACGAGCCAGGAACCGTCGTCGAGGCGCTTGAACTCGGCGTTCTCCTTGGCGGACACCTTCTCATCGGACAAGGCCTGCCAGGCGACGCCTTCCTTGGAGAAGGCCGCGCGCTGACGTAAGAGCCACTTGGCGAGGAGCTCCGGCTGAGAGGTCGGGATGGCCTTGAGCGCGGCTTCGGCGGCGGCGAGGGCGGCGCTCGTGGCGTCGATCTGTTTCTGTTGTTCTTCGGTCGGCAGGGAGAGTACCGGCGGGCTGTTACCGCCGCGCTTGGTTCCGCCAGCACCGCCGAAATCGCCGAGGACTCCGGATTCGTTGTTAGAGTTGAAGTACGCGAAGAACTGGTAGAACTCCTTCTGCGAGATCGGGTCGTATTTGTGGTCGTGGCAGCGGCAGCAGTTCATCGTCAGCCCCATCCAGGTGGAACCCGTGGTCTCGATGCGGTCGATGACGTTCTCGGCGAACCATTCCTCGACGATGCGGCCTCCTTCTCCGTTGAGTCGGTGGTTGCGGTGGAAGGCCGTGGCCACGATCTGATCTCGGGTCGGGTTCGGCAGGAGGTCGCCGGCGAGCTGCTCGACCGTGAAGGCGTCGAACGGCTTGTTGTCGTTGAAGGCCTTGATGACCCAGTCGCGATAGGGCCACATCGTGCGCTGGGTGTCGCTCTGGAAGCCGTTGGAGTCGGCATAGCGGGCGAAGTCGAGCCACTGCATCGCCATGTTCTCGCCGTAATGAGGCGAAGCCAGCAGGCGATCGAGGGCCTTGGACCAGGCGTCGGCTGAGTCGTCGGCGAGGAAAGCCTGCAGGTCGGCGTCGGAAGGCGGCAGGCCTGTCAGGTCGAGGGCGGCGCGGCGGAGCAACGTGGCCTTGGGGGCTTCACCGTTAGGCTTCAGTCCTTTCGCGGCGAGACCGTTGGCGAGGAACGCGTCGATCGCATTGCCGCCGGCGGGGATCGCGGGGACGACGGGCTTGACCGGAACCTGGAAGGCCCAGTGGCCCTGATACTCGGCACCTTCCTTGATCCAGCGTTCGACGAGGGCGATCTGGGCTTTGGTGAGCACCTTATGGAATTCCGCCGGCGGCATGTGGTCATCCGCGTCTTTCGTCAGCAGTCGCTTCATCACTTCGCTTTTCTCCGGATGGCCCGGCGTGATGGCTGGGTCACCGGACTTACCGCCTTTGCGCGCGGCCTCGAGTGAATCCAGACGCAGCTTTCCCTTCACCTTGTTCTCGTCGGGGCCGTGGCAGGCGTAACAGGTGTCGGAGAAAATCGGCCGGATGTCGCGGTTGAACTGGACGCGTTCGGCTGAAGCCGATGACGCAAAGAGCAGGGCGCCGGCGACGGCGAGAAGGGGGCGGTAAGGGCGCATGGGGCTTGCGATTGGAGATAATTAAGACCCTCGCTGGCGAGGGGTTTTGATGGAGGCCTGGAGGGGCGCTTACTTGGCAGCCAGGTCCTTGATCTCGATGTTCCGGAACTGCGCCGGGTCGTTGTGGCCCGCGAAGCCGAAGTAGCCGTTCTTACGGTCCTTGCCCGGGTGCGGGCTCTTGGCCATCACGGTGGCCATGTCGACCTTGGAGAGGTCGGCATCGAGGATGACGAAGCCGTTGAGTTCGACCTTGATGGTGGAGCCGACGACCGTGACTTCCTGGAAGTTCCATTCGCCGATCGGGCGTTGGAAGCCGCGCTGGGCGCCGACCATGCCGTAAGCCGATCCGTGGACCTGGCGGGGGTCGATCTTGCCCTTCACCTTATCGTAGTTGTCGTCGAGGACTTGGAGCTCGCACATGCCGACGTAGGCCGTGTTGCCGGTACCGGGATAGCGGAGGGCCAGGCCGTTGTTGCCGCCGGACGGCAGCTTGAATTCGAGACGATTGGCGAAGTCGGTCAGGTCTTGGTTGTAATACGGGGTGCCGCCCTTGCCCTTCTTGCAGGCGATGGCGCCGTCGACGATCTCGTAGTTCTCGACCGGACCGGCCCAGCCCGTGAAGTCCTTGCCGTTGAAGATGGACTTGAAGCCGGACTTGCCGTGCGAAGCGAGGATGCGGTTGGCTTCATCGCCGGCGATCTCGCGGATGGCGACGTTGCGCCAGCGGATCGGAGCACCATGGGTCTGGAGGGAGATCGGACCTTGGGCGGCGACCGAGGTCTTACGGTCGTAGTAATTCTCGAGGATCGCGTGGTCGACGGTCTGCTTGCCGTTGAGCCAGATGCTGACGCGGGCGCCGACCATCAGGATGCGGAGGGTGTTCCATTCGCCGGCGGGCTTGTCGGCCAGGACGAGGGGGTCCTTGCCGGGCTTGCCGGGGGAGTTGTTCCAGAGGGCGCCTGAGCCGAGGTTGGCGCCGAGCTTAAAGACCTTCTCATCGGTAGGATCCCAGATCTGGACCTGCGGCACTCCACGGAGGTAGACGCCGGAGTCGCCCTTCGGGGCCATGTTGTATTCGAGGACCAGTTCGAAGTCGCCGTAGTCCTTGTCGGTCGTGGCATAAGGACCGGTACCCGGATTGAAAATCTCGCCGTCCTTCACGGACCAGTGCTGCGGGAATTCTTCGCGCATCTTCTTCAGCATCGCGTCCTTCTTCTCGCCGGTGAGCTTGGTGACGGAGTGGGGGTTGTATCCGTGCCAACCGGAGAGATCCTTGCCGTTAAAGAGGGAGGTGAAGCCGGCGGGGACATCGGCGGCGATCAGTGCGGAGGTCGCGAGGGCGAGGAGGGCGGGTAGGAGGCGCATGACTAAAGAGGGGTAGGGGTAGGGGTAGTCGGATTACAGGGGCTCGAGGGTGCAGCGCTTGACTTCGAAGGCGCCGCCCTCGACCTGCAGGCCGATGAAGCCTTCGCTGAGGTTGGTACCGGTGGCCTTGTTCACTTCCTTGCCGTTGACGAGGATCGTGACCGTGTTGCCGTCGCAGACCGTGGTGAAGGTGTTCCATTCGCCGGCTGGCTTCTCAGCGTCGGCCTGCTTGCCGAGTCGGTAGCCGCGGATCTTGCCGGACTTCTTGTCCTTGAGTTCCGTGCCGCCGGAGAGCGTGGCGCCGTTCCAGAAATAGAAGTCGCCCTGGTTCTTGTGCATCCCCTGGCACTCGATGCTCTTCGGCCAGACGGCGTCGGGGGGCGTCATGTGCACGACCACGCCGGTATTGCCCGGCTTGGTGAAGCGCCACTCGACCGTGAAGCGATACTGCTTGTAGCTCTGCGTGGTGCGGAGGAAGCCGCTGGGCTTACCCGTGCAAGCGAGGATGCCATCCTTGATGGACCAGGAGTCCTTGCCGGCTTCGGGGAAGACGATCCAGCCGGCGGTGTCCTTGCCGTTGAAAAGTTCGTTCTTCGCGGACGGCGTGATCGCGTCGGCGGCGAAGGTGTTGACGAAGGCGGACGCCAACAGGGCGGCCGCGAGGGCGAGGCGGGGGAGGGGCATGGAAATACCTTACGGTTCTCGTCCGAGCGTTGAAGTCTAAACGCCGAAATTAAACGGCGTTAAAGTGTCGTTTACCGCTCAGGCCATGATGCCTTTCACCACCTTGCCGGCGACGCCGGTCAGGCGCACGTCGAGGCCCTGGAACTTCACGTTCAGGCGGTGATGATCGATGCCCATCAACGCGAGCATCGTGGCGTGGAGGTCGTGGACATCGACGATGTTCTCGACGGCGTTGTACCCGAGTTCATCGGTCGCGCCATAGGTCGTGCCGGCCTTCACGCCGCCCCCGGCGAGGAAGACCGAGTAGCCGGCGATATGGTGGTCACGGCCGGAGCCTTGGCCCATCGGGGTGCGACCGAATTCGCCGCCCCAGAGGATGAGCGTGTCGTCGAGCATGCCGCGCTCCTTGAGGTCGCGGATGAGGGCGCCGGTCGCCTTGTCGACGTCTTCCGCGCCCATCTTCATGCCGTTATCGAGGCCGCCGTGAAGGTCCCAGGCGCGGTGGTAGAGCTGGATCATGCGCACGCCGCGTTCGGCGAGGCGGCGGGCCATGAGGCAATTGGAAGCAAATGAACCGTCGCCGATCTCCTTGATGCCGTAGGCTTCGATCGTCTTCGCCGACTCGCTCTTGAAGTCGAGGAGCTCGGGCACGCTCGACTGCATCTTGAAGGCCATCTCGTATTGGGCCACGCGGGTGGCGATCTCCGGATCCACGGTCTCCTGTGCCAGCTGGCCGTTGAGGCGACGGATCTCATCGATGACCTGGCGCTGGGTGCTCTGGCAGACGCCCTCGGGGTTGCCGATATAGTGGACGGCCTCGCCCTTGGATTGGAACTGGATGCCTTGGTATTTGCTGGGCAGGACGCCGCTGGACCACTGGCGGGAAGAGATCGGCTGCTGGCCGGTGCGACCAGCGGAGGTCAGCACGATGTAACCCGGCAGGTTCTCGGTCTCAGAGCCCAGTCCGTAGAGAAGCCAGGAGCCCATGCTCGGTCGGCCCTTGATGATCGAGCCCGTGTTGAAGAAAGCGTGGGCGGTGTCGTGGTTGATCTGCTCGGTCTTAAGCGAGCGCACCACGCACAGGTCGTCGGCGACCGAGCCGATGTGCGGGAAGATGTCGGTGATCTCCGTGCCGGACTTGCCCCACTTCTTGAATTCAAACGAACCCCCGCGGGCCTTGAGCACGGCGCCTTGGAGCTGGGCGATCTGCTGGCCCTTGGTGAACGATTCCGGGAAAGCTTGGCCATCCAGTTTCTTCAGGACCGGCTTGTTGTCGAAGAGCTCGAGGTGAGGCGGGCCGCCCGCCATGCAGAGGAAGATGACGCGCTTGGCTTTGACCGGGAGGTGCGGGGTCTTGAGCACGCCCTTGGAAAAGGGCGCGGCTTGCAGGTCCGCGAAACCGGACTTCGCGGCGAGCATGGCGAAGGCCGCGCTGCCGAGGCCGTAGGCGCTCTTTGTGAGGAAGCTCCGTCGGTTGATCGACAGGGCATGGGCGACGGGGTCGTAAGGGCGCATGGTCTTAGTAGCGGGTGATCGCTTCGTGAGAGTTAAGGAGGACGCGGCAGGCCTGCGTCCAGGCAGCGAGTTCGATCTGGTCGACGCCGACCGGCGCCGGGCTTTGGCCGATCTTCAGGAGCTTCGTCGCGTCTTCCGGGTGGGAGGCGTAGTAGACCTTCTGGTCGGCGACGAGTTTCTCGAGCGACGGACGTTCGCTGGCTTTGATCTCGCGGCCGACCGCGAGGCGGAAGGCGAGGGTCAGGCGCTCGTCGGCGGGACGGGCCAGCAGGCGAGCGGCGAACGCGCGGGCGGCTTCGACGAAGACGGGGTCATTGAGCAGCGTCAGCGCCTGCTGCGGCGTATTGCTATAGCTGCGGAGCGCGGTGCATTCATCGCGGGCGGGAGCGTCGAAGTTGACGAGCATCGGGTGCAGGAACATGCGCTGCCAGTGCATGTAGAGGCCGCGGCGCCACTGGTCCGGGCCGGCGCTGGCGACGTAGGTGCGGTTCGGGAACTGGATCGGCTCGTAATAGCCGGCCGGTTGGTAGGGCTTGGCGCTGGGACCGCCGATGTCCGACGCGTGTAGAAGGCCCGCGACGGCGAGCGCGTTGTCCCGGATGAACTCGGCGTCGAGACGGCGGGGATTCTGGGAGGCCAGCAGGCGGTTGGCCGGATCGATCTCCTTGAGGTCAGGGCGAAGGCTGCTGCTCTGGCGGTAGGTCTGGCTCGTCACCATCAGACGGACCATGCGCTTCACGTCCCAGCCCTTGTCGCGAAACTCGAGGGCGAGCCATTCGAGCAGTTCAGGATGCGAAGGGAGTTCGCCTTGCGAACCGAGGTCATCGAGCACGGCGGTCAGTCCGGTGCCGTAGAACGCCTGCCAGAGGCGATTCATGAACGTGCGGGCCGTGATCGGATTGTCCTTGGACGTGATCCAGTCGGCCAGGTCCAGGCGGGTGAGGCGCTTCTGGTCGGTGCTCGTGCGCAGGCCAGGCAGGAAGGAAGGCGTCGAGGGCAGCACGACGGGGCCGGATTGGTCGAGGAAGTTGCCGCGGGGAAGGACGCGCACTTCCAGCGGCTTGGTGGCCTGCGTGACCATCGTCCAGGCGTAGCCTTGGTTCTGGCGGCGCAGTTCGGCGTTCAGGGCGCGTGCCTTGACCAATGATTCGCGGGAGGGCGCCGAGTAGGCCAGATAGCTCGGCATGACGGCCGGTGCCGGCTGGCCGGAAGTCGCCGCAGAGAGATTGGCCGGAGTCGTGATCTGGAGCGGGTCGTGATGGCTGAACGGAGAGAGCGAGACCTTCAACGTCAGCACCGGCGCGCCGTCGAAGTGAACGACGAACTTCTCATCTGACTTCAGGGTGACCGGGGTATCGAGCACCCAGACCGCATGGACGTCGGCGGAAGGCATCTTCAGCGCCCAGCCGCCGTTGATGTCGGTCAGCTCGTTGCCGCTGTTGTAACGCGGCTCGCGGTGCGAGGCGTCGGCTAGGGACATGCCCACCCCTCGTTCCTTGCCTTTGGCGTCGGCGACGGCGAAGCGAACGCCGAGCGTAGCTGTGGCATCCGCGGGCAGAGATCCCTTCGGGAGGTCGATGCGTACCGAGGCGACGGGCGTTCCGGGAGCATCAAAACGGAGGGCGAAGTCGTCACCCTTGCCCATGGCTTTCGGGATCTTCACCAGGCTATCCGCGAAGAACGGCATCGGTTCCGGCGCAGCTGGCGCCTTGGCCTTCATCTTCGCCTTAGCGGCGTCGGTGTTCTTGGCGGCGGCCTTGGCGGCTTTACCGGCGTCGGCAGGCGTCGCGGGCTTGAGGAGAGAAGTGCCGGCGGGGCTGATCAGGCCCGAGGGATGGCGAGCTAGCGTGGCCGTCATGCTTTGCTGCCAGGCTTGGTAGGCGGTGAGGGCCTTCGGGTCGCCGGCGAGGGCCTTGGCGACCTCGGCGTAGTGCGCCTCGAGTTCGGCTTTGAGGCGGGAGTCTTGCTTGGCGAGATAGGCGTTCTTCACGCGGGCCTCGGGGTAGAACGGGTGGTCATTGCCGACGCCTTTGAGTTCCGGCTCCGGGGTGTAGTTGTAGTTCGCGTAGACACCCCACTGCTTCACGTCAGCGAAGAAGGCCTGCAGGGAGTAGAAGTCGGCTGACTTGATCGGATCGAACTTATGGTCGTGGCACTCCGCGCAGCCGAACGTGCTGCCCAGCCAGGCGTTGGAGACCGATCGGACGCGTTCGGCCCCGTATTTGGCGAGGTATTCCTTGGCTTGGGCGCCGCCCTCGCGGGTCATCATGTTCAGTCGGTTGTAGCCGCTGGCCGTCAGCTGTTCTTCGGTCGGGTTAGGCAGGAGGTCGCCCGCGAGCTGCTCGCGGGTGAAGACGTCGAACGGCTTATTGGTGTTGAACGCGTTGATGACGTAGTCGCGGTAAGGGAAGATCCGCTGGTTCTGGTCGCCATGGTAGCCGACCGTGTCGGCGAAGCGCGCGATATCCAGCCACCAGATCGCCATGCGCTCGCCGAAGTGAGGTGAGGCGAGCAGGCGGTCGACCTGCTTCTCGAAAGCGTCAGCTGAATTATCTGACACGAAGGCCGCGGTCTCAGCGGGCGTGGGCGGAAGGCCGGTAAGGTCGAGGGAGATGCGGCGGAGTAGTCGCTCCTTGGTCGCTTCGGGCGACAGCGTCGTCTTTTTCTCGGCGAGCTTGGCGGCGACGAACGCGTCGATCGCGTTCTTACCACCGACAGGCATCGACGGCACGACCGGGGCTTCGAGGGGCTTGTAGGCCCAATGGGGTTCGTAGAACGCGCCTTGGGCGACCCATCGCCGGAAGAGTTCCTTCTGGGCCGGCGTCAGCGTTTTGTGCGCTTCTTTCTCCGGCATGATATCTTCGGGGTCGTTCGAGAAGATGCGTTTGATGATCTCGCTCTGCTCGGGCTTGCCGGGGACGATGGCGATCTCCCCGCTCTTGCCGGCCTTCAGCGCTTCTTCACGGATATCCAAGCGCAGGCCGCCTTTGCGCGACTTCGGATCGAAGCCGTGGCAATGAAAGCAGGTGTCCGACATGATCGGTCGGATGTCGCGGTTGAAGCGGACAGGCTCAGGGGTGCCGTCGGCGGCTAGCAAGCCGGCGGCGACGAAAGAGCAGACGAGCGTCGGAAAGCGCATAGGGGATGTCGTTATGACACCCCCGATGCCGAGGGGTTTCAACCGATTAGTAGGAGAATCCCCTTGGCTCAACGGGCCAGCCAGTTGACGGCATCAACCAGCACGTAGCCGCCGGCACCCTCATTGCTTACGACTACCTTGGAGGGGCCGGACGGGAAGCGGAAGGTGCCCAGGGAAAGCAAGCCGGCTTGGGCCCCAGCTCCTGAGAGATCGGCGCGGACTTCGGCCACACCTTCGGCATGGTGGATGCGGACGAGGGCGTTACGGCTGCGGTTGGCGTTGGGGACGACCGACAAGCGTATCTCATACTTACCGGCGGCAGGGAGCTTGCCGATGAAAGCGGCGCTGGCGGCACCGCCGGCCCCCTTATCATCATGACGATAGCCCGAGCCGACGAAGCCTCCGTTGGCGGAGCTCGGTTTCCAGCCGCCGGTGAGCACGGCCTCATCGTCATCGACGGTCACCCCGGGCAGTGAGGCGGCCGGCTTGGCGGAGCCGTGGCCCTTGGGCTTCTCCTTGGACGACTCATGCTCGAGCACCTGGCCGTCGGCGAGCAGGCGGGCCCGGAGGGCGGCGTAAGGGACGTCCTGCACGGCGAGGTTGCCGTCGATCGCCAGCACGGCGGCCGTGGCGGCGGATTGGCCGAGGATCATGAAGACGGGCTCCATGCGGATCGAACCGTAGGCGATGTGCGTCGCGCTGCAGGCCACGGGGGCGAAGAGGTTGGCGATCTCGCCGCGCTTCGGCACCAAGGCGCCGTAAGCGATCGAGTAGGGCGAGATCGGCACGCCGATGTCGCCTTCGTTCTGCACGTTGCCTTCCGGGGTCACGTAGCGGCGTACGTTGTGGGAATCGATGGTGTAAGAGCCCATGCCCACGGAGTCAGGCGTAGGCTTCTTCTTGGTCAGTTCGTTCTCGGTCATCACGAAGGCGCCGACCATGCGACGGGCTTCGCGGACGTAGATCTGGTGGGGCCAGTGGCCGTTGTCCTTGAACTCGTCTTTCGGCAAGCCCCAGCGGTTGGCTTCTTCGCGGACGTCGGCCGGCACGCGCGGGTCGTTGGCGAGGAACCAGAGCAGGCCTTGCTGGTAGGTGCGATGTTCGGCCAGGATCTCCTTGCGGCGCTCATACGAAGCTTCCGGGTAGTCGTAATTCATCCCGATATTGTCGAAGCTGAACGGACCATGGTTGTTCGTGTCGGTCTTCCGGTTGGGCAGCAGGTCGAACTTATGGAAGGTCTGGCGCCAGCCGGCGTCGAGGACGCGGACGACCAGCTCATACTGTGCGGCGTCGTAGTTCGCCGGTTTGGGGAAAGGGATGCGATTCTCCGGATGGTCGGTCGCGCACCAACGATAGCAGTAGGCCTGCACGCGCTTGTCGCCCTCGCCGCGCACGCCGGGTGGTTCGGCCGAGATACGGGGTAGCAGGCCGGAAGAGGGGTCTCCAGGGGTCTTGTAGGCGCTGATCGGCTTCTTCACCGCGCCGAAGTGGTGACCGTGATGAAGGATACCGACCTGGTTGCCGTTCCATTCCTCGCCGTAGACGGAATTCGCCTCGCGGCCGACATGGTAGCTGATGCCTGCGGCCGCCAGTAGGTCACCCTCGTAGGTCGCGTCGATGAACATTTTTCCGGCGAACTTCTTGCCGGACAGCATAGTGATCTCGGCGATACGACCGTCGACGACGCGGACGCCCTTGGCGCGGTCAAGCCATTCGTCGCGGAGGACGGTCAGGCCGAATTCCTTCACGTAGTCTTCGAAGACCTTCTCGGCTACGTTCGGTTCGAAGATCCACATCGTGCGTTCGTCTTTGTCCATGGCCACGGTGCCTTGGCCTTTGTTGCCGAAGGCTTCGGGGCGCTGCCAAGCCCAGGCCGAGTCCTTCTGATACTCGACCCAGACACGGTGGTAGAAGTTGCGGGCGAGACCGCCGATCACGGCCTTGTTGCCGGTGTCCGTGTAGCCGAGACCGCCGCTGCTCAGGCCGCCGAGGTGGATGTCAGGTCCGACGATGATGACGGACTTACCCATCTTCTTCGCCTGGACGGCGGCGATGACACCGGCGGAGGTGCCGCCGTAGACTACGAGGTCATAAGTCTCAGCGGCGGTGAGACGGAGCGCGCAGAGGCAGAGGAGAGACAGGCGGAGGAGCATGACTA
>Ga0209033_1000763_pt1 | contig 18882 bp, 15 predicted proteins | sample LauGreFa1BDMLBDN_2_FD_188218 | JGI IMG/M metagenome (GOLD analysis project Ga0209033, IMG submission 188218) | Freshwater lake microbial communities from Lake Michigan, USA - Fa13.BD.MLB.DN (SPAdes) (version 2) | ecosystem: Environmental > Aquatic > Freshwater > Lake | place: Lake Michigan, USA...
GATCTCCCGCTTAATCTGTATCATATCCAGTGGAAGTTTCGTGACGAAGTCCGTCCACGCTTTGGCGTGATGCGGAGCCGCGAATTTTTGATGAAGGATGCGTATTCCTTCGATTTGGATCAGGCGGGTGCGCGGCATTCCTATAACCGGATGTTCGCGGCCTATTTGAGGACGTTTGCCCGATTGGGGCTGACGGCCATTCCGATGCAGGCTGATACCGGGCCGATTGGCGGCGATTTGAGTCATGAATTCATCATTCTGGCGTCAACTGGCGAGAGTGAAGTTTTTGCGGACAAAGCGGTGTTGGATCAGCCAACGCCCTCAGTTGATACTGATTTTGACAGTGCTGAAGCGCTTGATGCGATTTTCCAAAATTGGACAGCGCCTTATGCGGCGACGTCCGAGAAACATGACGAGGCTGCGTTTGCAGCGGTGCCCGAGGATCGCCGGATCTCCGCGCGCGGCATTGAAGTCGGGCATATCTTCTATTTCGGTACGAAATACTCGGATGCTATGGGAGCGACTGTGACCGGGCCGGATGGACAGGAGCGGCCCGTCCATATGGGTTCTTACGGGATTGGGCCTTCGCGCCTTGTTGCTGCCCTGATTGAGGCGTCTCATGATGATAATGGCATCATCTGGCCCGACTCGGTCGCGCCCTTCAATGTGGGTATCCTGAATTTGAAAGTTGGCGCTTCGGAAACGGACTCTACATGCGAGACACTGTATCGGGCGCTTTCAGCGCGTGGTCTCGATGTGCTGTATGATGATCGCGACGAGAGGCCCGGAACCAAGTTTGCGACCGCCGACCTGATCGGGTTGCCTTGGCAGATTCTTGTGGGGCCGAAAGGGCTTGCTGAAGGTAAAGTCGAGTTGAAGCGCAGGGCGACGGGTGAGCGCGTGTTACTGTCGGTTGACGATGTACTCGCTAAGCTTGCGGTTTGACGGGTATGGAGAGCGACAAGCCTGCAACTGTTATCGCTCGCAAAGCGACTCGTGCTTTTTCGGGTTTTGAGTGGATGATTGCGCTGAGATATTTAAGGGCGCGGCGGCGGGAAGGATTTATTTCGGTGATCGCTGGATTCTCTTTTGTGGGGATCATGCTGGGTGTCGCGACGCTGATCATTGTTCTCTCTGTGATGAACGGTTTCCGGAAGGAACTGCTCGACAAGATCGTCGGCATAAACGGGCATATTTTTGTTGGAGCCATTGATAAACCCCTGACCGATTTTTCGGAATTATCGTCGTCGTTGGAGCGTGTCCCGCTTGTCAGATTTGCACTACCTCTCGTCGAGGGGCAGGCTTTGGCATCATCGCCTGCCGGTGCCGGTGGCGTTCTTGTTCGGGGTGTTAGGGGAGGCGATATCAGCCGCATTCCGGCAATTTCTGCGAATATTAAAAGCGGAACACTTGCCGGATTTGACGAGAGTGTCGGGGTCATTATCGGGCGGCGACTGGCGGACCAACTCTATATCCAGACCGGCGATACGCTGACGCTGACGGCTCCTCGTGGGCCGCAGACGGCTTTTGGTACAGCGCCGAGGATTAAGAGTTATCCGGTCAAGGCGATCTACGAGATCGGCATGTCCGAATTTGACTCATCCTTTGTCTATCTGCCGCTTGAAGAAGCTCAGGCATATTTCAACCGCGAGGGGGATGTCAGCGCAATTGAAGTTTTTCTTGCTGATCCCGAAAGGATTGACGAGACAAAAAAGGCAATCATGGCGATGATTGATCGTCCCGTTTATCTGACGGACTGGCGGCAGCGGAATAAGACGTTTTTTGGAGTATTGCAGGTTGAGCGGAACGTCATGTTCTTGATCCTTACTTTGATTGTGCTCGTTGCAACGTTGAACATTGTTTCCGGTTTGATCATGCTTGTGAAGGATAAAAGCGCGGATATCGCGATTTTGAGAACTATGGGCGCGACCCAAGGCTCCATCATGCGGATTTTTCTGCTGACTGGTGCGGCAATCGGGTTTTTCGGAACCATGGCTGGCTTTGGGCTTGGGGTGGGGATTGCCGTGAATGTAGAAGCGATCCGGAGCACCCTGTCTGAGCTCACGCAATCGACACTGTTTCCGGCAGAGTTTTATTTTTTAAGCCGGATGCCATCCGATGTTGATCCTAATGAAGTTATGACCGTGGTCGGGATGGCGCTTGTGTTGTCCCTGATCGCAACACTCTATCCCGCGTGGCGCGCTGCACGGCTCGATCCTGTCGAGGCACTTCGATATGAATGAAGGCGCAACACAAAATGGGAATGCACAGCCGGCGCCGGCGATTTTGCTGTGGAAGTTGACCCGCCAGTTTCGAGATGCGGAGCGGACACTTGATATTTTACGAGGGGTTGATCTTGCCATTTGGCCCGGTGAGTCGGTTGCATTGATTGCACCATCCGGAACGGGGAAATCAACCTTGCTCCAGATCGCAGGTCTTCTGGAAAAGCCGACATCCGGTGAGGTATACCTTTCCTCGGTCGCGACTTCGATGCTGTCTGATGCAGACCGTACAGCGATGAGGCGGTCTCAACTTGGCTTCGTCTATCAGTCGCACCATTTGTTGCCTGAATTTACGGCTCTGGAAAATGTGATGATGCCGCAATTGATTGCGGGGCTTGACCGTACCGAGGCACGATTGCGCTCCACCGAGCTGCTCCGTTATCTTGGTCTTGGTGAAAGGTTGACCCATCGACCCGCTGAATTGTCGGGGGGTGAGCAGCAACGGGTAGCGATCGCGCGCGCTGTTGCGAATAGTCCCCGAATTCTGTTGGCAGACGAACCAACGGGAAATCTGGATCCGGTGACCTCGGAAATCGTATTCGAGACGCTTCTGACTTTGGTTCGCGTCAGCGGTGTCGCAGCCCTTATTGCAACGCATAATCTAGCCCTTGCGGCTCGGATGGATCGTCGTGTGACGCTTGCCGATGGCGTTGTCGTGGAGTTGGACTGAAAGAATTTATTAACGCTGTTTAGTTCTGTTTTTACCAAATGACATCATTTTTGTTGCATCAGAACAAAACGTGAACATAATAAGATATCGATCAAAACAGGAGGCGTTCATGGTTCGCTCTTTCATTGAAGACATCGCAGAATTGGCTGCACTTGGAGCTTTTCTCACGACGATAATGCTCTGGGCCGGTGGAATGCCGGGATAAGTTCCTGCTTTCTATCTGCCGGGGACTGGACGGAACAGTCCTGTCCGGCGATGAAGGGATGTCTGGTTGGAGGCATCACTGTGAGTCGTATCTTGGAAAACGTAGATTTTGTGCATCTTCATGTGCACTCGTCTTTTTCGCTTCTGGAAGGTGCTCTCAGGATTGAAGATTTGAAAAAGTTGGCGCTGAGGGGTCAGATGCCTGCTTTGGCATTGACGGATACGAACAATCTATTCGGGGCGCTCGAATTTTCCGAGAAAATGGCAGGTGCGGGTATCCAGCCGATTGTCGGTATCCAGATTTCTGTTGAGATGGCGGATGGACATTCGCCAAAGACAATGGCGCTTGTGACGCGTCCTTCACTCGTGCTGCTTGCGGCAACGGATGAGGGGTATTCAAACCTCATGCATCTTTCGTCGCGTGCCTTTCTGGATCCGGAGCCAGGCGAGGGAGCCTATATCCGGCTTGTCGACGTTCTTGAGCATTCAGACGGATTGATCGTTTTGACGGGCGGGCCCACCGGTCCAATTGACCAAGCACTCCGCGATGGTCAGAGCGGGCTTGCCGAGCAGCGTCTAAAGCGGCTTTCGGAGGCTTTTGGTAATAGGCTCTATATTGAACTCCAGCGTCACGGTCGTGATACGGAGCGGCGCACTGAAGGCTTGATACTTGACTTGGCGTACCGTCTATCGGTTCCAATCGTGGCAACAAATTGTGCTTATTTCGCGAATGAGGATCAGTTTGGCGCGCATGACGCTTTGCTGGCCATTGCTGAAGGTCGTGTGATTGGGGATCCGGACCGCAAGAGGGTGACGTCACAACACTATTTCAAGAGCAGAGCCGAAATGGTGAAGTTATTCGCGGATTTACCCGAGGCACTCGTGAACACGGTTGAAATCGCTATGCGGTGTGCGTCGCGTCCGCGGACGCGGAAGCCAATTTTACCTAATTTTACGGTAGGTGATCTTGCTGGAATTGAAGGTGAGGCGCGTGAACTTCGCAGACAGGCCGAGGATGGCTTGCAAAAGCGACTCTTAGTGCATGGACCATCGGCCGGACTATCTGAATCGGACTATCGCGATCGCCTTGCCTTTGAACTGGGCGTGATCGAAAGAATGAAATATCCGGGTTACTTTCTGATCGTTGCGGATTTTATCAAATGGGCGAAGGCGCATGGTATTCCGGTGGGGCCGGGGCGTGGATCGGGCGCAGGTTCGCTGGTTGCCTATGCAACGACGATTACTGATCTTGATCCGCTGCGTTTTGGGTTGCTGTTCGAGCGGTTTTTGAATCCGGATCGTGTTTCAATGCCTGATTTTGATATCGATTTCTGTCAAGATCGGCGTGACGAAGTTATCCGTTATGTCCAGAATAAATACGGTACGGACCGGGTTGCACAGATTATTACCTTTGGAACACTTCAGGCGCGGGGTGTTATTCGAGACGTCGGGCGTGTCCTCGAAGTGCCATATCGCCAAGTGGATCAGTTGACAAAGCTAGTCCCGCAAAATCCGGCTAACCCTGTAACGCTGGAAAAGGCGATCGCGGAGGAGCCGAAATTGCGTGCGGCCGCAGATCAGGAGCCAGTTGTTCGACGGTTGCTCGATGTGGCGTTGGTGCTTGAAGGGTTGCACCGGCATGCTTCAACCCATGCGGCGGGTATTGTTATTGGCGACCGGCCTTTGCAGGAACTCGTGCCGCTCTACCGGGATCCGAAATCGGACATGCTTGTCACGCAATTCAACATGAAGTGGGTTGAACCGGCAGGGTTGGTAAAGTTCGACTTTCTTGGGTTGAAGACGCTTACCGTGATCAGTTTGGCGGAACAGTTAATCCGGGCACGAGGCGACGAGATTGCGATCGAGAATATTGTGCTTGATGACAAAAAGACATTTGACATGCTCGGGCGGGGCGAGACAGTTGGCGTGTTCCAGCTGGAAAGCGTTGGAATGCGCAAGGCACTCGCTGAAATGCGGGCGGATCGGTTCGAGGATATCATCGCTCTGGTTGCACTCTACCGACCAGGGCCTATGGCGAATATTCCCGTCTATAATGCGTGTAAGCTAGGGCACGAAACGCCTGATTATATCCACCCGAAGCTCGAATCCTGCCTGAAAGAGACTTACGGAGTCATCATTTATCAAGAACAAGTGATGCAAATTGCGCAAATCCTATCGGGCTATTCGTTAGGTGAAGCTGATTTGCTTCGTCGCGCCATGGGAAAAAAGATTAAAGCGGAAATGGATGCGCAGCGCGAGCGGTTCGTCTCGGGCGCGATGGAACGCGGTCTTGATAAGGCGACGTCAAATACAATCTTTGATCTTCTCGCCAAATTCGCGGATTACGGTTTCAACAAGAGCCATGCCGCAGCCTATGCTCTCGTGGCGTATCAGACGGCGTTCCTGAAGGCCAATTATCCGCTGGAGTTTATGGCGGCGTCAATGACGCTCGATATGTCGAATACGGACAAGCTCTCCGAATTCCGGCGCGAGGTGCAGAGATTGGGATTTAAGGTGGAGCCGCCTTCGATCAATCGTTCGGGTGTGACGTTCGAAGTACATCCGGATCGAGAGGGACTTCCTTGTATCCGCTACGCATTGGCGGCTCTGAAAGGCGTTGGGCGGCAGGCTGTCGAGAGTCTTGTAGCAACTCGACAGGGCGCTCCGTTTCAGGATGTCTCTGATCTTGCACGCAGGATCAATCCTCGTCTCTTCAACAAGCGTACGCTTGAAAGTTTGATTTCTGCAGGCGCAATGGATGAGATCGAGCCGGATCGGGCGCGTGCTTTTGCCTCCATAGAAGCCATTATCGCGGAAGCAAACCGTTCAAAGGATGAGGCTTCGGCAGGGCAGTCCGATATTTTTGGCGGGTTGGGCAAGCCGGTGCCGTTGCGGATATCAGGTTACAAGGCGTGGTCGAATCCTGACCGCTTGCAACGCGAATATGATGCGATAGGCTTTTTTCTGTCTGGGCATCCGCTTGACGAATATTCCGGTATTTTGCGACGCCTCAGAGTGCAAAGTTGGGTGGAGTTTGTGCGCGCTGTAAAAAGTGGAGCAACGGCGGGCAAGCTTGCCGCTACCGTGCTGGATCGCACGGAGCGACGCACAAGAACTGGAAACAAGATGGGGATCCTGTCGCTTTCGGATCAGACGGGACATTTCGAGTCGATAATTTTTCAAGAAGGGCTTGTGCAATACAGGGAATTGCTCGAACCTGGAACGGTGGTGATCTTGTCTGTGCAGGCTTCTGTCGAGGGAGACGAGGTGCGGTCACGGATTCAAAGTGTGGAGCCGCTCGAGCAGGTAGCCGCGCGGTTACCATCATCAATCAGGGTTGCAGTGAATGAAGCGGCGACAGTCCCCGCGATCGCTTCCGAACTGAAGGAAAGGGGGGATGGCGAGGTGTTTGTTGTCGTCTCGATTGAAGGCGGTACGAAGGAGGTGGAAATTAAGTTGCCTGGACGGTTTCGGGCTACACCACAACTTGCCGGGAGTTTGCGGATGCTTTCTGGAGTGTCTTCGGTCGAACACGCCTGATTTTTAGTGTTTTATTGCCTGCAGGCCTTGCACTTCATGGCGCCGGGAAGTATAGCACGTTTCATCACTCACACGGAGACAAGGCCTTCTGGCCCGTCCGGTGGTCGGCACTCACGCTGATCCACACTCCGTGGCGGAACAAACCGGAGAATACATAATGGCACTGCCAGATTTTTCTATGCGTCAATTGCTTGAAGCAGGCGCGCATTTCGGCCATCAGTCTCATCGCTGGAACCCGAAAATGGCACCTTATATTTTTGGTGCACGCAATAATATCCATATTCTTGATCTCGCCCAGACCGTGCCGATGCTTTATCGGGCACTGCAGGCTGTCTCCGATACGGTTGCCAATGGCGGACGTGTTCTGTTCGTCGGCACCAAGCGGCAGGCTGCTGATCTGATCGCAGATTCCGCAAAGCGTTCGGCGCAGTACTATGTCAATCATCGTTGGCTCGGCGGCATGTTGACCAATTGGAAGACGATTTCCGGTTCGATCTCGCGCCTTCGCAAGGTCGATGAGCTCCTCGCTGGTGGTGCGCAGGGACTGACGAAGAAAGAACGCCTCATGATGAGCCGCGAGCGTGAAAACCTCGAAAAGGCACTCGGTGGCATTCGTGATATGGGCGGCACGCCTGATCTGTTGTTTGTAATCGATACGAACAAGGAGCAGTTGGCAATCAAGGAGGCGCAACGCCTCGGTATTCCGGTTGCAGCGATTATCGATACGAATTGCGATCCGGATGGGATTACGTTCCCGATCCCGGGCAATGACGATGCTGGGCGTGCGATCGCGCTGTATTGTGATCTGTTTGCGCGTGCGGCACTTGACGGTATTTCACGCAGCCAAGGCTCTTCCGGCGTTGATATTGGGGCTATGGAAAAGCCGGTTGCTGAAGAATTGTCGGCTGTTGTTGCCGCTCCGTCAGGCGAAGTATTCGAGCGGCTTCCTGTTCCGCGCGGTGCACCCGACGATCTCAAGAAGGTCACCGGTATTGGTCCGCAGCTTGAGCAGAAGCTGAACGAGGCTGGTATCTACCATTACTCGCAAATTGCGGCGATGGCGGCTGACGATGTGGCAGCACTTGACACCGAGCTGAAGCTGAATGGTCGCATTGATCGTGATGGTTGGATTGCGACTGCTCGTAATCTTTTGGAAGCCGTTTAAGCACACTCTGGTAGCGCTTGTTGGCGCTATCTCTCATTGGGTTTCATTGTAAAACGGCGTCCTGTCAGGGGGCGCCGTTCCCGTAAGGTTCAGAAAGGTTTTTCACATGGCGACTATTTCCGCCTCAATGGTCAAGGAACTGCGCGAGAAGACGGGCGCAGGAATGATGGATTGCAAAGCAGCGCTGGAGGCTAACGAAGGCGAGATCGAAGCTTCTGTGGATTGGCTCCGAAAGAAAGGCTTGTCAAAGGCTGCAAAGAAGTCGGGTAGGGTTGCAGCAGAGGGTTTGATTGGTCTCGAACTTTCCGCAACCAAAGGCGTGCTTGTTGAAGTCAATTCAGAAACGGACTTTGTTGCACGTAATGAGGCTTTTCAGGAATTGGTTCGTTCAATTGCCAAAGTTTCAGCTCAGGTTGGAACGAATGTTGAAAGTGTTCTTGCGGCCAAGCACCCGACCGGCGTTCCGGTGAGCGAGGCGTTGACGAATGCGATTGCGACGATTGGCGAAAACATGACGCTTCGCCGCGTGGCTGAAGTCTCGGTCTCTGCGGGGGTTGTTGGATCATATATGCACGCAGCGGTGGCTGACGGACTGGGTAAGATCGGGGTTCTTGTCGGTCTGCAATCAACCGGCAAAGCGGATGAACTTGTTGCTCTCGGTCGGCAGATAGCAATGCATATTGCTGCCAGCAATCCACAAGCATTGACAGCTGAGGGCCTCGATCCGGCGATTGTTGAACGCGAGAAGGCGGTCTTGGCTGATAAGCATACCGGGAAACCGGCAAATGTTGTCGAGAAGATTGTCGAGAGCGGGTTAAAGACATACTTCAAAGAAGTTTGTCTCCTTGAGCAATCTTTTGTCCATGATGCATCAAAGACGGTCTCGCAGGCTGTCAAGGAGGCAGAGGGCAAAGTTGGAGCGCCGATATTGGTTACGGCCTTTGTACGCTATGCTTTGGGTGAGGGCATCGAGAAACAGGAAAGCGATTTCGCCGCCGAAGTTGCGGCGGCATCGGGCGTTAAAGCCTGAATGCTTGCCAACCAAAGGCGGCGCCTGGCGCCGCCTTTTTTTTGATCTGAATCGGAGCAGGTATCATGAAGAGCATCAAACGGGTTTTGGTAAAGCTTTCCGGCGAGGCTCTGCTCGCGGCGGATGGTTACTGGCTGGACCCCAAGACACTCTCGACACTGGCTGCTGATCTGGCGGGAGCTTCCCGTCTCGGCTACCAGATTGCGGTTGTGATCGGTGGCGGGAACATTATTCGGGGAGCCAAGGTGGGTGCCGCGGGCTGGATTGATCGTGCAACCGCTGACTCGATGGGAATGCTGGCCACCATCGTAAACTCGATTGCGCTTGAAAGTGCGCTGGTAGCTGCTGGTGCGTCGGCGAGAACTTTGTCGGCTGTAGCCATGCCTACGATTTGCGAGACCTATGCGCGGCAACCAGCTCTCCATCATATCGAGAAGGGACGAATTATTGTTCTGGGTGGCGGTACGGGGAGCCCATTTTTTACAACGGATACTGCAGCAGTTCTCAGGTCGATCGAACTCAAATGTGATGCGGTTCTGAAAGCCACGCAAGTCGACGGGATTTACAGCGCTGATCCAAAGAAGGACCCTGCGGCAACGCGGTTTGATACGCTGAGCCATGATGACGCAATCCGGCTTGATCTGAAGATTATGGACACGGCCGCTTTTGCACTTGCTCGTGAGAATCGGATGAAAATTCTCGTTGGATCAGCGCATGGCCCGGGAGCCATAACAGCGATCTTGCAGGGCACGGCAAAGTCGACATTAGTGACGCCTTGAACGCTTTTGCGCGACAGCGTAAGCTAGGTCATTCTTAATCGCGTATGATGGAATCATATTTATGAGTGCAGATTTCGATTTGGTAGATATCAAGCGCCGGATGCAAGGCGCCGTGCAGGCCTTCAAGCACGATCTTGGCGGACTTCGAACCGGACGGGCGTCAGCTTCGATGCTTGATCCGATTCAGGTGGATGCTTACGGTGCCATGATGCCGCTCAACCAAGTAGCGACCGTTTCGGTCCCCGAGCCACGCATGTTGTCTGTCCAAGTTTGGGATCGGTCGATGGTGATGGCCGTTGACAAGGCAATCCGGGAATCGAGCTTGGGGTTAAATCCGCAAACGGAAGGCCAGATCGTTCGGATCAGAATTCCCGAACTCAACGAACAGCGTCGTAAGGAACTTGTAAAAGTTGCCCATAAATATGCGGAGGAGTCGCGGGTGGCTGCTCGTCATGTTCGCCGCGATGGTCTTGATCTGCTCAAGAAACTAGAAAAAGACGGCAAGATGAGCGAAGATGATGCGGCGCGTCAATCCGATCTGGTCCAAAAAGCGACCGATCAAACCATTGTCGAGATCGACCAGGCGCTCTCGGCAAAGGAAAAGGAAATCATGCAGGTTTAGTCGCGTCACTGAAAGAGACCTGAATTATATGTCGCTCCCGTCCGATCAAGCTTACGCAATTGATGAAACTTCTCTGGGGGGGATTGATTTTCCGGTCCCGCCACACATTGCAATTATCATGGACGGTAATGGTCGTTGGGCGGCGCAGCGCGGATTGCCTCGTCTTGAGGGCCATCGTCGGGGTGTTGATGCTCTGAGGCGGGTCCTGCGGCTGGTTGAAGATATTGGTGTTAAATACCTGACTGTATTTAGTTTTTCGTCTGAGAACTGGCGTCGCCCGGTGTCAGAGGTCAATGATCTGATGGGGTTGCTTCGTCGGTTCATACGAAAAGATCTTGCCGATCTGCATTCACGCAATGTGAGGGTACGCGTGATTGGCGTGCGGGACGGACTTTCCCCAGATATTGTCGCCTTGCTTGCCGATGCGGAAGCCCTGACAAAGGGAAATACAGGGTTGACTTTTGTTCTGGCGTTCAACTACGGCTCCCGCCGTGAAATTGCTGATGCGGCTGCGTCCCTTGCACGAGATGTTGCTGCCGGGATCCTGAACGTCGCTGATATCAATGAGGAAAAGGTTGCAGAGAGACTTAACACGACGGACATTCCGGACCCGGATCTCGTCATTCGGACGTCGGGGGAAGAACGCCTGTCGAATTTTCTCCTGTGGCAGTCCGCATATTCGGAGTTCTATTTTTCATCCGTATTATGGCCCGATTTTTCGGAGCAGTCGTTGATTGAGGCCCTTCAGGCCTATCGGTCAAGAGATCGGCGTTTTGGCGGACTTTCGGTAACAACGAGCATCGCACGGTGACCGATCCAATTCCACAAACTCATTCAGAGACCAAGAATTCGAATTTAGAGTTAATTCGTCGGGTCATATCTGGTCTTGTTCTGGCTATCGTGGCGCTCGTCGCTGATTATTTGGGTGGTGTTTTCTTTAGCGGCCTGTGGGTTGTCGCTGCAGCGTTGGTTCTGAGGGAATGGTTAGCGCTTGTTGGTGTAGATGGCGCCAAAAGAGAGTATATTTTCGTAATTGGTTCTTTTGTTTTGGCAATCTTCGGTTACTTTTCCTCTGGAGGGAATATTTCTCTCGAAGAGTATTTTTATGTGTTGGTTGCTGGTTTCTGTTTTATTTTAATTTTGAACTATCGCAGCATTATACTTGGTTTATGGAGTTGCGCTGGCTTGTGCTATTCGCTGGTGCTTGTCGTATCTCCTATTTTCCTGCGAGGAGATTCTACAGAAGGCTTTTTGTTGGTTCTTTGGCTCTTTGCCGTCGTTTGGTTCGCCGATATCGGGGCTTTTTTTGTAGGACGCAAAATTGGCGGCCCGAAATTGTGGCCAGCCGTGAGTCCCAAGAAGACCTGGTCTGGCTTTATTGGAGGCGTTCTGCTTGGTGCTTCCGCCGGGTTTGGTGTTGCGTTTGTCGGGCAGGAATTTCTCTCGGTCTCTTGGTTTCAAGGTACGGAGCTTTTATTGTTTTCCCTGGGGTGTGCTCTGATTTCCCAAGCCGGTGACCTTTTTGAGTCAGCCCTCAAGCGCCGCTTTCATCGGAAGGATTCTGGCCAATTGATACCGGGGCATGGCGGAATTATGGATAGGCTCGACTCTTTTGTCGCAGCATCCTTCTATGCTCTGGTTGTTATAAATGTGTTTGGTTCAGGAAATCCATTTTGATCTGTGCAATGCTTCTCAATTTAGACATGATCCGCACGTAACTGGGGTCACTTGCGATCTCGAAAAATTGATTTGTACGAAAGTGATAAGAAGGTGAGTAATGAGCCTGTTTGATCTTCCTGGTATCTTGGCAACAGGCTTTATCGGTCTGATTATTCCTTTTCTTTTTATCATTACGCTGATCGTTTTTTTTCATGAGTTGGGCCATTACCTCGCCGGAAGGTGGTGCGGGGTCAGGATTACGACGTTTTCGATTGGTTTTGGCCCTGAGTTGTTCGGGGTTAATGACAAGCATGGCACGCGCTGGCGTTTTGCGCTCATTCCCCTTGGTGGGTATGTCAAGTTTCTGGGAGACCTGAATGCGGCTAGTCAGCCCGATGAAGAAGGTAGCTCACGACTAACTCCGGACGAACGTGCTGTAAGCTTTCCAGCTCAATCATTGTGGAAACGTGCAGTTATTGTAGCAGCAGGGCCTGCAGCAAGCTTTATCCTTGCGATTATGATTTTTTCTGCAACGGTTTATACTTATGGCCGTGTTGTTATTATCCCACGAGTTGATGCCGTGCTGGCAGAAAGTGCTGCTGAAGAAGGAGGACTGAAGGCGGGTGATGTCGTTCTGTCGATTGATGGTTCGAACATTGAAAGTTTTTCTGATCTTCAAAGAGTGGTTGCACTCAGCCCTGGCGTGCCTCTTGCGCTCGAAGTCGACAGGCTTGGAGAAATTGTTCGGTTGGAGGTAACCCCAAGGCTCAAATCGGTTGCCTCGCCGCTAGGGACACAGCGCGTTGGACAATTGGGTGTGAGCGTATCACGTGATCCGGCCTCTATCGAGATCAAGCGAGAGGGGTTGTTCTCGTCGATCGCGTGGGGGTGTATCGAGACGTGGCGGGTAGTAGATGGAACTGTTCGCTATCTTGCAGGCCTGTTCGCCGGCAGAACAACGGCAGATCAACTATCTGGGCCTGTCGGTATAGCAAAAATGTCGGGAGAAGCAGCCAAACTGGGATTTGGCGCCCTTCTGATGCTCGCAGCGCTCATGTCCGCTTCTATCGGGTTTATTAATCTGCTTCCGATCCCAATGCTCGATGGCGGTCATCTTGCTTTTTATCTTTATGAGGCTATTCGCGGCAAGGCACTGAATGCAACAGCAATGGAGTGGAGTTTCAGGGTCGGTTTTGGTCTTGTTGTTGCGTTGACGCTCTTTACTCTTTACCTCGATATCGTTAGGTAGTTGTTAATGTTAACCATTGGCTAAGTTTGTTCAACGGTAATCGGGCCATTATGCGCTTTATGGATCGGTTTTGTTTTCAAATTTACCTTTGCTGCGTTACACTAAGTTGCGGGCGTATCTTTCCGCTTGGGCCAGTGACGTCAAAAATGGAATCGACAACGATGAAAAATGAGTTCCGCTCCCGATTTTTCGCAAGCTTCATAGCCGCTGGAATGCTTTTTGGAATGTCGGCATTCGCTGCTCTGGCTCAGGAATTGGTTGTCCAAGGGAACAGCAGGGTCGATGCTACGACGATCAAGTCGTACTTTTCAGGCCAATCGGCGGCAGAGCTTGAGAAAGAGCTTAGCGCAACTGGGCTCTTCTCCAGTGTGAGGGTTTCAAAAGTTGGTTCAAAGCTTGTTGTTAAGGTTACAGAAAATAATATCATTAACCGAGTTGCCTTTGAGGGAAACAAGAAGCTTGTATCCGAGGTGCTTGAGGGGGAACTGCAGCTTAAGTCGCGGGGTGCGTTTAGCGAAGCGGCGCTTGAGGCTGATACGGCTCGCCTGAAAGAGGTTTATGAGCGGTCTGGGCGTTCGAACGCGCAAGTCTCGTCGCGCGTCGTGCCCTTGCCTAATGGCAAGATCGACGTCGTTTTCACGATTGTTGAGGGTGACAAAACCGGTGTAAAGGTAATTGATTTTACTGGAAATAAGGCATTTTCGGCTGGTCGCTTGCGTGATGAAATGACGACCACGCAGTCAAACTTTCTATCATGGCTGAAGACTTCCGATATCTACGATCCTGACAGATTGGCATCTGACGCTGAACTTGTTCGGCGTTTTTATCTGCGCAACGGGTACGCCGATGTGCAGATTACCGGTACGGACGTCCAATATGATGCGGAAGAAGGCGGATACAAGGTTGTGATCGGCATTGAGGAAGGCAAGCAGTACAAGGTTGGCACTGTGAATGTAACGTCAAGCATCCAGAACGTGGATGCGGACAGCCTTCGCTCGCGGCTTCAGATTGCTGAGGGCGACGTTTATAACGCGGAACTGGTTGACAAGACCATTTACGGCATAACGGCTGATGTTTCATCCCGTGGGTTTGTTTTCTCCCAGGTTCGGCCTCAGGGCGATCGTGACGCTGAGGCTGGAACTGTAAATCTGAGTTTCGCTGTTGAAGAAGGCCCGCGCGTATATATCGAGCGCATCAATATTCGTGGAAATACCCGGACACGAGACAATGTGATCCGTCGGGAGTTTGATGTGGGTGAGGGCGATGCGTACAACAAGGTACTCATTGATCGCACGGAGCGTCGCTTAAACAATCTCGGATTTTTCAGGCAGGTAAGAATTTCGAATGAGCCCGGTTCTGCGCCGGATCGCGTCATTATCAATGTGGATGTAGAAGATCAGGCCACCGGTCAGTTCTCCGTTGCATTTGGTTATTCCAGTACAGAAGGGGCGATAGGCGAGGTAGGCATTCGCGAATCCAATCTGCTTGGGCAAGGTCAGGATGTCAGGGTTAAAGGGTCAACGGGGCAGTACACGCGCGGTGTTGAGTTCAACTACACGGAGCCATATTTCATGGATCGTCGGCTTGCAGCCGGTGTGGATCTCTATTCGAAGGAAAGCGATAATACTCGCTTTGCCCGTTATTCGAATACGATTACCGGTGGTACATTGCGAGCTGGGTTTGCATTGACTGAAGAAACCAAATTGGGTTTGAGATATTCGCTGTATAATAATGATGTTTCTATCCCGTCGGAATACAAGGACGGTTCGAATTCTAATGACGCATCAACCGCGATCCAAAGCTCGGAGGGCCAAAACCTGACGTCGCTGGTCGGGTATTCGTTGACTTACAACACCGTCGATAACATCAATAATCCACGTTCTGGCATTCTTGCTGAATTCAAGCAGGATTTTGCCGGACTTGGTGGAGATTCAGAATACATTAAGACGACGGGTGATGTTAAGTATTATCACGAGATATCCGATAATTTCGTTGGTTTGTTACGTGGTCAGGGCGGTTTCCTTTTCGCTGACAACCCGCGGATCATCGATAACTTCTTCATGGGTCCAAATCTTATTCGGGGTTTCACAAATTCAGGAATCGGTCCACGCGATAATAACGGTTCCGTGGAATATAACGCTCTCGGTGGTACAACCTATGTTGGCGGTACGACGGAGTTGCAGTTTCCATTGTTCGGACTACCCCGGGAGGCGGGCTTAAAGGGGTCCGTGTTCGCTGACGCAGGTACATTGTTCGGTTTTTCGAGCACTAAGCCTACGAACTATATTGAGGATAACGTGCTTCGGTCCTCCATCGGTACTGGTATCCTCTGGCAATCACCGATTGGGCCCATCCGCCTTGATTTTGCTTGGCCGGTGACAAAGGGCCAGTATGATGAGACACAGGTGTTTCGATTTGTGGGCGGCACAGCGTTCTGATAACTGGTTTGGCTCTGACGCCTGAAGGTCAAGGGGTTAGCCATGAGCCGCCACAACTTCTTTCCTGAACCTGTCCCGGTGGGCGTGGCGGATTTGGTCGCGCTCACGGGCGGTATAGTTCAGGAACTGGGCGACTTCGATGATGGTTCTCGAACATTTTGTGGCGTCGCGCCGTTAGATCGGGCGAGTGGTTCCGAAATTTCATTTCTTGATAATATAAAATACCTTGATGACTTGAGAACAACGCACGCTGGTGTTTGTTTTGTCTCATCTCAGTTTGTGGAGCACGTTCCGTCCGGGACAATCGCAATCCTAACACCTCAGCCTTATCTCTCCTTTGCGTTGGCAAGCGCGCGGTTGTTTCCATTAGCGATGGCGCCGGGCACGATCCATCGGGGTAAGGGTGTTATGGCTGGGGCAACCATCAGTCCTGAGGCTCGGCTTGAATCGGATGTCTCGATTGATCCTGGTGTTATCATCGGGCCCTTCGCGCATATTGGTTCGGGTTCGACAATCGCCGCCAATTCAGTGATTGGCCCCGGGGTTCAAATTGGTCGCGGGTGCCACATTGGTTCGAACGTGACGATTATGCACTCATTTTTAGGAAATGGCGTGATCATTCACTCGGGTGCTTCGATCGGGCAGGATGGGTTTGGCTTTTCGATTGGCCGGACCGGACATACAAAGGTTCCGCAAACTGGCCGAGTCGTCATTCAGGACAATGTCGAGATTGGCGCCAACTCTGCTATAGATCGTGGAGCAAATCGGGATACGGTGATTGGCGAGGGCACAAAGATCGATAATTTGGTCCAGATCGCGCATAATGTGGTCATTGGGCGACATTGTTTAATCGCGGGTCAGGTGGGTATTGCTGGCAGTTCGATATTGGGTGATTTTGTGTTCATGGGTGGGCAGGTAGGCGTCGCCGGTCATGTTAAGATTGGCTCAGGCGTCCAGATAGCCGGTGGTAGTGATGTGCACGGTGATATTGCACCCGGTTCGAAGGTTGGCGGATCTCCGGCGCGACCGTTGAAGCAGTGGTTTCGTGAAGTTGCGGTTTTGTCGAGAATTGCGGATAAGTCGCGAGGCGGCGGTGCAGTATCCGATTGAATTTTTCGGATAGTGTATTTCGGATCGGGAAAGGGTCTCGGACATGAATGATGTTCCAAAGAAGGTGCTTGGCAGCGCTGATATTCTAAAGATTTTGGAGTTACTTCCGCATCGCTATCCTTTTTTGTTGATTGACAAGATTATTGAAATGGACGGCGACGACTCTTGTATCGGCATAAAAAATGTCACGTTTAATGAACCGCAGTTTAATGGCCATTTTCCTGGACAACCCGTTATGCCTGGCGTGATGCTGATTGAAGGTATGGCACAGACGGCAGGTGCTTTATGCGTCGCGGCAAAGTTTGGGCAGTCTTCACCACGTATCGTCTATTTTATGACGATCGATAATGCGAAGTTCAGAAAGCCGGTCGTGCCAGGAGATCAAGTCGAATATCACCTCAAAAAGCTTAAGCATCGGGCGAATATGTGGTGGTTCAGAGGTGAGGCTAAGGTTGACGGCAAAATAGTTTGTGAAGCTGAACTCAGTGCGATGCTGGTGCAATAATGAGTTCAGATTGCGTAATTGATGCGTTTTCCCGGGTTGATCCAAAGGCGCAAATTGGCGTTGGGTGTAAAATAGGGCCGTTTTGCACGATAGGACCTGATGTCGTGTTAGGCGATGGTGCAATTCTTGAGAGCCATGTTAGCCTTGCAGGAAGAACAGTGATCGGTCCTCGCGCGCATGTTTTTCCGTTTGCATCGATCGGTCATATTCCGCAAGACCTTAAATATCATGACGAGCCGTCAACATTGACAATAGGTTCGGATTGTAAAATTCGCGAAGGTGTCACGATGAATCCGGGCACTGAGGGCGGTGGAATGGTGACGCGGGTCGGGGATCATTGCACTTTTCTGGCGGGCGCCCACGTCGCTCACGATTGTCTTGTCGGAAATAATGTCATCTTTTCTAATAATGTTATGCTAGCAGGGCATTGTCAGGTTGGCGACTATGCTATTCTTGGAGGTGGGGCTGCGGTTCATCAGTTTTGCCGGATAGGGCCGCACGCGTTCATCGGTGGGCTCTCGGGTGTTGAGAACGACGTTATACCCTACGGGATCGCAATTGGTAATCGGGCTCACCTGGCTGGGCTCAATATGGTCGGGCTGAAGCGGCGCGGATTTTTGCGTGAAGAAATTCATGATATTCGTCGCGCATATCGACTGTTGTTCGCGGAGGAAGGGACGCTTGCGGAACGGATCGAGGACGTCGCTGTGGATTTTGCCGGACATAAGGTAGTGATGGAAATTCTTGAGTTTCTTCGCGGCGGAGGTAGTAGATCAATTTGCACGCCGCGTGACTCGCACGAGGCTTGACCGTGGATGTAGATCGGGCAGGTCCGATTGCGATCATTGCGGGTAATGGGTCATTTCCGCTCGAATTGGCGGAGTCACTTTCGGCCCGCGGTAAGTCTGTCTTTATCCTGGGACTTCGCGGCTTTGCCTCGCGCGCGATCAAGTCTCACCAACATGTGATCGTGGATATGCTCGATCCTCAGCGCATCTTGAAGTCGCTGCGGGAAGCGAACGCGTCGGCCGTCGTCCTTGCGGGCGGAGTTGACCGTCCGGGCGCTTTGGCGGCTCTCTCAATCTATTCGTTTTTGCGGCATAGGGCCGAGTTGAAACGCATCTTTGCTGGCGGCGATGATCATCTTCTGCGTGCCGTGATTGGGCTTTTTGAGGAGGCTGGATTTCCGGTTCTTGGCGTCGACGAAGTTGCACCGGAAGTACTTGCGACGGAGGGGCAATTGGGTTCCGTATCGTGCCCCGCGTCTTGCATGTCTGATGTGGCGATCGGGATGGAATTTTTGTACACGGTGGGACGCTTTGATATCGGTCAGGGTGTTGTCGTCGCCGATGGTCGAATTATAGCTGTCGAAGGACCTGAAGGGACAGACACGATGCTGATGCGCATTGGAGAGATGAGAAAAAATCGGCGCATCCGCCTTGAGCGGGATCAACCGATTCTTGTTAAGGCCTCCAAGCCATCACAGGATCGACGCGCGGATCTTCCGGCGATTGGTCCGAATACGATTCGATCAGGACGAAAAGTTGGCCTCGCGGGCATTGCGGTCGCCGCGGGCGATGTTGTTCTCGTGGAGAAGGCAAACCTTGTGCGCGCGGCTGATGAGGCGGG
>Ga0209033_1000766_pt1 | contig 18816 bp, 22 predicted proteins | sample LauGreFa1BDMLBDN_2_FD_188218 | JGI IMG/M metagenome (GOLD analysis project Ga0209033, IMG submission 188218) | Freshwater lake microbial communities from Lake Michigan, USA - Fa13.BD.MLB.DN (SPAdes) (version 2) | ecosystem: Environmental > Aquatic > Freshwater > Lake | place: Lake Michigan, USA...
CCTCACTACCACTGGCGCCACACCCGTTGACCAACAAACCCTGTCCAAATTCCTGGCACCTGGTGCAACACGCACTTACATGGCAGGTTTACGGTTGAAATTCTGACCGCTGAACACCTTCACATCAAGCCCCAAAACCTGCCCCTAAAAAGGCAGGTCTTTTTCAGAACCCGCCGCCTGCTATCACGCCATGGCGCTGCGCCATGTGCACCATGGCCGCTAAGGTGTGTACAACCAATTTTTCTTTGATTTGTGTTTGGTGGTTGGACACGGTTTTTTGGCTCAAATGCATCATGTCTGCGCATTCAGCCACGCTGTGGCCGAGAGTGAGCAAACGCAAAATTTCGTATTCACGGGGGGTCAAGCTCGCCACCCGCTGGGCTTCGGCTTGCATGTTTTGCGACGTATCTTGCTGCATCTGCGATTCGCTGTTGAACATGCTTCCAGCATGCACCTGACGGATCGCCAACAACAACGCATCGGGCTGAGCATTTTTCGACACAAAACCCCTGGCACCCGCTTGAAACACACGCTCGATCAACAGCGGCGAGTCATGCATGCTGCACACCAGCAGTTTGGCTTGCGGTTGTCGTGCACATATTTTTTGGACCAGACCCAATCCGCCAACCCCTGGCATGGACACGTCGGTGATGGTGATATCGGGCGAATGAAGCACAAACAACCGGTAGGCCTCGTCTGCACTGCCTGCCTCGGCCACCACTTCAATGCCTTCGTCTTGTGACAACAAACGGGCGTAACCGGCTCGCACCACAGGATGGTCATCGACCAACAACACCTTGATCATGCAAATTCCATGGGCAACTGTATGCGTATGTGCACGCCTTGGTTCTCTTTGGAATGCCAATGGAATTCGCCTCTGAGGCTGGCCACGCGCTCTTGCATGCCCAATACACCAAAGCCTTTTTGCGAGGCGTCGGTATGAGAACTGCCGCGGCCATTGTCCTGAATCGATAGCACCAATTCACCTGTGTCAGACACTTTCAACCTCACCATCACATGGTTGGCATGGGCATGGCGAGCCACGTTGGTCAAGCCTTCTTGCACCAACCGGTATGCGGTGACACACAAATAATCAGACAAGCCCGCTGGCAAGGTATCGACCTTGCAATCGCACACAACGCCAGTCTGGTTTTGCCATTGCTGGCATTGGGCCACCAAGGCATCCGCCAGGCCCATGCTGTCAAGCACCATGGGACGCAGTTGTTGCAGCATGTGTCGCGTGATTTGCGACAACGCTTGCGCTGACAGCGCGATGCGTTGCGCACATTGGGCCACCCCAGTTGCATCCAATTTGCCCATGCCCAGCACTGCCGCCTCGGTGCGTATCGCGGTACACGTCTGGCCCATCTCATCATGCAGTTCACGCGCGAGTGCGCGTCTTTCGTCTTCTTGGGCGGAGTAGAGGCGCTGCGTCAAATCGCTGTTGTGGCGAAGCAATTCCTGTACCTTTTGCTCGGAACGGATGCGTTCTTGCAATTCGAGATTGGCTTCTATGCTGCGTCGCCACGAATACCATGCCAATCCCATGGACAGGACCAAAAAAGAAAACGGCCATTCGTCCAGCTGAATGTGTTCGTACACATAGCTGTATTCAGTGATGTGCTCAGACAACTCCCAGCGGCTTGCCACCATCCCAAAAAGCAGCGTCAGGCTGGCTACAAAAATGATGTCTGTCTGTGGTTTGCTTAACTTCATGGGGTTAACTACTTTTGAATTAGTTGATATTTTAAATAGGGCTTGTACGGCATGAATGAGATGGCGGATTCAAGTTCGAAGCGCAACGCGCTTTAGTGATTGATGAAACACCTCTGCGGGTGTTTTGAATCCCAATCTTTTTCTTACCTGGCTGCCAACCAACACTGGCTCACCATCGGTTGCGCAATTCACGCAATTGGGTGAATACGGTTTCCTCGTCCATGTCAGCGGGCAGATGGGGAAAGTCCACACGCAATTGCGCTTGCACACGCGTTTGCCCCAGCCTGAAAAATGTGTTGATCTCGCGCTCGGTTTGCAAAGTGGTGACCAGCGCATGGTTCACATCTTGTCCGCTGACCTGCTGCAACAAATCGGCAGCGGTTTGGTTGTCTGGCTCGCGGTTCAGCGTGAAGCGCAAATTGTTTTCGATGTAATCGTGTCCAGGATAAATACGGGTGTTTTCAGGCAAGCGATTCAATTGCTGGCTGAATGTCTGAAACAAAGCTTTGACATTACCACCGTTGTGGCAATTACCGGCACCTGCATTGAACAAGGTGTCGCCTGAAAACAAAGCGGGTTGATCGCCGTGCGCCACCAAACACACATGACACAGGGTGTGGCCAGGCGTGTCGAGCACTTCAAGTTCAACTGTTTTTCCCACCTTGATCACATCACCCGCGATCAAGCCACGAAACAAACCGGGAATGGCGGACGCCGCTTTGGCATGGGCCAATACCTTGGCGCCCGTGGCTTCAACCACCGCTTGGTTGCCGCCGATATGGTCCAAGTGTTCGTGGGTGTTCAAAATTTGGGTGATCTCCCAACCTTCCTCTTTGGCGGTTTGCAAACAACGTGCACTGTCTAAAGGATCGATCGCCAGCGCTTCACCGGTTTGCGAACAGGCCACCAGGTAATTGAAATTTCTATAGGGGTTGGCGGTCCAAATTTGTTTGACGATCATGTGTACTTTATGGTGGACTGAACAATGAAACCAATGCTAACGCCAATTTCATCAATTAGTCATATGACGAATTTAAGCTTCACAAAGTGCAATTGTGTACAGCGTGCACATCGCCAGCATTCACCACCTACAGGACATGTATGCATTACAGAGCCGTATTTATTTCTGACCTGCATTTGGGAACACCAGGCTGTCAGGCTGATGCATTGCTCGATTTTTTAAAGTCACACACCAGCGATTCTTTGTACTTGATTGGCGATATTGTGGATGGCTGGCAATTGCGGCGCAAATGGTATTGGCCTCAATCTCACAATGATGTCGTTCAAAAACTATTGAAACGCGTTCGCAAAGGTTGCAAAGTGGTTTACATACCAGGCAACCATGATGAATTTGCAAGGCATTTTGTCGAACACCATTTTGGTGGCATTGAAGTGAGCGAAGAATATTCACACACACTGGCTGATGGAAGAAGGCTTTGGCTGATACACGGTGACTATTTTGATGCAGTGGTGCAATATGCCAAGTGGTTGGCTTATATGGGCGACAGTTTGTATGAATTGACACTGCGAATAAATCGCCATTTCAATCGCTTGCGTGCCAAGTTGGGAATGCCTTATTGGTCCTTGTCTGCTTACTTAAAAGGCAAAGTCAAAAAGGCTTTGACCTTTGTGACAGACTTTGAAAACGCTGTCGCACACGAGGCCCAAAAAAGGGGTTACCAAGGTGTCGTATGCGGCCATATCCATCGCGCGGAGATTCGCATGATTGGAGATGTGTTGTATTGCAATGATGGCGACTGGGTAGAAAGCCGCTCTGCGTTGGTTGAGCACATGGATGGCACCCTTGAATTGGTCTATTGGGACCAAATTCTTGACTTTATTCCCATGAAACATTTGATCCAAGAGCCGGCCGAATTGGTTTCTTAGTTCGGCAACAGCCTTCCATGCCAAAAGGCTTTTATGCACTGATCTTGAGTCAATTTTTATCTGCTCTGGCAGACAACGCCTTGCTGTTGTTGGCCATCGCTTTGCTTCAACTCCAAGGATATGCGCCATTTTGGATTCCATTATTGAAGCTACTTTTTACCCTCTCTTATGTGGTGTTTGGACCGTGGGTAGGCGCTATCGCAGACACATGGTCCAAGCACAAAATATTGATGCAAGCGAATACCCTCAAAGGGGTTGCCTGCTTGGGCTTGTTAGCTGGTGTGAATCCTGTCGCCGCTTACGCGATTACGGGACTGGGGGCAGCGCTTTACTCACCAGCCAAATACGGCTGGATCACAGAAATGGTTGACCCAGATAAATTGCTCAAAGCCAACGCTTGGATTGAAGTCACTACCGTGTGCGCAGCGTTGTTTGGCGTGATGATGGGTGGCTGGCTGGTATCTGAAAGCTGGTTACAACTCACTTGGGTACAACAATTTTCAAGTGTGTTGTCTGTTGATACTGCGCTGTCTGTCTCGTTGCTGATGATTTGCACCATGTATGGCATATCTGCATTCTTCACATACTTTGTCCCCCCTTCCAACAAACACTATGCAAAAACCATATGGACGGTGCCAACTATTTGGCAACACTTTTGCCAAGACCAAGAAAAGCTTTGGCGTGATCACTTGGGCTTCATCAGTTTGTCAGTCACCACTTTATTTTGGGGGGTGAGTGCGTGTATGCAACTGCTGGTGTTGGCATGGGCACAGACCATGTTGCAACTGAACCTTTCTCAAGCAGCGTATTTGCAAGCATCCACAGCTATGGGCGTGATCATCGGTGCCATGTCAGCGGGGCGATGGGTGAAGTTGCAGCATGCCACTGCCGTGTTGGGCGTCGGTGTAGCCATGGGGTTGGTTTTGCCTTTGATGGTGTTGATCACCCAATGGCCTGCTGCGTTGGGTTTGACACTTGTCATGGGTGGTTTGGGTGGTTTTTTAGTGGTGCCCATGAATGCACTGCTGCAATCGCGTGGTGCACAGTTGCTGAGTGCTGGACGTTCTATTTCTGTGCAAAACACTTGCGAGAATTCAAGTATTTTGGTGATGCTAGGTCTTTACAGCTTTTTGACTTTCATCGGTTGCAGTCTTTCTGTGGTTGTGATTGGCATGGCCAGCTGCGTGGCCATTGGCATGTCGCTGTTGATCTTTCAATCGCTCAAGTACAAAGCCAACGCAACCCTATCGGGTACTTGAACATCAAGGCAATTGCATCAATGCCTCTCCCATTTTGAGGAGTTTTCCTTCAACAATACCTGCAGACAATTGGAATGACGGCGGGGCAAACACAATGATGGTTGAGCCGTGCTGAAACCAACCCAATTCTTCGCCCTTTTGAAATGAACTGTGGCACGTGATTTCTAGCGGGCCTGTATAGGCGGCTGAAAACAAGGTATCAAGCGCATGCAAACGAATACTCGCCACCAACACGGCAGCCACTGGTACCAGGGCCACTTTGTGTGCCTGCTCGCCCACCGCCATTTCCAAAAACGCCCGCTCGTTTTTGCAAAACAATTTTTCAATTCTTTTTAATGCAATTGGATTCACATTCCACGTATCGCCGGAAAAATATTTGACACGCTTGAGTGTTCCATCATGGGGAGCATGGAATCGGTGGTACATGGAAGACGTGATGCGAATCGTGACAAACCATCCGTTCTCCCATAACGCATACGACTCATCTTGACCAAGCAATTCGTCTAGCCGATAGGGAAAGCCTTTCGCCTGGTACAACTGTCCAGCTTCAACCCGACCCACCGCTCCCACAATCCCGTCGCAAGGACTGATAAATACATTTGGATGTGTGTCAATCGGTCTGACACCCGTTTTTAATTCGCGAATGAAGCAGTCATGCAAGCTTTCAAACTGGGATTTTTTGGCTTCCGATAAATCCAAATCTGCAAACGAACGCCAAATAGCAAGAGAAGCATCTCTGACCCAAGGATGCCGTATTTGGCTGAACCAACCCATGAACCGTGTCAAGGCCAGTCGGGGTATTCGGTTGGTCAATAAAAAATTGATATTTTCATTGGCACCCAGCTTGTTGAACAAATGTTGGATAGTCATCATTTTTTAACTCAGCAGTAATACAAAGGAGGTTTTAAGGAATCTGCACATGGAATCATTCAACGGTATTGGGTCAGGCATGTTGCTCACAGCCACAGCGCTGGCAAGTTTTTTAATGGTGAAAAAAATCCATAGCCGTCTGCAACTGTCGATGGCAAAGCACCCGTCTCTGAGCGGTCATTTGCGAATGGCAAAAAGATTTGCAGCTTGGATTCCCGGGTATTCATACAGCCCAGCCCATGGCTTGGTGGCTGACGGGGCACCAGCGCATATTGGAGAGCAGCGAAAAAATGCCATGAATCAGTTGGGACAACGATTGCAAAGTAAATCGCCACAAACACTGCAGATGTCGGCTGAACTCAAACCCTTGGTTTCTGATTTGCAATTGATCAGCGAATACCGCATTCCATTTCAATTCAAAGAAATGGTTCAGCAACACATTCGTCTGGGGAGTTTTTGGCGTGAGAGCGAAGGCAGTTATTTGACTGACCTGGACGGCAACCGATTCATTGATGTCACAGGCAGTTATGGTGTCAATTTGTTGGGTACAGATTTTTACAAAATGTGTATTGCAAAAGGTGTTGAACTGGCTGAGAAATTGGGCCCTGTTCTGGGTTCTTACCATCCTTGTGTGTTGGATAACGCCAAACAATTGTGTGAATTGTCTGGCATGCAAGAGGTTTCGTTTCATATGTCTGGCACGGAAGCGGTGATGCAAGCGGTTCGCTTGGCGCGCTACCACACAGGCAAAAAGAAATTGGTGCGATTCACTGGGGCCTATCACGGATGGTGGGACGATGTACAACCTGGGCCCGGCAATCCCATGCCACCTTCGCCCCATACGTTGACGCTCAACGATATGCATCCCAATACCTTGCGTGTTTTGAAAAACAGAAACGATATTGCGTGTGTGTTGATCAACCCGTTGCAAGCCATGCATCCCAATAAAGCTGCGCCTACCGATTCCACATTGGTTGATTCGAGCAGGACAGTTCACTTCGACAAAGGTGCTTATGCCGATTGGCTGCATCAATTGCGACAGGTCTGTACCGACAAAGGCATTGCCTTGATCATGGACGAGGTATTCATGGGGTTCCGTTTGGCACCTGGTGGTGCGCAAGCGTATTTCAACGTCAAAGCCGACATGGTGACCTATGGCAAAACCTTGGGTGGTGGATTGCCCGTGGGAGTGGTTTGCGGCATGTCTCACTGGATGCGCCGTTTCAAGTCTGATCGACCAGCCGAATTGTGTTTTGCCCGTGGCACATTCAACGCCCACCCCTATGTGATGGCCACCATGAATGTGTTTTTGCATGCCATGCAAACTGCACAAACCCAAGAAATGTATGCGAATGCCAGCCAAATGTGGTCGGTCAGGTTGGCCACACTCAACCGAAGACTCGAGCAAGCGGATTTGCCAGTACACATAGCGGGCATGGAAACTGTTTGGTCTATTTTGTACAAAACACCGAGTCGGTACAACTGGATGTTCCAGTTTTATTTGCGAGACCAGGGCATTGCGCTCAGCTGGGTAGGATCGGGAAGAATGATTTTTAATTTTGGAATGGATGACAAAGACTATGAAATATTCATGCAGCGGTTTGTCAAAGCCGCTGAGGCGATGGAAAAAGACGGTTGGTGGTGGACAGACACCCAACTCACCAACCGCCATATCCGTCAATCCGTTTTCAAAGAAATATTGAAAAGAAAATACTTACCGGCTTAGTGAACCGAGGTACGTACGTGGTCCATGGGATCCATCCACTCACCGCGCAACAAGTAGTAAGGAGATTTGTAGTACATCTTGATATCGTGCACGGGATCGGTGATGATTTTCAATGCCCAGGCCAGGCCGGCTTGCAAACTGTCTTGGTGCCAAAGTTGGGCGACGCGAAACACCAGTCCCGCAACACCTAAAAACAACCACAATATGCCAGTCATGCGCATCGGGCTGTCTTCATACATTTGGGGGACCGCCCAAGTCAACAGTGCAGGCGTCCAGAAAGCCAACACAGGAATCAAAGCGCAAACGGTCAACAACACCATCTTGCGCTTCAGGTTGTAACCGACTTTGATCTCCTCTTTGTGCTCATGCGTTGCCATGTTGACTGCGTCATAGCCTTTGGGCTCGAACACAAAATGACCAAGTTGACGCGTGGTCATCGAAACCAACCAAGCGATGAGTGCTGAGACTACAGGATCAATGAACAAATAGGCATAAGCCACCAAAAAAGATACTGCACTGATCAAATGCAAGGTTTGGTTGATGCGGCTGTGGTGATAGTAACGGTGATCATCCCAACGCTGCGTCTCGAGTGTTTTTAAAAATTGCTTCATTCGTGCTCCCGTGAAAAACAAGTGTGCTGTACGCCTTGTGACTTTCACACGATTGAATGAATTTTTGATGACACAAAATCCGGCAGTCTGAGTCATGAAATTGACACGACGGTTTCACACAATGGTCGCGTCCAAACACCATACTTTTGACATGCATACACACCTTCATATTGAGCGCTTGGGTCAGGTTCACCCTAGCTTGAAAATTGCTGTTGTCACAGAGACTTACCCGCCCGATATCAACGGCGTGGCAATGACACTGTCTCGCATCGTCAATGGATTGGTGAAAAACGGTCACGATATCCTTTTGATCAGACCCAAGCACTTCAAACACGATGAGCCAATCGCGCGAGATGGATTTCGAGAGAAATTGGTCTATGGCTTACCCATCCCCTTTTATAAGCAATTGCGCATGGGCTTGCCATCGAAAAAAGAATTGCTCCGCTTGTGGACCTACAACCGTCCCGATATTGTTCACATTGCGACGGAGGGTCCCTTGGGCTGGTCAGCGCTTCAAGCCGCCAAAAAACTCCGATTGCCTGTCAGCACAGATTTCAGAACCAACTTTCATGCCTATAGCAACCATTACAAAATTGGCTGGCTGAGCGCCGCCATACTTTCTTATTTGAAGAAGTTTCACAACGCAGCCCATGTCACGATGGTGCCCACTTCGCAGCTAGAAGCTGAATTGGATACTGTGGGATTTCAAAATTTACACATTGTTCCGAGAGGAATTGACACCCAATTGTTCAGTCCCCACAAAAGAAGTCTCAGTTTGCGCCAGCAATGGGGTGCCAACGACCAAACCACGGTCATGCTTTATGTGGGTCGTTTAGCAGCTGAAAAAAATCTGCCGTTAGTCATTCAATCGTATGCCATGGCCCAAAAAATAAACAACCATGTCAAGTTGGTATTGGTCGGTGATGGCCCATTGATGGCAGACCTTCAACACAAATACCCAGAAGTTGTGTTTGCAGGTTTTCAAACAGGCGAAGATTTAGCGATGCATTACGCCAGTGCCGATATGTTTGTATTCGCCAGCCAAACAGAAACTTTCGGCAATGTCACACTGGAAGCCATGGCCTCTGGTCTGGCCGTGGTGGCTTTCAACCATGCCGCCGCATCCGAGTTGATCATCAGTGGTGAAAATGGCATGTTGGCTGCTCAAAACACCGAGGTTCATTTCGAGATGGCGGTTCAAGCCATTTTGAATAATCCATATTTAATGGCTGAATGCAAAGTCAATGCGGTTCAGACCGCTGAAAAATTCAGTTGGGAAACTATTGTGGAGAAAACCGAATCGGTTTTCTTCGATGTCATCAGCCAGTACCGTTCACCCGTGCAAATTGGCCTGAACCAGTCAATGGCTACGAGATTTCACAAACTGTATCCGTGACTGCAAACTCAGGCTGCAGGGCCTGCGTGTGTGCATGGAGTATGGTTTGTCCGCGTCCAATCCCATGGTATTCGATCCCTTTTTCTTGCATTCTGATGGGATCAAACAAATTTCTGCCATCAAAAATCACGGGATGTTTGAGGGTTCTTTTGATCGCATCAAAATCTGGCGCTTTGAACTGACGCCATTCAGTCATGATGACCAGCATGTCTGCATTTTGAAGAGCCGCTTCTTTGGTGCCGCAGAGCTGAAGCAGCGGCTGCTGTCCGTAAAGGCGTTGGGTTTCTTCCATGGCTGCCGGATCGTAGGCTTGTACCTTGACGCCAGCTTCCCACAACGATTCCATCAGTACCCTGCTGGGCGCTTCACGCATGTCATCTGTGTTTGGCTTGAAGGCCAACCCCCACAAAGCCACTGTTTTTCCAGCCAAGTTGTTTTGGAAACAAGCGCTGATTTTATTGAAGATGATTTTCTTCTGTGCGGCGTTGCGTGACTGAACAGCATTCAATATCAACGGCTCATAGCCCATTTGCTCTGCAGTCCTCACCAATGCACTGACATCTTTGGGAAAGCAACTGCCGCCATAACCTGCGCCAGCGTAAATGAAGTGATAACCAATGCGTTGGTCACTGCCAATGCCTTGACGCACTGATTCAATGTCCGCACCCACCGCTTCGGCCAGGTTGGCGATTTCGTTCATGAAACTGATTCGCGCAGCAAGCATGCAATTGGCAGCGTATTTGGTGAGCTCTGCGCTTCGCACATCCATGACAATGATTTTGTCGTGGTTGCGATTGAACGGCTCATAAAGCTCACGCAATATTTTTTCGGCCCGTGGGCTTTTAGTGCCAATCACGATTCGGTCAGGCCGCTGACAATCTGCCACCGCAGCACCTTCTTTCAAAAACTCCGGATTAGAAACCACATCGAAATCCACCGATGTCTTGCGAAGCTTCAATTGTTCCGAAATACATTTTTGCACTTTGTCAGCGGTACCAACGGGTACGGTAGATTTGTTCACCACGACCACGGGGCGGGTGATGTGTGTGCCCACGGTTTGTGCCACGTTCAAAACATGCGTCAAATCTGCGCTGCCATCCTCATCCATGGGGGTACCAACTGCAATAAAGATAACCTCTGCATCCTGCATGCCGTCCTGTGCATCTGTTGTGAAGTTGAGTCTGTTTTCAGTCAGGTTGCTTCTGACGATGGTGTCGAGTCCAGGTTCAAAAATACTGATTTCGCCGAGGTTCAATTTCCAAATTTTTTCTGGATCAATGTCGACACATGTGACCGTGTGACCTGCCTCAGCCAATACAGCTCCTTGCACCAAGCCCACGTAACCCGTACCAAAAACACATACTTTCATGGTTTCTCCTGTTTAGGACATGCTAGGCAGGTACTGTGACAAATCCTTTATTTATTTATGAAAATTTGGTGAATGGCATTGGTCATTGACATGACATAAAACTGTTGCATGCTGTGTATTGGTTTTTTTGGCGGTGCATATGGATTTGATTTTTTGGCGTCATGCAGAAGCCATTGAACCCATAGACGGGCAATCGGACAGTGATCGTCCGTTGAGTGCGCGTGGGGAACGGCAGGCTGCTCGCATGGCACGCTGGATGGAACGTCAATTGCCCGAAAGTGCAAAAATCATTTGCTGTCCCACGGTTCGTGCTGAACAAACCTTATTGCCTCTGGGACGCAAATACAAATGCCGAGATGAACTTTCACCCAACGCGCTACCCAACGAAGTATTGAAATTGGTTCATTGGCCCCATAACAAGCAAACCATACTGATCGTTTCACATCAGCCCCTCATAGGGCAGCTGATTTCGCAGTTACTGCATATTCAAACGCACCCACTCAATATCAAAAAATGCTCTGTATGGTGGCTGCGCAGCAAAATCTTGAACGATGAAACTACACAAGTGAATTTGATCACTGTCCAAACACCTGACATGCTTTGATGCACATGCCTACGTTCGTATTTGTTTAAAAATTCACAGCTGCTGAAAGAATCAATATTTCTCAGGAACCATCATTTGTTCAGGCACAGGGTGGCGTATGTAGTCAGGGTTACGCACACGGGCAGGCAAAGCAATTTCCTCATGCGCTATTTCATGGTAGTTGAACTGAGACAGTAAGTGGTCGATGCAATTGAGACGAGCGCGTTTTTTGTCAACCGCTTGCACCACCCACCAAGGAGCTTCAGGAATATGGGTGCGCTCAATCATGGTTTCTTTGGCGCGTGTGTAATCTTCCCAGCGACGACGACTTTCTAAATCCATAGGACTGAGTTTCCATTGCTTCAACGGATCATGGATACGCCCTAAAAATCGGGCATGTTGCTCATCGTCTGTGATGGAAAACCAATATTTCAACAACGTGATACCGCTTCGCACAAGCATCTTTTCAAATTCGGGGACAGTGCGAAAAAATTCCTCGTATTCCTCTTCTGAGCAAAATCCCATGACCCGCTCAACGCCCGCGCGGTTGTACCAACTGCGATCAAACAAAACAATTTCACCCGCAGCAGGTAAATGGGTGACATAGCGCTGAAAATACCACTGCGTTCTTTCTCGGTCGTTGGGTGCAGGCAGTGCAGTGACCCTGCAAACCCTGGGATTGAGTCTTTGTGTGATGCGCTTGATGACCCCGCCTTTGCCAGCTGCATCTCGACCCTCAAAGAGAATCACCACCTTTTGTTTGGTGGCAACCACCCAATCTTGTAATTTGACCAACTCACCTTGTAACCGCAACAGCTCTCGAAAATACACAGCCCTGGCACGCTTTTCTTCATTGCTGGCGAATGGACTGTTTTCATTCTCGCCATCGTCTAAGTTCATCTCTAATTCTTCGTCAATAGAGTCGAGAAGATCTTCACGAATTTTTCTTATCTGCTCCGTATCAAGCAGGTTTATTTTTTCCATGCAGATACTCCTAAGATAAAGTCAATGCCACGCTGAATTGGATTGAACAAATGAATGCTGATTACAACTGAATTGGCCAATTGGTTCAATCTAACCCCATACAGTTGGCGTAATAAGTCACTGTGGCGGGCCAATCCGAAAAAATACCGCGAATACCAACTCTTTTGGCCAATACATCCAACACCACCAAGATATCACCCTCGTTTTGAACAGCATGGGTAACCGACTGAAAATACCAACCCCCTTTTTGGTTGGCCATGACACCAGAACGCTCCAGCGACCAGGTGATGATGTCTAAGTCTGCTGTCTTTAAATTTTTGGCGTACTCTGAAGGAACGATTTTTCCGTTTTCGATGGTCAAAAGTGCAAATATGGGCGGGGCTACTATTTGGATACCTTTGGCTTTGAACGTCTTAAGGGTTGCTAATGTTGGTTGTTCGTTGGCTGTGACCGTGCCATCTAAAAAAACGGCTTGCTTGGCAAAATCTGGTTCATTGTGGAGCCAGTACAAAATATCTTCTTCATGGAATGATTGGGCAAATACATCGCTTGGCATTACGCCTGCAGCTTTGTACTCGTCCAGCATTTTTTGCGCATATTGCTGCTGGCTGAACCCTTCAAACGGCATGGCAACGGTGGCCTCCTTGAGTTCAGGCGTCATCTTCACGCCCCATTGCTTGAAAAGCGCAATACTTTCTTTGTGGCTCATCAAGGTGCCACTTGTCGGGCCAGCATAAAGATCGGTTCGCCAAGCAGGCGTGCCAGCGACATATTCCTGAACTGTCGTCGCCATGGGGTTGAACCCATCCATTTTTCCGCGCAGGGATTTGAACTCGGCCAGGGTGATATCGCTGGTTCTGCACTCTGCACTGGCTGGTGTTTTCGTGATGGGGTTGTAAGGCTGAAAAGGTTTGGTGCATTTTTCAGCCAAGGGTGTTAACAATATGTTGGTAGATGTGTGTAGATCATTTTGTGCATGTCGGCAAACCAATTCTTTGTCTTTGGTGAAAGTGACATCGCACTCAATCACACCAGCGCCCATGAGCGCAGCTGCCTCGTAGGACTCGCGCGTATGCTCAGGAAACATCAGCGCAGCACCCCGATGACCTATCGAGAAATTGGTTTTACGAAAGGGACCTTTGCTGCATTGCTGCAATTGATGCTTCAAAGGAGAAGCCTGCATTTGCGAGATGAGAAAAAAAGGGCGTGGCCCCAATTGAACTGCTGGTTCTGAAGCCCATACCCACACCGGTTTGAGTATTAGCAATACAGTAAAGACAATTTTCAGCATGCTTTTGGAGGACTATTTTTGAACGAGAACAAGTACTGAGCCCCGTTCGAACCACAATGAATTTCAAAACTACCGCCAGCGTTTATAAAAAAAATATCATGCTTGGTAAATATGGTGTTTGTTGCATTGGTGAGAAGTTCTAATTCACCATCTAATACAACGCCATATATTTCTTGACTGCTTGAATGTCGTTTTAATTTTTCATGGGGAGCCAATGTGGTCAACATCGGGGAATTAAAACCCTGCTGCTCCAATGAATGTTTAAATTTATCCAATGGGTTTTGTGTCATCTCCATACTCAGTCCCTGTGTTCCAAAGGTTGAAAACAAATGCTTTTAACGGTTGCAATAGGCTTGCGTGAACAGTACTTCAGGGCTTTGCGCTGTCAGCACTATGAGATAACCACCTTTGTTGCTTGACGTAACCAACACTCCGTAATCCTGCATGGCATTTGCATGGGCTAAACCTGCTGCCAATTCCCATACCTTAGTGAGATTTTGTGTATGTACTGTGACACCCTCCAAATTTTTACCTTGAAATTCAGGTTTCAGCCTGACAAGATGGACATGCAATTGGTTTTGTGATCGCCTGGTTCTAGGATTGACGGCCAGCGCTATTTCGTGCTGGGGCATTCTTTCTGTGGCCATGTCCCATGCAAACTGCCAAATGGCTTCGGGACGCTTAGCGTCCTCTACGCCGCTGACCCGCGACTTTGGCAACACCAAGCCGTGTACAAAATGCGCGGGGCAGCCGCACATTTTGATGTCTCTCATTGCCACAAAGTCAGGGGTTTCTTGCCAAATTTCGCTCGTGGCTCGGCAAGTCGCATTGCCAGGGCACATGGCCGTGGCTTGCGGGGCAAGGCATTTGTTGCAATAGTCTGCGCTGCTTGTGTTTGTGCACTGTTCAACGATATGTAACAGCATGTCGCTGCTGACAACTGCATGTACGTTGTTAAAGATACAGCTGCATAAAACCACAACAGCCAAACCATGCTGACACTTGGCTACTTGTTTACATAAATAGATCAAAGCATTGAGTAAAGTGATATTCATACCGAGCTGGAGAAAAATGACATCAATAAATGCGAGCAGACGTTGACCTGGGCATGCCCATGAACAAACTACTGTCGCCAGTGAAAGCCTTTATAAACCACGGCCACCACAGCCAATCCTGATATTTCAGCCAATACAAAACCCAAAGCATTTTCTGGGGCAATACCCGCGAAAGAGTTGCTCATCATGCGCCCAAACACGGCAGCAGGATTGGCAAACGATGTGCTCGCGGTAAACCAATACGCAGCACCTATGTAAGCGGCCACCAAGCTGGCTACTTTTTGCGCAGGCGACAGCAATATCACCGACAACAAACCTGCGGTCGCCACCGCTTCAGCCAACCATTGGCCAGTGCCGGTTCTGACTTTGTCAGACCATTGAAACAATTCCAACCCAAACATGGCATGTGCCAACCAAGCACCGCAAGCAGCGCCCGCCAACTGCGACATCACATAGGCCAGTGTGACCAGCAATGGCCATTGATCGCGCCACGCCACGAAAGCTGTGACTAAGGGGTTGAAATGCGCACCACTGACAGGCCCCAGTGTTTCGATCAACACATACAAAGCGAAGACAGTTGCCAAGGTATTGCCCAATAGCGCAACAGCAGCATTGCCTTGTGCCAGTTGCTCGGCCATGATGCCTGAACCAATCACCACACACAGCAATGCAGCCGTGCCCAAGCCTTCAGACAACAGTCGCTGCCATGTTTTCACTCTGAAGCCAATCCTCTGGCTGTTTTTTCTAATGCCAGCTTCTCTAAACTGACGGCAGGCAAACTGGTGAATAACTCCAGTCTTCTGCGAATCATGTGCAGCGTTTTGAGAAATGCGATGCGTTTTTCGTCTTGCGAACCATCGCCTTCGGATGGGTCGGCGTAGCCCCAATGGGCCGTGGCGGGTTGCCCGGGCCAATACGGGCAGACCTCGCCCGCCGCGTTGTCGCACACGGTGATGACCAAATCCATCTGCGGCGCATCTGGCAACGCAAACACATCCCAGCTTTTGCTGTGCAACCCTTCAATGGAAACACCCTCTTTTTGCAGCACCTCCAAAGCGAGTGGGTTGGGTTGTTGGTGATCGCGCGGACTGCTGCCCGCAGAATAGGCTTTGAACCTGCCGCGACCCAAGTGGTTCAACAAAGCTTCTGCCAATATGCTTCGGGCTGAATTGTGGGTGCACAAAAAAAGCACGTTCAACCGTGTGTGTGGGTTCATGGTGTCTCCTTATACACCTTCAAACTCTATGGGCTTTTGATGACATTTTTATGACTGACGAGTTTTGGCGATCGGTTGGGTCGACGCCCCTTTGACCCTACTGGTTTCAGTGGTTAATGGGGGGCCTTCAAATCACGCAAAATGAAAAAACAGTGAGCGCCATGGCTGGGCTTGCATTTGTACACGCGACTTCATTGCAAAGGACCCCCATGTTGCTGAACTTTTCTCTGACAGCTGCCACCCGCAGCGACATTTTTTGGACGCGGATTGGCGGGGGGCTGGTGGTCGTCCTGTGTGGGCTGCTGATGTCCACTGTTACCCAAGCGCAGACAGATGGCGTGCTTGCCAAGCTCAAGCGGAATGAAAAACTCAGCTGCAAGCCCTTGGAGCCCAACTTTTGCTTGAATATGCATGTGTCATGCGCGGGTAAAACCAACTACCAGGCTTTTGATTTCAACTTACAAGCCAACGAAAAAAATGGCGACCTGACCGTGGCCAAAGAATTTGACCAATACAGCGACTTGTATGCGTCGGCCAATGTGCAATGGAGCGCCGACAACGCGTACATCATTTTGACCCCTGCCAAAGGCAAAGGCTATGTCAAGATGTTCGACAACGGCAAATACATTTTCAGGTATTACCCGGTCAACCAAGAAGGCATCATGTCTCTGGGTAAGTGTGAATGAGCGCTCGCATGTCTTGTTTGATAAGTTTGTCCACGGAATGGTGGTTTTCGCGAGGCTTGAGCTCAGCTGTGCTGAGCCTGTCTGTTTTTTCGGTGGCGTATGCCCAAACCGAACCTGATGTCGAAGGCGTGCAAAAGCCCTTGTGGGAAGCAGGCTTGGCTGGCTTTGGCCTGACCGGTCCTGCCTACCCAGGTGCAGAGGACGATGTGGGCCGTGCGCTGGCGCTGCCGTGGTTTATTTACCGTGGCCCAGTTTGGCGGGCTGCCGGTGGAACCATTGGTGCTCGGGTCGCCAAAAACGCATTTGCAGAATTCGATATCGGCTTGGGTGGTGCGTTGCGTGCCTCTAGCGAAGATGTGAACGTGCGAGAAGGCATGCCCGACCTGGGCTTTTTGTTGGAGTTTGGTCCCCGTGCCAAGCTCAACCTGGCACGCCCAAGCCAAGAGTCCGCGGTACGATTGGAATTGCCTTTGCGCGGTGTGTTTGAGTTCAACAGCGGTGTGTATTACCGAGGACTGGCATTCGAACCCAAGCTCACTTACGACAACCGAGACTTGGGGCGAGGCTGGGGGTTTTCTGGTAGCGTGGGGCTGATTTACGGCGATCAAACATTCAACCAATACCTGTATGGTGTGCCATCCCAATACGCCACCACATCTCGAAGCGCCTACACCGCCAAAGCGGGGTTGATCACACCCCGGGCTCAACTGACGCTGTCGCACAAGCTCAATGAAGATGTTCGGATGTTTGCCTTCACCCGCACAGACTTCGCGGGTAAAGGGGTCAACAGCAGCAGCCCATTGCATTTGCAAGACCAAGGAACCTCCGTGGGCGCCGGCTTGATTTGGACCCTGGGCAGGTCCAGCCAAATGGTCAGCGATTGAACACAATAGGCCATGTCAAAATGCAGCGACATGATGCCAGTTTTGCGGAACATCGCTTGAGGCTGGGGGTTTGATGGATGATTGGTTTAAAGGTGTCAATTGCATTTGGCAATTGACTTTTTACGTTTGTTAATGGCGATGCCAATTAGGGCGCCGACCTTTCCATCTTGTACAAATTGCTCTATGCACACTCGGATTGTTTCACTAAAGATATTGTTTGGGTTGAGGCTTCCACCGATTTCATTGACAAATAGTGCTGGTTTGATCAACATACAAACTCAACCACACAAAACCTTGACATTCAACACAATGAAAAAACTACTCTCCATCCTATTTGTATCAGCCCTTTTTCAATTTCACAATTCAGCAAACGCTGCAACAGTTAAATGCATGTTCATGAACGAAACGCAACTTTCGATTCAAGGTGAATGGTTAAAGTCCGAGGCGGACTTTATGAAACTGATGGAAATGTTTGGTGACGGATTGCAATTGCCTCTGAAAAATTCTGTGCTCGGAAAACTGGATACCAAACAACCCTTTCTGGCGGGAGAAGTTTCAAGGGGAAAAGTGTTTCTCATGGGTACTGAGTCTGGTGTCGAAGGTAAGTTGATCAACGTTAAGAGTGGAGTGGTCACCGTATACGACGGCATGTGCACCGTTTCTTTCGGATAGATTGCAGCATCACTGCGTCATACCGAAGCTTTCGTGAGTGGTTCTCCTCAGTAAGGCCGTGGAAAAACTTGGCATTACCGAGTACATCGACACCACCTTCCCTGACATTCACATGGACAGCAGTCATCCCGACCACAAGCCGGAGGAGTCGTCGATACGGGACACGATTTCGCGGTAGTACGGGGTAATCCTCCCCTTTTGCAAGGGTCGGGGATTCGAACCCCCAATGGATTGCTGCCGCACTTGCTGCGCGTGGCGCTACGCGCTACAATCTCAGGATGATTCGAAGCTTCAGGCACAAGGGCGTTGAGCGCTTCTTCAAGTCCGGCTCGCGGGCCGGGGTCCAAGCCGCTCATGCCCCGCGCCTGGCTCGGCAACTGTCTGCGTTAGACGCGGCCACAAGGCCTGAAGACATGAACCGTCCCGGGTGGGACTGGCATCCCCTCAAGGGCGGCCTCTCCGGCCACTGGTCAGTCAGCGTGAACGGCAACTGGCGTCTGACTTTTGCTTTTGAAAACGGCGATGCCATCCTGGTGGACTACCAGGATTACCACTGAGGTGTTTATGAGTTCGATGTTCAACCCACCCCACCCTGGCCTCACTTTGAGGGA